>Ga0255334_1000134_pt1 | contig 78325 bp, 93 predicted proteins | sample EtOH5_35cm_T3_12_FD_202080 | JGI IMG/M metagenome (GOLD analysis project Ga0255334, IMG submission 202080) | Sandy soil microbial communities from University of British Columbia, Vancouver, Canada - EtOH5_35cm_T3_129 | ecosystem: Engineered > Artificial ecosystem > Sand microcosm > Unclassified ...
CCGTCTTCGACAGGCGAACCAGACGATCCTGCTTTTCCTTTTCGACTTCGGCCTTGGGAATGGCCAGGGTCACCTTGCGGTCCAGTTTGCCAAGGTTTTCAATGACATTCGACATGGTCGTTGATCCAATCCAGAGATGTTGTTGTGTTCGTAAGCGCACCCCGCCCGCGCGCCCGACATGAAGCGGGGCAATGCGCGGCGGCGAGCGCCGGTGCCAGTGCGAAGTCCTGTCCGCAAGCTTGCCGGCATGCGCTGGAAACCACGCCCCGGAGCTTCCGGGCACAGGCCCCGCGCAAACGGAAAACGGGGATTATCGCACGGTTTTCGTTCGCTTCCGGCAGTTTTTAGCCGGGAACAGACTCGGAACCGCGCCCGGCGGCGGCTGGCGCGGACCCGCCCGCGTCCCCCGCCAGCCCCTGCCGCAGGGCGCGCACCAGCAGCCGCGCCGGATCGACGGCCTCGGCCAGCTCCAGCTCCAGCGGCAACGGCTCCCCGTCGATCTGGCTGGCCAGCAGTTCGGCGCCCAGTGCGGCCCATGTGAGGCCGCGCGAGCCATATGCAAGGGCCGCGTACAGGCCGGGCAGGCGCGGCACGTCGCGCAGGCGCGCGCCGCGCAGCGCCGCGGCGTCCTGCGCGGCGCGCGCCTCGTCGGCGATGCGGCCGATCAGCGGCAGGCGGTTGTGCGACACGCTGCGCACGCCGACGTAGCCGTCCAGCGCGGCCGCATCGAGCCGGCCCGCGGCGCCGGCCAGCCCGGGCAGCAAGGCGCCGAGCTTGGCGAGGTTCTCGGCATGCACGCCGGCGCGCGCGCCCTCCGCGCCGTCCTCGGCGTCGGCCGGCTCGTAGCTGGAGCCGACCCCCGCGCTGCCGTCGGCGGCGCGCGGCAGCAGGTAGCCGGTGCCCGTGACCACGCAGTCGGGCCAGGCGCCAAGCTGCTCGACCTGCGCCGCCGCCAGCGTGGTCAACTGCCCGCGCACCCGGTCGATCGTCACGTGGCGCAGCGGCAGCAGCCGCAGCGCTTCATGCGCATTGGCCAGCACCACCACCGGCGCCCGCGCCAGCACCGCGCCGGCCGCGTCGAGCGCCAGCCAGCCGTCGCCGTCGCGCGCCAGCCGCGCGACGCGGCAGCCGAAGCGCGCCGTCAGCGCCGCCCCGGCCTGCGCCAGTTGCGCGCCGCAGATGTCGGGCGGCGCGGCCCAGCCGCCCTGCTCGAACCACAGCCCGCCCAGCGGCACCGCCGCGGCGTGCCGGCGCGCGGCTTCCTCGGCCGGCATCCAGCGCGCGAAGGCCGCGGGAAACCCGAGCGCGGCCAGCGCAGCCTGCTGGATGCGCGCGTCTTCCTCGCCGGCGCCGGTCTGCAGCACGCCGCACTCGTGCCAGCCCGGCGCGTGGCCGGCCGCGGCCAGCGCGGCCCAGTGGCGCAGCGAGGCGAGATTGCCGGCGCGCGACAGCCGCGACAGGATGCTGTCGTCCGACGACAGGTGCGGATGCATGGCCGCCGCGCGATGGGCCGAGGTCAGCCGCGCCGGACCGTCATGCGCATCGAACAGCGTGACGCGCCAGCCGCGCGCGGCGAGGCGCTCCGTCACCGCGCAGCCGGCCAGCCCGGCGCCGACCACGATCGCATGGCGCTCGGGCCAGGCCGCGGGCGCCGGCGGCGGATGCCGGCGCCGGGCGCGCTCGGCGGGGAAATGCCCCACCGTCATGTGCCATTTGCTGCCGTAGCCGGTCGCGCGCCGGGCCTCGAAGCCGGCGGCCCGCAGGCCGCGGCGCACGAAGCCGGCCGCGGCGTAGGTCGCCAGCGTGGCCTCGGGCCGCGCCAGCCGGGCCAGCCGCTTCATCAGCGGCGGCTGCCACATCTCGGGATTGCGCTCGGGCGCGAAGCCATCGAGGTAGAACGCATCGGCGCCCAGCACCAGCCGCGGCAGCATGGTGTCGATGTCGCCGAAGGCCAGCGTCAGCACCACCGCCCCGCCCTCGAACGCCAGCCGGTGCATGCCCGGCAGCGCCAGCGGCCACGCCTGCTGCAGCTGCTCGGCCAGCGGAGCCAGTTCGGCCGCGCCGGACATCCTGGCATGGACGGCGGCCAGGCCGTCGCGCGTAAACGGATGCTTCTCGATGGAAACGAAATGCAGGCGCCGGCAGCGCCGCGGATCGGCCCGCCACGCCTGCCACGTCGCCAGGAAATTCAGGCCCAGGCCGAAGCCCGTCTCCAGGATCACGAACTGGTCGCGCCCGCCCCACGCCTGCGGCAGGCCGTTGCCGCCGAGGAACACGTGGCGGGCCTGCGCGAGGCCACCCTCGTCGCTGTGGTAGACGTCGCCATAGCGCGTCGAATAAGGCGGCCCGGCATCGGAGAAGACGGGTTCGGCGGGATCCAGTGAGCGGGACATGAAGCGGGCAGGAACGTCTGGCATGAGGGGAATCGGGAGAAATTCCGGGCAAACGCACCGGAGAAATCCACCGGGAATCCAGCCAGCGGGGGCGGACAGGGCGGACGGCCCCGGGTGGCGGCGATGGTAGCATAGCGCCCTGCGCCGCCGCCCTGCCCGGCATCCACCGCCCGGCATCCGCGCGCTCCTGCCGCTCTTTTTGCTGCGCTTTTGCCGCCCCTCGGCCGCTCTTTTTGCCGTCTTTCGCCCGCCTTGCCATGTTCAGCTACCGTCACGCCTTCCACGCCGGCAACCACGCCGATGTCCTCAAACACGCCATCGTGGTCCAGTTGCTGGAGCAGTTGACCCAGAAAGACAAGCCGTTCTGGTATATCGACACGCATGCCGGCGCCGGGCTGTACGCGCTGGACCATGCCTACGCGCAGAAGAAGGGCGAGTTCGAGACCGGCATCGCCCGGCTGTGGCAGGCCGCCGCCGCCAAGCGGCCCATGCCCACCGTGCTGGAGGACTACCTGGAACAGGTGCGCACGCTCAACCCGGACGGCAGCCTGCGGCACTATCCGGGCTCGCCGTGGCTGGCCTGGCAGATGCTGCGCGACGCCGACCGCCTGCGCCTGTTCGAGATGCACCCCACGGAAATCCAGGTGCTGCGCGACAACTTCCGCGGCGCCGGCCGCCGCGTCATGCTGTACGACGGCGACGGCTTCACCGGCATCAACGCCATCCTGCCGCCCCCGCCGCGCCGCGCGCTGGTGCTGGTCGACCCGTCCTACGAGGACAAGCAGGACTACGCCCGCGTGGTGCGCACGCTGCAGGACGGCCTGCAGCGCTTCGCCACCGGCATCTATGCCATCTGGTATCCCGAGGTGCAGCGCCGCGAATCGGTGCAGTTGCCGGTGCAGCTCAAGAAGCTGCCGCTCAAGAGCTGGCTGCACGTCACGCTCACGGTCAAGCAGCCGGTGGCCGGCGGGCTGGGCCTGCACGGCAGCGGCATGTTCATCGTCAACCCGCCGTGGCGCCTCAAGGAAAACCTGGAAGCGGCCATGCCCACGCTGGTCTCGCTGCTGGGCCAGGATGCCGGCGCCGGCTTCACGCTCGAAGCGCGGGAAGACTGAAGTCATGACGGTGCGGATGATGGCACTGCCAATGGCACCGACAGCACCGACGGCACCGACAACGGCGCGACATAGGCGCCGGGAAAACCAGATCTAAGCATCTTCTACTTGGCCCGCGCCCGCTAAGACCGTAGCATCGATCCCCAAAACCTCGGCGCGAGGCTGCGGCATGGCACGTGCGTGACACAGGCCTGAAACACGCCTGACACACACGGAATATGCCGGCACGTACCCGAACGCACGAGGCACCATCGGCATGGCAGGCCGCCGCCAGCGCGGCCACCGTGCGCACGGACAGGACCGGACACCACAGGACCGGCCGCCGGACATCGGGTACAAGGGTCATATGAAAACACTCAGCGGAGCCGGCAACGGCTGGACAACGGACGCCGACGCGGCCGACCGGGGAATCTGGAAGAACACCATCGCCGCGGCCAGCCATGCGCTGGAAACCGTCGCGCTGATCGAGCACGGCGTCGGCATGACGCTGCGGCTGCAGCGCAAGGTCCGCGAACTGCGCGAGCGCCTGCGCACCACGCAGGCCGAACTCGACCGCTACCGCGACCTGCACGCCCTCGCACTCGAAGCCCTGCGCGCGGCCGAGCCGCCCGCGGCGGAGGACGCCGGCAAGCTCCGCGCCGACGGCGAAGCGTTGCGCCTGCGTCACCGCGCCTACAAGCTGCTGATCGAGCACTACGCCCGCACCGGCTCGCCGATCGACCTCGCCGTCTTCGCCGCCCAGCGCCGCCAGGTGCTCCAGCACATCCTGTTCCAGCAGCGCCGCGGCGTGCCGCCGGCGCGGATCAGCGTCGACGACATCGCCTTCCTGCTGCGCTAGGCACACACTCGGACAATTCCGTATCCGGTGCGGACTTCGATATACTGTATATGCATACAGTCATAGAGACGCCGCGCCCGGCCACGGCAGGACGCAGGCGTCGCCCGATCCCAGCCCGCCGCCAATGCCATCCGCAACCCGCCGCATCGCCCACCTGGACATGGACGCGTTCTACGCCTCCGTCGAACTCCTGCGGTACCCGGAACTGCGCGGCAAGCCCGTGGTGATCGGCGGCGGGCGCAACGCCACGCCCGAGACGCTGCCCGACGGCAGCCGGCGCTTCGCCCGCCTGCGCGACTACGCCGGCCGCGGCGTCGTCACCACCTCCACCTACGAGGCGCGCGCGCTCGGCGTCTTCTCCGCGATGGGCATGATGAAGGCCGCCCAGCTCGCGCCGGACGCCATCCTGCTGCCCACCGACTTCGACTCCTACCGGCACTACTCCCGCCTGTTCAAGGCCGCCGTCCACGCCTTCACCGACCAGATCGAAGACCGCGGCATCGATGAAATCTACATCGACCTCAGCGACGTGCAAGGCGAGCCGGCCGAACTCGGCACGCGCATCAAGCAGGCCGTGCGCGAAGCCACGCAACTGAGCTGCTCCATCTGCATCGCCCCCAACAAGCTGCTCGCCAAGATCGGCTCCGAACTCGACAAGCCCGACGGGCTCACCCTGCTCACCGCCGCGGACATCCCCGCGCGCATCTGGCCCCTGCCCGTGCGCAAGGTCAACGGCATCGGTCCCAAGGCCACCGAGAAGCTCGCCGGCCTGGGCATCGCCACCGTCGGCGACCTCGCCCATGCCGACCTCGGCCTGCTGCAAAGCCACTTCGGCCGCAGCTACTCCGCGTGGCTGGCGGAAACCGCCCAGGGCCGTGACGACCGCAGCGTGGTGGTCAGCGCCGAACCCAAGTCCATGAGCCGCGAAACCACCTTCGAGCGCGACCTCCACCCGCGCCAGGACCGCCAGGCCCTCTCCGAAATCTTCACCGGCCTGTGCCAGCGTCTGGCCGAAGACCTGCACCGCAAGGGCTATGTCGGCCGCACCGTTGGCGTCAAGCTGCGCTACGACGACTTCCAGACCGTCACGCGCGACCTGAGCCTGCCCGAGCCCACCGCCGACGCCGTGCAACTGCGGCGCGCCGCCACCGAATGCGTGAAACGGGTCACGCTCGACCGCAGGATACGGTTGCTGGGCGTCAGGGTCAGCGCGTTGACGGTGGCCGGAGAAGACGACCTCGCGCCGTTGCCTGTGCAAGGCGAATTGCCGTTCGATGAAGCCGGCTGAGCGGGTGCCCGGCGCGCAAATTACGAACAAGTACGCAATATCGAGATGATTCAGTATTCCGCTTAGGAAAATTCGCCAGCCATTGCCTCACTGTGTTGATGTATTCTAGTAAGCCGGCGCGCAACCGGCGCATTTCCATCCATCGATTCAAAGAGACACCATGTCGGAAGCCAGATCGCCGGAAAGCACGCTTGCCCTGCCACCCTCCGCCATCGCCCTGTGGCAATGGCTGCGCCGGCACTGGAGGCGGATGGCGATCTTCGCCCCGGCCGTGGCGTTCCTCCTGTTCTCGGTCCTCTACCTGGCCAGCGCAAGCTACAAGAGCGACGGCTTTCTGCGGGCCAGCCGGAAGCTGGCGGAATACAACGCCCAGCGTGCCGCGTTCGCCGACAAAAGCGCCTTGCAGCGCTTTCTCCTCAGCGAAAAACTGGAAGCCGATGCCAACGGCAGCTACCTGACCCACTCCCTGCAGGAAAATTTTCTCCGCAAGCACGTCACGCCCGTGCTGCCCTACTCCAAGGCGGAGCTCGGCTACCTCAACAACACCAAGACCCCGCTCGACCCCGACATCCTCGGCTTCAACATCTCCTTGGCCGCCGCCTCGCCCGCCGACGCGGCGGCCAGGGTGGAAATCCTCGGCGACTTCCTCAAAGACACGATGCTGCGCCAGGAACTGACCGAAATCGTCCACACCAAGGCCGCTGAATTCAAGTCCCGGAAGCAGCAGATCGACAACCAGATCATTGCCAAGCGAATCGAGCTCCGACAGGAAACGGAGCGGCTGAAGTCCCTCAAGGTCATCGCCGGCCGATACCCCGGCGCCGACCGGCTGGCGTCCCGGCAACTGCTCTCGTCCGATGCCGCCAGCTCGAAATACCTGTCGCCCGTGGCGCAACTCGTCGGCGCGGAATCCGCCATCGCCGACCTGCGCATGCAGCTCGCCTCGCTCGAGCGGGACGCCGCCCAGAACGCACTGCGCGAAACCGTCTTCGCGCGCGCGGAAGCCCTGGCCACCCCGCCCAGGTCAGGCAAGGCGATGCTGGCCGGCTACCTGGCGCTGCAAAAAGACGTGTTCGACGGCACCGACCTGAAAGACGACGACATCCGCGAAGTCTTCAACGACGTCGGCCTGATTGCCGAAGAGCTCCGGACCCGGCACCTTGTCAACGCACATTTCGCCTCCGGACCAACCCTGCCCGACCGGCGCGCCGGCCCCGGGATGCCGGCGATGGCGGTGCTTTCGCTGCTCGGTGGATGCGTGATCGTCGCGATGGTGCTGTTCGGGCTGGATTTCGTCAGGCGGGCGAACGGGAAGGATGTCGCCCTGGCGCCGGCGATTGGGTAGCCGGGGACGTGGAAGGGGTGCGGGGGAAAGACTTTGGTGCGAGGGAGAGCACGCCTCCCGCGCCTCAACGTGTGCGCCGCGTAATACACATGAGCACGCAAATACTGCCCTTGCCTCCTGATATTTCGTGTGTAAAATTACACAAAAGCAGCCGAAAAACAAACAGATGAACTCATCTGACCTTATCCGGATGCTCGAGCAAGACGGGTGGAAAATGGTTCGCACCAAAGACAGCCATCACCACTTCAAACACCCCACGAAGCCACTCCTGGTCACGGTGCCGCACCCGAAAAAAAATCTGCCACTCGGGACGGTGCGCAACATCCTGAAGACCGCCGGCCTGTAGGCCGGTGATTCTTCCCCCGGAAATACGGCTCGCGGGTCAGTCGGAACGCAACAGAAAGGAGTATCGACATGGAATTTCCCATCGCAATCCATAAGGACGATGGGAGCGTCTATGGAGTGACCATTCCGGACGTGCCGGGCTGCTACTCCTACGGCGACACCATCGAGGACGCCATCAGAAACGCAAGAGAGGCCATCGGCAGCCACATCGAGACGATGGTCGAGCTGGGCGAGGAGGTGAACTTCGTTTGCTCGTCCATCGAAGAACTCGCGGCCAGAGAAGAGTTCGCGGGCGCAGTATGGGCGCTGGCCGATGTTGACGTGACCAAGCTGGACTCCAAGCCGGAACGCATCAACATCAGTCTGCCGCGCTTCGTGCTGCACAAGATCGACACCTACGTCGAGAAGCGCCATGAAACCCGCAGCGGCTTCATCGCCCGGGCGGCACTGGCGGCGCTGGCCCACGAAGCCTGACGCATCGGATCGCCCTGCACGGCCGACGAACCGAAGCAGGTCGCCAGATTGGGGGTCTTGCGGTTTAGTGTGGTTTACATCGGAATGGGTGGTGGTGCGAGGGAGGGGACTCTCATTTCATTTAAAATCAAATTGATATGAGAGTTTGGTGCGGAAATGGTGTAGCTATCATTGACTGTGTGCCGGGCTGGAGCGGACTCGCACACCCAGCCGCGCCATTGTACCGCCCGTTCCGGATGGGGCTTGCTATACTGTATATCCATACAGTATCTAGCTAATGCCATGCACCCTCGCGGCAACAACAGAGTCTGGGCGCAGGCTGTCCTCGATGGCAAGATGAACGAGCAGGAACAGAAGCGCCCAGCAAAGGCTTTCCGGAAGCCACTGACGGCGGCCGAGTTGCGCGCTATGCTCAAGAGCAACTCTTCCCCCGAAGTGCGTGCGTTGCTTTGGGAGGTGGCGCGCCTGCGCGCGCTCGTCCGCCGCGGTAGTCAACTGTACTCCTGCGTCGTGCAGAACGATCCGATCACGAGACGACTGCTGCCCCATATCATTGACGCGATGGAACGCGAATTGAAGGGCGAGCCATGCCTGCTGCAGGATGAGCCGGGCGGCATGCCGGTGGAACTTGACGATTTTTTCAATGCCGCCTAGGTGGAGGCACGGGACGCTGCCGGATGGCATGCACCCTGCGGACTACCCACAAAGAAGGCGCGGTCCGATGCGCACCAGTAACGAAATGCGATTACTCTTGACCTCAGCGTGGCGCTGCCCAAGAATGAGATCGTGCGAAGAGCCACCGCCTCTCGGCAGTGGCTGGCTCGGATGCTCCCTTACAGAATTGTGAGTATCAACAGAACAGCTTCGCATACCTTGATCATGGCCAACATGATCACGCTTAGCGCTGACATTGGTTTCCTTTAGGCCGATTGCGCTACGGGCCCCTGGGTGCTCCAACACTCAGGGGCTCACCTCGTTTCGTGCCAAGCACGACCCTTACTACGAGGATAGTCAAATAACTGCGAATGCTAAGAGCAGGTTGACCAACTTCGAAACTGAGGGCACTCGAAACTTGGTATAAATCGTAGACCTTTCCCGCGCCGCACGCATAGATGGTTTTGTAACCACAATCACGCTTGCTGGATGGGGACCACCAACTACCTCACTTTGACTTGATCTTCTTCTCCAGATCGATGATCGACTCCATGACCGCGGTCGTCTGCTTGTCGACTGCATCCATCGCCGCCGTCCGGTCTGCCTCTTTCATGCCGGGCGCCTGCTCGATCTGATCCTTGGTTTTGCGCAGTTTGCTGATCGCTTGCTGGGACTTGTCGATAGCCTTCGACAACTGCAACTCAGGATGCTTGGCCAGGTAGCCGGCAGCATCGCCGCCATCCTTGATGCGGCCAGAAAACTCGTTGCGCTTCTCATTGACCTCGCGCACCACATTCCAGTACCGGCCCGCGGTATCGGCGTCGCCCTCGAAGTCGCCATAAAAGCGTCCGATGATTGGCTTTTTGTACTCGGGGACATCCTTTCCCTTCACCATCAGTTCAGTCGTCTGGTAGACCTTGTTCACCTCTCGTCCGAGGCCGCCGGTGACGGTGCCGAAGATGTAGTCAAGCTGATCTGGGGTAGGAGACACCAGCCCGGGGGTATAGGCGGTTCCACCCGTGGCCCAGTTCGCGCCGAAGGCGATGCCCTTCGATACCGTGCTGGCCGTGTCCTTGGCGCGCTGGAAGCCGGGCTTCGGGCGCATGGCATTCTGGTCTTCCTTGAAAATCGCCTTCCCGGTGAAGTCCTTGTTCTCGGCCAGGGCGACAATGGGGTCGGCAACAGTCGGCGCCAGGATCTGCGCGAAGGTGCCGGAGCCCAGTGGGTTGGCGTTGTCCAGCAGCACGCCCAGCAGGTCGGGCAACTGCTTGCGCCACTTCTCGCCACCTGTCCTGACAGCCTCCGTCAGGATGCGGCCGATGTTCGGTAGCACGTTGAAGCCCAGCGGCATCGGGATCATCGCGTAGGACTTGCCCATCGGGATGATGAAATTGCGCTGCTTCGTGAATTCCGGGATGGCGTCCCAGTCGTCCTCATCCATCGCGGCCGCGGCGACCAGCGCCTGGATGACGCCGAACAATACGCCGCCCACGATGATCGCCTTGCCGTGGCGTGTGTGCGGGTCCAGCGTTTCCATCATCCGGGCGGTGCCCTGCACTGCCGCGTTGAAGAAGGCGTACAGCGAGCCAAGCTCCCGGCCCATGCGCCCGCGCCGATTGAAGTTGACCGTCAGGTTCTTCGCAACGCTGCCCGCGCGCTCCTCGCTCAGGCCCTTGTCGAGAGCCGCCTTGAAGGCAGTAAGCCGGATCGCATTTTCGATTGCCGTGTTGTAGTGGTCTAGCCAGTTCAGCGTGTAGTCGAGAGCCTTGCGCGGTGCGCCGCGATCCAGGGAATCGATTTCCTTCTGCAGGGACTCAGCCTTGTCCTTGCCTGTGCGGAAGATTTCCCGGTACCCCGTGGTACCGCCGGCAAGTTGAAGCTGCTCGTACAGTTTGGCCCACGGGCTTGCGCTGTTGTCGTGCCGCTCCACCTGCCAGATGGCCCGCATGGCGGCGGGCGCATTGAGCAATACGAAGGATCGCTTGTCGGAAATGGGCGTCGTGGTCAGGTTGAGCGCAGCTCCCTGGACATCGCGCACCGCATTGAGCAAACCGAAGACCGGGTTATATTGGGTGTTGATGGCTGCCAGGTAGCGCGTGGTCCGGGCAACTGCGCCCATGATTTCGCCAAAGGGCTGGACGTCCAGGTTCTTGAGCGAGGACGCAATGCGCATCGCGCGTGGGTCCTTCTCATTGAAGGCAATCGAGCGATCTTCGCCCCGCACGCGCAGCACGATGACGTTATCCCGGCTCAGGTAGGATGGGTCAGGGATCTTGATGACCTTGCCGGTCGTCGGATGAATCTTCTGCACCGTGGGCGGCTTGTCCGTGGTCCAGAATCCCGGATTGACGTTGGTCAGGGCCAGGCCGTAGAGCGCCAGCGTGACGCGGTTCTTCTCGCCGCGAGTAATCGCCGCCTCGCGCGCGAGCGCGACGTTCGCGAGGATGTCGGCCACCCTACGGCCGGAACCCATTGCTCGCTTGCTGGCCGAGCCCTTGACGGAAAAGCCCTGCCCGATTGGCGTGACCCCGTCCATGTCCTCGCGCTTGAGCGGCACGTAGTGCTTGTACGTTCTGGACCATGCCTGGATGGTATCGGGGTTCTCCAGGCCGTACTGGATCAGTACCTGCTGCGTGCCGGCATTCATGGTATCGACGCGCGCGGCCAGCGCCTTGAGATCGGCCAGTTTGGCCTTGTCCATACCCTTGATGATGATCTCGCCGGCGGAGTCCTTCACGTCTGCGCCAGCGAAATAACTGGCTGCCTGTCGGTCGGTCAGGCCTGATCCGCCGTCCGGGAAGTCGGGGTTGATGCTGGCGATCTGGGCATTGCGCTCACGGGCGTGGCGAGCCCACAAGAAGGCCTCCAGCTCCTCCATGCTGATCTTGCGCACGCGCAAGTCCTCGATGAGGGGACGCAGTTCGCGCTGGAGAAATTGGGCGGTGCGTGCCGCGACGCGCCCGTGGTAGGACTCTTCCTTCTGGTAGGCGTCGAACGATTCCGGGATGCTCCCGACCTGCTCGCGAATGGCGGTCTGCACGCGCCTCAGATCGATCTGCCTGTCCTGCAGTTCGTAGATCAGGCGATCCATCCGAGTCGGGTCAGGCGCCTGCCAGCGCGCGCCGGTCGAGCGGCTGAAGAGCGGGCCGAGCCCCCCGGCTACCAGTTGACCCGACTGTCGTAAAGCTCGTGCCAGTAGTCCGGATTTTTGGCTGCTCGTTGCGCGTGCCAGGCTTGCGAGCACAACGCTTGCCGCAACCGTTCGGCTCCCTGCGCGCGCCGCACCACTTCCTCGGGGGGCAAGCGCCGGGAGATCGCCTCGAGCCACTTCGACGTTGCCGTCAAAGAATTTAGCTCGGTCAAAATCGTATCGGACATTGCGCAGTTCGGGGTTGAGGTGGTGGAGGGTATCGGCAAAGTTCTTTGCGAGTGCGGCCAACTTGTCCGCGTCGCTGCCCCTCCATTCTAGCGGAGGAATGCCCTGGTCCGGCAAGCCTTTGATCTGCTCTGGCGCCGGCTGGAAATGTTCGGTGGTGCCGAAGCGCAGCGCCGAGCCGAGCATGTGATAGGTCCGGCGCACGATGGCGGCCGGGCTCAGGCCAGCAGGATCGCCGATGAACCGCTTGCGCGCGTTCAGAGCGTAGTTGGCGACCGCCTGGTAGATGGCATCGCCACCGCTACCGGGGTCCAGCCGGCTCACATCAAGCCACACATCGCGGCCGCGCTCGAAGACGTAGGCATCCTGGTCGTTGCTGGTGCGCACGAGCGTGCGGCGCTCCGCACCGGATTCATCGCGCTCGTCCTCGCGCGTTGCATCGCCCACGACCTTGATCGTAGGGTCAATATCTGCCAAGACTCCATCCAAGGTATGGGCGCCACTCGGTGGCCACTTGAACAGTTCGTCATGTGCCGCAAGTTCCGTCATCACCTCGGTGGCGAAGCGATAGTCATCTGCCGCCGCCGAATCCTTCCGCGAGAGCGCCATCGCACCGCGGTCGGAGAGAACATGCATCTTCCCACTGCGGGTAACGCCGAACACTGCCGCGCGCGCGTCGCGCAGCAGCGCGAACGTCTCCGCCTCGCTCTTACCCTCCATCCAGTCGGCAACGGCATGCAGGCCGATCTTTCGCAGACCGGCCTGCAGAGCCGCGAGCAACTTGCGCACCGGCCCTGCTACCGGCACGGTGGCCGCCATGTCGGCCAGCGCCTCTTCTACGGCCAATAGCTCAGCATTGTGGTGCGCCTCGTCATATGCCTGCCCGGTAGCCATGTTTGCGCGGAGTGCGTCTCCACCGAACTGAGCAAACCAAGTATCTGCCGCTTCGGCAATCTTCGGATTGGCGCGACGGATGCGGTCCATCATTGATACATACTGCTCACCAGACAGAATTGATCGCAGACCCTTGTGCCCATAGACCTCGTGAAAAAGCACCTCTTGCGCGCGCTTAGTGCTAGGCAGGTTATCCGCGATTAGGTAGACCTTATTTGACTTGGGGAGGAGGAAGCCCTGCACGTCCCCGCCAGCCCCAGACGCGCGCAGGGAGTCCACAAGATCCCCAGGTAGATCATCGACCGACTGGACGATCTCGACGCCGCCCTTGGGTCCGTTCGTCCATTGCTTGATGATGGGAGTGAACTTGGCGCGCAGATTGTCCGCGGCCATCCGTCCAGGGCGGGCGGTTCGCTTGAGAATCGGCGATTCTTCAGGCTTGCCTCCACTCTCTACCGGGCCTGCCTCCGCGCGCGCGATGCGCGCCTGCTTCTCGGTCTTGGGCTTGTCCTTAGCGGAATTCCCCTGCCTCTCCACCTTTCGCCTGAATTCCTCGCTCATGGCTTCAGCGCGTGCGCCGTTCCGTTCCTCAAGCCCCTTTGCGAGATCCTCGGCCAGAAGACCGAGCTTCTCCGTATCCCCTGCGGCACGTGCCCTCTCGCTTTCCCGAAGGAGGGCGGCATATGCTCGCTCAGCCTTCAGTTGCCTCTCGGTCTTGGGCTTCTGCCGCTCGACCGCCGATGTTGCGGGCGTCTCGACTTTCCTTGCTTGCGCACGCGCCGCACTGGCCTGTTTCTCCGTCTTCGGCTTACCCACCTTGGGATTCAGTGGCTTGGTGGTATCGCCTTCCTTGAGCCAGGATTTGAATTGATCCATGCTCATGGGCGTGATGGCGCCGGCGCCCTTCCAGCCCTGTTCGTAATTGGCGAGATACCCGGCGCGCGCCCCTGTCATCGACGAAAATCCGAGCAGCACCTTATGCTCATCGAAATTGCCGGTGCGCGGATCGATCTGGTCGACGACGAACACCTTGCCGCTCTCGGGCTTGGGTCCGATGAACACGTCCACATGGTCGCCGTCGGCACCCTCGGTGCGCTTCAAGTACCCATAGTGGTTCGCCATCTCCACCGACCATGCCTTCCCGCCGGCATCGGTGCCGCTGCGGGTCGATCCGCGCGGGTTCTCGATGGTGATGTCGAGTCCGTGGAGCGTGGTGTGCCCCATCTTGTAGTTGCCGGCCTGCTTCTGGGCATCCGTCGGCTCTGGCAGGTCGTTCTGCGGCGACGTAGCGGCCTCGTGTGCGGAAGCGTCCAGAACGGCAGCCGGAGCATGCTGCTCGATCACCGATCGCACCCCGCGCTCATTTGGTGCGGTGACAATGCCATCGCGTTCCATCTGCGCCAGCATGCCAGTGGCGGTGCTGTAATCCGTCCGCAGGTTGCGCTGAATGACGGCTACGCTCGGGCTCCGCGATTTACGAACGATATCCACGGCTTGCGCATAGCGGTCGCTCAGTGCCGGCTGTCCGTCGGCGGCTCCGTCTGCACCAGAAACAACGTCAGCACCAGCAACTCCAGCCGGAGCGGCACTGGCTCGTCCGTCGTCACCGCCTTGTACAGATCCGGCACGTCCCGCGGCAAGATCAACTCCCATTCCTGCATCCGGCGCAACGCCTCGTGGATCGACAGGCTCGGCCGGCACAGCACTCGCGCTTCCATTCGGTTCTCCACGGGCGGCCTCGGCCGCGAGAATGGCATTCGACATCTCGGCAATGTCGGGGGATTCAGATGCCTGAGACGCCACTGTCGGCGCCGCAGGCATCGCAGCCTCGGCGGTTTGCGGCGCAGCAACGGCTGCGGCGCTGGGTTCCGCCGACACCGGAGCCTCGCCGGCGCCGGCCGGGGCGGGCTGGGCAGCCGGCGACGCTTCCGCCGGCAGAAGATCGGCTGTATCCATGCCAGCTTCCGCCGCCATCTCGCGCACAACCTGCTCGGCCGCGGCGGTGCTGGCATGTTTCGGCCTCAGTGGTTGGGCAAACGCGGCCGCCTTGTTCATGGCTTGGTCGCGCGCACCCTCCGCAGCATTGCGCTCAGCCGCGCGATTCACTGCATTTACGCCGGCACTCGCCCCGCCCATCAATGCGCTTTGCGTCAGCGTAGCAAGCAGCGTCTGGTAGGCGGCCCCCGGCCTTTCCCGAAGGTATTCCCCCCAAGTCTTGTCCGGCTGGGTGACCGCCTGATCGATAGCATCCTGAGCGAGCGTTGCCACCTGTTCACTGGGAAGTTCCTTCGCCAAGAGGTCAGCGATAAATCGGGTTGCCCCAACCCTGCCAAACTTGTTGACCAGCACACCCATCGGCATGCGTTCCGTCAGGTACTCCGATGCGGCGTAGGCAGCAGCCCCAAGACCAGCCTGAGCCGGGGTCGCGCCAGCCTCACGATAGACGCCATACTGCTGCGGGAGCATCGGCGCGACCATTGTGCCGGTGGCAATGGCTGGGTTCCTTGTCGCAATAGCGGCCGCGACGGCTGGGATATTCTGCAGGGTGCTGGCGGCACCGCTATAGATGCCGGCAGCGGTCGGGCTTTCAAACGCAGGAGTTGTCGTGCTGTCCAGCAATTGGGCGCCAGCAACCTCGCGGCGAGCCGCCTCCTGTCCCTCCCTTGATCCTGCAGCATCCGCCACGGCCGCCCGCAAGCCAGCTCGCGTCTTGACCGCCCCCGAATAGAGCGAATTAGCGAGACCGGATGCCACGCTGCCGGTTGTGGGTGCCGGCCCTTGAATAGGGCCGATGGTCCCGGCTGGGACAGGCTGTGTCAATTGGGCCTGCGCGCGGTCAACTACGGCCCGCGCACCCGATGGGAGGGAGTCAGCCAGTCCCATGCGCTCCCGCGCGAGTTGCCCCACCACCCCCCCGTCTTGAGCCATCTGCTGGCGCTGTTCGGGGGTAGCGGCATCGTAGGCACGCCCAAACTCGGCGCGGAATTCCTGGGTAACAGGGGCGCGCGACGTGCTCGCCGATTCCGGCGCGCGCACCGAGCCCATAACGCCGATCTTGCTCGATTCATCAGTCGGCGCGGTTAGGGCATCCGGATCTACCGATGCACCATCAGAACTATCGGCACCAGAGCCAAGGGAGCGCATGATTGCTCCACCGACCTCGGCAATCCCAGTCTTGATCTGGTCGTAGGTGTCGGCCTGCTTGTTATCCGCCTCGAATTTCTGGGCTCGCGCAAGGAATGCCTCACGCTGCGCAGTGCGGCGACCCTCCGGGAGTTGCGATGCTAGGTAACGGTCGAAGTACGCCCCGCGCGCGCGCCCTCGCTGCTCATCATTCAATTCCTGCCACTTCGGCTGCGCGATGAAATCGCGATACGCGGGAACGCCAGAGAGATCGATGGGCTTGCTCTTGGGCTCGTCGGCCGCCTTTGCGTCAGGTACCACGGCGTTGCCCACACGCGCCAACACATCGCGCACGTAGGACGACACGTACTTGCCGTTGCCGTCCTTCTTGTCGACCTTGTAGGGAGTATCGCCGCTCGGGTTGACGTTTCCCTCGCCGGAGAAGTAGCCCACAGCCAGGCGCGCCGGATCAACGCCGAACTGATCGGACATAAGCTTGAGGTAGCGGACGCCGACGCGGAAGTTGTCTTCGGGGTTGTCGATGCGTTCGCCAGGCTTGGCGATCCGCTTGAAGGTGTCTGGCATGACCTGCATGCCACCCTCGGCGCCGTCGATACTGCGCACGGCGTTCGTGCCGCCAGTCGACTCCTGGCCGTAGATGCCCAGCGCTGTCGGCTTGATATTGTCTGCGCCCTCCTCCGCGATGATGCGGTCGATGGTGGCGCTATCCAGCGGCGTCGTCTTGCCGCCCGCGCGCGGAGCCCCCGCTTTGCCTTGCGCTCCAGTCGGTGAGTTCGTGAGGGAGAGACTACCGAAATCCTGGAGCGCCATGAGCTTTACCCGCTATTCAAAGAGTGATTGCACCTTCGGGTCGAGTGTATTGGCGGGGTTGGAATTCGAGGCTGCCCCACGGCCACCACCGTTCAGGCGGTCGTACATGCCGCCGAAGATGCCTTCCTGCTCGCGGAGCCTGTCTTCGCCCATGCCGGGCAGCATGGAGCCCTTCATCATGTCCGCGATGAATTCAGCCTTGCTCTTGCCGCGCGCCGTGCGCATCTTGCTGAATGCGTCCGTGGGGTTCTTCGCAATACCTGAATCGACCATGTATTTCATGGTGGCCACCTCGGCCGGGTCGCGGTTGACCCCTTCTTTGTTCGCCTCCGGCGAGGTGAAGACCGGCGTTGCATTGCCACGCGCATCGGTCTTGACGAGGCTCTTGCCGACCACCTTGTAATCGTATTTCGTGCCCATCTGGCGGATGCGGTCCATGTCGGCCGCGCCAAGGGCCACGATGGGCTTGCCGCCGGACAGGATGGCGATCTTCTGCTGTCCATCCGTACCGTTGACTATACGAACGTCATCCGCCAGTGGGCCGGGCAGATCGCCCAGCGCGCCGGCCTTCACGATGGAGTTGAAGTAGTCCAGCACCTGGCTCGGCGCGCCGGCGTCGATCACGTCGACCAGCTTGTGCATCGCCATCGTCTGCGCCGCTTGGTTGGTGATGGCGCCCTCGATGCGCTGCTGACGCAGCTTCTGGCCGAACATCGCATAGTCCTGGTCGGCCTGCTGGCCCTGCATGTCGACCTGCTTTCGGGCTGTCTCCTGCTGGCGCGGCAGCGTCTCCTGCTGGAAACCGAGTTGCGCGCTGGCCAAGTCTGCACGCTTCGGAACAAGACCCAGCTCCGCCGTGCTCTGCGCCGTGCTGAGTTGGTTTGCAGCGGTTCGCGCCGCCGCGGCATCGCCTAGCCCTGCTTGATTCGCGTCCATCTGGGCGGTGCCGTAGTCGCGCTGGCGGTCCTGGTAGTTCTCCGCCTTGATCTGGCGGTCGCGTGCCTGGTATCCGCCATAGGCTGCAAGGCCAAGTCCGAGTTTCGACATGGAACCCCCTTAGAGCCCGAAGGACAGCGGCAAATTGCTGCCCGCCGAATAGTTGCCGCTGGCAAAGCCATAGCCAGAAGATGAGCCGCCGAACGTACCGCTACCCAACCCCGGCGAGTTGGCGCTGTTCCATGCCGACGACAGGCCGCCGATGATGTCCCGGGTCGCGCCACCCAGGCCGGCCGCTTCGTTCATGCTGCGGTTGTATGCGGTGTTCGCTTGGTTAGCGCTCTGCTGCGACACGGCAGCAAGCCCCGTTGCCGCCTGGGCCGGCAACCCCTTCCCGAGGCTCAGCATGTCGGACTTGCGAGCCCATGCGGTGTCTTGCACCTGCTTGCGAGCACCGTTCTGGGCGACGGCATCGGCTGCCGCTTGATCACGGTCCAGTCCGGCCACGCTCGACGCATACGCAGCCGAAGTGGGGTCAAGTCCTGGCGTGCGGGTCAGCCGATCACGAGCCTTGCCATACGACTGCGCGACGGTGCCCGCTGCCTCTCCGGCCGCCCGCTCGTATTGAGCCGGGGAGTCGTAATTCTGGGCCGCGCTGACCATTGAATCTTCCAGCGGCGCATAGACGGTCTTGTACCGATCCCACTGATCCTTGGCGATTTGCGCCTGCATGCGTGTCGCTTCCGACGAGGCAGCATTCGCCGCTACGGCCCCGCCATCGTCCGCCATCGCGCCAGTCACCAGCGCCCCACCCACAGCAGCAGCTACTCCCCACGGCACGATTCATCTCCTTGGATCAGCACCCGGTCCACCTTGTCCGGATCGGTTTCATCGGTCGCATGGATGCAGAACCATGTCACATCCTCGATGGCGGTAATGGAGTGGTTGACGCCCGCCTCGATCTCGATGCAGGCCGGCGCATGGAACAGCCTGCTGCGCCCGTCCGTGGCCACCACCGCCGATCCGGCGGCGAGGATGCTCAGGTGGCTGTAGGCATGCTTGTGCGAGATGGCCATGTGCCCCTTGGGCAGGTGCATCTGCTTGGCGTACACCCCATTCGAGAAGTGGTGGACCGTGCGCAGGTCGGTCTGGTCGCGTTTCGCGAGTTCGCGCATCATGCCTTCGATCATCGGTCGCGCCTCGTGCAAACGATCAGGGTGATACGGTCATCGTCGCCGTCGTTCCATACCTCGTGATCGACGGTATTGTCGAACCAGAACACGTCGCCGGCCTGCATGCTTACCGTCTCGTCCTCGACACGATTGAAGCACGCGGGGTTCGATTGCAGCACCACGTAGAGCTTCGTGTTGAAGTGCTCGACGTGCCAGCCGTGGTCAACATGCGGCTCGATGCGTCCGCCGGGCGGGATCTTCGTGATCAACACGCCCCCGAGCTGCACCGCCTCGACGCGCGCCATCAGCCCGAAGATGATCGGGCGGAGTTGTGGCAACGCATCGTAGGCCGGATACCAGATCGGGTAATGGGGGTCGTTGAAGTGCGTCAAGTCGCCATCGGCAAACTTCCGGATGTCGTTGTACCGCACCCAGATGTCCGACATGGCTGCATGCGGCGTCGCCGGCGCGATCTTCCTCGGCGTGAATTGGTCCCACAGTTCCGGATGCTGCTTGATCGCGAGCAGGAGCGGAGCGACATCGAGGCCGGCATGGATTTGCTGGAAGTGCTTCATGGGCTGGCTGGTTTAGGCGATACCTGATCCTAGCCCGCGCACCCTAATTCGAGTCGTCCGGCTTGGGGTGCTTCGCCTTGACGGCATTGATTTGCTGCATCGTCGATTGCGTCTCGGGGTCCAGCAGCGATGGATCGAGCTTGGCCAGCGTCTTCCAGATGGCATCAAGCTGATCGCCTTCCTTTGGGTACTCGGCACGGCGCATGACGTCATAGGTAAATTCTGACGGCTTGCCAGGAATTTGGCGCAGCTGCCCGTCGACGACCTCCCAATCCCCCATCGGGATCGCATCCACCTCGAGATAGTCCTCCCCATCAAATGCGTTGAGGGCTGCCTCGTCTTCGCCGCAATAGGTGAATTGTCGAACGCGGCCAGTGGCCTTGCTGTAGATGGCAATCTTCACCGCTTGGCTCCAAGCAAGGCAATGTCGGCCGAGTACCAGTTGATGAGGACCGCATTCCCAACCTGTATCGAGTAGGTCCCGCCTGCCGATGCCGACGAGTCAAAGCAACAGATTGGCACCGCCAGGGAAGGCGTGGTGATGCCCGCTGATACCGCCAGCGTCGCACCGACTTCGGCCAGCACAGTGCTGTCCCGGCAAATTCGGATGGAGCACCCGGAATCCGACGTTGCCCACACATTCACGACCCCGAAGATAATCGCGGCGGCGGGCCCGGCAGGCATCACGACGGACGCGGCAACCACGAAGGTGGCGCCGGTCGAGCCGGAGCCGCCGTGCGCGCCTCTCGGTACAGTCACCGCGTCACCGCGAATGGAAAGCGTGTCGACCTCGGCGTTGCCGATCTTGGCGTTGGTGATCGCCGCATCCTGAATTTGGGCGGTCCCAATCGCTGCGTTCTGAATGTGGGCCTGCCGAATCGAGGCAAAATCGATCTGAGCTTCACCGATGGATGCCACGGCAATCGCCGCCGCATCGATGTAGACGCCCGGCGGCACGGTGTAGCCGTTGACCACCTGCGCGGTGGTCGTCACGATAAACGGGATGCGTACTGGCACCCCCGGCCCCGTCGGCGAGCCGATGGCAAAGCGGTCGGCCCGGAAGATGAATTCCGAGAATGGCGTACCGTTGTTGGCTGTGCTGATCAGCCCGAAGCCCGACACATACCCGTTCGCATCGATCTTTACCGAGTACTTGCCCATGATGTTGCCGTCGGCATCGGCGCGGGTCTGAGCCTCTTCCTGCAGAGCCACCGACTGATCGCCGACCGTCGATTCCAGCGTCGTGAGTAGCTGTACCAGCGACGAAACGGCATTGGACCGAACAGTGCGCTCCTCGTCCAGCTGGGCAATCACCCCGGTGCCCGGTGCATCTACGCGGTCGATCCGCTCTCCAAGTGCCTTGAAGAGCGGAGACTCCATAACCTGGGCTTGCAGGTCGGTGATCACGCGCGCGATGTCGGACGGCTTGATCACCGGGAAGGTACCGCCCTGTGACTGCCGCGCTCCGCCCGCCGAGAGACCGCCGGTGCCGGCCTTGGCCACGCTGCCCAGTTCGCCGCGGGTGACGAATGCCGAATCCGAGTCTCCAGTCTGGCCATTCCGGACATTCAGGATGTCGGCAATGGCCCGCAGCACCAGATAGACATTCTTGTCGTTGATGCTGCCGAGGGCGCTCTCCGGAATCGAGGGGACGGGCGGCGACGCCATCCTCACACCTCCTTGAGCGCCAGCGCACTCGTGCCGATGCGCAGGTCTTTGAACGCTTCCCCGGTACCGGAGATGCGGATCTTGTAGCGCTGCGCCTTGTAGCCGGCCGGGAGGCGGAACCCTCCTGAGCGCGTCAGCGCCTTCGTGTGGCGCAGCACCCAGCCGTCCGTCACCTCATCGTAGGCATGGAATTCCACCGACCATGCCCCCGAGCACAGCGCCTTGGCATACCCGAAATTGACGGGCTCCGGGAGCACCATCTCGCGCGACTGCCAGTTGGTGCCAAGCGGCGCCCCAGCGTTGAACAGGTACAGGTTCGACCCGACCCCGCAGTAGACGCCATCAGCGAAGTCGCTGGCGAATGAGCACGTCGCCTGAAAGCCTGGAAGGTCGGTCATCGTGCCCGCGGCCTCGTCCAGCCGGATCATGAAGGCCGGGAAGGAGCTATCGTCCGCATAGACCACAAGGCGCCCATCCCACACCGAGAATCGCATGGCGCCGAGGTGGGCGGCGTAGCGCGCGCGCCAGACATCGCGGGTGAAGAACTGCTGCGAAAGCGTGAGCGAGGCCTGTCCACCCTGCATCACGACGATGCCGTCGCGGCTGGCGTAGGCAAGGAATCCGTCCACCAGCGCGATGGAGTGCTTCGATACCCCTGCCTGCGACACGTTCAGGTCCAGTTCCGACATGCCGCCCGGCGTCGTGCCCGAGATGAGCACCGGCTCGGTTGTCGTCACCAGCAGCAGGCCCGTGCCATACGGCACGCCGTTGACCACGTTGTGCTGGAACACCTTCACATATTCCGGCGGCCAAGCCCAGGGCTTGTACGGCTCCGAGAAATGCAGCTCGTTGCCCTTCCATGCGCACAGGATGCCGTTCTTGAGTGTCATCAGCCCCACCAGCCCCGGGTCCGGTGCATAGTAGGTGTCCGACGCCAGCGGCTCATTCAATCCAGCCGCCGTCACATCGTCGTGAAAGACGAACGTGCTGCCAGGCTGTCCGAGCACCAGCACCGAGCCGGCGTAGAAGTACTCGATGACATCACTGCCGTATTGGGTGCGGTAGAGCCGGATCTCCTTGAGCGGCGCATAGTCCGCCGCCGGCGTGTCGCGCGTCACCGTCACGTCGACCGCCAGCCCGTTGATCAGGCTCAGTTCGCCGGCCGGAGAAGGTGGGCCCTCCTCATCGTAGGTATTGACGTAGGTGTAGACATACGCCCGCGTCTCGGTAGCTGCCGCATCCGACTTCGAGGCCAGCACCACGGTATAGCTGTCCGCATTGTCGTTGCGCGTGAGCGTCGCGCTCCAATCCGCGGTGGAAGATGTCAGGCTGGAGTTCGACGAGAAGATGTCGAAGACCGCAGCGCCCGTGCTGGTGTTGGTCCCGATCAGCCGAATCACCGGGAACGCCTGGTCAGGCGTGAGGTTTCCGGCCGCGCTGGCGTTGTCGTTCAGGTACGAATACCGCGTCAGCGAATAGAGGGTCCGCAGTTCGTGCTCTCGGCCTGCGTCGTCCTTCACGTAGGTGACGTTCTCGATCAAGCTGTTATCCGCCACCTTGCGCAGCGTGGTATCGCTCGATGCAATAACTCTGGTTCCAGCCGGCAGATCCACCCAGATCAGGTCATCCGTCGGGTTGCCGTCCGGCCCGCCGGTGTTGTGGAATATGTAACCGTAGGCAGTGGCGACGAAGGACTCATCAGTTGGGCCGAAGGCCGCCCCCGTATTCTTGGCCGGCGGCGTGAAGGTCCATTTCTGCTTATCCGTCACCACCGTGAGCCCGATGTCCTGCTCTTGGTACTTGACGCCGCCGTACTCATAGTGGAACCGGGCCGCAATGCTGATTTCCGACAGGCTGCTCGGCGTGCCCGTGACGGAGAACGTCGGGGTGACGGTCGGTTGCGGCACACCCACGCGATAGCTCGAGCCCGGCGGCCCACCATCCGGCCGCGTGCCCAGGCTGTTCGTGACCCGGAAATCGGTCGGCGTCGTGTAGTAGACCCGCCGATAGGTATCCTTCGCCATCGGCGCGCGCACGGCGTCAACGTCCACGTCCCAGGTGTAGAACGAGACGCCATCCTCGGTGTACAGGCTCTTGACGGCGTTGCTCACCGGCGTGATCAGCGCCCCACCCTTCATCCCGCGCAACTCCCCGTAGCCGAAGTCGCAGTTCTCGGCCACCGTCGCAGCCATCTGCGGCAGAAGCGCATCGGGTACGCGCGGGAAGATGCCCGAAAATTGGGAGATCGAGAGCGTCGTCATCGGCCGGGTATCAGTGGTACGACGTGGTGCGCTGCGGTGCGCGCGTCAGGCCGCGGTGCGATTCCGCCTTGGCCCCACCCATCGCCGCATCGAAGCGGCCGCGGTAGAGCGTGAACAGCTCCGGGCTTGTCCACGGCTTCTTGGGCATCGCCAGTAGCCGCGCCTTGGCGCCGTCGGCCAGAGCATCGAAGTACCGCGACCAGATCCAGGTAGGGAACGTCGTCGAGGCGCGCGTGGGCTGCAACGCCGCCGTGACAACCAGGCCGCCGGCAATCTTCCGGACCGGCACGGGGGCCAGGATCACCTGGGCCGGATCGTCGGTCAGGAAGTACTTCACCTCGCCGCGCTCGGTCGCCCACAGCGGCAAGCGCGCCACGAGGTCCGATTGCCCGATGGGGTGGATTTCCTTGCCGTCTACGCTGACCAGCAGCACCTGCGCAACCTCCGCGCCCGGCGGCGGGTCCAGTTCGTAGATGTTCAGCCCGGCCAGAACGGGCGCGGGATCCATGATGTAGCGCCAGCACCATGAGCCTTGGCAAAACTCGATCACCGTATTGCGAATGGCGTTGGCGGCCAGGTCCTGCGGCACCCCGGGCACCTCCGGCAAGACCTCATCGAACAGGTCGGTGTACTTGGTCATGTGGCAGATACCAGGGTCTGGAACAGTTTGTAGGCCTTGACTTCGCGGTTGGCGTTGACGTGCTCGTCGTCTTTCATCTCGGCCCGGAAGACCAAGTAATGCTGCATCGCCACCGCATGCTGTGGCGAGAGCGGGAAGTCGTCGGAGAGCCCGAGCGTGGGCACCGCTTGGCTAAATCGCCCGAAGCGCAGGTCCGGCCGCATGCCATAGATTTCGGCTAGGCCGTCGTTCACGAAGCCGAGCATGTCGGCGTCCGAGTAGCGGTCCTTGTCCGCATCATTCAGCGGCACGCGCCCGTTGTTGATGACCTGCTGAACCGTCGGCATGGCTTACGGCGCGACGCCGGGTTGCAGCGGCTCGGGACCCTTCTGGGCTTCTTCGATAGCGTCGATCATCTGCTTCTTGCTCAGGGTCGGCGCGAGCGAGAGCTTCATCTTTGCGCCGAAGGCGGCCAGTTCGGCCTTGCTCATCTTCTCCAGCGGCTTCGCCAGGCTGGACTGAGCAACTTCGGTCTTCTCGCCCGTGGTCGGGTCGATGACCGATACCATCACGGGGCCGCCAAGCTGATCCGCGTCCTCCGGATTCTCCAGGCCCCACTGGTCCGGATACTTCAGCAGCACCTTGGCCTGGTTTTCCGAGACTTCCTGCACGTCGCCGCGGCCGGCCCAGGATTTCCCGGAGCCGGCCACGTTGTCACGCGCCCAGGGCTTCAGTCCCACATACACGATTCCGATCATGATGATCCTCAAGGTAGGTCAAGAAAACGGGGCGGCGCGTGTCGCCCCGCTCCAGACTGCGCCGATGCGGACGGCGTGCTTAGATGCCGCGCGGCTCGTAGAACAGAACCGTATCGATGTCGCCGGATGCGACCGCGCCGCCCACGGTGGCCACGATGTAGGCGTCCTTGGGGATGAAGACCGGCTTGGATGCCGAGATCGTCGACGCGGCCGAGGCGGTAGCCTGTGCGTTGAAGAACGCCGTAGCATCGCCGCCGGAGCCGTCCGCGTACTCGTAGCCAAGCGAGATGGTCGTGCTCGCGCCGAGCGCGCCGTTGATCAGGCGCGACTGATCGACCTTGGTGCCGGCCGATACCAGGTTCAGGCGCACCTTGTCGCCGATCTGGGCGACGGCCAGCGTGTATTTGCCGTGCGCCGCCGCCAACGGCGCCTCGCCCGAGTACTGCACGTCTCGCAACGTCGAAGCATTGAGGGTGGTCATATTTCTCTCCTGTTGGGGCGGGCGCCCTGCCCGCCCCGTTGGTCATGTCCCGATTACGAGCCCAGCAGCGTGCGACCGGCGGCCGAGGCGGGGTCCGGGGCGTACGAGTCGATCACCGCCACGCCGTGGTCGGTGTCGACGCCGTCGACCTTGAAACGGATCTTCGCCGTGCCGCTCATCGAACCCACCACGATCTCGATGGAGTTCTTGTGGTCGACTTCTTCTTCCGACCAGTCGTAGAAGTAGTCGCTGTTCGACTTGCCGTAGGCCTTGGCCAGCGCCTGCGCGCCCACCAGGATCGCGCGGTCGACCGGCTGCGCGGTCTGCACCGTCGACTCGGTGTACGTGCCGCCGTCGGCGCCGCCGGTGTCGATGACCACGTTCGAGCCGGTGTTGAAGCGGATCGCGTAGCGGTTCATGCGCTTGATCAGCACGCCGTTCCACATCAGGGTTTCGTAGCTGTCGAACAGCGGGTGCTTCACGCCGGCGGACTTGCGCTCGAAGGCGTTTTGCATGGCCTGGCGCCAGTCGGTCTGGCTCGTCCGCGACTTCATGTACAGCCATTGGCGCTCGGTCACGAACAGCGCCCACAGCGGATCGTTCCACGCGCGGTCGTCGCCCTTGATCTTGATGGGCTGCAGCACCACCGGCGACTCGCGCTGCATCGACACGATGCGGTCGACGTCCTGGAAGGTCAGCGCATCGTTGGTGCCGATGTCCGCCGGGCTGGTCGCGTCGTTGGCCGCGTAGTAGCGGTTCTTGGTCGGCGCCTTCACCGGGTTCACCAGGATTTCCGCGAACTCGCCGTCGTTCTGAAAGGGCACAACCCAGTCGCTGGTGATCTGGTCGCCGCGCGCACCGGCGAGATGCACGAGCGAGGTCTGGTCTTCCAGTCGCTGCGCCCATCCCTGCAAGCCGGCCATCGCGATGCCGCGCAGATTGTGCTTGGTGCGCTTCTGCGTCATCTTGCCGCCGCTGTCGGCGCCGCCGCGGGTCTGGTTGATGGACACCTCCATCGTCGACGACGTGAGGCCCATCATCTTGCCGGCCACGCGCTTGTCGCCCATCACCGGCTTGCCTTGCAGCGGGTTGAACAGGTCCACCGTCACGGTGTCGCCGGCGGCCTTCGCCAGGTCTCCCGCTTTCACGATGGGATAGTCGGGGCTGGTCTGCCCCTTGGCCTTGGAGGCGAACGAACCTTCCTTGGGCATTTCGCCCGAAAGCAGGTTCATGAAGCCCGGTGCGGATTGCACGCGGGAGAACAGGCCCACGCCGTACACTTTGGCGGCGAGGGGGCTGCCGTAGGGAATGCTGGTCGTCATGGTCTTCCTCGATCAGAGAGAGCTGAAATAGGCTTCCTGCTGCTCGGGCGACATCTTTGCGAACTTGTCCGCCAGTTGGAGGGTGGTCATACCCTCCAAGGCTTCTTTCTCGCTGTTCGCCGGCGCAGCACCGGCCGGGAAGTCGGACATGGAGGTCGGCACGGTCTTCTTTGCCGACGCGGCGGCCACGGCCTCCGCTTCCTTGCGCAACTCTTCCGGCGATTTCTGCGGAGGGTTGGTTTTCGCGCCCGGGATTTCGATTGCGCCGTGCGTCGTCTCGACGAGCTTGACCACTTCGGCAAAGCGCTCAGCCAGGGGCTTTTCGGCCCACTTCGGGTCTTCTCGCAGCACAGCGTCGAAGCGCTGGGCGGTTGCGAACCGATCCGGGTCGGTGGCTTGGATATGCGCCAGCTTTGGCGTCGCGTCGATGGCATCCCGGACCTGTTCTGCCTGGGTGCGCTGGCGCTCGACCTGTTGCTGTTGCCTGTCCTGCTCGACCTGCTGGTGCTGTGCCCTCAAGGCCTTGATGGTCGCTTGCTGCGCCATGTAGGCCTTGTACTGGATCGGGAAGTCTTCCTTGAAGGCCTCCAACTCCTCGGGCGTCATTGCATCGGCTTCGGGTGCTGCCTCGGTGGTGCGGGCGCCTTCACCAGATTTCGCCCCTTGATTCCCTGCGGCAAGCTGCGCTTCGAGCGCGGCGATCTTGTCCGATGCTTCCTTGGCCAATTGCTCGGCCCGGGCCGCCCGGTCACGCTCACTCTTCAGCACCGAAAACGGGATGACATTCTTGCCGTCGCGGGCAAGTACGCCTTCCACGTTGCCTTCGTTCTCCTGCGTCGTCTCGACCTTCGCTGCCTCCCCTGCCGCCTTCTTCGCAGCCTCGGCTGCCTCTTCGGCTGCCTTCGCTGCTGCGGCATCGGCGGCTTCCTGCGCCGCCTTGGCTGCCTCGTCCGGCTTCACTTCGGTCGCTACGGTAGCGGTTGCGCTGGCTGTCGCCAGTTCCGCTCCGCTTTCGGCGACCTCATAGGCCTTCAGAAGTTCCTCGGGGCTTGCGTTGCTCAGGTCAATTTCCATTCCACTCCACTCCACGTATCGCGTTGGCTGCGAGGTTCAATCCATGTCACGGTCCGCCTATCCGGGCGGCACGGCTACCGTGCTGGGTTGATGTGGATGCTATTGCGCGTGGAGCAATTCGAGTCGGCCAGTTGTGGCCTCAATCCGTGACCACGGCGTCGGCGCCCTCATTGCGCTCGATGGACTTGGTGCAGTGGCCTCGCTCGAACCAGTCGAGGAAGCGGCAAAGCACGCAAGCCCAGCGCTTGCCCTCTGCCTGTCCCTTGCCGGCCCGGCTGGAGATCGTTTCGTCGGGGTCGCCGCCAAGCAGGGTGTTGGCGCCTTGGTCGATGGCGATGAGAAGGTTCAGCAGGTACTTGCGCATAGCCTGTTCCTTGATGGCGTGAAAAAGCCACCCGACGGTGGCTGTGAGGCTTTCCCCATTGGACCAGTCTGGCTATCGTGGCAACTCAGGAAGAAACCGACCTTTGGGTTGATTTGATGCTATGGCGTGGTGAGTAATTCGAGCTTGGTCGGCGGGGAATGAAAAGCCCGCTCGATGCGAGCTTATATGGGGCGACACCCAATCTATCGACTCGCCCACGCCGCCTTCACGAGAGTAGCTACATCGCCCCCCGATGCCAGGGTATCGTAAGCGGCGGCCTTGTAGGTTCCGCAATATTGCGCGACAGACGATGGAGTGGTCTTGCCTAGTGACAGAACCTGCGCGGTGGGATCCGGGTTGATCGGAGCCGTTCCACCAAACGTCATCGACGCCACCTCTGGAGTCGCCCCGTTGACGTAAAAACTCATTTTCTTTGTGGCGGGGTCATAGGCGACATGGAGCATGTATTCCGTGCCAACTACCGGGGCCGCGAGCACCAAGGCCGCCCCAGTCGAGCTGATGCCCGAGTATGCACGGAACGACCCATCTGATTTTCTATAGCTGAGTTGTACAAGATTCCCGGCGTCCAGAATTTGGTGATCGCCAGACGCTTGCCCCACATCCTGTGCGCGGTGCACGAAATGCACCATCGCCAGAAACTTCGTCTGGTTCGCCAGGCCGGCGCCGCCATTCAGGATGATCTTTTCCGTGGTGCCAAGCGGCGGCGTGGTGAAGCCGCTGCCGGCATCCCAGGTGAAAGCGCCTGGAGTTGTGAACGTCGCATCGCCAGTGCCGGGCGAAACAAGATTTTCCCACACATCGCCGCTCTGCGGCGCGGCCTGTCGTGGCCATGACGCCTTGTTCGCGGCAGCGTACCAAAACACCGTGCTCGGTGTCATACCGCCGATTGGGTACAGCTTGCTGCCCGCGAAGTTGTTAGCGACTGAATTGGTCTTAAATACGGTCATCGCTTATTCCTCCACCTTGCGCAGCACCGGCAAGCTGAACCGCACAGTGAAATCCACCGCAGTACTCGCCAGCGTGGCAATGGCCTTGATGTACAAATCGACGGACGTGACGCCCGCACCAACCACGACCCGGTTCGACTTGTCTCGGCGCCCCTGGATGGGAAGTTCCGTGTCGACCTCGAAGGATTGCAAATTCCCGCTGCCGTAGAAAGTGCCGGACTGGCGGATCTGGACTGTCACCCCTCGGAAGCCCACCGGGGCATTGTCCATATCGACGTCGCAGATCAGTTCGATTTCGTCCCCAGCCACAACGCCGGCAGGGAGCGGGACGGTGATATTGAGTCCGGTATCGCCACTGCCGCTCGTTGAGGTGTAGTGCAGCTGCTGCCAGAATGCGCCCGACACATCAGCGCGCGCCACGGCGGAAATCACGGTACCGCCGCTGCCGGACGGCACATAGTTGGTTGCATTCCAGCCGTCCGGAACCGTTCCCGTTACCCCGGCTCCTACCGTGCCAGCAGTGCCAGACAGCTTCCAGTTGGAAATGAAGTTCGTCATGGCCTGCCAGGCCTGCGTAACGTTCGCAAGTCGCGCTGTCTTCTTCAGCGGATTCGTCAGGCTCAGGGCCCGATCCATTGCGGGCACCAGTCTATCGCGCGACAATGCAAGGGCTCCCTTCGGAGTTGGGTGAATGGTGTCGATCCAGTTGCCAGTTGAGAGCCCCTTCGGGTAGGCGACGGAGGTGTCTTGCCAATAGTCGCTGACCTTGACGAAAGTCAGGCCGTATTGGACCGCCAACGTCTGCAACTGCCCATTCAAGTAACTGTATTTGTCTGCAGTGGCGGCGGTCCACGCATTGCTCATCAGAATGTCGCAGACGATCAGTCGTGTGCGATGTCGCGTTGCCTCGATAATCTGCGTTGCGGCCGCCAGAGAATCGCCCCAAGCCTCCGCACTCAACACATCGTTTTCGAACAGGTGCAGGAATGTGTAATCTGCCAGCCTATCCGGGTCAAAAGTCGTGTTCCAATCGAAGACAGCCGGGACCGTTTCGCCGGTATCAGGAAGGTGCAGGAGGGCGTTGCGGATGTGGGTTGCATACTTGCCCCCGCGCGCGAAGATGGCATCCTCCTTAACGTAGACCGCCTGCCCATAGTAGGCCGATATAGCCTGAAGCAGGCCCTTTGCCTTCCACTGCGTGCCACCTATGTCCGTTGGCTTACCTGACTGCCCGGCAATACTGTTGCCGATGGCTCCGATGGATGCCGGCGCGAATCGACTGGTCCCGCGCAGCGAGAAGCCGAGGGCCTTTGTTGTATAGGGGAAAGTAGTCTGCGAGCGCGTGTAAGCCGTGTCCGCTTTGACATCGACCTGAGGAATGGCTCCGGTATACAGATGACCATCCAAATCCCATCCTCCGACATCATTCCCTGCGCCATCAATGAAAGCATGAAGTCGGCCGCATTTCTCATAACCTGGCGGCATTGATGCATCAATGTGCGGGGCTGCGTAATATTGTCCGAGCAAGATAGCTACGCCAGAATTGTTCTTGTACACATTCACGTAGTCCCCGCTGAAGACGGCGAAACTCTTGCCGCTGACGGTCGCAGCAAGGCCGGAAGCAATGTCGATATAGGTGTTTCCTACGGCAGAGGCTTGGTCGGCAGCCGTTTGTGCAACGACTGCGCTTGCAGCCGCACTACCAGCCTGCATAGCTGCAACGCCAGCTTGTGCTGCTGCGATCCCTGCCTGCGCAGTCGCAGTTCCTGCTTGCGTCGCCGCCGTCTCCGCATCAGTGAGGGCACTTGCTGCCGCGCCGCTCGCGACGCCAGCGCTTTCCGCCGCCTCGGCAGCCCTCGCAACGACGGTATCTGCCCCGGACACAGCGGTATCGCGCGCCGCCTCTGCCACCTGCTTCGCGCTTATTGCCTGGGTGGCACTGGCTGCCGCATCGCTCTTTGCCTGCGCCGCAGCCGTAGCGCTCGCAATGGCCACGGCCTGAGCCTGCGCCGCCGCGACCTGGGCCGCATCCGCGGCATCGGCATGTTCTTCTGCCGTCGTGGTCTGCTCGATTGCCTTCTGCTCCAGGTACTTGAGATTCGCTTCTTGCTCCGACACCGTCACGGTTCGAAGCACGTCCTCTCGCAGGATGAGGTGGTCAGTTTCCATCGAGGTTCTATCCGTGGTGGTTATGGTTACACGCTGCCAAAGCCGATGAGAACCCAGGCCGTACCGTCATAGACGGCATCTGCAAATTGCCCGACAGCGAGCGACCTCATCCATCCACCCACGCTATCGAGTAACTGGACGCTCGATCCGCCCGCGGCACGAATCACATGGACGGTATCGCCAAGAGCCGGGTCTGTCGCATTGAGCGTCACCGTTCGAGTCGCGGTGGTGGTCTGGCTATAGATGACAACGGTGTTGCGCACTCGCCCGGTCGTCAGACTCGCATCGCCGGGCTTGACCACGGTCGGCGCGCCGACATTGGCATACCCTTGCGCCAGATCGCGCGCTGCCTCCGCCGCCACCTGAGCCGCCCCCGCTGCCGTCGCGCTCGTCCCGGCTGCTGTTGCACTGCCCGCAGCCGCCGTAGCGCTCGCGGCAGCGTTTCCCGCCTGCGTGGTGGCCGTGCCGGCCTGAGTCGCGGCTGCAGTGACGGAACCAGCCGCAGCGGTGGCGCTGGCTGCTGCCTCCCCCGCCTTGGTCGTGGCGGTGCCAGCGCTGGTGCTGGCCGCCGTCGCCGACCCCGCAGCCGCTGAGGCCGAGGCGCTGGCGTACCCTTCGCTGGTCGATGCCGCCGTGGCCGAGCCGGCGGCGGCAGTCGCACTCGCCGACGCCTCTCCCGCCTTCGTGGTCGCCATGTCGGCGCTCGCGGCGGCTGCGGTGGCACTGGCCGCCGTCGCCGAGACCTGCGCCGCGACATTCACCAGCGAAGCCGCCGCTTCGTTCGCGCTCTGCTGTGCTGATTGGGAGGAAGCCAGCGCAGCCGCAGCCTGCTGGCCGGCTTCCGTCGCTCTGTCGGCCGCCGCCGTAGCACTGGCTTCGGCGGCGGCCTGCGCTGCCTGCGCGGCGATCTTGGCCGCGTTGGCGCTGTCTACCAGATCCTGGGCCAGGCCTTGCGCCTGCTCGAAGAAGTCCTGAAAGTCGCTCTTGCCCGGAATCTCCGGCAGTTGCGCGATCTCCGACAAGTTTGCCGTGGGCGCATCCGGCACCATTGCGATGGTGCTGTAGCCCTTGGCGTCCGTCGGCTGGACCTTGATCTTGTAGTTCGAGGACTGCGAGCCGAGCGAGTTGGGCCACAGATTCAGCGTGCATTCCCCAAATTCGTCCGTCACCGCCTCGACGAGCTGCGGGACCACGAATCCATCATGGATCTCGTACCGGTCGAGTTGGGCCGTGATCGACGCGCCGGCCACGGCCTGGGCGTTCTGGTCATACAGTTTGACGCTGACTGCGCAGGTTGGGATGCTCATGCGAATTCACTCGGCTGGTTGGCGGGTTGCGGCATGCGGGCGTTGTCCGCCTCGGCTTCGAGCTTGTCGGCCTTGGCGTTCTCCGACCTGACCTTGGCCGCGGTCAGCGCCGCCTCGAGCGTGGCCATGCGCTTCTGCATGGTTTCCATCGCCTGCTGCTGGGCGGCTTGCGCTTGCGCGGCCTGCTGTTGCTGGGCCTCGTCCATCACGCCCACGGTTTGGCGCAGTTGGTCGATGACTTCCTGCTTGTTCGGAATGTCGAAGTAGTCGACCAAATACGGCACCAACACGGCCTGCAGTTGGGGCGGCAGTCCCTTCGCGAGTTCGGAGAGCATCGTCCCCTGTTGCACGCGGAACGTGGGCGACGATGGAATATCGTCCAGCACGACCTTGGCGCGCACGCGCGAGGTGTCGTTGACGACCGTCTGCTGGCCCGTTTCCGGATCGACCGCGCGCTGGTTCAGCACGATGATGCGCTTGCGCTTGCCATCACCGACCGGCACCTGAATTTCCCGCCCCTCCATGTCCTCCAGCATCATGGAGAACAGCATTTCCCCGACCATGCGGCGGGCAAAGCGGTAGTTGTCGTTCGTTTCCCCGAGGGTGTTGAGCCCCTGCTCCACCAGCGAGTTGATCGCCAGGCCCGAGTTGGCGGACGAGTTCTGGCCCATCATGGCCTTGTGGATGCCGGAGGATTCGGCGATCTCCTGCTTCGCCTCCTGCATGGCCTGGAACTGCTGGGCCGCTAGTTCGCCGCCCACGTTGAGTTCGAATCGACTGTTGGGCTTACTTGGCTCGAGGATGATGTAGGCATCCGGGCGAGCCGCCTCCCGGCGGACGACATCATGATCCTTGACTGCATCGGCTGTCGTGATCACGCGCCGACTGTTCAGCAACCAAAGGTTCTTCGATTTCCGCGCGTTGATCTCGTCTTGCGGGCTGATCATGGCCCGGATAAGGCCATACGGCGAGAGGGTCAAGTCTTCCCGGAAGCCGAAGAACGGCGCATAGGGGAACATGCCGTGCTTGTACGGGCTCGGCACGTCATAGAGGAAATGCGGCCCGCAGTACCACGCCAGCCGGATCCGCTCGAAGATTCGCTTCTCGACCTTGACCGCGCCGGCCAGGATGGCGGTAGTGTGCTTCGGGTTGTTGAAGTCGGCTTCGATGGCGCGGCCGTTGGCCAGACGGATGACGTAGCCGGACACCCATTTCCGATACCAGATTTCGTATAGGCAGACGCGCCGGCGGAACGTGTCGCGCCAGTCTTGCTCCTCAAGCCGGGTATCGCGCTCGTTCATGAACGAGTTCGCTAGCCCGGTGTTCTCGGACAAGACCGGATCGAAGCCGGCCCAGCCGCTGATGCACTGGCGCAGCAGCCCGGCGTATTCGGGCATCTTGGCAATCGCTGCATCGACATCCATCCAGCGCCGGCGGATCAACCACTTGGCGTCGCTGAGGTCGGATTCCGTGGAGCGCCAGTCCCACGAGATTTCGCGGCGATGCACGTACTTGGCGCGGTACGGAAACTTGAAGGGGTCGGACTCGCGCGACACCTCGACCCAGCCCACGCCAGTCTTGCACTGCGCGGCATAGGCGTCCGAGCATGCGCGGTCCGCGCGCGTCTCCGTCTCGGCATGCTTGAGCTTGAGGGACAGCGCCTCCGCCATATCGGGCGTGGCAATGCCGTCGTCTTCTGCCCGGACCAGCCAGTCGGTGCGGGTCTTTGCCTCCATACCCAACACCGTGTCGATGGTGGGCTTGATCAGGTTCGTGATCAGGGGCGGTTGGCCGCGATCTTGGAGGATTTCCAGCGTCTTCGCATCCAGCTGGTTCCCATCGTAGTAGTCGGCGCACTTGTCCGCCTCGCGGCGCCAGCCCGGCTGGTGTTTGATCTCGTAGAGGAAGTTCTCAACCTGCTCGCGGCTCAGAGCCTCGTCCTTGAGTTCGTCGGGTAGCTTGTCGCTGCGCTCGATGTCCCCGTCGACACGGCCGGCACCGACCGCGGCGGGCTGCTGCTCGTCGCGGGACATTGAAGCGCTCGACAGTTGGATGTCGCCAATCGGCATGCGGGAATCTCCAGGCGCCGCCTCAGCCGGCGCGCCAGTCGTATTCTCGGCGTCGGGAATCAATTCGAGTCGGTACGGGCGGCGTGGCGGCATAACGGAGCGTCATCGTCCCGTAGCGGCTGGCTGACATCAGGTCGTCCTTCAGCTTGACGATCTTCCCGTCCTTGCGGTGGTACAGCCGAAACTCCTGGAACCAGTCGTGCAGATGGGCAAAGACCTTCCATTTCCCGGTCTGCATGCGGGTGAGCATGTCCATCAACCCGGCCTCGACGCTCGAGCGTGACACCTTGGAACCATCCTCCGTGCCTGTTTCTTCGTACTGCGCACGCTCCCACAGCATGTTCACACCCGCCTTGCGGTACAGCTCGGCCAGCTGCTCGCCGCTGCCCTTCTCGGTGTTCAGCCCGTCGTGTGGCCACGCCACGGGCACCCAATCCCCGCGCGAGAGGATCATGGGCGCCTGCTGCTCCGGCGTGGTTTCCCGAACGCGCAAGCAGTCATAGACGTAGATGATGTCGTTGTCCCGATCCCATGCGATCCAGACCATCGCGCTGGGGTGATCCCAGCCAAAGTCCAGGGCGCACAGGCGCGGCCAGGAATCCGGCAGGGTGAAGGCAGGCACCTTGATGGTTTCCTCGTCGACCGGGAATATCCGGCCGGAGCCGAGCACGGGGTATCCCTTCGAGCGGGCTTCGCGGAGGTATGGCGGCGTGGCATCGAGTAGTTCGCGCTTGGTCTTCTCGTCCAAGTGCGGCACGTCGTCCCAGCCAGCCATCACCAGGTACTTCGAGTCGCTGACGCGCGAGGCGACCGCGTCCTTCGCCTCCGGCAACCCGTTTGGCAGGAAGGCCATCACCGTCTCGCTCATGCCCTCGAGCGGCGTGAACGTGATGAAGATGATTCCGCCGGTGGTGGCCGTCCGGATCAGGCACTCACCGTAGATGTCGATGGGCGGCTCTTCGTCCAGCCAGACACCATCCTGCTCCGTGCCCTCGAATGACCCGCGGCCCTGCTGGTAGCTCTTGAGGCCCAGCCGCGACCACCCGCCAGACGCATGCCTGATCTTCACCGTGTCGACCATATCCGGCACGCCCTGCTTCCAGGTGATCATGCCGATGTCGTCGCCCGGGATCATCCCCGTGCCGGTGACGCCCTTGCGCCCGCTCGCATGGGTGATCTCGCCCAGCAATTTCGCCTGAACGATGTCGCGTGTCGTCTCGTTTGTCTTGCCTGCTGCCCAGAACCGCACGGGCTTGAAGAAGCGCCGCCCCGTCCACCAGTCCGGATAGCGGCCGGTCAGGTGGCAGGCGACCTCATAGGCACCGCCCTCGGTCTTCCCGATCCGGTTGCCGGCCATGAAGCAGCGCTCGCGATAGGCGGCGCCTGCCTCGAAGAACTGCAGGTGCTTCGGGTAGAGAAACCGGTTGAACTTGCCTGTTTCGGGGAACAGGCCGAGCATCTTCCGCCTGGCCCAGCGATGCGTCTTCTCATCCAGCAGAGCCAGCAGTTCCAGCTTCTGCTCACGGGTAAGGCTGGACGGCTGGACGGTGGCCAGCGCGCTCGCGGCGACCTTGCTCATTCGTCAGCGGATTGCCGAAGCGCCTCCTGCTTCGCAAGGATAGCGGCCTCCAGTTCCTCGTCCGTCATGTCGGCCGGCCGCTTGGTGACTTCGATCTCGCTCTTGTCCACGAACATCTTCAGGTGCCGCGCGATGTTCTCAAGGGCCTTGGACTGGTCCTGCATCTTGACCTCGATGCCATCCTTGGTCAGCTTGACGCCAGCGTAGAGCGCACGAGCTGTTGGCTTGAGCTTGCGGGTGTCGTGGATGAACGGCACGCCGTGCCCCTCGCCGTTGCATTCCGGGCAATCCTCGTGCGGGTCGGCCTTGGCGTTGAAACCGTAGCCACCCGCATCCGTCGGCAGAGCTGGCGGCGGGCCTTCCGGGTCAGCCTCGGCCAAGAGGCCGGTGCAGACGCGCTGATACTCGGCTTCGTCGACCCACTGGTAGTGGTGATCGACGCCGTGGCAGTTACGGCAGCACACGCGCCGATACTCGATCAGGTCATTGGCGTCCGCAAAGGCGATCTGATGCCAGCGCTTGAGCACCTGGTCGGCAGTGATCTGCGTCCGCTCCGAGCGCGCGTCCATAGCAGCCTGGATAGCCGCCACCAGAGACGGTTTCGTTAAGTTCTCCGCCGCGATGGTCCGGGCCGTTCGTGTGCTGTATCCGGCGCGTATGGCAGCCTGCGTCCCGTTCAGGTCAACGATGTACTCGTCGACAAAGCGCAACTGCTTCTCCGTCAGCACCTCCGGGCCAGGAGCGCGCTTGATCGTCGCCTTCTGGACCTTGGGCACTTTCTTGCCAGCCGGCCGCTTCCTGGTGTCTGGCTTGCGGGCGGCAGTCTTCTTCGTCACCGGCTTGACCGGGGCGGCTTCGGGTTCCACGCGGCGCCTCTTATCGGAGGGCGGGCCGGGCTTGCTCACGGTGGGCTCCTGTTCTTGGTTGGTCGGCGGTCAGCCGGTGCGGGGTTGCTGCAATGCGGTGGGCGGCGGCAGGCTGGACTTGCGGATGGTGTCCATCACCACCGTCCCGGAGGCGGCGATCACGGCCAGCATGCCGGCGATCACCCAGCCTCGGACCATGCGCAAGGTCGGCATGTCCGCCTCGATCGCGCGGACGCGGGTGTCGTGTTCCTTCTGGGCCTTGAAGGCGCGGTCCAGGGCCTCCCGGGTTTCCAGTAGCCTTTGCTCGAGGGTGATCAGCCTGGCGTTCTGCTCCACCAGGCTTGCCAGCGTCCTCTCGATCTGGCTCAGGCGGTAGACGATCAGGGCCGCGGACTCGGTGTGCGTCTGGGCTTGGGGGTCCTGCTCGCTCATCGGGTGATCTCCAGGGATAGGGCCTCTCGGGCGTTCACGGCGTCAAGCAGGCGGTCGAAGCGGGCGGAGCAGGATTTGCCGTACTCCTTTGCCTCTCCCAAGCGGGCGGCCAGGTCGTACTGGTCAGCCGTGGTGAGCGGCTGGAAAATGGCGCTGCCGCACGGCTGTTTGAGTTCCGTCGGGACTGGCGGGAACCTAACGGTTAAGGTCGTCCCGCAACCCATCAGGGAGGCGGCAAGCAGTAGGGGCAGGATTCGCACTGGCGGCCTCCGCGAGTTGAGATTGGAAGGTCGCCGCTTCGCTCTTTGCCGCGGCGAGTTGTTGCCGGAGTTGTTTGACCTGCGCGGCGTCCGCCACCTGCACGGCCTGGGTGGCTACTTTCTCGACGGTCTTCACGGCGCCGGCCTGGGCGGATTGGTGCATGGCCATGTACAGCATGCCGCCCGCGGAGCCGACCAGAAATGCAATGGTCATGAGCGCGAGGGCCTTCCAGAGGGGGATTGAGAGGATGCGGCTCAGCATGGATACGCGACCGGACGGCCCCAGGTCTTGAACAACGGCTGCCAGCGGCCCAGGATTTGGTGCGGGTAGGCTTGGTTCTCGCGCTGGTTTGCCGGGTGAATGCCAGGGTTGATCTGTCCCGTCTCCGCCCAACTGCCTGGGCGCGCGGCCAATTTCTGGCGCTTGTACACATAGCCCAGGCCGCCGTTGTAACCGCTCAGGGCGAATGCCCAGCGGTCGCACTCGGTTTCAGCCACCTTCACGCGGTCGTACAGCCAGCGGTCGTACCAGACCCCGGCGCGGATGCTCCACTGCGGGTTCAGGGGCTGCACCGGGCCGTCCACCCCGGCCTGGCCAGCCCATTCCGCCGTGCTCGGCATGAACTGCATCAGCCCCTGGGCGCCCACTTGGCTGCGCGCCAGCGGGTTGAACTTGCTCTCCTGCATGATCTGGGCGGCAACCACCGGCACCGGGCCGGTCACGCCGAAGCGGAAAGCCGTCTCACGGGCGATGGCCTGGCGGTACTGGTTCGCTGCCGGCGGGATCTGGGCGCAGGCGAGCGCCGCGAGCAGGTAGAGTTCGGCCAGGATCAGCAGCGCGACGATGGCGCCACGGCGCATCCACGCCTTGGGGTTGGCGGGGGCGGCCGTCCGGCTGGCGTGGGATGCGCGGGTGCTCATCGGCTGACTCCTATCGACTGCCGGCGCGCAGAACATCCCAGCCGCAGTAGTTCGCGGCCGTGAACCCTTGCTGACCATTGACACAGGCACGCTGCGCAAGGCCCCAATGGATCAAGTCATCGCGCGCCGACTTCGAGATCACGTCGCCGTCATATATGGGGCCATGCATCACCAGTTGCCCAAGTACCTCGCGATGCGTGCCACCCATCGCCTGCTGGAGTGCATATGCGGCGATCTCATACGAAGCGCTACCCTGTTCCTTTGCCCCCAGATGCTGGATGGCCAATCGGACGATTTCCTTGTTATGGATGGTCATAGTCATATCCTCGTATAGCCGCCCTCGAAGGCATCGGCAGGAGAGAAACTGCGATAACCATCCTCATAAACCACGAGGTAGCCGCCTTCTACGGGCTTGTGCTTACGCACGTATCCCGCATCGATGGCGATGGGCGCATATGCCTTGTCCTCGAAGATCAAGATGCGACTTCCGTCGCTCTCGTTTCCAGATGCAGCGGCAGGGTCCAGCACCTCCGCGATCTTCAGCGCCCACACTTCCTTGTGGCACTTGTACTTCGGCATTTCGATTCCGACCATCTGTCAATCTCCATTGGGAAAATAAGCGTAGCCGTTGGCGCGCGACGGGCCGGCCAAGGCTTCGCGAGCGGCCTTGCGGCTGGTGTAGACCGGGATGCTGGCGTAGACCTTAGGCGACTGCATGTCAGGGAACACGGTCACGTTGACCAGAGCGCCCTCGCCCACGCCGTGTACCCGGGTGATCATGGCCGGGTGCTCGTCGGCGCCGTTGGTGATGTAGCCCTTGTGGATGACGGTGGTGCCGATCCGCGGCCGCCAATCTACGGGATCGCCAGCCGGCAGCGTCAGTTCCGTGTTGGCAGGCAATGCGAGGTCTTCGGCGGGGGCTACTGGCGGCTCCTGCTGTTCCGGCTGGGCTTCGGCTGCTTGGTAAAGGCGATCCAGCAGGGCATAGTCCATCAGCAACCCGACCTTCTGCACGGCGTTCGCGCGGGCGATCTCGGCGTCGCGGATCTTCCGCGCCCGCTCGCGCTCCGCCAGCCGCCCGGCCCAGCGCCCGAGCAAGAACAGCGTCAGCAGGACAACCAGAAGCGCCGCCGGGATGGTCCACGTGTACGGGCGGCCGCTACTTGCCGGGGTGCCGATCAGACCGATGGCCAGCCACATGAGCAAGACCATCAAATCGATGGTGAGCGCGACCGGGTGGAGGAAGAAGCGGAGGAATGAGAGAATCTTTGCCATGATCAGAGCCCCGTCAAGCCAGCGATGATCACGCAGCCGATGACGATGGCGCGCGCGAGCTTGTCTTGGGCGTTGCTGCCCGAGAAGATACGGCCCAGCGCCTGCCGAGCGATCCAGTAGCCCACCCACGCGAACGTGGTGACGTGGCCCAGCTTCTGGAGCGTGACCTGCACGGTCGGGAATCGGGTGCCGTCGATCAGCAGCACCGCGATATAGAAGGCCAGGCCGAACAGCAGCCAGATGGCCATGCGCAAGCGGTCTTGCAGCGCATTACTCTTATCGGAGAATCGGGACATGCTCGCCTCAATCAACTATAGACTGAGACGAGTGTATGGATACCTGTGCTATTCGAGTGGGCTCCTAGAGGCTTATACCGCTCTCCCGCATCATCTCCACAAAATCCTTGGTATCTTTGAAGTAGTTCCTGAAGGCTGTGGCTACTTCGCCTGGCTTCGAAGCTCGCACGTAGACCACATCGTCTTCAGGATTATGAAATTCAATCTGATCACGTCTGTGCAGTGCCCCCCGTGTCGACCTAAACGTTTCAGCAACCAGCCTGTCTTGTGAGAAGTGCAAGACGACGTTCTTCCCCCGCGGGATGTCCGTCCTCTCCATATCTAAGACAGCAAGCCTATGCAGGATGCGCATGTCATCCTCTAGGGCAGAGAGTTCGCCGATCAGGTGATTGTTGGTAAGTTCTGGCAATGGCCCAGTGCGCTGCTCAAAGCATCTTGCGAGGAACTCGCTCGCTAAGACAAACAGTCGCTCACGCCTCGGGTCGGCTCCGCGGTCAAACTTCACGCGCGTCCGCTCGATAAAATCGCTAATCTCGACTGCAGTGGCCCAAGCGTGCTGGACTCGAGTGCGGTACTGAATCTCGATCCGCAGCCCGTTATATAACTCTCCTTCTGATGAATCAACTTGGTAGGTAAACACATCATGACGCCCACGATAACCGGTGGGCTTCGGGTTAGATAGATAGTCGTATCTACCATCGCTCACATACTTGTGCCGAGCACGGGACCGATGCACGATTTTGCGAAAACCCTCAAGATCATCGATCGTTTCAAAGATTAATCTGCAACCGGCCAGATCATGCATCGTCGATAAGTCTTTCGCTCGCCCACTTGTTAGCTTATCGATGATCGTGTTCTTCCGCTTGAGGCGCTGCGCTAATGTGACAGGTCGCGCACCGATGTGCCTGCGCAGATTATTTTGAAATGTGTTCAGGACGTAGGCATGGCTGTTCCGCCAGTTATTCAAGACGGCCCAGTCCTCCTCCGAGGCCTTACCGGCGGCAATGCTCTTGCCGGAATTGCGGACTCGATTCGGTGAATACTCGGGAGGGAAAAATGCCATGACTTCACGCCAAATAATGCTGATATATGCCCATATTATCAGCTTTACACGTAAGCCATGTCGTTTGAGGGAGAGGCCTGGAGGTGCAACCACGTACCTAGGTGCGCGCATTGGCCGTTCACATGCCTCTCAGGCTCAATTTTAGACGACCACGGCTATTCGACTCCGGCCAGACTGCGGAAAAACCCCTCGAGCCCCGTGAACCCCACATCTCGTTTCAGCAGCCCCATACGCCCCCACCGCGCCGTGAACTTTCGCCCCTGCCGCGCGATCTTCCCATCGTTGTACAGGTAGGTCAGCGCGTCCAGTGCCGGCTTGTACGGCAGCCCGGCCCGCCTCGCCACCTCCTGGCCGACGAGAAAATCATCGCTGCCGGCCAGCACCTCCAGTATCCGCTCGCGGTGCGTCCGCGCCCGGACCTCCAACTGCAATGTCAACTGGCCCGCCGCCTCCCAGGCAGCGCGCCGCTTGGCATGTACGCCCATCTTCCTGCCCCTGAAAGGGACCCGGGTTAATCAAACTGCACCCCTAGTTCGCTCGCGGCATGCGCGGCTACCTTCTTTGTGTACTCTGACATGGCGCCCACTGTGATCTCGCCGCGCGCGATCGATGGCGCCACCATCCTTACCGTCCCGTCCGGCATGCGCATCTCGTGCACCGGCAGGAAGCGTTCCTTCATCTCGACGTGCCATGCCTTCGCCGAGAACTTCCGGCCGCCGATCCACACCTGCTCGGCGATGGGTTCGATCACCGCCGACCAATAGAATTTCACCTGCTCCTCCAGCCTGTCTTGTGCCCCGTCGACCAAGACCAGGCGCAGCGGTGTGCCCCGCTTCGCCATCGCCGGGCCCGCTGCCCGGACGGTGGCCACCACCTCTTGCCAGTCGGCGCGGCCGCGGAGGATGAATTCGCGGTGGATTTCGGTCACTCAATCGGCTGGTAGGTGGTGCAGCACTCGCGCCACAAAGCCTTCGTTCTGATCCTCCTCACCCGCTGAAGCCATGCCCAGCGCCCGGCGCCGAGACGGACCGGGCGCCACGCGAACCATTCGGCCGCGACCGTCATGACGCCCTCGCCGTACATATCACCATCTTCCATTACGCTTGCCCCTTTGCCTGCCTGTGCAGATACAAAGCCTCGGCAGCGCGCGTGATTGCGATGCGGGTAGCTGCCGCGCGGTTATCCCCGGCATCCTCGATGACGGTCAGCGCCACACCTCCGGGGTAGGCGGTGGCAGTCACCCTACGCTCGCCCACGCCGACGTTGAGGCGGCAGTCGACCATCAGCCTGAGGGCATCCACGTCGCTTCGGCGAGGGTCGAACAGCGCCCACTGGTCGCCCACCCCGATATGAACGACCTCCAGTTCACGCACGCGGTAGCGGCGCGTCTCATAGCCGGCGGCGCGGGCGGACGCCTCGATTTGATCGAGTTCAGACATCTTGGACGCGCTCCATTTCCGCTCGGACGCGCGTGAAGCGTTCTTGGAATGGCTTGTGCAGGTGAGCCCACTGGAACTTCGTCAGGGGCTCGGTACGCTCACGGAACGGTGCTCCTGCCAGCATCTCCGCCGGTGCCAGATCATCGAATTCCGGGACGCCCGTTACCCAGAAGGCAGCACAGGGAAATGCGGGGATGCCAATGACCTCAGGCTTGCCGACGATCTTCGTGTAGCCGCCCTCGAAGGCCTCGGCAGGAGAGAAACTGCGATAACCATCCTCATAAACCACGAGGTAGCCGCCTTCTACGGGCTTGTGCTTACGCACGTATCCCGCATCGATGGCGATGGGCGCATATGCCTTGTCCTCGAAGATCAAGATGCGACTTCCGTCGCTCTCGTTTCCAGATGCAGCGGCAGGGTCCAGCACCTCCGCGATCTTCAGCGCCCACACTTCCTTGTGGCACTTGTACTTCGGCATTTCGATTTGCGCAGACATTTCATTTCTCCTTGGTTACGCGGCCAGCCCGGCCGCGCTCATCCTGCGAGTTCCCTCGCGCTTCAACCGCACCACATTGCCGGCCTTGATGCGGCGGTCGGCCTCTTTGATTGCGGTCGTGAATTGCCGCTTCGTCACCGTCTCCAGCAACTGCTCGTAAAGCGCCATTGCCTCGTTGATCGCGCGCAACCCATCGCCCGAGACGCCCAACCTGCCGATGTGCTTGCAGCGCTCACCGACTTCGATCATGGCGTTTTGGGCTGCGTGGACGACGGTCAAGCCCACTTCCTTGTTGCCAGCACCTTCGCATAAGACTTGAGATGCGTTCATGGCGTTGACGATGGTGTGCCAGTCATCTTTCGTGGCGCTGCCGCGCGCGAGTGCGGACACCGAAGCATGGGCAGCGATCAGGATGCTGGCGCGCTGGTGGTCCGGCAACGGCTGATCGCTCTCGAACAGCAACGCCGGGATGTCGTTGCGGATCTCGCGCGGGCGATGGGCCTTGCGGGGCTTCTTCGTGCCGGCCATCACCCTCTCTCCATTCGCGCGCGCCGATTCGCCAGAATCCTCGCAGCCCTCTTTCGGCGGTAGTAGGCGGAAATGACTGCGATCGAGATCGGGGCGATAGCGAAGCGCATGACCCGGCAAGCAAGGCGGATGATGCATAGCGCGGCGACGCAGAGATGCCCCGCCGCCGCAACTAGTGCTGCCCCAAATTCCCTGAACTGGTCGGGATCAAACGGGGTGCACATCACAGCGTCGCTGATGATTTCCCGGATTTCCTTCCGGCTCATGGCGCGCCTCATTCGACCACCTCGTCGTGCTGCTCATCGTGGACTGGAACGCCGCCGATGGGACGTAACTTCCGATCTGGCACGGTTCCGAAGTGAGTCATTCGAGTCGCACCATTCGACATCGGAGCCTCGACTGGAGTTGGGAACCGGCACACCCAGTCGTAATATTGCGGCACCTGCATAGCGCCATCAGGCAGGCGGAATTTCACTCCTATCGGGGCTGCGTAAAGCACCTCCACAACGCGCCCGCCATATAGCCGGCTGTTGACGATGTATGCCATATCTCCCGGCTTACAGTTCATACCGGCCTCGCAATCCGCACGCAGCGGGTCCAAGGGCAATTCGGCGCCGTGTGGTTGGCGCTACCGCAGTTCGCACACTTCATCGCGCGAACCCCACCGAGACCGCCACCATCGCGATCACAACGGCCAGCACAAATGCATTCATGACGTCATCTATCAGAATTCCTCCCTCTTCCAGCCCCCGCCCTGCTTGGCCGGCAGTTTCGTCGCCTTCACCATGCGGAAGTACGGCAATACCTCCGCGCACAACTTGATCTTCAACTGGCCTTTGTCGGTGGTGTACCCGCCCTTCGTTTCATGGATGGCCAGCCGCATGTCCGAGTGCAGCACCAGAAAATCCACTTCGTAGAACGTGTTGTCGGCCAGCCGCACGCGCATCGCGTGAAACTTCCAGTCGATCACCTCGCCGCGGCGCTTTTCCTCATCCAACAGGACGGAATAGGCGCGCTCGGTCTTGTTCATCGCGTCCTTGGGTAGGCGCCCTAGCGCGTGGAAGCGCGCCATCGGATCGACCCTGGCCGGTGCCGCCTGTCGCTGCGGCGCGCGGGCGCGATGTGCGGCCAGTTGCTCGGGTGTCCAGCGAATCGCCGTGCTCATGCAGCCGCCTTCTCGCCGGCTTGTCCCGCATCGATGATCGCCTCGGCTTCTCGAAATTGATTGAAACCGAGCTGCATCCCACGGATGATCCTGCGCAGTTCCTTCACCGTGGTATCGGCTTGCGCCAGTGCGATCATGCCCCGCAGGCGCGCGCCCATCTCGTACACTTGACCAGCATCCGGCTCCATGCCGACGACTGCGGCAAGTGCGGACAGCAGCTCCGAACATTGATCGTCAACTCGCTTGCGCGCTGCTCGGCGCTTTTCCTCGATGTGCGCTAAGTCGGCCTCCAGCATCGCCGTCTGCTTCATGATCTCGACCTTGAGGCTGGCCAGCCGATGAGTGGTCCCGTTTCGGTGGTCGCTGATCGCAGCCGCAACCACTGCCCCAAACTCGGCGCGGATTTTTTCTAGCGTCTGATACTCGTTGAGCGACCGCCACGCGCGATCCTTTTGCAGTTCCTGCCGCTGGATGTCACGGCGCGCGCCGTCAATCAGCAACTTCATCCACGCATCGCGCGGCAGCGTGTCGCATTTGATCAATGCCGGCTTCTTGAGCGACCGCCACCCATCGGGGCCTCGAACCATCAACCCCGCCCCGTGTGGGACATCCTCTTTCTTGAGCAGGCCGGCCGGGCACGCAAACACCACTCCACTGGCAAACGCGAGATAGTCGGTGTACTTGCCCTTGGTCACATCCGAGCGAAAATCGGACATCGATACCTTGCACTCGTAAGCAATTGGCTGGAAGCGGCTGTAACTCTTCGGCAGCGCATAGACATCCGGCCGGCTGCTATGCACGGCCCCGAGCTGCATGTCCGTCCAGACCATGCGGTCGGTGTTGCTGCGGAGATGTGCAGCCAGGTCCTCAGCTAGGCCATCATGCGTCCAGGTCATGCCTTGCTCCTAATCCATTCGCGGCGCGCCGCCGCCTGTTCTTCCGTCACAGCAACGTGCTTGCCGCACTCCAGTTCGGTTTCTGCTGCAGTCCACCTCAATGTCAGCGTCTCCAGTTCGCATCTGCCCATGCCAACCTTGGCATGCACGATGTCGCTTTCTGTGAGATGGGCTTCCGCAGGGCCAGTGCGGGGCTTCATGGTGAAATTGGCGCAGGTGATGCAGGTGACGGTCATGACTGCTCCGCCTCGTATTCGCGCACCATCGCGTCCGCGTCGCGCTTCGCCTGCTCGGTGCGCTCGCGGTCCCGCGCGTTGCGTCGTTCCTGCACCCGGCGCAGCCGCTCCGATGCCGGCAACAGGTTGGCCACGGCCGCGCGTAGTTTCTCCAGGCCCTCGGGCTCGGCCCGCGCGGGCGCCGACAACTGAACTGCAACGGTCGGCGCCGGCAGAAGCCCGGCGGCCACAGCTTTCGTCACCACCCCATCGCGTTTCTCCGGGTCCCAGCCCAGCGACACATTCCACTCTGCCGGCCGGCCCGCCGCGCGCGCTTCGGCCACCAGACGCTGGTAGACATCCTTGAATGCCATCCGCGCCCCAATCTTGTCCCCGCTATCCAGCACCGGCCGGGCGATGGCGAAGGCGGCCATGATCTCCGGCGTCGTCATGACCGTCTCCGCCTCATCCATGCTGGTGAGTGCCCACGCCCACGCCTCATCGTCACCTGGCCGGCCATCGTTGGCGGCCGCGCCCTCGATCTGCGCAATCAGGTCTGCAGGCTTCGGCGGGTATTGCCCACGCTGCGCATCTCGCACTTGGCCGTCGATGGCCGCGCGCACCACCTTGAGCGGGTATCGAGACATCGCCCGGAAGAAGATCGCCTTCGCCGCGGCTGGCAGCGCCTTGCCGTGCAGCGCGTAGACGGCATCCAGCAGCGCCGCGAACTCGTCATAGTCGGTTTCAAACATCGATCACCTCCGCTGCGCCGAAGAGCATAGCCTTTGCCTTTGCGTTCTCGGCATCGTTGTCGAGCAGCGCGCCTCCCCGGCGCATGGCTGGGGCGCGCTCGCCGCTCATGCGCTGGCAGCACGCCTTCAAGTACTCGCGGGCGTCGGCCGGCTGCTCCGTGACGGCCGCCGCCACCGCATCCTTGACGACAGGGAAGCCGTAGTCCTGCACCAGCTTCCCCATGAAGGTCCGGCATTGGGACGGCGGGCAGCCGCCTTGCTCGAGCACGGAGACGGCCGCTCGCCAAAGTTCGGCCTTCGCCAGTTCCTCCGGCGTCTTCTCCGGCTTTGGCTTCGGGACGCCCCCGTCAACGGGCAGCGACGCCCCAGCGTCCGTTCCGTCAGGAACGGAATTAGAGTCTCCCTGTCCCTGTCCCTCTCCCTGTCTCTTGGAGGCGTTGTCCCTGGGCTTGTCCTCTGAATTTCCAGCTTTGTCCCTGGGGACAAACAGTGGCTGTCCCTGGGGACAACCGAGAGACATCCACTCATCGAAGGTGGGCTTCGGCACATTGGCGCCTTCGTGACGGTCGTTGTGCTTCTTGATCCGGCTGCACTCGGTGCGCCACCGTTGCTCCAACTTGGCCTTCCATGCGTCACGGGCCTTCTCGGCCACAACTGGGTGATAGAGGCGGCCATCGGTACATTCCACCCAGCCTCTCAGCGCGCCAGCCCGGACATCCTTCCATGCCTTGTCGATCTTCCCGCGGATCGCGTAGCGCGCCTGCGTGGCAATCCACATCTCATCGTTCGGCATGGAACCGGCAGGCACCTGGTGCCAGGATGCAGACCAGAGCAGCACGGCCGCCCAGCAAGCCTCCGGCGTCTCGTTGGATGCCAGTTCCGAATCGCGCAGGCGCGAGACATCGAGCGGCATGAAGGGAAAATCCTTCAAGTCGCAGTCAGCCGGCGTGAGAGGGTCCGGAGCGGTCACGCAGAACCTCCCCGCTGGGCCGGCATCGCATTCATCATGGTCGCCAGCTCCTAGACAGCCTCAGCGACCGCGGCATCGAACGACTCGACCGCTGCCACGGCTGCCGGGAGCCCAGGAAGCGCCTCGGCCGCATCCATGCCCAGCACCCAGCGCAGCGCCTCCGCGCGCTCGCCGGTAGCCTTCTCCAGCTCCGCCAGCACCTGCTTGCGGGTCTTCATGCGCGGTGCGGCATCGCCCATCACCTCGCGTTGCGCGGCCGCCCGGGCGTGCGCCGGCTTGTCGCTGCCGGCCTGGACCAGTTCCTTGACCTTGACCCGCTGTTCATCGGGCGCGAGCTTCACCAGCTGGCGCGCGTGGGTGACGCTGATTTGGTTCTGCTCCACCGCTTCCTGCACCGCAGCGCAGCAGTCCAGCAGGGCCAGCGTGGCCTTGACGGTCTGTAGCGTGACGCCGAACAGCATGGCAATCTGCTCTTCACTGCGCCCCAGTGCCATGGCATTGCGCATCTTCACCGCGCGGCCGATGGGGGTGTCTGACTGGCGCAGTTCGTTCTCGCCGATGATCACATCGAGCGCGTTGCTTCGTTCGCCACGGTGGACGAATCCCGGAATCAGGATCGGCTCCACACCGCGGGCACGACGCCACTCGTTCGCCAGGCGCGCCGCCTTGGTCCGCTGGCGGCCCATCGCTACCTCCACCTCCCCCGTTTCCGGGTTCTTGCTGATCGCGATGGGCTGCAGCACGCCCTGGTAGTCGATGTTCCGAGCCAGGTTCTCGTCCACCGGCAGGTGCACGCGCTCGTCGTACAGCGGAGACGCCTTGTCCGTGACCAGCACCAGCACGTCCGGATCGAAGAACAGCAGGTTCGTCTTGCCTGACGCGCTATAGGCGTCGATAGAATTCTTTGCCATTGTGATTTCTCCTGTTTGTGCGCTCTAGGCGACCGGTGGTAGATGGGCAATCAGCAGTGCCTGCGTCTCCGCCGTCAGGTCGGCCTCATCGAAGCCATAGACCAGGGCGAAACGCTTCACGCCGAGCCCATGCACGCCGGTGTCGCCGCGGTGGTGTTCGGTGCAAAGTGGAATCGCGTCACGGTGCGGCGCGCGCTGCGCCATGCCAGTTCCCTTGCGCGGGTGGTGGACCTCCGCTGGCGTGGCACCCAGGCCCAGCCGCCGGCAAACGGCGCAGCCGAGCGAGGCGACGTGCCCGAGATAGTCCCGCTCCGCCTTGCGCGGCTTCTTGCGGGACTTCTTCTTGACGGGGCTGGGCACCAAGCCGGCGGTCTGCTTAAGCCAAGTCGTGGAGCGCAGCGGCGTGCGACGCACCAGCGGCATGCCACGTTTCATTGGGTTTCGACGGGACAACATGCTAGGATTTCCCCGCCAACAAGGAGCGGCCATGAGCAAATTTCCATACGAATCCCTTCCCCAAGACGAGCGTCAGAAATTTGAGGATGTATGCGGGAAACACGGCTTTAAAGCGGGGGATTTCCAGGTGGAGTGCGAAGAAATTTATCCCGAAGGTGGTTCCGGGCCCATCGACAGAACGGTAAAAGTAACTCGCCGCATCACCAAAGACTACATTGCCGGCCCAGGAACCAGTTGGACGATGGAATTCGAAATCGACCTCAGCAAATCCTATTTCGGAAGGCCTCGCCGTCGGCCATAGAGGTTGTCCTAGCATCAGAACGGCACCCCCTGCGAATGCGGCGCCTGACGACGGATAGGGTGAATCGTGCGGCCCGTGATCATGCTGACACCTCATCGTCGGCCAGAATGACGAAGCCCAATCGCTCCGCGATATGGCGCTCCAGCGTCGCACCTCGCGACAACTCCCAGCCAGGGAGGAGAAAGATCGCCTCGCACGTGACCAGTTCACGGATGTCAGCGCGCATGCATTCGAGCCATCCCGCGCTGGGGTCGACATTGATCTCAGCCGGATTCACGACGTAGTGCCCTTCTGCGCGTAGTCGGCTGGCAGCCTCGTGAAAGGCGGGAAAATTCAGGTTCGGAATGCCCGTCATCGGGCCGGCGATATAGACCTTCATGCCGCCACCCTGTCGGCCCGCTCGAGCATCGCAGCCAGTTGCCGCCCCTGCTGCGTCCTGAGTTCTTCGCGGCCCGCCCGAGTCTGCGCGTGCAGGTACCCGGCCTTCCATTCCAGCGCCGCCTCATCGCCGTATATCGATGGGCATGCATCGAACGGCTTACCCTCGCGCGCGGCCTGCGCACCCTCTTCTCGAATCGCTGCCCGCGACCTGATCTGTTCCATTCTTTCCGCCCCCGGATGTAGTGGCGCGCCCGGCGCCGTGGTGTTTTTGCGTGCCTCGCGGCGCCTTACTTTTCCTGGATGCCGATTCCTGCCGGTTTCACCGCAGTGATTCGGCGCCGTTCCTGCGCTATCTTGTCCATGAGGTCACCGAAGCCCCACTGGCAAAGGATGTCGCGGGTCAATTCCGCCTCGGTCATGCCCAGGCTTGCCGCCGTGGTCACGAGCTTTTCGCCGACGCACTCCGGCAGAAGCGTTCTCGACTCATGCGTCAGCTTTCCAAGTGGATGCGTGTAGGGGGCTCGGGCCATAAGCATCTCGTCAAGTTCGTGCATCTGATCCCCGGATCATCAAAAAGGAGTGGTGGATGGAACAGCAGCACGCAGCGAGCCAAAAGGCCATGCCACTGAGCGCACGCGATCTCGAAGATCGAAACCTGCGGTTGCAACTTTTCCTCGTGCGGCAGCTCGTGCTGCGTCTCTACTCGGACCGGCATGGTGATGACGCGCCCCGCCTTGTGCGGGAGCACCTGGAATCCATGCGCGAGTCCGTCCACGAAGGAAATCTGCATCCGTCTGAGCACGCGATGCTGCTGGACGAAACTGCCGAAGCGCTCGCGGAAGTCGGCGAACACCTCGAACTACTGCAGGCCGGCGCGCTGTAAATGGCGCCTGACCTCCCTGCCCTGCTTGGTGCCGGCCGCACATGGCGGACAGCCCTTGCGCAAGCTCGAAGGCCATCTGCCTCGCAGTCCGCGGTGCTGCATTCGCTGGAATCTGGATCGGGGTCATCTGGCTATCGAGCAACGGGTATAAAAAGCCCCCGCGCCAAGACGCGGGGAGGAAGCCGCGAGCGGGTCAACCTCGCGGCGGGGTACGGCACTGGCCCGTCGCAAGCGACAGAGCCGTCTGATACGAAAAAGCAGACAAACCTGCATAGGTCCGGTGACAAACTCGGGCGCATGTACACCTTTGGCGAACGGCTCCGTTGGGCAATGGCGCAGACGCAGCCGCCAACCTCCGGTCGCGCGCTTGCGTCGCGGGTCGGCATTCGTCCGCAGTCCATCCAGCACCTATGCAGCCCTGACCGCAATGCGAAGGGAAGCAAGCACACGACTGCGATTGCACGAGCCCTTGGCGTGTCAGCAGAGTGGCTGGCGAATGGGATTGGAGAGCCTTACGAACAAGGCAGCCCTGCTTTCGATCAGCGAGCTGCGGTTGAGGCATGCATTCGGTCCACGCAGCAGCTGCTTGCAGACCTGCAGAACCTTGCGCAGGTGCTTGGGGGATCGGTGGCCGGGCCATCGCGGAACCCCTAATCACGACGCCTCGGCGACCGCCCGGCTGGCGCCGGTTTTGGCGCCCACACCGAACACGCTGGCGTGTAACTGGTCAATGGCGAGCAGCGTGCTCCCCTTGCAGTCGGCTTGGCCCTTGAGGATGCGATTCACCGTCGGCTGGGAGACGCCAAGCTTCCGGGCCAAGGCGACTTCGCTGAGGTCCGTTCGCGCCTTGATCTCGGCGAGCTTGGATTGATGTGTTTTGTCCATGCCTGCAAATCTATACACGAATGAATAGATTGTCAATGCATACATGAATAGAAATTTGACGCCCATCTATACGCGCACGTATATGTCGAGCATGGGAATCGCAACACGAATCGACCGGATGATGCGCGAGCGCAAGATCAAGGGTCAGAGCGCTCTGAGCCGCTTGTCTGGCGTGCCGCAGCCAACTATTGCTCGCGTATTGAAGGGCAAGACCGATACGCCGGAACTGTCCACGGTGAAGAAGCTGGCAGCAGCCTTAGGGGTTACTACCACTTGGCTCGCGGATGGGCCGGATGATCACGTTCAGTACGCCGGAGAACCTGCCGTAGGTGCGCAGCCAGCCGCGCCAACGGTAGATGAGGTCGCGGAGCGCGCAAGAGTTCTCCGAGAAATGCAGATGTCACAGGCCATTGCCATCTTGACCAGCCTGTCCGATGGCGCGCTATCAAGGGCTCTTGGCTTGCTTCAGGATTTGCGCGGCGAGTCGCCGGAAGATGGTGCGATGAGCGATGATCTACCTGTGTTTTCGCGCGAGAAGAATCAGTACGAATACAGCGGCAGCGGTGCCGACCAATCCATTGCGCCAGAAAAGAGCCGCCGCACCCACAAATCAAAGTAGCCCCACTTCGGCGGGGGAGCCGAACTACCATCTATCGCGCTACCTTCTAGGGATAGATAACGGGGTCAAAAACGTGAGAACAAAAATATTGGGGATGGGTGTGCTTGGCCTGATTCTCGCCGGCTGCACTACTGTTTCGGAAGTCAGCCCGGCCGGGAACGGCAACTACACCGTCGGCACCAGACACATGGGCGGCGTCGATTCCTGGCAAGAAATTAAGGCGAGCAGCCTTCGACGCGCAGATGCCTACTGCAAGGAACAGGGGAAGCAGATGGAGCAGGTCGATATGAAGACCCACGGTGCGCGGGGCTGGACCCCGCTTGAATCCGAATTGACTTTCAAATGTATCGCCCAGCAGGCGGCCAGTTAGCTGATTGGACCTAGAGAAAATAAATACCGGGGGCGGACATGCAGTTCGGGAAGGTCAAGAAATTCCAAGAGTTAGCCAGATCAGCATCAGCCAGCGGGCTCCCAATGCTTATTGGGACTATGGTTTTTGGCGTCTTCGTTCTGGGAGCCGTGACTGAAGGCGTTGCTGCTGCCTTGGGCGTTTGGCATATTTTCGCGCTAGTCATTGCGTTACTGATTATAGGCTTCGTTCCGTTCGGCACATATATCGCAATGGGTTTCTTTATCTACGGTATCTACCGATTCTTTGTGACATAGGATACAAAATGAGAACAGCCGCCATTCTCGCCGCGCTACTTGTTTGTGCCACTAGCGCGAGCGCCCAGACCTACGTCCGCCCCTCCATCGACAAAAACGGAAACTACCGCGAGGGCCATATGCGGTCCAACCCCGATCAGTTGCGCTCCAACAACTACAATGCCGAGAACAACCAGTATGGTGGGGTAAATCCCTACACGGGTCAGCGTGGGCACCAGAAGGACGAGTACAGCAACCCACCGCAATTCAATCAGTCATTTGGCCAGCCATCCGGCCAGACCCAGCAGCCGCGCCAGAACTACCAATACTGATGCCCATCACTGCCGGCGAACTCCAAGAGTTAATCGAGCGGCGCGGCATGCGCCAAGATTGCCCTCGGTGTACGCGAGGAAAGATTGACTTCTTTGTTGAGGCGCCAGCCCCGGACTATGCGGGGCCACTCGATATTCTCGAAGTTGAAGTGGTGGATGGCGCAATCCGGATGCAGTGCCTGAACTGCGGGTTTCAAGCGCACCATAAGCTTACTGAGCTGATGAAATCGGAGAATCCATGAGCGTCGTGCCGTTCAGTAGCGCCGCCAAGGGGCGCGGTGGCTCCGCGCGCCAAGAGGGCTCGAATAGCGGCGAGCCACCCTATAATGATGGCATGGAATCCAGAGTCAAAGCCCTTGAAGATGCCAACATTGGTGCCCGCGAACGCCTCGCGCGCATCGAGACGAAACTCGACCATGTTGCATCCAAGGCGGATGTATCGATACTGGAGGGTACGCTGCTGAAGTGGTTTATCGGCACCGCGTGCACATTGACGGGGCTGGCGTTCGCGGCGGCTAAACTGATCAGCTAGCAGCCCCTGCTCCACCATAAGCCCGCCCACTGAGGCGGGCTTTTGCATTTGTGGCGGTCCATCTGCCGCTTGTCGGCAGAGCCGTCTGTCTCCCAACCGGAGAGGGGTGCCCTAGTACCCCACCCTCCCCGTAATCTGCCTGAAAGGCAAGACCGATTCTTGCCCAAAAATTAGAAGACGGGGTCATGGACAACATCATTCAGATGTCAGCCTTCCGGCAAGGGCGGACGGCGAGACAGCAGGTGCGGGCACGCCCGCCGGACGACGATCCGGCTGAAGACCGCGTCACCTTCAGGCACGGTCACGGAGGCACCTATCGGGCCAGCGTCGGAGGGGTATATGCGGATGACCCCATGCTGCTCATCCGCTCTCTACTAGACCTCTTAGTAAGAGTCGTGAGCACCTTTCCCCATATCCGGGCGCAGGCCATAGAGATCCTGGCCGATACCGTTCGCACACTCGCGATCGCAGCTCAAGCTAACATCATCGCAACCAGGTAGGGGCGCCGTCCGCTAGACGGCACTTGCCAGCCCCGCCAAAGTCTTACGCAAAATTATTCATTTGCGTATTGATTTATCTATTCATTGGTGTATAGTTTTCTCCATCGACGCACCACTAGGTGCCAACCAACCGATGGAGAGCAGGGATGTCCGCCACCACCCGCAACAAGAAGTTCGAACTTCTCGCCGACAGTGCCATCGAGGTCTTCGGCTGCAAGTTGTTCCGTATCCGAGCCCTGATCTCCTTTGGCATCGTCTCCGCCGGCGAGACTGGTGGCTATGTCGAAAAGACCGAGAACGTGGACGAGGACGGCAACGCGTGGGTCTCCGGCGACGCGTGGGTCTACGGCGACGCGCGGGTCTACGGCGACGCGTGGGTCTCCGGCGACGCGTGGGTCTACGGCGACGCGCGGGTCTACGGCGACGCGTGGGTCTCCGGCGACGCGCGGGTCTACGGCGACGCGCGGGTCTACGGCGACGCGCGGGTCTCCGGCAACGCGCGGGTCTCCGGCGACGCGTGGGTCTACGGCGACGCGCGGGTCTACGGCGACGCGCGGGTCTCCGGCAACGCGCAACTGGTCTGGTTCTCCAAGGTGGGTAGCGAGAATGGAACGTTGACCGTGTTCCGCGCCAAGGCTGGCCTCATGGTTTCGCGCGGCTGTTTTCTGGGTACCGATATCGAATTCCTAGCGGCCGTGGACAAGCGCCACGGCACCGACTCAAAGGTCGGCCGCGAATATCACCTTCTCATCGAGGTAGCTCGCTCGCACATCGACGCGAGCGAGTCCGTCGACGAGGTCGATGCCACCGAATCCGAAGTTGCGTAAGGGGGAGACATGACGCCCGCCGAAATCGTCAGCCGGATTTCCCCGGATGACCGCACCAAAGCCCTCATCGCCTTCGTGGCCATCGATCAGATGACCCTTCCGGGTGTTGAGGGTGAAGAGACGCGCCGGCTTCACCGTGAGGCGCATTACACCGATCTACGGGATCAGTTGGTGGCAAGCGCCAACGCCAGCTGGGAACGGGATCAGGCCGCGGCCGTGCCGGCCGTCGTTTCGAGCTGGCACCGCCCACAGGGTTCGGGTGGAGCCTACACCTTGCGCAGCAAGGACGAGCAGGCCCTCCGTCAGCGCGCGCAGACCCTCAAGGCTTCCATCGACGCCTACCGCAGCCCCTCTATCAGCACGCCTCGCAAGGATGAAGCGACCGGCGATCTGGTGGTCGAGGTTCGCTACTACGGTCTGATCTGAGGGGCCCGTCATGCAAACCGTAACCATCGAACTCGACGGCGTGAGCCTGCAGGTGACTGGCAACTACCTGCGCGGCTACGAGACCTCCCACGAAGAACCCGGCCAGGGGGATTGCTTCGAGGTGGCCACCGTCACCGATTCGGGCGTGGATGTGACCGACTTCCATGATCTCGATGAAGTCGCTGACCTCGCGCTGGATGCGTATCTCGAAGACCAGGCGCGCGAGGCTTCCGACGCTGCGGATCGTCGTCGCAATGAGGGACGTTTCTTGGGGGTCGCAGCATGAGCACGCATACGCCGGGGCCGTGGTTCGCGGCCTGGAGGCATCCGTACGTCGAGAGGGCGGACTCGATCTGCGCTATCTACTCCGAGAGTCAGCGGGGCGATATCCACCCCATCGAGGTGGCGATGGTGTACTGCGCGAAGCCGGGCACGGTGGAGGAAGCGAATGCATACCTGATCGCCGCTGCACCAGAGTTGCTAGAAGCGCTGCGACTTGAGGAAGAGTGGCAAGCTCGGGCAGCAGATGGTGCGCTTGACCCCGAATGGGACTACGAGGTGATGGTCGGCGCCAAGCGCAGGGCCGCCCTCGCCAAAGCCACCGGGGCCGCAGCATGACCGCCACTCAAGCAGCCGCCCGCCAGGCCGATCACGACAACCTCATCGGTGAACTCGTGGCCATCGTCGAGCGCTACATCATGGTCGATGAGATGGCCAGCGAGAGCGCTCCTACCACCACCCTCTATCGCGACGCGAAGGCTGCGCTCGCGAAGTCCAAGGAGCGCGCATGATCATCGACGACATCATGACCGACAAGATCACGCTGCACGGCCTCGGTTTTGTCCAAGTTCAACTGCCCAACAACCAGCGCCTGCATGTCTGGCATCCGGAGTTGCCGCGCCGCAGGTGCTTCGAGCACTCGTCGATTCACGACCACCGTTTCAGCTTCCGCTCGCGCGTTCTGGTCGGCACTCAAATCGACGTCGGCTATCGCCACTACCCCACGGACGAAGGCGAGTACGTCATGTACCTGCATGAAGGCGCTCGCACAGCCCGTGGTGGACGGCCTTGGGTGCCCGATGGGCGATGCGATCTAGTTCAGGACTACCGCCACGCCATTGAGGCCGGCGATGAATACCACGTCAGTGCGTATGCATATCACCGCACTGAAGCGGGCGGAGACGGCAGGGTTGCCACTCTCATGCGCAAGTTCGAGGAATTCCGTAAGGGTGCTCATTCGACTTGTCTTGCCGGCGTCCGGCCGGATGCGGACTTCGATCGATTCCAGTGGGCGCCCTCGCGGCTCTGGGACGTGGTGAGCGATGTTCTGTTGGGAGCGGAGGTCGCCGCATGAACCGCCGCGACGACTTCCTCTGCCGCTTCGAGCGCCGTCATCCGTGGATCTTCGGCACTCTCCTGGCCCTCGCCATCGTGCTGCTGTACGCCTGCGTGGCGGACAACGAAACGATCTCGATTCTTCCTGGGTGGTCGACATGAAGGACGACACCCCGATGGTCGCATGGGTGCGCTTCCTGCGCGCCGCTGGCCTCAAACACTCTGGTCGCTGCCGCGCAGACGGCAGCCTTGAACTGATCCCGATCCGCTGAGGACAATCATGGAATCACCTGAAATGGAAGTGCTGGACGCAGCTCCGGCGGAGTCGGCGACCGCCCTCGCCTTGTATGACCCCATCGAGGCCGGCCTCGCCAAGCTGCGCGAAGAAGGCGCCGAAGCCTTCGACGTAAAGACGACCGAGGGCAACAAGGCGGCGCGCGAGTTCGTGCAGCGTTGCATCGGCACGCGCACCGCGACCGAGGAAGCGTACACGAACTGGAATCGCCCGCTGATGGCGCTCCAGAAGCGGGCTCGCGAGAAGCGCGACGAGATCGTGGCGTCGGTGAAGGCCATCGAGCAACCCGTCAAGGATCTGGTCGATGCCGAGCAGAGGCGCAAGGACGAGGAACGTATCGAGAAGGCGCGCATCGAGAGCGCGCGCATCTCAGCCCACCAAGCGTGCCTGAACGCGATCATCAACCTGCCGAAGGACTATCTCAGCGCGAGCGTGGCCGATGTCGTCGCCGCGATCCGTGACCTGGAATCGCCGAAGTATCTCGGCCAGCGCGACTGGCAGGAATATGCCGACCAAGCCAAGGAAGCGGTCGAAGGCGCCCTGACCACGCTCCGCGTCCATCTGGAAAACGCCAAGGCACGCGAAGAACTGGCGGCAATGCGTGCCCAACAACAGGCGGAGGCTGCCGCGCAGCAAGCCCAGGCGGAGGCGGCCGAAGCCGAGCGGCAGCGTATTACCGGCATCAAGGACCGCATCCACGCCATCGAGACGGCGGTATCGACGTGCATCGGGCTGGGCGTGAAGCAAATCCAACAACGCATCGATTCGCTGGCCCGCGAGGCGGCAGACGATTTCGGCGAGTTTCAGGCCGATGCCGGTGCAGCCATCGAGGCAGCACTGAGCAACCTGAACACGATGCTCGCTGCCGCACGCGATGCCGAGGAGTTGCAGCAACTGCGTGCAGACCGGGAGAAGCGGGAACGCGAAGCCAAGGAAGCCGCCGAGGCTGCCGCCCGGGCCGCCGAGCAGGCCGAAGCGAAGCGCATTGCCGACGAGAGGGCGGCCGAAGCGCGCCGACAAGCGGAAGCCCGTGCCGCCGAGGAACAGCGCCAGCGCGAGGAAGCCGCTGCTCGCCGCCGCGAGCAAGAAGCCGCAGAGGCAACCGCCCAGCGTGTTCGCGAGCAAGCTGGCGTACTGCTGGCCCTGCTGGTCGAGGCTCGCCCCCATGTCCCTGCCGGCGAACTGGCCGATCGCATCGACGCCACGATCAATGCGGCCACCGGGAGCGCAGCATGAGAATGAAGCAGAAGCCGTGCACGCTGGCGCCCAAGCACAAATGGGAATTCGTTCGCAATGTGGAACTGGTCAAGGCTAGCTACGGCCCGGCCGGTGGCCGCGTCCAGATCAGTTATCGCGGCCAATACAAGTGCGCGTGTGGCGAGAAGCGCCTGGGCCAAAGCCAGTCCGCCGGAGAATCAGCATGACCCGCACCGACATCCCGCCGCTCGAAACCAACCTCACCCCGGCGCCAGTAGGCGGCATGGGCCCGATGTACTCGGCGCTGGCCAAGGCACAAGGCGCCTTCAAGCCGATCACGAAGAATCGTTCGGTCACGATCCGACCGCGAGAGAAGGCGGCCTATTCCTTCAGCTACGCCGATCTGCAAGAGATCCGCGAGAAGACCACGCCTGCTCTTTCCGAGAACGGCATCTGCCTGTTCCAGCTCGTGACCGACGCCGATGGCGTGACCGTCATTCGCACCGTCCTGGGCCACGACAGCGGCGCGCAGATCGAGTCCACCATGCGCGTGCCGCGCGGCGATGGAGACATCAAGAACTTCGGCGCGACGATCACCTACCTGCGTCGGTACATCGTGACTGCCATGCTCGGCGTGGCCGCCGATGACGATCTGGACGAGGACGGCGACGACCGGGGCGCAGGCCAGTCTCTGGTGGCGCCGGAAGTCCATGCCGGCATGCGCGACGCCAAGACCATCGGCGAGGTCAGCAAGATCATGGGCGCCTTGAGCAAGGAGGAAAAGGCCAAGTATGCCGATCACTTCAACCAGCGCATGCAGGAACTGCGGGAGGCATCATGAGCGAACATAAAGAAGAAGTCGGCACGCAGGAAGGGGAAACATGTAATCGCGAAAACTGCACTGGCGTGATCGAGTATCAAGAAAGCGAGAATTGCTCCTGCCATATCAGCCCGCCTTGCTCATCCTGTTTGTCGGTGGCGCTGCATTGCCCGGATTGTGGCTGGGAGGATGCGTAAATGTTGATCGTCGAATGCGCCCAAGGCAGCGATGCGTGGCTGCAAGCCCGTGCCGGCGTGACCACCGCCAGCAATTTCCGTATCGCCCGCTCTCGCAAGCGTGGTGGTGGTGACTGGTCTGACACCGCCCTCAAACTCGCCTTCGGCACCGCCATCGAGCGCATCAGCGGTGCACCCCTGAACGAAGGTCATGAGACGTGGCAAATGCGCCGCGGCCACGAACTTGAACCGGATGCGCGCATCGCCCACCAAGCCGACATCGGGGTCTACGTACAGCCGGTAGGCATGGTCCTGTCCGATGACCGGGCCTTCGGGGCAAGCGCGGACGGCTGGATCGGCAAAGACGGTGGCGCCGAGTACAAGTGCCTCATCTCCCCTGACGAGCTGCGCACCACGCTGATCGATCAGGACCTGGAGAAGTACATGGACCAGGTGCAGGGAAACATCTGGCTATCCGGCCGCAAGTGGTGGGACTTCTGCATCTACTGCCCCGCCCTCGAATCCGTAAAGGAATTCTTCCGCTGGCGCATCGAGCGTGACGACGACTACATCGACGCGATGGTTGCCGACCTGTGGGAGTTCGAAAAGCTGGTGCAGTCCAACGTAGCTGCTCTGCGCAAGCTGGCAGCCTGATGGAGATGACGATGACCACGAGAAAATGGCAGGCATGGACGCCCGAAGAAGATGCGATCTTGCGCAATGCATGGCACTCCACGGGCTCGCTCAAAGAGATCATGCACCTGCTCCCGAATCGCACCCATCGCGCAGCATTTTTCCACGGGAAATGGCTTGGCCTGGGGCCGCGAGTCAACTTCCAGAAGGATCGCTACTCGCCCACATGGACGGCGATCAAGAATGTTCTAGCTGACAAGCGCATGCGCAGTGCCACCGAACTCGCGGCGGCTACCGGAGCATCCCGGCGAGCCGTCATGCAGCAACTTGCGGACCATCATGGTGTGGACGTGCATATCGCCGGCTACCTGAAAAGCGATGGCGTGGGCTGCCCGATGGCGCTCTGGAAGTTGGGCAAGAAGGCGGATGCACCCCGCCCTGCTCGCACCCCCAAGTCCGTCATCTACAAGCGCCAATACCGGCGCCTCAAGGATGAATTTCCCGAGGTTCTAGCCGCGCGAAATGCCCGCATGCGCCTGCGCTATGCAGAGAAGACCGGAAAGCTGATCCGCCGCGATCCCGCAGCGGCGTGGCTCTGACCCCTCACCCGACTACGCGACCTAGGACTACTCCATGACCCCGATCCTCATTTACGACACGGAAACCACTGGCATTCCTCAATGGGGCCTGCCCAGCGAAGACCCCAGCCAGCCGCGCATCACCCAACTCGCAGCCGAGCTGCATGACGAGGACACCGGCACCACCCTCGCCTTCATGGACCTCATCATCAAGCCCGAGGGCTGGACGATCCCCGAAGAACTGGAAGCGCTGACCGGAATCACGAACGAGAAGGCCGGGCGCTTCGGCGTTCCCATCGGTCAGGCGCTGGACCTGTTCCTCGAAATGTGGAAGAAGTCCACCATCCGCGTCGCCCACAACGAGCCCTTCGACATGCGCATGATTCGCATCGAACTGATGCGCTCGGACGCCTACGGGGAAGCGCTCGCGGACGAGTGGAAGGCCGGGGTGGCCTTCTGCACGCAGAAGAACAGCACGAAGATCATCAACCTGCCTCCCTCCGAGAAGATGGCCGCAGCCGGCCGTCGCATGCCCAAGTCGCCGAATCTTGGCGAAGCCTACAAGCACTTCACCGGCAATGACCTGCTCGGCGCCCACAACGCCGCTGTCGATCTGGCGGCCTGCCGGGCAGTGTACTTCGGCATCAAGAGCCATATCGCGGCCCTCGCTGTGGCATGACGGCCAGCGCCGTGCTGGTCGTCACCGCCCTCGCCCATATCGTGGCATTTCTGGTCGGGGCCTATGGGTACTACAGGCTGATCTGCAAGGCGATCAGCACGAAAGAGGAATCTTGAGATGAGCGAAGAACAGAAACAAGCCGCATCGTTGGCGCATGGGCTGACGGATGTGCAGGTGGCTAACGCATGTCGTGCATTTACTCTCCAGGTCCACTTGGGACATGGTACCAATGCCGGCATCGCGGCTGCGCGTCGGTTTCTTGGCGCCACATCTGCGCAGCCGGCACCGGCCGCGAGCGCGGAGCCGACGCAAGAGGGCGCGTTTCGCCTGCTGGTCGCGGCCTGCAATAGGCTGGACGCTGAGGCGGAAGAATGCGTGTTCGATGATGTCACGGCGCGCGCCGCTGGTCTGGACTACTGGTATGAGTTCGACAAGGCGCTTGAACGCGCCCGCGAAGTGCTCGCCCCCCCCGTTGCCGCCCCCGTTGCCGCCCAACCGGCCGAGAGCGCGGAGCCGGTGAAGCGCGACTTGCCCGCCATCGACAAGGCGATCAAGGACTACCTGGAGGACTACGAGCTGCGAGCCGACGAGGGCAGCCACACGCCGACCGATGGCGAACGCTTCCTGATCTATGACGCAATATCCGGGCTGCTGTCTGAGCCGGAATTCGTGGCGCTGCTCGCCGCCCCCGGTGCCGCCCAGCCGGTCATCACGGCACTACGCGACCTGGAGGCGGCCTGCGATGCGCTGTGCAGCATGCGCACGCAGGAGCAATACCTGTCGATGATCGACGGCGGTCAGCAGGACGCATTGAGCGCGCTGGACGATGCCCGCAGGGCCGCTCGTGCCGCGCTATCGGGCGCCCCCGTTGCCGCCCAGGCACCGCAGCACCTGCTGGAGCGCCTGCGCAAGCACGCTGCTGACGTGACCAATACGGCGTTCAGCCGGTCCACGATGCGCGAGGCCCTGCAATACCTGGAAGGCGCCCAGGCACCCGATACCCCGGTGACGGACAAGGGGCATCCCCGGTTCATCGCAGGCTACGAGGCTGGCATGAAGGATGCCGAGCTGAAGCAGGCTGCCCAGGCGCCGGCTGTACCGGAAGGGTGGCGGCTGGTGCCGATCGATCCCCAGGCTCCCGCGTCGGCGGACCTTGCGCAGAAGCTGGTGGCCGAGGTGCGCCAGGAGGCCGGTTTCCCGGAGCCACTGGACTGCGCCGAAGTCCTACATGTGCTGCGCGAGGCTGATCGCCTGCTGGCGACGTTCACCAGCGCCGAAGCCATCGGCGTGTGGCGCGAGAAGGTGCGGAAGATCGGTGCGGGCGAAGGCATCGCCGTGCCGGCCGCCGCTCCCACGCCTCCGGCAAGCGCGCAGGAACCGGAATGGATCGATGACCCACACGACATCGAGCAGGGCATGATGCGCAATCCGAAGTACAAGGCCCCCACCCCTCCGGCAAGCGCGGCACTGGATGCCCCGGCAGCGCCGGTGTCGCCGGGCACTGTTCATGCCGCCAATCTGTACGAAAAGGTTCTGCAAAAGGCCATCGGCATGGGCTATGCGAACGTCTCCGCTGCACTCGAAGACGCAGCGAAATGGCAGAGCCGCGCCGCCCCTGCGCCGAACGCATCGCCTGCCGCGCTGACGGAGGGGCAACGGGAAGCGATCCTCGAAGTCATGGACCTTGCCCGAGACGAAGGCTTGCCCGGCACCGCTGAAACGCTTCAGTCGATACTCGCCGCATCGCCTTCCGCGCCGGCACCCGCTGCGCAGGCGGGGGAGCGCGAAGCGTTCGAGGCTCACATGACTGCCACATATGCCGGCTACGAAGATGACTGTGGCGAATGGCTTGGCTCGCATCATGGCGGCATGGCATGGAACGAATTGCTGCAAGGCGAATACAACCATCCAGCCGTGCGCAATATGTGGGATATGTGGCAAGCCGCACGCCATCAATCCGCCGCGCCGGCAGAGCCTTCCGCCCCGCAACCGAGCGCCAAGGCGCTGACAATTACCAAAGAGGAACCGAAATGCCAGAATGCATCTTCCGATATGTCGCCGCAGAACGCCGCGCCTACCACCTCGGACGCCCCGAACTCGGACGGAGGATCGCCCTTCACGTCTACCGCTGCTGTGCTCTCCATGGTTGGACGAGCAACCCGTACTGAAGAAGGGGAAAAGCAGAGTTACCGCACACAAGATGGAATGCCTACGGAGCGTGCCGTTCTGGAGATGGAGTGGCGGCAAATGCGTGCCCTCCTGGCGGCAGAGCAGCCCTGCGAGGACAAGCGCTATGCGGAGCGGTATCGGTGGCTGCGAGAGCGCAACTGGAACGAATCGGCGCTCTTCGTAGTGCAGGGCCATCACTCCCTGGTCCGGCTGGGCACGGACTGCCCCAGTGGCGAGCGCCTGGACGCCGCCATCGACGCCGCAATCGCCAAAGGAGTCCGCGCATGATCCGCCGCGAGTACAAGACGTTCGGTTTCTGCTGCGGCCTCGGCGGTGGTGCCAAGGGCTTCAAGAAGGCCGCCTCACAGGTGGGCAACATGATTGCCACCTGGAAGTGCATCGGCGGCATTGACGTGGACCCGGCCGCCGCGCGCGACTTCCAGAAGCTGGTGGGCGTGCCGTGCACGGTGATGGACCTGTTCACGCGCGAACAGTACACCGCGTTCCACGGCAAGGAGCCGCCGGCGAGCTGGCGCGAGGCCACGGCCGCCGACATCCGGCGCGCCGCCGGCAACGAGCGGCCGAACTGTGTGTTCATCTCATCGCCGTGCAAGGGCGCCTCCGGCCTGCTGTCCGAGGCGTTGAGCCGCACGCCGAAGTACCAGGCGCTCAACGAGCTGACGCTGCGCTGCGTGTGGCTGATGTGCGAGGCCTGGAAGGATGACCCGGTCGAGTTGATCGTGTTCGAAAACGTGCCGCGGCTCGCCACGCGCGGGCGCCACCTGCTGGACCAGATCAAACAGATCCTGCGCCACTACGGCTACGCAGTGAACGAGACGACGCACGATTGCGGCGAGCTGGGTGGCCTCGCGCAGAGTCGCAAGCGCTTCCTGCTGGTGGCGCGGCAGATGGCCAAGGTGCCGGCATTCCTGTACGAGCCCGAGCTGAAGCGCCTGCAGGGTGTTGGCACCGTGCTGGGCCGCATGCCGCTGCCGGGCGACCCGGCTGGCGGCCCAATGCACCGCGTGCCGGCCCTGCAGTGGAAGACATGGGTACGGCTGGCCTTTGTGGAGGCCGGCAGCGACTGGCGCAGCCTGAGCAAGCTGGCGGTGGAAGACGGACACCTGCGCGACTACCTCATTGTCCCGGAGCGCAGAAACGGCTACCTGGGCGTGCACGGTTGGGAGCAGCACGCCGGCGCGATCGCGGGCGAGTCCCTCCCGGGCAACGGTGCCTTCTCGGTGGCCGATGTGCGTTTCAACCAAAGCGCGAAATGGAAGGATGGCCAAGCCTATGGCGTACTGCGCTACGGCGACACTGCGGGTGCGATTGCTGGCCAGCAGGCGCCCGGCCAGGGCTACTACACCCTCGCCGACCCTCGCCACCAGGGCACGCCGAAGCACAACAACGAGTTCCGCATCGTCCAGTGGCGCGGTGCCGCGGGCGCAGTCACCAGCGCGCATGGCACCGGCCAGTGTGTGCAAGACCCGCGCGCGTCCACCGGCTTCGAGGGCGCGGGCAAGTACCGCATCACCGGATTCCACGAGGCGGCCGGAACCGTCATCGCGCGCAGCGATACCGGCCAGGGTGCGTATGCCGTGGCCGACCCTCGCCCGGGCATGCGCCGCGAGCGCGGCGACCATTACCTGACCGGCGGGCACTACGGCGTGGTTGCTTGGGAGCAGTCCAGTGGTGCCGTGTCGGCCGCAGCCGGCCACGACAACGGCCGGTGGTCGGTTGCCGATCCGCGTCTGCCTGCGCTGGGCGAGAAGCTGGTAGCAGTCATCCGCGCGCTGGACGGCACCTGGCATCGCCCCTTTACCACGCTGGAGCTGGCCGCCCTGCAGTCGCTGATCGAGCCCGAGGAATATCTCGAGCTGGACGGCCTGAGCGACCAGGCTTGGCGGGAGCGCATCGGCAATGCTGTGCCGCCGGACGCGGCGCAGGCCATCGCCGAGGTGATGGGCACCACCCTGCTGCTGGCTGAGGCTGGCGAGACGTTCATGCTGTCAGCCACGCCGGTGTGGGTGCGGCCGGTGGCGGTGGCGCTGTCCGTGGCTCAGCAGACGGAGCCAGCATGCTGACCAACCACTGCTACCAAGGCGACTGCCGCGACGTCATGCGGAAGCTGATCGCCGCCGGCGTGCGCGTGCAGTGCATCGTCACCAGCCCGCCGTACTGGGGCCTGCGCGACTACGGCCATCCCGGCCAGCTCGGCCAAGAGCCGACGCTGCGCGAATTCCTGGCCAACATGGTCGAGGTGTTCGACCTGTGCCGCGAGTTGCTGGCGGACGATGGCACGCTCTGGTTGAACATGGGCGACAGCTACGCGGGCAGCCGCGGTGGTGGTGCGCCGTCGGAGGCCTCCACGCTGGCCGGCAATGGCCATCGCGGTGGCGGACCGAAGATCAGGGGCATGACCGCAAGCCGCCGGCGAGACGACGCGCCAATCCCGCGCAGCGACGTGCGCGTCGAGGGACTGAAGCCGAAAGATCTGGTGGGCCAGCCGTGGCGCCTAGCGTTCGCGTTGCAGGACGCCGGCTGGTGGCTGAGGCAGGAGATTATCTGGCACAAGCCAAATCCCATGCCGGAGAGCGTGCAGGACCGTTGCACGAAGGCGCACGAGTCGCTTTTCCTGATGGCGCGCAGCGAGCGCTATTACTTTGATGCGGACGCGATCAAGGAGCCTGCCACGTACGGTCCAACGCCCACAGGCGTCGGCTTCGGCCATGGCTATGACGAAGATCCCAAGCCGCGCGTTCGGGTGCCGGGAAATGTGAACCCCGCCAAGGGGCAAGCCGCCTATGAGGCTGGCGATGATCGGCACCGTACTAAGGCGGGCCTCCAAGCCTATGCGGCGAAGGTGCGCGAGAGCGTGAAGCGTGGGGGCTTCGATGGCAAGACGAATGCATTACCGGGCCGCGAGGCCTTCCGCGCCATCACCGAGATGCGCAATCGGCGCAGTGTGTGGACTATCGCGACGAAGCCGTACAAAGGCGCGCACTTCGCCACCTTCCCGGAAGCGCTGGTCGAGCCGTGCATCCTCGCCGGCAGCCGGCCGGGCGACATCGTCCTCGACCCGTTCATGGGCTCGGGCACGGTGGCCAGCGTCGCGCAACGCCTCGGCCGGCGCTGGCTGGGCATCGAAATCAACCCCGAGTACATCGCGCTGCAGGCCGAGCGCACGCGGCAGCCTGGGCTGATATTGGAGAGCGCATGAGCGAGAACAGCAAAATCGAGTGGACCGACCACACCTTCAATCCCTGGGAAGGTTGCCAGAAGGTCGGCCCCGGCTGCGACCACTGCTATGCCGAGACGCGCAACGCGCGCTTCGCCGGCGGCACGGCAGTGAACTGGGGGCCGGGCGCGCCGCGGCGCCGCACGTCACCCGCCAACTGGCGCAAGCCGCTGCAATGGAACCGCACCGCCGGCGTGTTCTACGCGCAGCACGGTCGCCGGCAGCGGGTGTTCTGCGCCAGCCTGGCCGACGTGTTCGACAACGCTGTCAGCGTGCAATGGCGCTATGACCTCTTCCGTTTGATCATGGAAACGCCGAACCTGGACTGGCTGCTGCTGACGAAGCGGATCGGCAACGCAGGGCCGATGCTGGAGCAGACAATGCGCGCGCTGACCGTCGGCCGCGAAGGGTGGGCCGGCAATGCTGGCCTGTCAAACGTCTGGCTCGGCGCCACGGTCGTCAACCAGGCCGAGGCCGACCGCGACATCCCGAAGCTGCTGGCCACGCCGGCGCGCGTGCGCTTCCTGAGCATGGAGCCGCTGCTGGGGCCGGTGGATCTGGCCAAGTGGATCGGGTATTGCGAGCGTACTGACAAGCACGGGATCAGCCGGAACAACGCTGGTGAGCACATCCTGTGCGAGCGCCATTGCGGAGTGTCGTGGGTGATCGTCGGCGGCGAGAGCGGCCCCGGCGCGCGGCCGATGCATCCCGACTGGGCTCGTAGCCTGCGCGACCAGTGCGCAGCTGCCGGTGTGCCGTATCTCATGAAGCAGATGGGTGGCGAGCGCGACAAGCGCGGGAGCCTTGAAGACCTTCCCACAGACCTACGCATCCGGGAGTTCCCAAATGGCTGAAGCAACCACCCTGGCATACCTCGCAGGCATGATCGACGGCGACGGCTTTGTCACCATCGTGCATTCGACGCGTGCAGGCAAGGACTACTTCGCGCCGCAAGTGGGCATCGGGAACACCCAACGCGCACCGCTGGACCTCGCTGCCTCCCTGTGGGGCGGCACGGTGTCCTGCCATATGCCCAAGAACCCGAAGCATCGGCCGCAGTATCAATGGCAACGACAGGGCGCCGCCGCAATGGCGGTGATCGAAGCCCTCTACCCCTACCTCCTTCTCAAGCAAGAACATGCGCTGCTGGCCATGGAGCTATGGGAGCACGCGCAATTTGCCCGAGAAGAAGATCCGTTCCCCTGGTTCAGCCCTGACTACGACCCTATCGCGCGGATGCGGGAGATGAGGGAGGCCATGATCGAACTGAATCAATCTCGGAGCCGCGCGCGCAAGTACGCCGGCCGCCTGCTCGACGGCGCGCAGCACGATGGATTCCCGGAGATGGCAGCGTGAAAGCCATCTCCATCCGTCAGCCTTGGGCCTGGCTCATCGTCAACGGCCACAAGGACATCGAGAATCGGACGTGGCGCACCACGTACCGCGGACCGATGCTGATCCGCGCCAGCAAGGGCATGACTCGAGCCGAATACGACGCAGCACGGCAGATGGCCGAGGGCATCGACCCGCTCATCATCTTCCCACGCTTCGATGCGCTGGCGCGCGGTGGCATCGTTGGTGCGGCCGTCATCACCGACTGCACGCGCGCCAGCGGTTCGCCGTGGCACATGCCGGACTGCTGGGGCTTCCGCCTGATCTGGGCGCGCGATCTGCCATTCGTGCCGCTAACTGGCCGACTGGGTTTCTTCGACGTGCCACCTGAAATCGCAGCAATGGCAACCAGCCCGGCAAAGACCGAGGCCGCCATCGCGTAGGCGCAAAGCATTCAGAAATTGGGGTTCTCCGGGTCTGCAGCATTCCGCCAAGCACGGCGGATCGGAGAGGAAAATGAGCGAAGTTGATTTGATTGAGCGTTTAGCTGCCGCCGTCGCGGAGCGTGTACAGCCGAGCGTGCCATTCAACGTGCAGTTGTGGAGCACCGAAGCGATCGCAGCGTACCTTCAGCGGCCGGCGCAAGTAGTGCGCGAGCGCATCGTTTGCCTCCCGGGTTTCCCGGCGCCTATCCGCCTTCCGGTATCTGCTGGCAGCAAGGCAACGGCGCACCCGCGGTGGAAAGCCTCCGAGGTGATCGCATGGACCGAATCACATCGTGAGAAGACAGTTGGCCGCCCACGCAAGGCAGTCTAGCCCAGCCGCTTCGCAATATCGGAGGCGGTGGCATTGTAGTAGGTCAGCAGTTCGGAGAGATTTGTGTGCCCGGTCATTCGGGCCAGGTCCAGCGGCTGGAGCTTCATTGCCAGCCGCGTGATGGCCTCATGGCGCGTGTCATGGAACGTCAGATCCTTGATTCCTGATCTGTCACGACCCTTTCGAAACAGCACGTCACGACTGAAGTCGGCAAGATCAAAGAGGGGCTTACCGGGCTCGACAGTAGGCAACATGCCGAGCAACTCGACCGCGCGCACTGACAGCGGCACGTCGCGCGCACCGCCGTTCTTCGTGAGGGGAAGGTGTGCGACCTGCTTTTCCTTGTCGACGGTCATACTGGTCAACCCCAGGATTTCGCCAGACCGCATAGCCGTCTCGATAGCAAACAAGAAGGCCACAGCCACTCTTTGGATCGGCAGCGCCACCGGTTGCCCTTCGATGAACCCAAGAGATTGGATAATGGCCGCGATCTCGGCGTCGGAAATCCTGCGCTCACGCGGCGGACCTTCCGCCGGTCTGGTCACATTCTTCATCGGGTCAGTCGTGATCCAACCCCATTCCTCGCGGGCAACTTTGAACGCGTGCGACAGCAGCGACATCTCCCGAGATACAGATGATCCGGATACCTCGCGCTCGCGCGCGTCGCGCCATGCGGCGATGTGGTGGGGCTTGAGATCGGCGAGGCGGATTTCGCGGAATGGATTACCCTCGATATCCTTTCGGCCAATCAGTTCAAGCCGGATGATTTCCCATCGGCTGCCGCGCTTCTTCGGGCTGACATCTTTTTGGTAAGTGTCGAGCACATCTCCGACTGTGTGCGTCTTGCTACCATGCCCATCTGCTAGCGAGCGGATCTCGGTCTCACGCTTCGCCGCCCAAGCCTGCGCTTCGGCCTTGGTGTGAAATGTGCCTGTATCCCGCACACCATTCACATGCACCGATGCTCGCCAGGATGTTCCTCGCTTCGTAAATGAAGCCATCGCGTCGCTACCCCGTAGAGTTGGAGAGGCGTGGGGCAGCCCAAGCTATCGCCCACGCAATGTGGCAGCGAGTATAGCAGTTGGTGTAACGGTGGTGCAGATTTGGTGTAACGCGAAGAATTTTGGTGTGGTTTTGCGTGGCGTTTCAGTGGCAACAAACGACGACAAAAACCAAGGAAAACCCAATAAAATCAATGTCTTGTGTTGCTGATTGGCATACCTTGGAATTGGGTGGTGGTGCGAGGGAGGGGACTCGAACCCCTACACCATTGCTGGCGTCAGGACCTAAACCTGGTGCGTCTACCAATTTCGCCACCCTCGCAGTCCCTGCGGGCGCATCCCTGGCGGGAGGCCGCTTTGCTCGCTAGCGTGCCGGGCGGCATGTGAAGCCACATGAGCAAGGAGAAGCCCAAAGCAAAACAGGCGGCTTGGACTGCCCGCCTGGCTTGTGTTCCTGTGCTGCCGGCGCACTTTGCGCATGCAGCGCAACGAGGCAGCGGATTCTAGCGCAAAGCGCGCGGGGAATCCAGCCCTCCCCGCGGTCCTCGCCGGGGTCTTCCCCGCGCGGGCGCGCCGGGCGCCGGTTTCAGCGCTTGACCTTGATGCAGGCCAGCACCAGCACGGTGGCGCAGGCTTCCAGCGCGGCGACGAAGTACAGGCCGGAGGAAAGCTGGCCGGTGCTGGTCTTGAACCAGCCGATCATGTACGGGGCGACGAAACCGGCGAGGTTGCCGATGGAGTTGATCAGGGCGATGCCGCCGGCGGCCGCGGTGCCGGCCAGGAAGGCGGACGGCAGCGACCAGAACACCGGGAAGGCGGCGAGGATGCCGATCGAGGCGATGGTCAGCGCGATCAGCGCCAGCACCGCGCTGTGCAGCCACATGCCGGTGAGCACGAGGCCGGCGGCGGCCATCAGGGTGGCCAGGGCGCAGTGCAGGCGGCGTTCGCCGGTGCGGTCGGAGTGGATGCCGTTCCAGATCATGGCTAGGGTGCCGGCGATGAAGGGCAGCGCGGAGACTAGGCCGATCTGGAGGTTGCCTTGCACGCCGAGCTCCTTGATGATCGACGGCGACCAGAACGCGATGGTGGCGTTGCCGCTGACCACGCAGAAGTAGATGGCGGCGCAGATCCAGACGCGGGCGTTGGCGAAGGCGTCGCGCAGCGACGAGTGCTTGGCGGGGTCGCGGTTCTCGGCGTCGATCTCGCGCGTGACGAGGTCGCGCTCGCCCGCCGTGAGCCAGCCGGCGCCGGCCGGCTTCTCGGGCAGGAACATGAGCACGGCGATGCCGGCGAGCACAGATGGAATGCCTTCGATGACGAACAGCCATTGCCAGTTGGCGAGGCCCTCGACGCCTTCCATGCGGCTCATGATGAAGCCGGCCAGCGGGCCGCCGATCACGCCGGCGATGGCGAACGAGGTCATGAACAGGCCGTTGATGCGGGCGCGGCGATGGGCGGGGAACCAGTAGGTGAGGTAAAGCACCACGCCCGGGAAGAAGCCGGCCTCGAAGATGCCGAGCAGGAAACGCAGCGCGTAGAACTGCATGGGGGTCTTGACGAAGATCATCGCCATCGACGCCAGGCCCCACAGGATGGTGATGCGCGCGAGCGTGCGGCGCGCGCCGATCTTTTCCAGCAGCAGGTTGCTGGGCACTTCGAACAGGAAGTAGCCGATGAAGAAGATGCCGGCGCCGAAGCCGTACACGGCTTCGCTGAATTGCAGGTCCTGCAGCATCTGCAGCTTGGCGAAGCCGACGTTGACGCGGTCGATCCAGGCCAGCACGAACAGGAAGACCAGGAAGGGAACCAGCCGCACCGCGATCTTGCGGTAGGCATGGTCGCGCTCGGCGGCGCTGGGCGCGGCGTGCCCTGCGGTGTCGGGGGTGTCGGGGGCGCCGGTCATCACGGTAGTCATCGGTACAACTCCTTGGATAGGGATGGCGGGGCCGCGCTGCGTCGGCGCGGCCCTCTCGGTTCGTCGTGGCTGGCTGGATTGCTGGCGGGGTGCTGGTGAGGTTACTGAACTACCGGAGCACGGCCTCGATGGCGCCGGCCACCTGCAGCACGCGCGCGTCCTGGCCGCCGAGCCCGCACACGCCGAGGCCGATGCCCTGCTCCGCCGCCGGCAGCGGCAGCGAAACCGCGCAACCGTCGAGGAAATTGATCACGCTCGGGTTGCGCAGCACCAGGCCGTTGGTGGCGAAGAAGGCTTCGTCGCTGTCCAGCGCGTCGAGCCGCGGCGGGCGCACCGCCACCGTGGGCATCAGCCAGGCGTCGGCTTCGCGCAGCAGGCCGGCGGCGCGCGCCTGCATGGCGCGGCGCGCGGCCAGCAGGTCGAGGTAGTCGGCGGCGCCAAGCTTTTCGCCGCGGCGGATGCGCATGGCCACGCGCGGGTCGTAGGCGTCGCCGCGTTCGGCCAATAGCCGTTTGTGCCAGTGCCACGACTCGGCCGCGGTCAGGCCGCCGCCGGCGTTGATGTCCGGCAGGCGCCTGAGTTCGGGAAAGTCGAACGGCACGATGCGCGCGCCCAGGCGCGACAGCGTTTCCAGCGTGGCCTCGAACGCCTGCGCGACTTCCGCCTCCAGGCTGTCGCAGACGAAGTCGCGCGTGACCAGCAGGCGCAGCCCGGCCAGCGGCGCGGGATGGCTGTCGAGCGTCTCGCCGCTGAGGATGGCGTCGAGCGCGGCGCAGCAGGCCACCGAGCGCGCCAGCGGGCCGGCGGAATCGAGCGAGGTGGACAGCGGCACGCCACCGTCGAGCGGCACGCGGCGCGCGCTGGGCTTGAAGCCGGTCAGGCCGCAGAACGCGCTGGGAATGCGGATGGAGCCGCCGGTGTCGGTGCCGAGCGCGGCTACCGCCATGCCCTGCGCCACGCTGACCGCGCCGCCGGAGGTCGAGCCGCCGGCGATGCGCGCCGGGTCGAACGGGGTGCGCGGCGTGCCGTAGTGCGGGTTCAGGCCAAGCCCGGAGAACGCGAACTCGCTCATGTTGGTGCGCCCGATCAGCACGGCGCCGGCCGCGCGCAAGCGCGCCACGGCGACAGCGTCGGCGCTGGCGGGCGCGCCGGTCAGCGCCTTCGATCCGGCCCGCGTCACCTGCCCTTTGACGTCGAACAGGTCCTTGACGGAGACCGGCAGCCCGGCCAGCGGCGAGGCCACCAGCCCGGCGGCGCGCGCCTGGTCGGCCGCGCGCGCGGCGGCCAGCGCGCCGGCCGCGTCCACTTCCAGGAAGGCCGTGCCGCCCTGGCGGCGATGGTCTGCGATGCGCGCCAGCGCCTGTTCGGTCAACGCCACGCTGGTGGCGCGCCCCGCGGCGAGGTCGGCGGCGAGCGCGGCGATGGTCGGGTGCGCGCCGCTCATGGCGCCACCGCCAGGCAGGCCACGCGATAGGCATGGCGCAAGGTGCGCTGGCGCGCCGGGTCGTGCAACTCCACTTCGAACGCTTCGCCGCTGCCGAGTTCGCCGATCACCGCCTGGGTGCCGCAGAACATGGCGGTGCCGGGCGGCAGCGCGTCTTCGCCGGTCAGGCGCCGGATCAGGTCGCGCGGGTCGAGCAGGCGCGTCACCAGCCCTTCCTGGTACAGCTCGCGCCGGCCGCCGCGGGTGCGCCAGCAGCGCATCTGCAGCTGGTCCCAGTGGTCCGCCACCTCGGCGAAGCGCCACAGTTCGGTGCCGAGCGGCTTGGCGCACATCTGCTTGGAGACGGTGACGTCGTAGGCCTCGACCTTGCGGTCGGTATGGTCCGAGCCGACGCCGATGTAGAGATCGTCCGGACCGGCCAGCAGCACGAACTCGATCTCGCCCGAGGAATCCTCGCGCGGCACCTCGAGCAGCGTGCCGGTGGTCAGCAGCGAGGCCGCCAGCGGGTAGAAGCACGGCACGGTCGAGGGCGGCCTGACGCCGATCGCCTCGAGCTCGCGGATGTGATGGTTGACGGCGTCGGCGTCGCGGCCGGTCCAGCCGGCGATGATGAGGCGCTGGATGTCGAGGGCGAGCGCGCCCTCGCCGGCGACCTGGAATTGCAGTGTCGGCATGTTCGTACTACCTGTTACCTGTGGCGGAAGAAAACTGTCGGTGGTTCAGATGGTCCGGATGATGTTCTTCCGGAATTCGTCGATGTGTTCGCGGATGGCCTCGCGCACGGCCGGGATGTCGCGGCGTTCGAGCGCGTCGACGATCTCCAGATGTTCCTGGTAGACCTTCTCGAGGTGCTGCGGGTCGGACAGCGAGAGGAACCAGAAGCGCGCCTGCTTCTCGTGCAGGTTGCGCAGCAGGTCGGCCAGCACGCGGTTGCGCGAGGCGGCCGACATGGCGGTATGGAACTTGAGGTCGAGCGAGGCCAGCCCGGCGATGTCGCGCCGCGCCAGCAGGTCGGGCGTGCGATCCACGATCTCGCGCATGGCCATGAAATCGCTCTCGTGGCCGCGTTCGGCGGCGAGCGTGGCGCACAGGACCTCGTTGGTCGCGCGCACCTCGATCATGTCGAGCACTTCGTTGAGCGACAACGGCGTCACCAGCACGCCCTTGCGCGGCAGGATCGACACCAGCCCTTCCACTTCCAGCCGGTGCAGCGCCTGGTGGACCGGCGTGCGGCCCAGCCCGAGCAGGCCGGCGACCTGGGCTTCGTTGAGCGGCTCGCCGGGGCGGAACTCGCAGGCGATGATGCGGCGCTTGATCTCGGCGTAGGCCTGCTCGCGCATGGCGGCGCCGGTGGCGGCGCGGCTCGCGCCGCCGTCCGCCGCGGCGCCGGTGCCGGCGGTGCCGACCAGCCTGATCGGATGGGCCATGATGCGTTCCACGGGTATTGAAGTTGTTGTGATACTAGTCTGATATTTCACTGATCGTCAACACGGTCAGGATTGGGGTAAACGCTAGAGCGAGATGACTGGTTTCCCGGCAGGCATCTGGAACAGGCTCGATAGCGAACGGCCCGAAAACACCAGTTCACGCCTCGCAAAGCCTTTGCGGACAAGGCTTTTCGGCCTGCTTGCCGGCCTCCCGCCCATCGCCGCGCCACAACGCGCCCTCGCCCGCTATTCCCAAAACAACGCCATCCTTTTATGATGGACGCATTGGCGACGAATCGATAATCGATTTAGTCGTATATTGGTGCAATATGCATTCATCGTGGTGCAGGGCATCCCAGCGTTGGTGCCGGGCGCCGGCGCCGCGGACTCGACGGAACAGCGGAAATGACCGTGCAGGACATCGAATACCAGGGCGGCGGCATGCCGCCGCAAGCCGCGGAAAGCGGCGAAGACACCACCCGGCCCGACCCTTTGTTCAACCAGTCGCTGGAGAAGGGCCTGGACGTCCTGCGCGCCTTCAGCGTCGTCCACCGCACGCTCACGCTGGCGGAGCTGGCCGCGCTTACCGGCATGACTAAGAGTTCGGCGCAGCGCACCGTGCATACGCTGGAAAAGCTCGGCTACGTGGCCAAGCACCCGCAGACGCGGCGCTTCCGCCTGACGCCCAAGGTGATGGAGATCGGCTACAACTACCTGTCCGCCGACGCCCTGATCCAGGCCGCCAGCCCTTACCTGTCGCAGCTTGCCAATGCCAGCGGCGAGACCGCCAACCTGACCGAGCCGGTCGGGCTGGACATGGTCTACGTGGCGCAACTGATGACGTCGAAATACATCCCGGTTCTGACCCCGGTAGGCATGCGCATTCCGATGTACTGCACCAGCAGCGGCCGCGCCTACCTGAGCACGCTGCCGGACGAACAGGTCATGGCCATGCTGGAAAGCTCGGCGCGCGTGGCGCGCACGCCGGCCACGCTGACCGACGTGCGCGCGATCTTCGAGACCGTGGCGGCCTGCCGCAAGGTGGGTTATGCGTGCAACAACGAGGAGCTGTTCCTCGGCGACATGGGCATCGGCGCGGCCATCGTCAACAGCCAGGGCCAGCCGGTGGGCGCCGTGCACGTGTCGCCGCCGGCCAGCCGCTGGAGCATGGCCGAGGCGCAGAAGAAGCTGGCGCCGATGGTGATCGAGTGCGCGTGGGCGATTTCCCGCTCCATCGCGCACTGAGAGCGCGGCCAGATTACCGCGCGTGCTCCAGCATGGCCTGCAGCAGCACGTTGGCGCCGGCCTCGATGTGCTCGGGCAGCGCGTCTTCCAGCTCATTGTGGCTGATGCCGTCCTTGCACGGCACGAAGATCATGCCGGTCGGCGCGCGCTGCGCCACGTAGACCGCGTCGTGGCCGGCGCCGCTGACCACGTCCATGTGCGGCAGCCCCAGCGCCGCGGCCGCGCGCCGCACGCTGTCCACGCAGGCGGGCGCGAATGCGCACGGCTCGAACTTCACCACCTGGCGGATCTCCACCGCGACTCCGCCCTGCTGCGCGATCTGCCCGAACGCCGCGCGCATGGCCGCGTCCATGCGGTCCAGCCCCGGCTGCGACAGGTTGCGGAAGTCCACCGAGAAATCGACGCGGCCCGGGATCACGTTGCGCGAGTTGGGCGCCACGTTCACGTAGCCGACCGTGCCGCGGCCGTGCGGGGCCTCCGCCACGGCGATGCGGTTGACCTCTTCGATCATGCGCGCGGCCGCCAGCATGGCGTCGTGGCGCAGCGCCAGCGGCGTGGGGCCGGCGTGGGCGTCCTGCCCGGTCACGGTCACGTCGTACCACTGCTGGCCGAGCGCGCCCGAGACCACGCCGATCGGCAGCCCGGCGGCTTCCAGCACCGGCCCCTGCTCGATATGGGCCTCGAAATAGGCCGCGAACATGCCGCCCGGCACCTCGCCCGCCGCGTGCTCGCCGCGGTAGCCGATCTGCTCGAGCGCCTCGCCCACGCTGATGCCGTCGAGGTCGCGCTGGGCGCGCACGAATTCGGCCTCGAACACGCCGGCGAAGGTGCCCGAGCCCATCATCACGGGCGTGAAGCGCGTGCCTTCCTCGTTGGTCCAGAACGCCAGCTCCAACGGCGCGCGCGTGACGACGCCGTGGTCGTTGAGCGTGCGCATGACCTCCAGGCCCGCCAGCACGCCGAAATTGCCGTCGAACTTGCCGCCCGAGGGCTGGGTGTCGATATGGCTGCCGGTGGCCACGGCGGGCGCGTCCGGGTCGCTGCCGGCGCGGCGCGCGAACACGTTGCCCACTTCGTCGGTCCGCACCGCGAGCCCGGCCTCGCGGCACCAGCCCGTCACGAGGTCGCGGCCCTGCTTGTCGAGCTCGGTCAGGGCGATGCGGCACACGCCGCCCTTGGGCGTCGCGCCTATCCTGGCGAGTTCCATCAGCGATTGCCAGAGGCGGTCTGCATTGATGCGGGGGAGGTGTTGCTGGTCCATGTCGGAAAACCGGTTGGTTGGGAAACGAAAGGACAGGTCAGCAAAAAGCAGGCCATGAGAAAAGCGCGGCCGGGACGCGCCCGGCGCCCCGCCCGGACGGCAACTGGCACATGACTTGCTTGGAGGAATTCGTCCGTCTCCCCTTCCCCCACCCAGGAGTCCTGCCCGTGACCGTTTTTTCTTCCTCCGCCACCGGAAGCACGAAACCCAGCCTGAAAACCGTCGCCACGACCACCGCGCTCGCCGCGCTCGCCTCGCTGTCCCTGCTCGCGCTGCCCGGCGCGGCCCACGCCGAGAAGGTGCTGCGCATCGGCATGACCGCCGCCGACATCCCGCGCACGCTGGGCCAGCCCGACCAGGGCTTCGAAGGCAACCGCTTCACCGGCATCCCGATGTACGACGGCCTGACCCAGTGGGACCTGTCCAAGGCCAACGGCCCGAGCCTGCTGATCCCCGACCTGGCCACGGAATGGAAGGTGGACGCCAAGGACAAGACCAAGTGGGTCTTCAAGCTGCGCCCCGGCGTCAAGTTCCATGACGGCTCCGCGTTCAACGCCGACGCCGTGGTGTGGAACGTCAACAAGGTGCTCGACAAGACCGCCAAGCAGTTCGACCCCAGCCAGGTCGGCGTGACCGCCTCGCGCATGCCCACGCTGCGCTCGGCGAAGAAGATCGACGACCTGACCGTCGAGCTGGTCACGTCGGAACCCGACTCGTTCCTGCCCTACAACCTCAGCAACCTGTTCATGGCCTCGCCCACGCAGTGGGAGAAGAAGCTGGCCGCGGTGCCGGCCTCCGTGACCGACGCGGCCGAGCGCAGCAAGCAGGCCTGGGTGGCGTTCGCCGCCGACGCCTCCGGCACCGGCCCGTTCAAGATGAGCCGCTTCGTGCCGCGCGAGCGGCTGGAAGTGGTGAAGAACGCAAGCTACTGGGACGCCAAGCGCGTGCCCAAGATCGACAAGGTGGTGATGCTGCCGATGCCGGAAGCCAACGCGCGCACCGCCGCGCTGCTGTCCGGCCAGGTGGACTGGATCGAGGCGCCGGCGCCCGACGCCGTGGCGCAGATCAAGAGCCGCGGCTTCGAGGTCTACGCCAACGCGCAGCCGCACATGTGGCCGTGGCAGGTGTCGTTCGCGCCCGGCTCGCCCTGGCTCGACAAGCGCGTGCGCGAGGCCGCCAACCTGTGCGTCAACCGCTCCGGCCTGAAGACGCTGCTGGGCGGCTACATGGCCGAGGCCAAGGGCATCGTCGAGCCCGGCAACCCGTGGTGGGGCAATCCCAAGTTCGACATCAAGTACGACCCCAGCGCCGCGCGCAAGCTGATGACCGAGGCCGGCTACTCGGCCGCCAAGCCGGTCAAGGTCAAGGTGCAGGTGTCGGCCTCGGGCTCGGGCCAGATGCAGCCGCTGCCGATGAACGAGTACGTGCAGCAGAACCTGAAGGAGTGCTTCTTCGACGTGGACTTCGACGTGGTCGAGTGGAACACGCTGTTTA
>Ga0255334_1000135_pt1 | contig 77674 bp, 72 predicted proteins | sample EtOH5_35cm_T3_12_FD_202080 | JGI IMG/M metagenome (GOLD analysis project Ga0255334, IMG submission 202080) | Sandy soil microbial communities from University of British Columbia, Vancouver, Canada - EtOH5_35cm_T3_129 | ecosystem: Engineered > Artificial ecosystem > Sand microcosm > Unclassified ...
CGCATATGGCACGTATCGCTGGCATTAACATTCCGCCGCACAAGCACGCGGAAATCGGTCTGACCGCTATCTTTGGCATTGGTCGCACCCGCGCTCGCAAGATTTGCGAAGCAACTGGTATCGCTTACAGCAAGAAGATCAAAGATCTTTCTGATAGCGAGCTGGAAAAAATTCGCGAGCAAATCGAGCAATTCACCATTGAAGGTGACCTGCGCCGCGAAACCACGATGAACATCAAGCGCTTGATGGACATCGGCTGCTATCGTGGCTTCCGCCATCGCCGCGGTCTGCCAATGCGTGGTCAGCGCACCCGTACCAATGCACGCACTCGCAAGGGTCCGCGCAAGGGTGCAGCTGCACTGAAGAAATAAAGAGATTGAAAGATCATCATGGCTAAGTCTCCTGCCAATAACGCAGCTCAGCGCGTTCGCAAGAAGGTTCGCAAGAACGTGTCGGACGGCATTGCACACGTGCACGCTTCGTTCAACAACACCATCATCACGATCACCGATCGCCAGGGCAATGCCCTGTCGTGGGCTTCGTCCGGTGGCCAAGGTTTCAAGGGCTCGCGCAAGTCCACCCCCTTCGCAGCCCAGGTGGCTTCGGAAGTGGCCGGCCGCGCAGCCATCGATCAAGGTATCAAGAACCTTGACGTTGAAATCAAAGGCCCTGGTCCTGGTCGTGAATCTTCGGTGCGCGCACTGGGCGCATTGGGCATCCGCATCACCTCGATTTCCGATGTGACTCCGGTCCCGCACAACGGCTGCCGCCCTCAAAAGCGTCGTCGTATCTAATCTCTCTAAGCCCACCGCCGCCTGTGAACGCGCAAGCGCCTCAGGCGGCTCCCGCAATGGTTTGCGGTAGATGACACAAAGGAAGCTCAAGTGGCACGTTACCTCGGCCCCAAGGCCAAACTCTCCCGCCGTGAAGGCACGGACCTGTTTCTGAAGAGCGCCCGTCGCTCGATCGCCGACAAGTCCAAATTCGACTCCAAGCCTGGTCAGCACGGCCGCACCTCCGGTGCCCGTACCTCGGACTACGGCCTGCAACTGCGTGAAAAACAGAAGGTCAAGCGCATGTACGGCGTGCTGGAAAAGCAGTTCCGCCGCTATTTCGAAGCCGCTGAAGGCCGCAAGGGCAATACCGGTGCCAACCTGCTGTTCCTGCTTGAATCCCGTCTCGATAACGTCGTGTATCGCATGGGCTTCGGTTCGACCCGCGCTGAAGCGCGTCAGCTGGTTTCCCACAAGGCGATCACGGTGAACGGCAAGTCCGTGAACATCGCTTCTTACCTTGTGAAAACGGGTGACGTGGTGGCTGTGCGTGAAAAGTCCAAGAAGCAAAACCGCATTGTCGAAGCCCTTCAACTGGCCGCTCAAGTGGGTATGCCTGCATGGGTGGATGTCAACGCCGAAAAGGCTGAAGGTATCTTCAAGAAGGTCCCTGACCGTGATGAGTTTGGTGCCGACATCAACGAATCCCTGATCGTTGAGTTGTACTCGCGCTAATCGCTCGGTACGTATTTCGAGAAACCGTCCCTGAACCGCGAGGCATCGCGGTTTAGGCGCTTCACCAGCCTTACCGGTGTAACGAGCTGGGGGTATTGAGAGGAAGTTGCATGCAAACCAATTTGCTGAAACCCAAGGCGATTAATGTCGAACAGCTTGGTCACAACCGTGCCAAGGTGGCGCTTGAGCCGTTCGAACGTGGCTACGGTCACACATTGGGCAACGCCATTCGGCGTGTCCTGCTGTCGTCCATGGTGGGTTACGCAGCGACGGAAGTCACCATTGCGGGCGTTCTGCACGAGTACTCGTCCATTGACGGTGTCCAAGAGGACGTGGTCAACATCCTTCTGAACCTCAAGGGTGTCGTGTTCAAGCTCCACAATCGTGACGAGGTGACGCTGAGCCTGCGCAAGGATGGCGAAGGTGTTGTCACTGCACGTGATATCCAGACACCGCATGACGTGGAAATCGTCAACCCTGACCATGTGATCGCCAACCTGTCCGCAGGTGGCAAGCTGGACATGCAGATCAAGGTCGAGAAGGGCCGCGGCTATGTGCCTGGCAACCTGCGTCGCTATGCCGACGAGTCGACCAAGTCGATTGGCCGAATCGTTCTGGATGCGTCGTTCTCTCCAGTCAAGCGCGTCAGCTACACCGTGGAAAGCGCCCGTGTCGAGCAACGTACTGACCTGGACAAGCTGGTCGTCGAGATCGAAACCAATGGTGCCATCACTGCGGAAGACGCAGTGCGCGCATCGGCCAAGATCCTGGTGGAACAGCTGGCTGTGTTCGCACAGCTGGAAGGCGGCGAGCTGGCTGCGTTCGACGCCCCTGCAGGCCCACGTGGCAACGCAACGTTCGATCCAATCCTGCTGCGTCCTGTGGACGAGCTGGAACTGACCGTGCGTTCGGCCAACTGCCTGAAGGCCGAGAACATCTACTATATCGGTGATCTGATCCAGCGCACCGAGAACGAGCTGCTCAAGACGCCTAACCTGGGTCGCAAGTCGCTCAACGAGATCAAGGAAGTGCTTGCTTCGCGTGGTCTCACGCTGGGCATGAAGCTCGAGAACTGGCCTCCAGCCGGTCTGGACAAGCGCTAAGCAACCGCTATAATCCTGGGTTCTCCGAATAGGGGGGCCTGGTTTTGAAGTCCTCCGCAAGGAGGACTTTTTGTTCCCTGTGATGGGGAACAGTGCCTCGGGAAGTACCTGACACGGCTGCCCGATTTAATTACATAGACAGTAGAAGGAAAGCACCATGCGCCACGGACACGGCCTCCGCAAACTCAATCGCACCAGCTCGCACCGCCTTGCGATGCTGCAGAACATGATGAACTCGATCATCGAGCACGAGGCCATCAAGACCACTGTGCCCAAGGCCAAGGAACTGCGCCGCGTGATCGAGCCCATGATCACCCTGGCCAAGGTCGACACCGTCGCCAACCGCCGTCTGGCTTTCAATCGCCTGCGCGACCGTGACAGCGTCACCAAGCTGTTCAACGACCTGGGTCCCCGCTTCAACGCGCGTCCCGGTGGCTACACCCGCATTCTGAAGATGGGTTTCCGCGTGGGCGACAATGCGCCTATGGCCCTGGTCGAACTGGTCGACCGTGCTGCTGAAAGCGAAAATAATTCGGCAGCAGCTGAATAATAGGATATAATTTATCTCTTACCGCGCGATGGAGCAGTCTGGTAGCTCGTTGGGCTCATAACCCAAAGGTCGGAGGTTCAAATCCTTCTCGCGCAACCAAAAAAAGCGGTTACCGCTAGCAAAAAACGCCCACTGCCCAGTGGGCGTTTTTGTTTGTATTCTGGTGTATCTGGGTACGAAATCTCGTTGTCAGAGGTGTGTGAACACTGGATGCATGCCGATATAGCCATCATCAAGGCCTGCGTGTCTCGTTCTCTTTGGGTCCGTTACGCGGTGGTGTGCAGGCCCACAAACTGCAACGCCGATATGGCGCCGAGCCACGCCTACCCGCGTTCCTGTGAAAATAAGCGGCTTGGCCCTGCGGGGGCCGTCCTCCGATGCCTGCGTCTTTTTGGCTGGATTGCTGGCGCAGTGACTAGTTTCCATGCAATGTACCTGCACCACCGACTCAACAGTTCTAGTCTCCTTGTCCTCCTTCGGCAATGGACAGGCGTGGAGCACGAGGGCTCGCCGCGGCAGGATGTGGCGGAACACCTGAGCCAGTGGCTGCGTGCCGTGGATGCGATCCAACTCAGCAGGGCGCTGCACACCATTGAGTCGATGCCGGCCGAGACGGAGTGTCCGGGGCCGGCGGTGGATGCGCGCGCGTTGGACGCTGCCTTTCAAACCGCAAAAGCCGATGTCATGGGGCTCATCACGGCCAATCTCGCCCCAGCGAGGGCAATGCGTGGGCGGGCACACTACGCGCCCGCCGATGACTCATATCCCGAGGCGGCAGAAGATTTCGCTGCTCACGTACAGCGCTATCTCGGCCTGCAAAAACAGATGGACGTAAAACTGGCTGCCTTGCGTGCGCATATGCGGCAGTGGCTGTCTAAAAGTACGCCGGCGTTGCGCCAGCTGGCGGAGCTGGATGGTGTGATGGAGCAGATGCTGGATGCGCGCGAGCAGCGTCTGTGGGCCTCGCTGCCAGGTTATCTGGAGCGGCGCCTGGCGCACCGGCGCCAGCAGCACCAGCAGGCGCTGAAGACCAGTGGCCAGGCCGATGCACCGCAGCGGTGGCGCCAGCCCGGTGGCTGGCTGTGGGCCTTTGAACAGGATTTACAGGCGTTGCTGCTCGCAGAGATGCAGGTACGCCTTCAGCCGATCACGGGGCTGCTGGAAGCAGCCTACAACCAGAAAACAGGACAACAGGAATGAACAAGAGTGTGATGGCAGCCATTTTCGCCGTGGGCCTTGCGGTCGTGGGCTGGGTGGGCTGGGGTTTTGTGGGGTCGAGCCCGCTGGCGTTGGCAATGACGGCTGTGATTGGCGGGGTCTACGTGTTGGGCGCCCGCGAGCTGCTGCAGTTTCGGGCCGCCACGGCGTCCCTGGCCACGGCGCTGGCGGGTAGTCCCGCAGAGCCACTGGCGGACCTGGGCGGCTGGCTGGGCCGCATCGCGCCTTCGCTGCGCAACCCCGTGCGCCAGCGCATCGAGGGCGAACGGATGGCGCTGCCCGGCCCGGCCCTCACGCCCTACCTGGTGGGCCTGCTGGTCATGTTGGGAATGCTCGGCACCTTTCTGGGCATGGTGGTCACCTTCAATGGCGCCGTGTTCGCGCTGGAGGCATCGTCCAACCTGGAGTCGATCCGCGCGGCGCTGGCGGCCCCCATCAAGGGCCTGGGGCTGTCGTTCGGCACCTCAGTCGCCGGAGTGGCGGCTTCGGCCATGCTGGGCCTTTTGTCTGCCATGAGCCGCCGCGAGCGGCTGGAGGCGGTGCGCCAGCTTGATGCGTACATCCCCACGTTGTTCCGGCCATTCTCGTCGGCCCATCGGCGCGAGGAAATGCTCAAGGCACTGCAGACGCAGGCCCAGGCACTGCCGCTCATTGCAGAGCACCTTCAGTGCCTGATGGAGGGGCTTGAGCGCCGCCATGGCCAATTGGGTGAGCAGTTGCTGACACAACAGCAGGGGTTTCACCGCGAAGCCGCATCGGCCTACACCCAACTGGCCAGCACCGTGGGTGCATCCCTGCAGGAAAGCCTGGGCGCCAGCGCACGCCAGGCGGGCGATGCGATTCGCCCCGTGGTCGAGCAGGCGATGGTCACCCTGGCACAGGAGGCGCAGCGCTCGCATGAGCGCCTGCGCGGGACCACCGATGCGCAGCTGCAGGCTCTCTCGGCACAGTGGGAGGGTACGGCCCGCCAAGTGGCTGGCACCTGGACCAGGGCGTTGCACAACCACACGCAGACCCAGGACACCATGGTGGCGCAGCTCGACGCGGCGCTGCAGACGGTCACGCAAGCGTTTGACAAGCGCTCCAGCACCCTGGTGGCCTCGCTGCAGGCGTCGGCAGCACAGGCGCAGGCGGCCCAGGTCGCCGCTGATCAGTTGCGTCTGGCTGGCTGGAGCCGTTCCATGGACAACATGGCCAGCACGCTTGCCGCTGAGTGGCAACGCTTGGGCACGCAGACGGAGGAGCAACAGCACCGTGTTGGCCAAGCCCTGGAGAATGCGGCGCGGCAGCTGGACCACAGTCTGCAGACAGCTGCGCAGGCATTTGACCAGCGCTCCAGCACCTTGTTGGCCACGCTGCAGGACACGGTGGCGCAATCGCATGCCGCCCAGGTGGTGGCCGACCAGCAGCGCCTAGATGGCTGGAACCGGTCCATGGGAGCGATGGCCAGCACTCTCACAGCCGAGTGGCAGCGTGCGGGCGCGCAGACGGTGGCGCAACAGCAGGGTGTGTGCCAAGCGTTGGAAGCAACGGCCACGCAGATCACGGAACGCATGACCGAACAGGTGGCCCGCACGCTGGGCGGCGCGGCCATCTTGATGGACCAGTCGGAGGGGCTGCTGCGCACCCGCATGGAGGCCGAGGCCCAGTGGGCGCGGGCCCAGGGCCAGCGCATGGACGAACTGACCGGCGTGTGGCGCACCGAGCTGGTGGCCTTGCGCGATGCCGAGGCCCAGCGCGGCCAGGCGGCCGTGGATCGGCTCGACACGCTGCAGGCTGCCGTGGCGCAGCACCTGGCCACCCTCGGGTCGGCCCTGGAGGCCCCGCTCACGCGCCTGCTGCAGACCGCTTCGGACGTGCCCCAGGCCGCGGCCCAGGTCATCACCCAGCTGCGCCAGGAAATGACGCGCCTGAGCGAGCGCGACAACGTCGCCCTGGCAGAACGCACGGCCATGATGGAGCAGGTAGGCACCCTGTTGCAATCGGTGAACGAGGCCGCCGTGCAGCAGCGCGCCGCCATCGACGCACTGGTGGGCTCGGCCGCCCAGGTGCTGGAGCAAGCGGGGCAGCAGTTTTCCCAATCGCTTGGCGCGCAGGCTGGCAAGGTGGACGAAGTGGCGACGCATGTGGCCGCCAGCGCGGTGGAGCTGGCCAGCCTTGGTGAATCCTTCAGCCATGGCGTGGGCCTGTTCAGCGCAAGCAACGAAAAACTCGTGGAAAGCCTGCAGGGCATCGAAGGCGCGATCAGCCAGTCGATGAGCCGCAGCGATGAGCAGCTGGCCTACTACGTGGCCCAGGCCCGCGAGGTGATCGATCTGAGCATCAGCGCGCAGCAGGGCATTGTGGAAGACCTGCGCCGGCTGCACGGCAAGGCCGCCTCGCCACAAGGAGTTGCTGCGTGATGGGCGTGGACGACACCCTGGACGACGCCACCGAGCAGACTGCCCCCGTCTGGGCCGTGTTCGGCGACCTCATGGCAGGCCTGCTGGGCGCGTTCGTGCTGATCCTGGTGGGTGTGCTCGTGGTGCAGATCGACCTGGTGGCCAGCCTCAAGCAGGAGGTGGAAAAACGCCAGATGGAAGAGCGGCGCCGCATGGCGCTGGAGAAGGCGCTGGCCATTCCCCTGGCCAGCGGCCGCGTGACGGTGCACAACGGCCGCATCGGCATCAGCGGCAGCGTGCTGTTTGCCACGGGCTCCGACGAACTGCGCTCCGAAGGCCGTCAGCTCCTCAAGAGTCTGGTGCAACCCCTGCTGGTGTATCTGCGCGAGCGCGACGAAATGCTGATGGTGAGCGGCTTCACCGACAACACGACGCTGCTGCGAGGGCCCCAGCAGCGCTTTGCCGACAACCTGGAGCTGTCGGCCCAGCGGGCTCTCACCGTGGCACGGGCCCTGATCGACGAAGGCATGCCCTCCTCGCAGGTGTTTGCCGCCGCCTTCGGTGCAGAGCAACCCGTGGCCGACAACGCCGATGAAAAGGGTCGCGCGCAAAACCGCCGCGTGGAGATGGCCCCGGTGCCCAGGGCCTCCAATACCAAGCCCGCACGCAATGAGTGAGTCGAGCGAGCCCACGCTGGAGTCCCTGCGGGCCGATGGTGCCAACCGCCACGACCCGGCGCGTTTCCACTACCTGGAGGTGCTGGCCCGGCGCTTGCCAGGCCAGCCTCCGGTCGTGCAGCAGGTACTGGCAGTCCGGCTGCATGCGGCTGTAGCGGCCTATGCCGAGCGTGCCCGGTCGATCTCGCAAGAGATACCGCACGCGGTTCGGCCTGCAATACCCGCAGCAAGCTCCCCCCTGGTGCAACTTAACCGTGACCTGGGCGCCCGCGCACAGGCCGATGCAGACATCGCGCGCGCGGGCAACGGTGCCAGCCTGTCAGACATGAAGAGCGTGCGCCAGTTCAGCGAGGTCTGGTCCAGGATTTCTGCGCAACGGCAGGTGGCGCAGGCGCTGGATCGCGGGCCCGAAAACGCTGGGCCGCTCAACTCGCACAGGCTCATGCTGCGCTCGCTCAGCCTGATGCAGTCCCTGTCGCCCGACTACCTGCGGCGCTTTCTGTCGCAAGTGGATTCCCTGCTGTGGCTGGAGCAGTCGAGCGCGAAACCCCTGGGTTCTACGGCCAAACCTGGGCGCAAGAGCCGGCCCAGGCCATGAGCCTCCCGGCGGGCTCACGGAGACTTGTGTTTCTCGCCATACTTCTGCGCGCATTGCCAGCCCAGGTCGGCCAGCGGGCCGGCCTTGCGTCCGGTTTCCTCGGCGTCATCGGCGGTTGCTGAGCCATCGGCCGCCCGCTGGGCAATGCCATGCAGGATGGCCGCCATGCGAAACAGGTTGTACGCCAGGTAAAAATCCCAGTGTGCCGATGGATCGCGACCCGTGGCCTGGGCGTACCAGGCCACATACTCGGATTCGCCTGGAATGCCGAGTGCCGCCAGATCCAGGCCGCCGATGCCGCGCCACAGTGCGTGCGGAATATGCCAGGCCATGCACTGGTAAGACAGATCGGCCAGCGGATGGCCGAGTGTGGAAAGCTCCCAGTCGAGCACACCGATCACACGTGGCTCGGTGGCGTGAAACACCAGGTTGTCGAGCCGGTAGTCGCCATGCACCAGCGTGGTCTCGTCCCCCTCCGGGATGTGCGCCGGCAGCCATTGCATGAGATGCTGCATCGCGCTGTTCAAGGGCAGGGTTGACTCCCGGCATTGCCTCGACCAGCGTGCGATCTGGCGCGCAAAGTAGTTGCCGGGCTTGCCAAAAGTCTCCAGTCCCAGGGCCTGGTAGTTGGTGTTGTGCAGCGCGGCAATCACCCTGTTCATCTCGCGGTAGATCGCGCCGCGCTCGGCTGGCGTCATGCCGGGCAACGACTGATCGACCAGAACACGCCCGTCCAGGAACTCCATCACATAGAACGGCGTCCCGACGATCTGCGTGTCCTCGCAGTAGGCGAGCATGCGCGGCACCGGCACGTTGCTGCCTTGCAGGGCATTCATCACGCGGTATTCGTGGTCAATGGCGTGCGCCGAGGCCATCAGCGGGCCCGGTGGCTTCTTGCGCAGCACATAGCTGCGGTCTTTGGTGGCGATGCGAAACGTGGGGTTCGACTGCCCGCCCGACAGTGGCACCACGGTGATGGCGTCGCCGCTGTCAGCCAGGCCCTGGGCGCGCAGGTATCGGGCGAGGGGTTCGATGGCCAGCGTGGTGCTCATAGCGAAGCCTTGCGGGTGATGCAGCCCACCACAGCCCCTCGTGCAATCTGCCGATCCAGCCGAAAGCGATCAAAGGCGTAGCTCATTCTGCAGTCTCCGCCTTTTCTGCCAGGTGCACGAGCTTGCGCGCCATGCTCCAGCGGTGCACTTCACTGGGGCCGTCGTAGATGCGAAAGGCCCGCATGTCGGTAAAGATGCGCATCACGGGCGATTCGGATGTGACCCCTGAACCGCCCAGCATTTGCACGCTGCGATCGACCACGCGCCACTCGGCCTCCGAGCACACCACTTTGGCGCGGCTTGATTCAAAGTTGCACTTTTCCCCCTGATCCAGCAGCCAGGCGGTGTGCCAGATGTGCAGGCGTGCGGTGTGCAGGTCCATGTCGTTGTCTGCCAGCATGAAGCCCACGCCTTCGTGCTCGGCCAGCGGCTTGCCGAAGGCCTGGCGGCGGCGCGTGTATGCAAGGGCCGCATCATGTGCGCGGCGTGCCTGGCCAAGCCAGCGCATGCAGTGCGTCAGGCGTGCCGGGGCCAGGCGCACCTGTGCGTAACGGAATCCCTTGCCGATTTCTCCCAGCACATCGCTGGCGGGAACGCGCAGGCTGTCAAAGCGCAGCACGCCATGCCCGCCCGTAAAGCAGCTGTCCATGGCGTCCATGCTGCGCTCGAGCGTGATGCCGGGACGGTCCATGTCGGTGAGGAACATGGTGGCCGAGCCGTCTTCCATGCGCGCCATCACGATGGCATAGTCCGCGCCCTCGGCACCGGTGATGAACCACTTGAGGCCGTTGATGAGGTAGTCATCGCCATCGCGTACCGCCGTGGTGGCCAGCATCGAGGGGTCGGCGCCCGCGCCGGGCGAGGGCTCGGTCATGGCAAAGCAGGAGCGGATGTGGCCAGCGACCTGGGGGCGCAACCAGCGTTCCTTGTGCGCCGCCGTTGCCACTTCTTCCATGAGGTGGATGTTGCCTTCGTCGGGTGCATGGATATTGAGTGCCGTGGGGCCCAGCCACGAATAGCCCGCCTCTTCGAACACCGCTGCCTTGGCCACATGGCTCAGGCCCAGACCACCCATCTCGCGGGAGGCATGGGGCGTGAGCAGACCGGCGGTACGGGCCCGGGCTACCAGCTCGCGTCGCAGCGCCTCGCTGGGGCCGTGGGACGACTGGCGTTCGTCGTTTTCGAGCGGAATGACCTGCTCGGCGATGAACTGCCGCGTCTTGTCGCGCAGTTCACGGATTTCAGGGGAAAGGTTGAAGTCCATGCGGTTGTTTCCTTCGAATTTTTATCGGATATCGCCGGGCGCACTGGCGCACTCCACCAGGGCATCCACGACCACTGCGCCTTCGCCTGCGGCACCCGCCATGACGGGATGGAGGTCCAGGGACGCAATGGCACCATGTGCGCCGCGAATGATGCCACCTGCCGCCACGGCGATGGCTGAAAGAGCCTTATCGGGCCGACTGGGTACAGCATCTCACAGCGCAAACAGCTCTGCCCTGGCAGCCCGCGTGATGGCCGAAACACAGGGGTGGGTGATGCGGCGCTCGACGGAGATGGCGAAAAATTCCTCCACCAGCTCGGAGGTCCTGCCCACCACCTCCACGCCAAACTGCGCCATGGTTTCGTCCTCCAGTACGCTGGGCGAAGTGAAGACGCCGCGTCCTTCGCGGCCAAAGGCATTCATGAGGGCGCTGTCATCGAACTCGCCCACGATGTGCGGCTGTAGCTGGTATTTGTTGAACCAGTGATCGAGTTGCTGGCGCACGGAAGACAGGGGCCCCTGGATCAGCATGGGCGCGCCATGCAGGCATTGGGGAAAGGGGCCTTGCAGCTGCTTCGCGAGCGAAGGGGCGCAGAAAAAACTCATGGCGCTGGTTCCGAGCGCGTGGTTGAACGCCTTCACCCCGACCTTGCGGGACACCGGTTCGTCGGCAAGCACCAGATCAAGGCGGTGCAGGGTGAGTTGCGCCAGCAGCTCCGGGAACTTGCCCTCGTGGCAGATCATGTGCACGCGGTCCGGCAGGCCCAGCGCCGGCTCCAGCAGGTGGTAGGCCACTGGCTTGGCCACCGAATCGGCGATGCCCACGCGAAATTCCAGCGTCTTTGCCTGACCGCGTGACAGGCGCACGGATTTTTCGAGTTCGTCCCCCAGGGCAAAGATCTGCTCCGCATACCCCAGCGCGACCCGGCCTTCGCTGGTCAGCTCCAGCCCCCGGCCGCGCTTGCGAAAGAGGTCGTGGCCCAGCCATTGTTCCAGTTGCTTGATTTGCCCTGACAGCGTCTGGGGCGTGGTGTGCAGTTGCTCGCCAGCGCGCACCACGCCGCCGGCCTTGGCCACTGTCCAGAAGTATTTGAGATGCTTGAAGTTCATCAGGGGGGCACACAACAGTTCGAATAAACCGCAATATTTTTAACAATAAAACGAATATACGCGAAGTGTTCCATCCGCTACATTGGCTTGATGGACCGAGCCGTGCGGGATTTCCCGGGGCTCGGAGGTATCAATGTTCACAAGGAGTGAAGATGCGAATTACCACCAGAGGCCAACTTGCCGTTTCTGCGATGACCGATCTGGCAATGCGCCAGAACACAGGCCCCGTTGCGCTGTCCACGATCAGCGCGCGCCAGGGCACATCGCTGTCTTATCTCGAACAGCTTTTCAGCGCCCTGAAGCGGGCCGGGCTGGTTGACAGCACGCGCGGGCCCGGGGGCGGCTATGCCCTGGCCCACAAGCCAGAGCAGGTGTCGGTGGCCGACATCGTGGTGGCGGTAGAGAACCACAAGCCTGGCGAGGAAGCCGCGCCAACGGCCCACGGGGCGTCGCAGATGGTGTCCATGACCGGATCGCTCTGGACGGCGTTCAACGCGCGGGTCCTGGAATACCTCCAGTCCGTTACGCTGCGCGATCTCGTGGCCGAGCAGCAGGCACGGGGCGTTCGGGTCGAGTCGCCCGTGGTGGCGCGCGCAAAACTGGCCCGTCGTCCGGCGCCGCTGATGGCCCGCGCTGGCGTGCCCAATTCGGTCTTTGCGTTGGGCGCCATGCCGGCTCTGGCCCGCAAATGAATCTGCGCGGCGACCTGGTCGCCGCACCCCGGCTGAAAGCTCTGAGGCCGGCCCCAGGGCCTGCGGCCTACAACTGTTGCGCGAGCTGCTTGATGCCGCGGATCAGCATCTCCACCGAAATGGCGACCAGGATCAGTCCCATCAGGCGCTCAAAAGCCATCACCGCACGCTCGCCCACCAGGCGCTGGATGCGTTCGGCCAGCAGCAGCACCACGGCGCACACCGCCATGGTCACGCACAGTGCGGCCACCCATTCCAGCCGCCGCTCGGGCGCCTGGGCCACCAGCAGCATCACGGTGGCCATGGCCGAGGGGCCCGCCAGGGCGGGGATGGCCAGGGGCACGATCAGCGGCTCACCCGGCAGTTCGGTCTGGGGCCCGGATTCGGGCGGAAAGATCATGCGCAGCGCGATCAGGAACAGCACGACCGCACCAGCGATTTGCAGCGACAGATCGCTCAGGTTCATCACCTGCAGAAACTGCGCGCCGAAGAACAGGAACACCAGCAGCAGCGCAAAGGCGATCAGCACCTCGCGCAGGATCACCTTCGCCCGGCGCTCGGGCGCAACGCCGCGCAGGGCGTTGGCAAAGATGGGGATGTTGCCCAGCGGATCGGTGATCAGCAGCAGCAGGATGGTGGCGGACGCAAAGGTGTAGCTCATGCCGCGTACACCGTGTCCAGCGAGCGAAAGCCCTTGATCTCGATCGGGTTGCCGCTCGGGTCATGAAAGAACATCGTCCACTGCTCGCCCGGCTGGCCTTCAAAGCGCACCTGGGGCTCCAGCACAAAGGCGGTGCCCGCCGCCTTCAGGCGCGCGGCCAGCGCCTGCCAGTCGGGCAACTCCAGAATGGCGCCAAAGTGCGGCATGGGCACCAGGTGGTCGCCCACATGCCCGGTGCGGGCACTGGCAAACGGTGTGCCCAGGTGCAGCGAGATCTGGTGGCCGAAGAAGTCGAAGTCCACCCAGGTGCCGGTGCTTCGGCCTTCCTGGCATCCCAGCACGCCGCCATAAAAGCGGCGGGCGGCATCGAGGTCGGTGACGTGAAAGGCGAGATGAAAGAGGCTGCGCATGCCGCAAAGGATAGCAGCCAGGGGCACCGCCTTGGCGGGCCCGATGGGAGCTGGCAGCGCTCAGACGGCGTGAATGAATCCGGCGTGTCCGAGCGGGTGTGCTTGTGCGGTGCGGGCGGGCAGGGTGGGCTCTTTCACGCCTTCTCAGGCCATGGACGGGTCGGCCGCCATGTTGTCAAACTTCTTGAAGTACTGGCGTGCCATGGCCACCAGCTGTGCGTCCGTGGGGTGGTCTGCCGCTACCGAGTCCACCACCGCGCCGGCCACGGCGGCATGGTGCTTGGCGCACCAGTCGCGGAACTGGTTGCGCGCGAGGCCTGGGCCTGCCAGCAGCACTTCGCGCGTGTTCGACAGGGCCTGTGCGATATCGGTAAAGAACAGGCCCAGGTCTTCGGCCTTGCCCTGGTGCTTGTGGTGGCTGCGGGATTTGATGCGCTGTGCCTCGGCGTGTTCGCGGTCGAACATCACTACGTGGGCTTCAGACTGGTCCAGCCAGACAACGGCGTGAAAAGTGCTCATGGGTCGGCTTTCGTGAAGTTAAAAAGTGCAGAAAAACAAAAGGGTGCTCAGGCGACCCGGCGGTGCTGCTCGGCCTTTTCCTGGCAGTGCACGCAGCGCGCGGCCTCGGGGGTGGCGTGCAGCCGGGCTGCGGTGATGTGGGTGCCGCAGTCCGTGCACTCGCCATAGGTGCCGGCCTCGATGCGCGCCAGGGCGGCGTCCACGGCGGCGAGGTGGGCTGTTTCGCGTTCGTCCAGCGCAAACTCCAGTTCGCGTTCAGTGGCCAGTTGGGCGCGCGGATCTTCCGGCTGGCCAAAATGGTCCGCGGCCACCTCGGCCCGGCCGATGACGCCGCCGCGCTGCTCGGCCAACTGCACCAGCAGCGCGGATTTCTGTGCGAGCAGTTGCTGGCGGAAGGGGGCGGCTTGGGTCGTGTCCATGCGATGTTTCCTTGGGGCTGATCGAACACTTTCATGATGCGCCCGAGGGGCTGGCCCTGCGTTGACCAAGGTCAAGGAGCGGCGGCGCAGCAGCACCTGCCGGCCGCCAAGGACGACAGGGTGGATGGGCGGCGGCCCTTGCTTTTGCTGCCCGGTGGCCGAACGCCGCCCGCTCAGCGCTTGGGCTGGCGCGCCAGCATTTCGGCGGTGCTGGTCTTGCGGTCGGCGTTCATGCGCTGCACGTGAGGGCGCTCGGCCATGCGCGCCAGATACGCGCGCACGGGCAGGTCGGCCAGGTAGTCGCGGCCATGGATGATCTTGGTGGCCGCGCTCACCACCGGCAGGTGCACGATGGCCGAGCAGTCGGCCAGCGTGAAGCTGTCGCCCGCCAGGTAGGGGCTGAACTTGGCCAGCTGGCCGAAGGCGGCGATGTTCTTCTCCAGTTGCGCGCCCACTTTCTCGCGGGCCGCCTCGTTCACGCTGCCGCCAAAGAAAGCCTGGGGGTACAGGTTGCGCGCCACCAGCTCCACGTGCAGTTCCAGAAAGGTGATCAGCTCGCGCACCTTGGCGGCGGCAAACGGGTCGGCGGGCAGCAGGGGTGGCTGGGGATGGGCGGCTTCGATGTAGTCGGCGATCACCGCCGATTCGCACAGCGTACCCTGGGGCGTGCGCAGGTAGGGCACCTTGCCCAGCGGCGTGGCGCTAAGGTCGGTCCCGCCCACCCAGGCCAGCTCCTCGGTGAAAGGCAGGCCTTTTTCGAGCAGGGCGAGCTTGACCTTGTTGTAGTAGTTGCTGGCCGAAAAGCCGCAGAGTGTCAGCATGGTGATGTCTCCGTTGTGGTGGGCAAAGTGCACATCGTAAAAGGGTGCCAGGGCAAAGCCCCCTCGCCCTGATGGCTGCGGTCAAGGGCATGGCAGGCTGGCGGCCTACAATCAGCGCCTTCATGCCGACCGCCCTGCAAACCCTTCGCCACTTTCGCTGGCTCGCCCGCCTCGTGCTGGCGTGGTTTGTGTTGTCCATCGGCGTGGCGGTGGCGTCGCCCCTGGTCAACCCGCAGGCCATGGAGTTGATCTGCTCCGGCTCGGGCGCCATCAAGGTGCTGATCAAGACCGATGACGGCGCCAAGGAGTTGTCCAGCCACACGCTGGACTGCCCCTTGTGCGCCCATGTCGGTGCACCACCTCCCACCTCGCAGGCTGACTTGCCTGTGGTTCACCCCCTGGCGCATGCCCTGCGCCCCATCCCCGCCGCGCACATTGCTGCGCGCACCGCCGCGCCGCTGCCGCCGCGCGGGCCCCCGGCCTTCTCCTGAAATTGCTATTTGTTTGATAGCTTCTCGCGCTTGATTGATAAGCGCTAGCGGCTTATTTGGCTCGAAATTCAGGAGTTCCCATGCGCAAAAGCCGCATGGCGCTGGCCGTGGCCAGCGCCTTTCCTCTTGTCGTCCTGTCCTGGGCTGCACCCGCAGTGGCACAGACCGCCGACAGCAGCCCCGTGAAGGAGCTGGGCGTGGTCACCATCCGCAGCGGCCAGCCCACCTCGCTGCCCACGCAGATCCCCACCACCATCGAGGGCGTGACGCGCGAGCAGATCGAGCATTCGATCAACGCCACCGACAGCGAAGACGCGCTCAAGTACCTGCCCAGCCTGCTGGTGCGCAAGCGCTACATCGGCGACTACAACCACGCCGTGCTGTCCACCCGCGCCTCGGGCACGGGCAACCCGGCGCGCTCCATGGTGTTTGCCGACGGCATCCTGCTGAGCAACTACCTGGGCAACGGCCCCACCAACGCGCCGCGCTGGATGCTGGTCACGCCCGAAGAGATCGAGCGCGTGGACGTGCTCTACGGCCCGTTCTCGGCCGCGTATGCGGGAAACTCGGTGGGTGCGGTGGTCGATTACGTCACGCGCATGCCGACCCACTTTGAGGCGCACGGGCAGGTCAGTTATCAGCACCAGCCGTTTGACCTGTACAACACCAGCGCCACCTACGCGAGCAAGCAGGTGAGCGCCTCGGTGGGCAATCGTGAAGGCGACTGGTCGTGGTTCCTCAACTTCAACAAAACCGACAGCGAAGGCCAGCCGCTCACCTTCCCCACGCGCCTGGTCTCTGCCGGCACCGTGGGCAACGCAGGCACGCCGGTCACGGGCGCCGTGCTGGGCAACAACCGCAGCAACCAGCCCTGGTATCTGCTGGGCACGGCCACGCAGTACCACACGCAGCAAGACCACATCAAGGCCAAGATCGCCTACGACTTTTCGCCCACGGTGCGCGCGGCCTACACCTTGGGTTGGTGGCGCAACGAGTCGGAAGGGCGCCCCGCGAGCTATCTGCGCGATGCCAATGGCAATGCCGTTTACAGCGGCACCGTCAACATCAACGGCCGCTCGTTCGCGTTGGCGCCCACCGACTTCAATGTGTCCAACGAGAACCTCACGCACTTCATGCATGGGCTTGTCGTCAAGAGCCACACCCAGGGCGTGTTCGACTGGGAGGTGGCCGCCAGCCTCTACGACTACCAGACCGACACCCTGCGCGCCGCCACGGTGGCCCTGCCCGCTGCGTTGAGTGGCGGCGCGGGCCGCATCGTCAACAGCAAGGGCACGGGCTGGAACACGCTGGCCGCCAAGGGCACATGGCGGCCCGAAGGGGTGCAGGGCGCGCACATCGTGGACTTTGGCCTGCAGCGCGACAGCTACCAGCTGCGCACCGTGGAGAACGCCACCAGCCACTGGATCAGCGGCGATGCCGGGGCCCGCAGCCAGGCCTTCAACGGCGACACGCAACTCATCGGCCTGTGGGCGCAAGACGCCTGGAAGATCGCGCCAAAGTGGAAGGCCGTGCTGGGCGCCCGCGCCGAGCGCTGGAGCGCCAGCAACGGCCAGACCGGCAACGCCACCACCACCGTGGGCCACCCCGAGCGCAGCGAAAACCATGTGTCGCCCAAGGCCGCCGTGGCCTACCAGGCCAGCGATCTGTGGGTGCTGAAGGCCTCCGCCGGCCGCGCGGTGCGCATGCCCACCGTGGCCGAGCTGTACCAGGGCGGCATCAGCGGCAGCGGCACGCTCATCAACAACGACCCCAACCTGAAGCCCGAAAAGTCCTGGACCACCGAGCTGACGGCCGAGCGGGACATGGGCAACGGTTTGCTGCGCCTGACCGCGTTCTTCGAGCGCACCAGGGACGCGCTCTACTCGCAGACCAACGTGCTCGTCACGCCCAACGTGACCAATGTGCAGAACGTGGACGCGATTCGTACCAAGGGCATCGAGCTGGCCTACCAGGCCGCCAACGTCTTCCTGCGCGGGCTGGACATCGGCAGCAGCCTGACATGGACCCATTCCAGGATCACCAAGAACGACAGGTTTCCCGCCAGCGTGGGTCAATGGCAGCCGCGCATCCCGCAGTGGCGCGCCAGCGCCGTGGCCACCTGGCGGCCCGACGACAAGTGGTCGTACACCCTGGGCGCGCGCTACAGCGGCAAGCAGTACAGCACGCTCGACAACACCGACGAGAACGGCTTTGCCTACCAGGGCGCCAGCCGCTACTTCACCACCGATGTGCGCGTGCGCTACCAGATCACCCGGCAGGTGAGCGCGGCCGTGGGCATGGACAACCTCAACAACTACCGGTTCTGGAACTTCCACCCCTACCCGCAGCGCACCTACATGGCCGAGCTGAAGTGGGCCCTCTGACCTTTCACCCAACCACCCATCATCGTCATGAAAACTATCAAAAAAATAGCTGCTTACGCTTTATTGATAAGCGCTACAGGCCTTTTTAATGCTGCAAATGCCCACATCACGCTGGAGTACCAGGTGGCCAACGCGGGCAGTGGCTACAAGGCCACGTTCCGCGTGGGCCATGGCTGCGGCGAGTCGCCCACGCGCGAGATCGCCGTGACCCTGCCGTCCGGCGTGCAAGGCGCCAAGCCCATGCCCAAGGCCGGGTGGACCATCGCCATCGAACGGGAAACGCCTGCCGAGCCGCGCACCGACCACAGCAAGCGCACCACCGAGGAAGTGCGCCGCATCCGCTGGACGGCGAACACGCCAGCGGATGCGCTGCCCAACGCCCATTACGATGAATTTGTGCTGCAGGCGCGCCTGCCCGCTCAGGCCGGTGCCCTCTACTGGCCGGTGGCGCAGGTCTGCGAGCAAGGCCGGGTGGACTGGGCCGAGCTGCCGGGTGCAGGCCGCAAGCCGGACGAGCTGAAATATCCCGCGCCCATGCTGGAGCTGATGCCGGCGGCAGGCGGCCACGCGCATTGATCCTTCCCGTTTTCATTTTTCAACCCCAGGAGAATTCCATGACACTGCACCGCATCACCCGCCCCGCGCTCTTCGCCCTCGCCCTGCTTGCCGGGCAGGCCCATGCCCAGGCCACGGCCCCCGTGGCGGTGGAGGGCGCCTGGGCGCGCGCCAGCGTGCAAGGCCAGAAGGCCACGGGCGCCTTCATGCGCCTCACGGCCAAAGCAGGCACGCGCCTGGTGCGCATCGAGTCGCCCGCCGCAGGCGTGGCCGAAGTGCACGAGATGAAGATGGAAGGCGACATCATGAAGATGCGCGCCGTGCCCGCGCTCGACCTGCCCGCGGGCAAGACCGTGGAACTCAAGCCCGGTGGCTACCACGTCATGCTGCTGGACCTGAAGGCGCCGCTGGCCAAGGGCTCCAGCGTGCCCGTGACCCTGGTGTTCCAGGACGCCAAGGGCGCTGAAACGCAACTGCCGCTGCAACTGCCGGTCGCCACGCAGGCGCCCGGCGCAGCGGCCGAAGACATGGGCCACGGCGCGGCGCACGGGCAAAAACACTGAGCGCCGGGGGCTTCACGGGACGCAAGACATTGGAGTAAGCTGTGTGACCCACCTTTTGCGGAGCGGCCATGAGCGACTCATCCAACTTCGGTTTCGGTAAATTCGTCCCAGGCTTTGACTTTTTGCAAAGCCTGGCCAAAGGGGCCTCCAGCAGCATTCCCCAGTTGCCGAGCCTGTCGAACTGGGTGGCGCCCACCATCAGCGTCGAAGAGCTGGAAAAGCGCATCGACGAACTCAAGGCCGTGCAGTTCTGGCTGGATCAGAACTCGCGCGCCCTGACCGCCACCGTCCAGGCGCTGGAAGTGCAGAAGATGACGCTGGCCACGCTCAAGGGCATGAACTTCAGCATGGGCGATGTGGCCAACGCCTTCAAGCTCAAGGCAGCCGACAGCGTGAAGAGCAGCCTGGACAAGGCGGCCGACAGCTTTGCCAGCCGGGCCGCTGCAGCCGCTCCCGCAAGCCCCGCGCCAGCGGCCGCTGCGCCAGCGCCCGCAGAACCGGCCAAGCCCGCCCCGGCCGACGGCGCCCAGGAGGCCGCCAAGGCCCCCGAACCCAGCGTGGTGGACCCCATGCAATGGTGGGGCGCGCTGACCGGCCAGTTCCAGCAGATCGCGGCCAACGCCCTGAAAGACGCCGCCAAGCAGACCGCCGCCATCGACACCACCAAGACCATGGCCACCGAGGCCATCAAGACGGCCACCGACATGGCCAGCCAGTTTGCCGCCAAGGGCATGCAGGCCGTGCAGGGCGCCCGGCGCACCGCCGCTGGCGCGGCAAAGACGCCCGTTGCCAAAAAAGCCGCCGCCAAGAAGGCACCCACCCCCTCTGCGGCCAAGTCCGCCGCCAAAAAAGCCACGGCCCGCCGCGCACCGCGCAAGCCGGCGGGCTGAGAGGCTGATCTGGCGGTGCTGCCCGCAGCGCCCGCCACAGCCGGTAAGGTCACACCATGAAACTCTTTCCCACCGGCCATGCCACCCACCCCCAGTGGCGCATGGCTGCCGCCTTGGTGCTGGCGCAATTGCGCGCCCAGATGGCCTTGCCCGACCATGCATCCGCTCCCACGCTGGGCCTGCTCTACATCACCGACCACTACGCCGGCGAGGCGCAGGCGCTGTTCGACTACCTGAGTGGCGAGCTGCCCGAGGTGACCGACTGGAGCGGCACCGTGGGCGTGGGCGTATCGGGCAACAACGCGGAGTATTTTGACGAGCCCGCGTTGTCGGTGATGTTGCTGGACATCCCGGCCGACCAGTACCGCGTGTTCTCGGGCGTGGCCCCGCTGCCGCGCAACCCGGCCAGCGGGTTCGAGGCCGCTACCGCGCTGGTGCACGCCGATGGCCACACCGCCGAACTGGCGGAGCTGCTGGGCGAAATGGCCGCGCGCACCACCACGGGTTACCTGTTTGGCGGGCTGAGCGCGAGCCGCGGCGCCAGTGTGCAGTTCGCCGTGGGCGGCAATGGCAACATCGCCGGCCACGGCGCGGCCGGTGGCGTTTTCGATGGCGGCCTGTCGGGGGTGGCGTTCGGTCCCGGCGTGGCGCTGCTGTCCCGGGTCACCCAGGGCTGCCAGCCGGTGGGGCGCTTGCACATCGTCACCGCAGCGCACGAGAACGTGGTGCTGCAGCTCGATGGCGAGCCCGCGCTCGATGTGCTGTTGTCCACGCTCGATGTGTCGCTGGACGGCGATCCGCAGGCGGCGCTGCGCAAGGTGCGGGCCACGCTGGCGGGCCTGGTCAACGCCGGCGAACAGCCGCAGGGGCCGCAGCGCACCGGCCACTTTGGCACCGACACCCGTGTGCGGCATATCGTGGGCCTCGATGGTGCGCGCCGCGGTGTGGCTCTGGCCGACCATGTCGAGCCCGGCATGCACCTGGCGTTTTGCCAGCGCAATGTGGCTGCGGCCCGCGCCGACCTGATGCGCATCTGCGCGGAAATCCGCGAAGAACTGTCGCCGGAAGAGCTGGAGCGGGCGCCGCTTTCCAGCGATGCGCAGGGAGCGCTTCGCATGGCGCCCGGCACGACGGCGGGGCTGCCGGCGGCCAGCCCACCGGCCCGGTCCATCCGGGGCGCTATCTACGTGAGCTGCTCCGGCCGTGGCGGCCCGCACTTTGGCGGGCCCAGTGCCGAGTTGCAGATCGTGCGGCATGCGCTGGGCGATGTGCCTTTGGTGGGCTTTTTCGCTGGCGGCGAAATCGCGCACCACCACCTGTATGGCTATACGGGCGTGCTCACGGTGTTCACCTGAACGCAGGCGGCAGGGCGGCGTGGGCCAAGGGCAGGGCGCGCATCGGCGCCCGCCCGCGCCCTGCGGTTCTTCAGGCCTTGTGCGCGCTGGCGGCGGGCAGCAGACCCGATGGCGTGTGGCGCGGCATGCCGGTGAACGCAAAGTCCAGCTCGGGCGCCAGGCCGCTCACGATGCGCAATCGACTTGCCCGAGCCGCAGGCGTGCGTCCAGCCCAGCGTGCCGTGGCTGGTGTTGAGGAACAGATTGCCCACCCTGGCCTTGCCGATCAGCGGCACATTGCTCGGCGTGGCGGGGCGCAGGCCGGTCCAGAACTGCGCCTGGCTCGCATCGCCCGCGCCGGGGAACAGCTGCTCCACGCGCCGCACGATGGCATCGCAGCGCACTTGGTTGAGGTCGCCGTGGTAGCCGTTCAGCTCTGCGGTGCCGGCGATGCGAAGCCGGTCGCCCTGCTGGCTGGTGTAGCGTGAGAACACGAGCTTGCATTCGTCGTCCGTCAGGCTCACCTGGTGGGCCATGCGGGCGTCCTTGACCGGCATGGTCACCGAATAGCCCTTGGCCGGGTAGATGGGCAGGCGGATGCCCAGCGGCTGCGCCAGCAGCGGGCTGAACGGGCCCATGGCCAGCACAAACGCATCGCCGCGCACGCGCTCGAAGCGGCCCTCGGCATTGGTCACCTCGACATGGTCGATGGCGCCACCCACCTCGCGCAGCGCGGTGATGTGGTGCGCGTGGCTTTCAGCTTGTTCAAAAATCACAAGTTCTTCCAACCTTCGTTGGTACCCGCCAGGGCGCAAAACGCTTGACGGAAACCATAGAACCTCAGCCCGAACGGATGGGGTGAGACATCCGAGACAAGTCGCTAATCAGGACTTTCTAAGCTCTGGCGCTTGAAAGACGTGCGCTGGCAGCTATTTATTTAATAGCATGCAGCTGGCGCGTGACTGCCCAAGCTGCCGCTCCCCCTGTCCTTGGTACCTGAGAGATTCACCGCGCGGCCCACATGGCGCGCGGTTTGCTCCTTCGGTGCGCCACGGCGTGTGGTGGCGGCTCTCCAGACGGCTTTGATGAATGGTGCAGTACGGGACCTGAGCGTGTATGGGAGTTTGCGCCTTCGGTGCAGCGGCGGGCCTTGCGGGCCGCCGTGCTCTCCTGCGGGGGCCATTCTCGCTTCGCTGTCGCGCCTGCGGTGCGCTTATGGATGGTGATCGCTGCTAATTGAACCTGGGTTACGGATGCACGGCTTCGCCGAGGTTCAGCATCAGCCGGTTGGCCCAGGCAAATAGCGCCGCCGCGTGCAGGGTGTCCAGAATCTCCAGGTCGGACAGGCCGGCTGCACGCAATGGCGCCAGATCCGCCGCACCCACCGCGCCGGGCGCGCGCGTGAGGGCGGCGCTGATGTGCGCAATGGCGCGCTCGCGCGCATTCGTGCCGGCGGTGTCGGGATCGGTGAAGATCTGCGCGATCACATCGTTGCGCTTGGCCAGCTGCTCAAACCGCTGGGCATGGACGGACGCGCAGTACACACAGCCGTTGATGCGCGAGACCACGGTGCTGGCGATTTCGCGCTCTGCACGCGGCAGGCCGCCGGGCGCGTACATGATGGCGTTGAAGGCCTCGGAGCGTTCGGCCAGCACGCGGGGCTGGTGCACCAGCAGCAGGTAAAAGTCCGAACTGCGGGCCTTGGGGTGGCTGGCGTCCAGCACGGCGTTCTGCTCGGGCGTGGCGGTGGCCGGGTCCACCACCGGCAGCCAGGCGCTCCAGCCCAGGGTTTCGCTGGTGTAGCCGTTCAGGCGCAGCGGCTCGCCGGGGGCGGGCAGGTTGGCCGGGTGAACGAAGGGGGCCTCGGGCGCTGCAGGAGCGGCGGCCGCGTGCGCTGCCGCGCTGCCCGCTGCGCCCAGCGCCGCCAGTGCGCCCACCCCGGCCAGCACGCGGGCCTGGTAGGCCGCAAAACCGATCAGCTGGGCCAGCAGCACCACGTCGCCCGTGGGCAGGCCCGCCTGCTGCAGCGCCTGCAAGGCCTGGCGGTCGGCCGCAGCCGGGTTGGTGGCCAGGAGCTGCGTGAAGTGCGCGATGGCCTGCCAGCGCGCACCCTCGGCGGGTGCCGCAGGGTGCTGCGCGCGGGCGGCGTAGTGCGCTGCCAGCGCGGGCAGGCCACTGGCCAGCGCTACGGCCTGCGCCACGCCCACGCGCTCGGCCAGGGTCAGGCCGGTGCCCGGCAATGCGGGCGCCAGCAGCAGGTCTTCGCAGACCTGTGTGGCGGTGATGGCCTTGGCGCGCTGCGCAAGCACGGCCTGCACAGGGGCCGTTGCAGGAATGAGGGTGGCGATGGTGCCGGTGGTCATGCGTTTTCGTGTTGGTGCGTTGCTGCGCCCGTGGTGGGGTGGGGCCCGGTGCCCGGCTGCACGCGGCTGGGCGTGTGGGCGGGTGTCCATTCGTCGCCCGTCAGTTCGGGCTCGGCGTAGGCCTGCAGGGTGGCAAAGTGGTGTTCCACGTCGTCGCGGTAGAACAGGCTGGCCAGGCCGGTGGCCAGGCGGCGCGCGCCGTCGCTGATGGCCGGGATGTCGCCCGACACCGTGCCGTGCGACAGGGCCGCGGGGTAGCAAAAACAGTGGATGCGATCCAGGCCCGGGCAGGCGCCGGGCGTGGAGGGCTGGAACTCGAACACCGGCCCCAGGTCGGGCGAGTCGGCCAGCTCGCGGTCTTCATCGCCCGGTGGCGGCTGGTAGCGCTGCCCCCAGGTGCGCACCTGGGCGGCAAAGGGCGCGAACTCGGGCTTGTGGGCCCAGTTGATTTCAAAGCCCGTGGCCAGGATGAGGAAGTCGAACGCGAACACGCCCTGCGTGGTGACCACCTGCGCGCCCGCGCCCTGTGCGCGCACCGACTGCACGGCGCAGCCGAAGTGAAAAAATGCGTTCGGGTGGCGCGACACGCGCAGCGTGCTGCCCTGGGGTGGCGGCACCTGCTGCGCATTGATGTAGTGGCGGATGCGCCATTTCCAGGCGTCGGGCAGGTCGGCATGGCCCTGGGTGAGGCCGGGCACGCCCGAGCCCTTGGACTTGTTGATGCGCGGCATCTCGCTGCGCCGCGCGATCAGGTCCACGCTGGCCGCGCCGCATTCCAGCGCGGTGCCCGCGCTGTCCATGGCCGACGAGCCCACGCCGATCACCCCCACGCGCAGGCCGCGCAGGCGCTCGTAGTCCAGCACGTCGGACGAATGCGCCCAGCGGTTGCGGTCCACGCCCTGCATGAATGCCGGGATCTGCGGGCCGCCCAGGCCGTCGCGGCCCGTGGCCAGCACCACGCGGCGGGCAAACCAGGTGGTGGCGGGCGCACCGGAAACGGACAGGTCCACCTCGACCAGCCCGTCACCGCGCGGGCGCACGGCCGTCACGGCGTGGCCGTTGCGCACATCGGCCAGCGTCACGCGGCGGTACCAGCGCAGGTAGTCCATCCACTGCAGGCGGGGGATCTTGTCCAGCGCCTCCCACGCCGCATCGCCCCACTGCGCTTCGAACCACGCACGGAAGGTGAGCGAGGGCAGGCCCAGCGCGGGGCCGGTCAGCTCCTTGGGCGAGCGCAGGGTTTCCATGCGCGCGGTGGTGGCCCAGGGGCCTTCCAGGTCGTGCGGTGCGCGGTCCAGCAGCACGGCGGCAATGCCCTGCTGCGCCAGCGCCATGCTGGCCGCCAGGCCCGCCTGCCCGGCGCCGATGATGAGCACGTCGTGCACCGGCTGGCCCGCATGGCTGCGCGGCGCAATCCAGGCGCGGGCGCGCCAGTTGAGGGTGAGCAGGTCGTGCTGCAGACGCTGCTCCAGCGCGGCCAGGCCGACGGGGGTTCGCACAGGGGTGGTGGACATCGGTGAGGGCGGGTGTGTGCGCTTCAGTCGATGCTGATGTTGGCGTCCTTCACCACCTGGGCCCACTTGGCGCGGTCGGTGTGCACCGTCTTGCGGAACTGCTCGGGCGTTTCCAGGCGCACCGTGTTGCCGCTGGACTCGAAGCGTGTGCGCACCTCGGGCAGCTCCAGCACTTCGCGCAGGGCGGTGTTGAGCTTTTTCACAATGGCAGCGTCCGTGCCCTTGGGCGCGAAGATGCCGAACCAGATCGAGCTGTCAAAACCCTTGGTGCCCGCCAGACCGCTGGAGGCGATGGTGGGCACCTCCTTGACAGCGTTCACCGGCTTGGCGGTGGTGACGCCGAGCAGGCGCACCTTGTCGGCCTTGTAGTGCGGCAGAATGGTCTGCACCTGGTTCATGATGCAGCAGGTTTCGCCGCGCAGCACGGATGCAATGGCCTCGGGGCCGCCCTTGTAGGGCACATGCACCATGTTCAGGCCCAGGCGGGCATTGAACTCGGCAAAGGCCATGTGGGTGCCCGCGCCGTTGCCGGTGGAGGCAAAGTTGTATTTGCCCGGGTTGGCCTTGACCAGTTCCACGAACTCCTTGAGCGTCTTCACATCGATGACGGCAGGGTTGATGGTCAGCACGTTCGAGACATCGATCAGCGGCGCCACGGGCACGAAGTCGTCTTCCACATCGAACGGCAGCTTCTTGTAGAGCGCCGCATTGCTGCCATGCGTGGCCGCCGTGCCGAAGGCCAGCGTATAGCCATCGGGCTTGGCGCGGGCCACGTACTCGCTGGCGATGTTGCCGGCGGCGCCGGACTTGTAGTCGATGATCACCGGCTGGCCCAGGCGCTGCGCCAGGGGCTCCTGCACGGCGCGGGCGATCACATCGACCCCCGAGCCCGCCGGAAAGCCCAGGATCAAGGTGACCGGTTGATGGGGCCAGGAGGCGGGATCGGCCGCCTGAACGCCCGTGGCGGCGAGCCAGGACGAGCAGGCGAGCGCAACGGCGGGGAGCCAGCGATGGGGGAGCAAAGCGCGCATGGGAAATCCTTGGTGGTGAGGTGTTCGGTGGGGATGCGCCATTGTCGGAAAGTCATCATGTGCCCCGCCGTATATGTATATGTGGTTTCTGCCGCGCGGGCTTTGCCAGCAACGTTGCGCGCGGGGGGGGGCTTGCGCCGGCCTGCTGCCCATAATCGGGCGATGGCATTCGTTGCCATCGCGCCGTATTTCTTGAAGAGGAAAACCCATGCCCGACACCGCTTTCGATCCCTTTGTCAGCGCGGCTTTGCTCACCATGGCCCGCCTGGGGCGCACGCCCCGGCCGCTGGATTTGCCCGCTGCGCTGCGCCCACACGATGCGGCCCAGGCCTATGCGGTGCAGGACGCCGTGGTGCGCGAGCGGGGCGAGATCGCTGGCTGGAAGGTGGGCGCGGCATCGCCCCAGGCGCTGCCCGCGCGCGCGGCGCTCACCCGCGATTCGGTATGGGTTTCGCCAGCCGGGCTGCCTGTGCGCTTGCCTGCCGCCGGTTTTGCCGTGTTGGGGGTGGAGGCCGAGCTGGTGTACGGGCTGGGCGCCGACCTGCCGGCCCGCGCAGCGCCCTACAGCACGGCCGAAGTGCTGGGGGCCGTGGCCTCGGTGCGTGCGGCCATCGAGGTGTGCGACACGCGCTATGCCGCCTGGGCGCAGCAGGGTGAGTGGAGCCGCCTGGCCGACCAGGCCTGCCATGGCGCATTGATCGTGGGCTCTGGCACGGCCGATGTGACCGGGGTGCAGCCCCTGCTGCAGCCGGTGAGCCTGTCGGTGAATGGGGCGGTGGCCGTGCAGCACGATGCCTGGGGCAACCCGGCGGGCGACCCGCTGCGGCTGCTCGCATGGCTGGCCAACGAAGGCGCGCGCAGCCTGGGCGGGCTGCGCGCGGGGCAGTGGGTGACCACCGGCTCGTGCACCGGCACCGTGCTGGTGGCGCCGGGCACGGTGGTGGTGGCCGACTTCTCCGGTCTGGGCTGCGCCGAGCTGCACCTGCACTGATTTGCCGTGCCCTGCGCGGGCGACGGGTGCTGGCGTCAGTTGCGGCGCGGGTTGTCGGGCTGGCGGTCATGGCGGTTGGGCACGCCATCGCCATCGCGGTCCCGGTCATGGCGGTTGGCCACGCCGTCCCGGTCACGGTCCCAGCCGCCGCGCTGCATGGCCCAGCGGCCGTCATGCTCCACCCAGCGGGGCTCGCGGTAGTAGTAGCCGGGGCGGGCTTTCACCCAGTAGCCCTGCAGCCACACATGGCGATGGCCGCGCCATTCCCAGTGGCCGGGCACCCACGCCATGCCATGCCGGGGGCGGGGCGCCGCCTCATGGCGCGGGGGCGGTGGGGCCTGGTATTGCACCAGCGCCTGCGCAGGGCGCTGGTAGTGGGGACTGCCGGACTGGATGACGACAGTGGCGCCGACTTGTGCGTGCGCCGCCGTCAGGGCGCTCAGCGACAGCAGGGCGATGGAAGCGGCGGCGAGGGCAATGCGTGCCATGGTGTTCTCCTCTGAAATGATTCCGTGTGGAACCGGGAGCCTTGATCGTGCGGGCGCTGTGTCAAGCGCATGCAGGGCCTGTGCGAAGTGTTGTGAAGTTGTGTTTCAGCGCGCTGGCACGCACGCACCCCGCAATCCGGCGACTGCGCAGTTTTCAAGCCATTTTGGCCTGTAGCGCCCTGCTGACAAGCGCCATGTGCTATTAAAATTGAATAAATGATGGCGTGCAGCGTTGGTTAAGGATGACCTGCATAACCCTCGCGTGTCTATGGCAGTGCGGATCGCCCGAGGCCGCGCTACCACGGGCCGCAGGGAGTTATGCAGGTCATCCTTAACGCCGCATGCCCGCGAACGCCTCGAATTCCCAGCTGCGCAGCGCCAGCAGCAGCGTGTAGCCCTCGCGTTCGCGCTCCGGCAGTTTTTGGTCGGCCAGGTGCTGCTGGGCAAAGTCCTGCGCCACGCGCTGCATGCGTTCCATGAAGGCAGGGGCCAGGCCGCGGCTGATGGCGCCGTGCACCAGCAGCACGCCTTCGCCCGGGCCATCGAAGCCTCCGGCAAAGTAGTCGAGCAGGGCGTGGTCGCGAAAGTAGTTCATCACCGGGCCATGCGGGCGCCAGCGGAAGGTCTTGGCCAGCTTGAGGCGGTAGCGGTTGAACGGGCGCAATTCGACGATGCCGATGCGGTCGAGCTGCGCGAGGTATTTGATGCCCTCGGCCTCGGTCAGGCGGTAATTGGTGGTCACCTGCTCCAGCGTCCACTGGCTCAACATGCAGATGGCCATCAGCAGCAGCTTCTTGTCGCCCACCACGGCTTTTTCCTGCTCCTGCGTCAGCTCTTTGAGCAAGGGCTGCTCATCGGCCACGCGCCGGGCCAGGTCGGCAAAGTCCAGTGCCAGGGCGCGGCAGATGGCGTCGATGCGCGACAGCGGCATGTCGCCCCTGGCCAGCATGCGCTTGACGCTCGATTCGGCCATGCCCAGGGCCTGCGCCAGGTCGGCGTAGGTCATCTGGGCGGTCTTGAGTTCCTTTTTCAGGGCGGCAACGAGATCGGCGGTGGTGCTCATGGGTATCGATTATTGATACCTGCGGTGGATTGGGTAGCCATTCGAGCAACTTTTTGGCCGAAAAGAAGGGTGCGCTGAACACACTGCGCGGCATCGATCAACCACGGATGCAACGACCATGGCCCTTTCCGTACTTCCTTCCGACCCGTGCGCCCAGCGCCATCCTTTCCGCCAGAAGCTGTCGCGCGGCGAAGCCGGCCTGTTGCTCGGCCTGGCCGCGCTGCTGGCGCTGGCGCTGTTCGGGCCAATGCTGCCTGCCAGCGCACACCAGCATGCGTTGGCCGATCAGCGTGCGCTCTGGGGTGTTCCCTGCGCGCTGGATGTGCTGAGCAACCTGCCGTTTGCCATCGCTGGCCTGTGGGGCCTGGTGGCACTGCGCCGCGTGGCGCCGGGCACGCTCGATGCCCCATCGCGCGCGCTGGCGGCCCTCTTTTTTGCGGGGCTGGTGTGCACGGCTGCGGGCTCCGGGCTGTACCACTGGCAGCCGCAGGACGCGGGACTGCTGTGGGACCGCCTGGGCATGGTGCTGCCTTTTGCCGGCCTGCTGGGCCTGGCTGCGGCTGGCCGGGTGAGCGCGCGGGCCGGTGCAGCGGCGGCCGGCGCCGTGTTGCTGGCCGGGCCGCTGGCCGTGCTGTGGTGGTCGCACAGCGGCAACCTGCTGCCCTGGGCCGTGGTGCAGCTGGGCGGCATGCTGGTGGTGCTGGCGCTGGCCTGCTTGCCCCGCCGCGATGGCGCACTGGCGCTGCACCTGGGCGCCGTGCTGGCGCTGTACGCCGTGGCCAAGCTTTTCGAAGCGGCGGACCACCCGGTGTTCGAGGCCACTGCGCAGGCGGTGTCGGGCCACAGCCTCAAGCATGTGCTGGCGGCCGGTGCGGCGTGGCCGGTGTTGGCGGCACTGGCGGCGCTGCGCCACAGCAGCGCGGCGGGCATGCCGCGTGTCACGGCGTCCGGGCAGAATGGCGCCCACGCCGTGGGTGCCGCACGCGGGCCGCGTGCCTGATGCGCGGGGCATGCCAACACACAACACACCCGTCGAAAACGAGGAAGAAACCCATGCACCCCCAGACCGCCTCAAGCAGCGTTGCGCCAACGCATGAAGACCCCAACCAGTTCGCCCTGTTGCGCCAGCGCCGCTTCGCCCCGTTCTTCTGGACGCAGTTCTCCGGTGCGGCCAACGACAACCTGTTCAAGTTCGCCTTCACGGTGATGGTGACCTACCAGCTCAGCGTGTCGTGGCTGCCGCCCGCCATGGCGGGGCTGGTGATCGGTGCGCTGTTCATCCTGCCGTTTTTGCTGTTCTCGGCCACCTCGGGGCAGCTCACCGACAAGGTCGACAAGACCCGCATGATTCGCTTCGTGAAAAACCTGGAGATCGCCATCATGCTGGTGGCGGCGGGCGGGTTCATCGCGGGCAATGTGCCGGTGCTGCTGCTGTGCACGTTCTTGATGGGCGTGCATTCCACGCTGTTCGGCCCCGTCAAGTTTGCCTACATGCCGCAGGTGCTCAGCGAGCGCGAGCTCACGGGGGGCAACGGCATGGTCGAGATGGGCACCTTCGTGGCCATCTTGCTGGGCAACGTGGCCGGTGGACTGCTGGTGGCGCTGCCCGAGAATGGACGGACAGGGGGCCACACCACCGTGGCCGTGGCCTGTGTGGTGCTGGCGCTGCTGGGGCGGGCCGTGGCGCAGTTCATCCCTTCGGTGCCCGCCACGGACCCGCACCTCACCATCAACTGGAACCCCTTCACCGAGACCTGGCGCAACCTGCAACTGGCGCACCAGAACATCGTGGTGTTCCGCTCGCTGCTGGGCATCAGCTGGATGTGGTTTTTCGGCGCGGTGTTCCTCAGCCAGTTCCCCAGCTTCGCCAAGGAGGTGCTGCATGGCAACGAGCAGGTGGCCTCGCTGCTGCTGGTGGTGTTTTCCATCGGCATCGGCACCGGCTCGCTGCTGTGCGAGGTGCTGTCGCGCCGCCATGTCGAGATCGGCCTGGTGCCGCTGGGCGCCATCGGCATGAGCGTGTTTGCCATCGACCTGTATTTCGCCGCGCGGGGCCTGCCCGCTTCCGGCGTCATGGGCCTGGCCGCCTTCGTGGCGCAGCACGCACACTGGCGCGTGATGGCCGACCTGGCGCTGCTGAGCCTTTTTGCCGGCCTGTACAGCGTGCCCATGTATGCGCTGATCCAGATGCGCAGCCAGCCCACGCACCGCGCCCGCATCATCGCGGCCAACAACATTCTCAATGCGCTGTTCATGATCGCCAGCGCAGTTATCGCGGGCGCGCTGCTGGGGGCTGGTTTCACGGTGCCGCAGATCTTTTTGTTCACGGGCATTGCGAACGCGGTGGTGGCGTTCTACATCTTCATGCTGGTGCCCGAATACCTGCTGCGCTTCGTGGCGTGGGTGGCATCGCGTTTCGTGTACCGCTTCAAGGTGCGGGGCGACGAACACCTGCCCACCACCGGCGCCGCCATCCTGGCCTGCAACCATGTGAGTTTTGTCGATGCCGTGCTGCTCATGGCCGCCAGCCCGCGCCCCATCTACTTTGTGATGGACCACCGCATTTTTCGCGTGCCGGTGCTGGGCGCATTGTTCCGCCTGGCCAAGGCGATTCCGATCGCGCCGCAAAAGGACGATCCGCGCGTGTATGCAGCCGCCTTCGAGCGCGCGGCCCAGGTGCTGCGCGAGGGCGATCTGCTGGCCATCTTTCCCGAAGGCGGCATCACCAGGGATGGGCAGCTGCAGGCGTTCAAGGGCGGCATCATGAAGATCATCGAGCGCGCACGGCAAGAGGGCGTTGAGGCGCCCGTGATTCCGATGGCGCTGACCAACCTGTGGGGCTCGTTCTTCAGCCGCATCGAGCGCGGCACCGCCATGGTGCGGCCGCTGCGGCGCGGCATGTTCAACCGCGTGGGGCTCAACGTGGGGCACCCCGTGCCATCGCGTGAGGTGCAGCCCGCGCTGCTGCGCGAGCGGGTGGCGCGCCTGCTGGAGGCTTGAAGCTCTATCGGTGCCAGTAGCCGGGCGGTGGGGGGGGCGCCATGGGCGCGCCGTAGGCTGGGCCTGTTGATCCCGGGCTGGTGATCATGCGGCCATAGACCGGAATCTGGTGGCCCCGGGCATACATGCATTGCACGTAGGCGCTGTCGTAGCCGCGCTGGCTGCCATAGCCGGCGGACTGGGCATTGCCAGCACCCACACTGGAGCCCATCAGCAGGCCCATGCCCGCACCCGCCGCCGCACCCTCGTGGTTGCCGCCCAGCGCGGCACCCGCCAGGGCGCCGACCGCCGTGCCCACCACCGCGCTGCCAACCGTGCTCTGGTTGATGGCATCGTTGGCGCCGCCGATCTGCGCCTGTGCGTATTGCCGGCAGTTGACGTCGTCGTACCTGAACTGCTCGAAGCTCTTGGCGCTGCCGGGCAGCACCGTCACGCTGGGGCCGGTGGGCATCACCGTGCAGGCGGTCAAGGTCAGTGCCAGCAGTGGCAAGGTTGCGAAGGAAAGGGCTTTCATCATGCTTCCTCAGGTAGGGAATGGGGCCCCGGCCAGGCGCCTTGGCCATTGCAGTCGGTGGCCGGGGTGTGCGTCAGTTGGCCGGTGGCTGGGCCGGCACCCGCAGCCAGCCGCCAGGGCACTGGGTGACATAGGGGTAGTAGCCATCGGGTTGGTTGCAGCGGTACCAGTAGCCCGGCGCCTGCTGCCCGTTGGCGCCCCCGCCGTAGCCCGGTGCGTCGTTGCCGCGCTCGATGTACATGGGCGGCTCGGGGGGCACCGCCACCACCGGCGGCCAGCCATACGGGTCGGCATAGTAGTAAGGGTAAGGGTAAGGGTAGGCCGGGCGGTAAACGGGATAGCCGAAACCCGGGCCCAGGTAAAGGCCGATCCCGACCCGCGCACCCCCCCGGTGCCCGCCTCCGCCACCGTGCCCGCCCCCATGTCCGCCACCGCCCCGATCTGCCCACGCCATGCCGCTGGCGGCCAACGCCGTGAGGGCCGTCACTGCCAATGCGAGAGGCCGCAGTTTTCGCCACATCATGATTTCACCTTGGTGATCTGTATGAATTCTGTTGGGGGCGCCATCCCGGACAAAAGTTCCTGTTCCTGCCCCTGGCATGGCCGCCAGGAGGCCGGGCACCATCGCTGCCGTGATGCGGGCGCCAGACCGGAAGCGCGAAGGCCGGTTGACCGGCATCATCTGGCTGGAACAATGGTAAAAACAGGCTCCAGCGCTGGATTGTAAAGCGCAAGTAGCTATTAAATATATAGCATTCACAGAGGGGAAAATCCATGGGCAAATCACTGCGCCTGTCCGAAAAATGGTTCCGCCGAGGCCTGTGGCTGGTGGCGCTGGTGTTTGCCGGCTTCCTCATCGGGCTGGGCGGCACCATCGTGGGCGACCTGCCCAAGGTCGAAACGCCGCTGCGCGTGGATGATTTCCTGGACCGCGCCGCAGCCGAGAAGCTGCGCGCCCAGGTCAAGCAGGCGCGCCAGGCCGAACAAGAGGCCCAGACCGCGCTGGAGCAGGCCCAGTTGCAGCGCAGCAAGGCGCGCAGCGAAAGCCAGGCCGAGCGCGAAACCTTCAACAACTGGCTGTCCACGCGCAGCGTCACCCAGCGCGCCGAGCACGACCCCGAGGTGCTGGCCCGCACGCAGGCCCTCGATGCGCTCAAGCAGTCTGAGCGCAAGACCCAGCAGGCCGTCGAGGCGCAGCAGCAGGCCGCGCTCGATGCCCGCCAGGCCGCAGCGGCCGCGCAGGCGCGCCTGGGCCAGCTCGAAGCCGCCGGCTACGAAAAGCTCAACGCCGAGCGCCGCAAGGTCGAGCTGCGCGTGTTCCTGTACCGCCTGGCGCTCACGCTGCCGCTGCTGGCGGTGGCGGGCTGGTTGTTCGTCAAGAAGCGCAAGGGCACTTGGTGGCCGTTTGTGTGGGGCTTCATCTTCTTTGCGCTGTTTGCCTTCTTCGTCGAACTGGTGCCGTATTTGCCAAGCTATGGCGGCTATGTGCGCTATGTGGTGGGCATCGGCATCACGGCGCTGGTGGGGCGCTACGCCATCCTGGCGCTCAACCGCTATCTGGAGCGGCAAAAGCAGGCCGAATCCCTGCCCGACCAGCAGCGCCGCAAGGAACTGGGCTACGACGTGGCCCTGGCGCGCCTGGCCAAAAGCGTGTGCCCGGGCTGCGAACGCCCGGTCGATCTGAAGAACGACAAGATCGATTTTTGCCCCCACTGCGGCATTGGCCTGTTTGACCACTGCGGCCACTGCAGCACGCGCAAGAGTGCGTTTGCGCGGTTTTGCCATGCGTGCGGCACGGGCGCGCAGGCCAGCCAGCAGACGGCGCCCGAGCATGCGCCTGCCACCTCGGCGTGATACAAGGGCGGGCGGCGGTTCGGGTTTTATCTCCAAGCGCTGCGTGTCAGACCAACCTCAACGTCACTGCGGGAGTACATATGGGTTTCTTCTCCAATATCTTTGCCAAGATTTTCCCGTCGGCCAATGCGGCCGAAGTCGTCGTGGCCGCGCCACCGGCACCGGCCGCCGCAGGCGCACCGGCCGCCCCCGCGGCACCGGCGTCCATCCCGCTGGGTGACGTGGCGCCCATCCTGGATGCCATGCCCGGCGCCAGCGGCCTGAACTGGCGCACCTCCATCGTCGACCTGCTCAAGCTGCTGGGCCTGGACAGCAGCCTGGCCGCGCGCAAGGAGCTGGCCGGCGAACTGCTTTACAGCGGCAGCGACGAACCCGGCTCGGCCGCCTGGAACATCTGGCTGCACAAGCAGGTGATGCGCAGCATCGCCGCCAACGGTGGCACGCTGCCGCCCGATCTGCGCGACTGATCTGCGGCGCCGCCGCGCCTGGGCAGGCCCTTGCCATCACGCATGGCAGGGGCCTTTTCTTTTTCTTCGGGCGTTGCAATGGATGGGGGTGCGGGCCCCTCGTTCGGCCCGCACAGTCCCGGCATTGCCGTGCACGGGCGCGGTGGCATCGTCCTGCGTCAGCGCCTGCGCCTGCGCCACCGCTGGCGCCACTGGCGCTGGATCACCCGCGCCACGCGCCAGGCCCACGATGCCCGCGCGCGCGCCAGCACCGCGTGCTTGAAGCGCATCCAGCGGGCATAGGTCAAGGCAAACCAGCGCAGCCGCATGAGCGCGGGCTGCGTCAGCGTGAACAGCCGGGCCACCACGGCCGTGCCCACCACCTTGGCCAGCACGATCACCAGCATGCCCAGCAGCACCTGCCCGCGTCCCACCGCCCACAGGGCCAGTAGCTTGACGGGCAGCAGCAGCGCCGTGGGCAAGAGAAACATCGCCACCGCCGCCCAGGGCGGCAGGGCACGCACACGCGCCTCGACCCACCGCAGGCCGGGCCAGCGGCCGATGCGCGCCAGCAGCCGTTGCAGCGGCTCCCAGCCCCATTCCTCGAACAGGATGGCAAGCGCCAGCAGCCCGCTGCCCAGGCCGGTCAGGGCACGCAAGGGCCAGTGCAGTAGATGGCGCAGTAACTTATGAATGATTTTGGCCCTCTGCGCTTGCGTGATAAGCGTCAATAGCTATCAAATAAATAGCTAAATGGCGCCGCCATCACCCCATGTTCACACCCCGCGCGCCCGGTCCACCTTGAACTGGGCCCGGAACTGCGCGAACTGCCCCGCATCCAGTGCCTCGCGCACCTCGCGCATCAGGTTCAGGTAGTAGTGCAGGTTGTGGATGGTGGTGAGCATGGGGCCCAGCATTTCGCCGCAGCGGTCGAGGTGGTGCAGGTAGGCGCGGCTGAAGCCGCCGCGCCCGCCTTCGTTCCACGGCACGCCCGCGCTGCCGGCGCAGGCGTGGCAGCCGCAGGTGGTGTCGAGCGGCTGGTGGTCGGTCTTGTGGCGGGCGTTGCGGATTTTGAGGTCGCCAAAGCGTGTGAACAGCGTGCCGTTGCGCGCATTGCGCGTGGGCATGACGCAGTCGAACATGTCCACGCCCTGGGCCACGCCTTCGACCAGGTCTTCGGGCGTGCCCACGCCCATCAGGTAGCGCGGCTTGTGGGCTGGCAGCAGGTGGGGTGTGTGCGCCATGATGCGCAGCATTTCGTCCTTGGGCTCGCCCACGCTCACGCCGCCCACGGCGTAGCCGGGGAAGTCCATTGCGACCAGGCGCTCCAGCGATTCGGCGCGCAGGTTCTCAAACATGCCGCCCTGCACGATGCCGAAGAGCGCGTTGGGGTTTTCGAGCCGCGCAAATTCGTCTTTGCTGCGCTGGGCCCAGCGCAGGCTCATTTCCATCGACTGGCGCGCCTCGCGCTCGGTGGTCAGATGCCCCTTGGTTTCATAGGGGGTGCACTCGTCGAGCTGCATCACGATGTCGCTGTTGAGCGTGGTCTGGATCTGCATGCTCACCTCGGGCGACATGAAGAGCTTGTCGCCGTTGACGGGGCTCGCAAAGTGCACGCCTTCTTCGGTGATCTTGCGCATGGCGCCCAGGCTCCAGACCTGAAAGCCGCCCGAGTCGGTGAGGATGGGCTTGTCCCATTTTTCAAAGCCATGCAGGCCGCCAAAGCTCTGCATCACTTCCTGGCCGGGGCGCATCCACAGGTGAAAGGTGTTGCCCAGGATGATCTGCGCGCCCATGTCGTGCAGGCTTTGCGGCATGACGCCCTTGACGGTGCCATAGGTGCCCACGGGCATGAAGATGGGGGTTTGCACCACGCCGTGGTTGAGCGTGAGCGTGCCGCGGCGGGCGTGGCTGCCGGGGTCGGTGGTGAGAAGGTCAAACTGGAGCATGGGCGCGATTGTCCCAGATGGGGCGGCATCCCCTTGCCGCACCGCGCGCTGCAAACGCGCCGCTACACTGGCCCGAACCGTTCAATCAAAAGGAGTTGTTGCCATGATCAAGATACTTATCGCCGTGGATGGCTCTGCCCTCTCGCTTGACGCCGTGCACCATGTGCTGCGGCTGGTGCAGGACGGCCTGCGCGCCAGCGTGGTGCTGGCCAATGTGCAAGAGCCCGCGTCGCTGTATGAGCTGGTGGTGTCGCGCGACCCCGGCCTGATCGCCGCCGCCAGCGTGGAGGCGGGCGAGCACCTGATGGCCCCGGCCCGCGTGCTGCTGCAGGCGGCCGGCCTGGGCTGCGAAACCGCCGTGGGCGTGGGCGACCCGGCGCATGTGCTGGTGGACCTCATCGAAAGCTCGGGCTGCGACATGGTCATCATCGGCGCGCGCGGCCAGGGCGCCATCAGCAGCGCATTGCTGGGATCGGTGTCGCAAGAGCTGGCCCATGCCAGCCCGGTGCCGGTGACCATCGTGAAGCACGCGGAGCTGCTGGAGCAAGAGGACGATGTGGAAGGTGCCGCAGACGTGGCGGCCTGATCCGCAGATGCGCCAAGGGCCGCTGATGGCGGCCCTTGGCGTTGGAGTATTGATCCGGCAGGATTCATTCGTGACCTCCCGTTCGGGCTGAGCCCTTCGGCGGGCTCAGGGTGAACGGGTATTCGGCCTCCGCAATAAACCGTGCCGGATCAATAAGTAAAGGCTTGGGCGGTTTTCAGGCGGCCTTGCGAAACGGCTCGGCCGTGCGCTGCAGCTTGCCGTGCGGCAGGCTTGCCAGGCGCTTGAACATGCGCCGCACATAGCCGTTCACCCACAGGCATTTGTTGAGCTCGTCCACCGGCAGCGGGCCTGACACCACCACGATGTCGTTGGCCACGTCCTGCGCGCCCGCCGCGCGCAGGCGCCGGCGTGTGTTGTTGGCCCACGACTGGATGCGCGTGGGGCTGCCGTGCTGGTGCACCTGGCCGGTATGCGCATCGAACGCAATCGCCACCGTGTCGGTTTTCAGCTTGAACCGGCGCTCACCCGTGACCGCGCTGGGCGTGTCACGCATGTCGTACAGGTAGTAGCTGCCTGCCTTGAGCTGGTATTGCATGTCCATGGGAGTTCCTCTTTAGCGGCATTGTCGAGGGCGCACGGTGCAGGCAAAGGCGGGTAAAGGGCGGGAAAGGGGCTCTTTTTGGGAGCCTTTCGCAGGGGGCCATGCCGGTTTCTGTGCGCGTGCCATTGTGTGTGGATCCCCGGCATGTTGGTGCGGAACTTGAGGATGATGTCGTAACAAGTTGTGAGCTGGCGTGCGCCTGCCCGCAGAAGGTCAAAAATCCACCAGGCTCAGCCCCAGGGTGAACACCGTGCGCTTGCGGTTGAAGTCGATCAGGCTGTCGCCGTAGCCGCTGAACAGCTGGGTGTGCAGGCGCAGGTTGCTTTTGCTGCCGCCCAGGCCCGTGCCCAGGGTTTGCAGCCATTCCAGCCGGGCCGAGCCGCGCCCCGTGCTCGATAGCGAGTGGCGCACCGTGGCGCCCAGGGTGTTGTCCTTGTCCGTGTTCCAGAACACCTGCACCTCGCCCCGGCCGATGTAGTCGCTGATGCCGGGGTTGTCGTCGCTGGTGCTGTTTTCGGACAGGCGCTTCCACAGCCTTGCATGCACGTTCCAGCGGTTGTCCAGCTCCATGCCCGTCATGAGGTAAACGCGGTTCCAGCTGCGCGACAAGGGGTTGCTCTGGCCGTTGGACTGGTGCACCAGCCCGGCGCCGCTGTAGCGCCAGCGCCAGCCAAAGGGCAGCCGGGCATCGGTGGGATAGACGTACATCACCTCGGGTTCATGGTCGGTGGTGCGGAAGGGGCGCGAAATGTCGGGGCTGAACAGCTGCCAATGCGACTGCTGCGTATAGCCAAACCACAGCGAATCCTTGCGCGTGGGGGCGCCCTGGGTGAGCATGCCCTGGGCCAGCTTGGTGCGCACCGACAGCTGGAGGCGGGTCTCGGTGCGCCGGTAGGGCGTGGCTTCGGTGGCGGTGCGCCCCTCGGCGTCCGAGCTGGGCTGGCGGTTCACGGTGTCGGAGGCCACCACCGACACCGTGATGGGCCGGTAGCCGCGAAAGCTGAAAGTGCCGCAGTCGGTGCCCGATTCCAGCTCCCAAAAGCGTGAGATGTCGCTGTACTGCGCGTCACGGCAACCGGCGGTGTGTCCCACGTCGATGATGCGGGTGGCCGGCAGCCGGGTGTCCACCGGCAGCGCCACCGCCGAGGCGTCTGCGCCCTGGCCCGCCGCACCCGCTCTGGCTGAAGCCCCGGGCGCCTGCCAGGCCTGCTGGCCGGCCCACTGGTCGAAGCAGGCCAGGCGCGCCTGGTTGTCGTCGCCCAGGGCCGCGCACCGGCGCCATGCGGTGTCTGCGCTGGCGGGCGCGGAGGTGGTTGCGTTGCCGGCGGCGGGCGCGGTCTGGGCCAGGGCAGCCCCGGCGGGTGCCAGCAGCGCCAGCGCCAGGGCGGCGCCGTGGCGCGCGCTCATTGCCAGCCCGCCTGCTTGCGCAGCACAAACGGGAGGGCGGTGGTGGTGTGGGCGTTGTTCCATGTTCCGTGTATTTCCTTGCCGCAACTTTCTTCGACCACCTGGCCTGTCCAGGTGGCGCTGATGTTGGTGCCGTTGATCGATTCTTCCAGGGTCAGCTCGCCCGCATCCACATCGCCGCTGAGTTGCGCACTGGCTTCGCCACGCTGCACGGTGCCACGCACGCTCTGGGCCAGCTCGGGATGGGGGCCCAGTTGCAGCACGGCCGTGGCGGCTGGCGGGGGCGTTGCACCGGCTGTGGCGGGCTGCAGCGTGGCGTGCCAGCGGCCCTGCAGGTGCTGGTGCGTCATGTCGGCCGCAGCCGGGCAGGCTGCCGTGGATTTTGGATCATTTTGGCCCATGGCGCTTGTAGGACAAGCGCTGATAGCTATCAAAATAAAAGCAATCGCTGGCCGGATCGTGGGTTCAGCCATGGGGGTTGGGCGCTGGCTTCATGCCGTGGGCGCTGCGCTGGCCGCATTGGCGGCGCTGGCGGCCTGGGCCTTGGCGGCAAACTCGGCGCGCAGGGCCTTGAGCTTTTCGCGCGGGTCTTCGCGGGCCGTGGCCTTGTCCAGGCCCATTTCGGCAATGAAGCGGCTGGGCCGCGCGGCCACCATCTCGCGGCCCTTCTTGCGTTTCTTGGTCCAGCTCACGGCCAGCGTGCGCTGGGCGCGGGTGATGCCCACATACATCAGGCGGCGTTCTTCCTGCAGGCGCTGCAGGGTGTCGTCGGCCACCTTGAGCTGGCGGCCTTCGTCGTCGTCGAGCTTGAAGGGCAGCATGCCTTCGGTCACGCCCACCAAGATCACATGCGGCCATTCCAGCCCCTTGCTGGCGTGCAGGGTCGAGAGCGTGACCATGTCCTGCTCCTGCTGGCGTTCGCTGATGGTCGAGAGCAGCGCGATGGTCTGCGACACCTCCAGCAGGCTTTTCGTCTCCTTGGCCACCACGGCACCCGCGGTGTCGTCGATCTGGCCGCCCGCGCGCTGGGCCATCCAGTCGCAGAACTCCAGCACATTGGTCCAGCGGGCGGCGGCCACCTTTTCGCTGTCTTCGCCGTCGTACAGGTGCTGCTCGTAGCCGATGTCCTTGAGCCAGTCGACCAGAAAGGCGCGCGAGGCCTCGGCGCCATGCGTGTGGCGGGCGCGGTGCTCCAGGTCGTTGATGGCGCGGCCAAACTCGTGCAGGCCATCGAGCGCGCGCTTGGGCACGGCGGCGGGCAGCATGCCGTTGAACAGCGCGCCAAACATGCTTTGCTTGTGCTGCGTGGCAAACGCGCCCAGCGCCGCCAGCGTGGTGTGGCCGATGCCGCGCTTGGGGCTGCCGATGGCGCGCAGGAATGCCGGGTCGTCGTCGTTGTTGATCCACAGCCGAAACCAGGCGCACAGATCCTTGATTTCGGCGCGGTCGAAAAAGCTGGTGCCGCCCGATACCTTGTAGGGGATGTTCGCGCGGCGCAGCGCCTTCTCGAACGGCTTGGCCTGGTGGTTGGCGCGGTACAGGATGGCGAAGTTCTTCCAGTCGGGCGGCGGGTTGGCGGCGGCGCGCAGGCTCTGGATGCGGGCCACGGCGCGGTCGGCCTCGTGCTCTTCGGTGTCGGCATCGACCACGCGCACCGGCTCGCCCTCGCCCAGTTCGCTGAACAGGGTCTTGGGAAACAGCTTGGGGTTGGGCCCGATCACGTTGTTGGCCGCGCGCAGGATGGCGCTGGTGGAGCGGTAGTTCTGCTCCAGCTTGATGACCTTGAGCGCGGGGTAGTCCAGCGGCAGCTTCTTGAGGTTGTCGAGCGTGGCGCCGCGCCAGCCATAGATGGACTGGTCATCGTCGCCCACCGCCGTGAAATGGCCGCGCTCTCCCACCAGCAGCTTGAGCAGTTCGTACTGCGTGGCGTTGGTGTCCTGGTATTCGTCGACCAGCACATGGGCCAGCGCCGCCTGCCACTTGGCGCGCACCTCGGGAAAGTCGCGCAGCAGCTTCAGGGGCATGCCGATGAGGTCGTCAAAATCCACGCTCTGGTAGGCCGCCAGGCGCTCTTCGTAGCGCGCCATGATCACGGCAATGCTGCGCTCGTTGTCGTCTGCCGCCTGGGCCAGCGCCTGCCCGGAGGTCAGGCCCATGTTCTTCCACTTGCTGATGGTCCACTGCCACTGGCGCGCCGTGGCCAGGTCGGTGGTGCCGCCGGCGGCGTCTTTCAAGATGCCGGCCACGTCGTCGGCATCCATGATGCTGAACTGGGGCTTGAGGCCCAGCACGGCCCCGTCTTCGCGCACCATGCGCACGCCCAGGGCGTGGAAGGTGCACACCAGCACATCCCGGGCAGCGCGGCCGATCAGGCCCTTGGCACGCTCGCGCATTTCTGCGGCGGCCTTGTTGGTGAAGGTGATGGCGGCAATGCGCCTGGGCTCCATGCCGCGCTCGATCATGTGCGCGATCTTGTGCGTGATCACCCGCGTCTTGCCCGAGCCGGCGCCCGCCAGCACCAGGCAGGCACCGTCGGTGTAATGGACAGCCTGGAGCTGGGCGAGGTTGAGACCGGCAGACATGGGGGTGAGGGAGCGAGAGCGCGAAGCGGGGGACGACAGAGCGCGCAATGATACAGAGCCGCGTTGAACGGCAACGCCCTGGGCGGGTGCAAAAAATTTCACATGGCGAAGCGGCGCCCGCACACCCCCGCCCTGCGAGAATGCCCTCCGTGCTGTCTGTTCTGGTTGTTACCTTTCCTTTCTTCGCGCTCGTGCTCTGCGGCTACCTGGCCGCGCGCAGCGGCGTGCTGCCGCAACCCGCCATCCCGGGGCTCAACGCCTTCGTGCTGTATTTCGCGCTGCCCTGCATGCTGTACCGCTTCGGCGCCAGCACCCCCATCGGGCAACTGCTCGACCCGGCCGTGGCGGGCGTGTACCTGCTGTGCGCGCTGGCCATGGTGGGCGGCACGGTGGCCCTCACGCGCAGCGCGCGCATCGGCTGGAACGACGCCGCCTTTGGCGCGCTGGTGGCCGCCTTCCCCAACACCGGCTTCATGGGCGTGCCGCTCCTGGTGGCGCTGCTGGGTGCGCACAGCGCGGGCCCGGCCATCGTCACCCTCGTGGTGGACATGGTCATCACCAGCTCGTTGTGCATTGCGCTGTCGCGCCTGGACGGTGCCGGCACCCACGGCGTGGGCATCGCGCTGCGCAGCGCCTTCAAGGGCATGGCCACCAACCCCATGCCGTGGTCGATTGCGCTGGGCGCGCTGGCCTCGGCCCTGCAGTTCACCTTGCCCGGCCCGGTGGACAAAACGGTGGCCATGCTGGCCGACGCCGCCTCGCCCGTGGCGCTGTTCACCATCGGCGCCGTGCTGGCCCGCTCGCAGATGAACCAGCACGAACGCGTTCTGGTGCGCGACTACGTGCCCATTGCCCTGGCCAAGCTGCTGGTGCACCCCCTGCTGGTGTGGGCGGTGGGCCATGCGGCCATTGCATTGGGTGTGCCGCTCACGCCGTTTGCGCTCACGGTGCTGGTGTTGCTGGCGGCGCTGCCCAGCGCCAGCAATGTGTCGCTGCTGGCCGAACGCTTCGGCGCCCACAACGGGCGCATCGCGCGGATCATCCTGGTGTCCACGGCGCTGGCGTTTCTGAGCTTTTCGGGGGCGGTGGCGCTGCTGGCCTGAGCGCTTTGTTTTTGATAGCTGCAAGCGATTGTGCAGCAAGCGCAAGAGCCAGAAAACACCTCAAATCGCCAGCGGGTCCACATCCACCAGCCACCGTATCAAGCCCTTGTGCTCGGGCTGGCTGCGCGTGGCTTGCAGCACCGGCTGCCACGCGGCCAGGAAGCGCTGCAGCGCGGCGCGGCTGGGGCTTTCCATGAGCATCTGGGCGCGTTCCACATTGGCCACGCGCTGGATGGTGAGGGGCACGGGCGGGAACAGGGTCACCATGTCCAGCCCCGGCAGGCCCGTCGCATGGGCTGCGGCGGTGGCGGCCGACAGGAAGCCCTGCGCCACCTCCTGCGTGCGGGCGTCGGCGCGCACCAGGGCCTGGTACGAGAACGGCGGCATGGCGGCCTCTTCGCGTTCCTTCAATTGCTGGGCGGCAAAGGCCTCGTAGTCGTGCCTGCGCAGCGCCTCGAACACCGCGTGCTGGGGGTGAAAGCTCTGCACCCACATCTCGCACTGCGTGCCCTGCGCGGCCATGTAGGCGGCGTCGCGGCCCGCGCGGCCGGCCGCCTGCATGAGCAGCGCAAACAGCCGCTCGGGCGCGCGAAAGTCGCTGCTGAACAAGGCGCCATCGGGCTGCACGGCGGCCACCAGCGTGATGCGCCGGAAGTCGTGCCCCTTGGCGATCATCTGCGTGCCCACCAGCACATCCACCTCGCCCGAATGCACCTGCTCCAGTTGGGCCTCCAGCGCGCCCTTGGCGCGGGTGGTGTCGGCGTCGATGCGGGCAATGCGGGCGGGGTCGCCGCCCGGGCGCTGCACGTTGCGCAGCAGGGCGCCCAGTTGTTCCTCAAGCTGCTCGGTGCCCCGGCCCATGGGCTGGATGTCGGGGCTGCCGCAGGTGGGGCAGTGAAACGGCACGCGCACCGTGAACCCGCAGTGGTGGCAGCGCAGCGTGCGGTCGGTCTTGTGGAAGACCTGGTGCGCGCTGCAGTGCGGGCAGTCGCTTTTCCAGCCGCAGTCCGCGCAGTGCAGCACCGGGGCGTAACCGCGGCGGTTCAGCAAGACCATGCTCTGCTCGCCGCGCGCCACGCGTTCGGTGATGGCCTGCAGCAGCGGGGCGCTGAACACGGTGCGCCGGGGCTGCTGGTTCATGTCCACCCGGCGCACGCGGGCCAGGGCGCCCGCGCCGATTCGGCTGGGCATGTGCAGCCGCACATAGCGCCCGCCGCCCTGGTCTTCGGGGGTGGGCGGGCGGCTGGCGTGCCAGCTCTCCAGCGAGGGCGTGGCCGAGCCCAGCAGCACCTTGGCGCCCTGCTCGCGCCCGCGCCAGATGGCCAGGTCGCGCGCCGAATAGCGGGCGCCCTCCTGCTGTTTGTAGCTGGGGTCGTGCTCCTCGTCGACCACGATGAGTTTGAGGCCCGGCAGGCTGGCAAACACCGCCATGCGCGTGCCCAGCACGATGCGCGCGCTGCCGCCGTGCGCGGCCAGCCAGCTTTTGAGGCGCTGGGGGTTGGTCATGCCGCTGTGCAGCGACACCACGGCGCCGGCCCCGAAGCGCGGGGCGAAGCGGCCCACAAAGCGCTCTTCGAGCTGGGGCGTGAGGTTGATCTCGGGCACCATCACCAGCGCCTGGGCGGTGGGGTCTGCTTCGAGCATTTCCTGCACGCAGCGCAGGTACACCTCGGTCTTGCCGCTGCCGGTGCTGCCAAACAGCAGGAAAGGGCCTTTTTCAGCAGCAATTCGGGCTCTGGCGCTTTCCTGCTCTGCGGTAAGTGCTATGTTTTGAATAGCATTCGGATTGTCTGCCGCCGCCGTGGCCGGGCGGCGCAGTCGCCGGGCCAACTGCTCGGGTTTCAGGTCGCGCAGTTGCGGGGGCAGGGCGGCCAGTGCCACCTCGCCCAGCGCGCGCTGGTAGTAGCGCGCCGCAAACGCCACCAGGCGGCGCCAGGGCAGGTCGAGCGGGGCCACGCCGTCGAGCACCCCGGCAATGGCGCGCAGGGTGGCGCCGTCGGGCAGTTCGCCCGTGGCCTGGTCGGCATCCCACACCACGCCCAGCACCTCGCGCGTGCCCAGCGGCACGCGCACCAGCGTGCCGGGTGTGAGCTGGCGCTCACTGGCGTAGCTCAGCAGGTCGCCCACGCCGCTGTGTGACGGGGTCTGAAGCGCAATGTGGACGATGGTGGGTGGGGACGACACGGTTTATGACAGCTTGTGGATGTGGTGTGGAGGTTGTGCGCCTAAGTGCTTGATTTGCCGAGCTGGTGTGCGTAATCCCGGTTTTCTGTGGATAACTTTGTTGACATCCCGTCGGGATGCCCCGCCAGGCCGCATGAATGCTGGCCCGCAACAGATTGCCCGCAAAAAGGGCATGAATAAAAATCGTTATAAATCAATCATCTGAAGGATTTTCGTGGGAATTTCTGTGTTAGCGCGGCCCTCCGGTTTTTTGTTGCGCCGCATCACGATTTGTGTGCATAAGTCGTACAGCCAGGGTTCGTCAAGCGGGGGAAATGCCCCCGATTTGTGCTAGCCGCCGGCGGTGCTCCTCAAAAAGTTCTTCACTTTGGTCTGCAAGTGATTGATTTCATGGGAGATTTGCAAGAAATCCAGAATTTCTGTGGATAACTTTGTTGATATCTCGGGAATTTGGCCTGCAAGCCCTTGAAATGACGCGCTCCCGCTGGGTTGCCTGCAAAAAAGGCATTCAGATTAAACCGTTAAAAATCAAACACTTAGCGTAATTTTTCAGAAATGGCAAAGACCATTGGAACGGTGTGCCGGGGCCGCAGGGGGGGCGACCGCCGCCGCCCCATTTTGTGCATAACCGTGGCAGGGATGCCACCGGGTGGTGCAGGGGGCGGCGGCCCGTTCGTTCAGCGCTGGCGCTGCGCGCGCGAGTAGCCGTGCACCGCTTCGACCAGCGCCGCCACATGCTCGGGCGGGGTGAACTGGCTGATGCCGTGTCCCAGGTTGAAGATGTGCGTGGGGCCGGTGGTGGCGCGGTCGGTGTGCGGCTGGCCGAAGCTGTCGAGCACCTTGTGCACCTGGCTGACGATCTGCGCGGGCGGGGCGAACAGCACGTTGGGGTCGATGTTGCCCTGCAGCGCCTTGCCGGGGCCGCCCACCTGGCCGCCCACGATGGCGCGGGCCTTGCCCAGGTTGGCCGTCCAGTCCAGGCCCAGCACCTCGCAGTCGATGTCCTTCATGTCGCCCAGCCAGATGCCGCCGCCCTTGGTGAAGACGATGCGGGGCACGTCCTGGCCACCCACCCCGGTGCGCTTCAGTTGCGCCAGCACGCGCTTGGTGTAGGCCAGGCTGAATTCCTGAAACGCGCCATCGGCCAGCACGCCGCCCCAGCTGTCAAAAATCATCACGGCCTGGGCGCCCGCGTCGATCTGGGCGTTCAGGTAGGCGGCCACGCTGTCGGCGTTGATGGCCAGGATGCGGTGCATCAGGTCGGGGCGGGCGTACATCAGGCTCTTGACCAGCCGGTAGTCGTCGCTGCCCTTGCCTTCGACCATGTAGCAGGCCAGCGTCCAGGGGCTGCCCGAAAAGCCGATCAGCGGAACCCGCCCGTCCAGCGCCTTGCGGATGCTGGTGACGGCATCGAACACATAGCGCAGCTTGTCCATGTCGGGCACGGCCAGCGCGGCCACGGCGGCTTCGTCGCGCACTTGCCTTGCAAAGCGCGGGCCTTCGCCCTCGGCGAACGACAGGCCCAGGCCCATGGCGTCGGGCACGGTGAGGATGTCGCTGAACAAAATGGCGGCGTCGAGCGGGAAACGCTCCAGCGGCTGCAGCGTGACCTCGGTGGCGTAGTCCACGTTGGTGGCCAGGCCCATGAAGCTGCCGGCCTGGGCGCGCGTGGCCTTGTATTCGGGCAGATAGCGGCCCGCCTGGCGCATCAGCCACAGGGGGGTGTAGTCGGTGGCTTGGCGGCGGCAGGCGCGCAGGAAGGTGTCGTTTTGCAGGGGGGCGAATGTGGAACTCATGCCCCTGATTGTCGCAGGGTGGATGGCCCCGCCCAAAGCCGATGCGCCAGTGCGTTTTCGCCGCCTCGCGCACCGGGTGCGGCACCAGCCAGCGCCACCGTGGATCCGGCTTTGCCGGTCCACCGGAGGCGTCTCCCTCAGGGGGAAGGCGTGAACCGCCTCAGGGGGAGCTATCTCTCAGCGATGTAGTGCGACATGCGCGCGGTCTCGCCGGGCGCCAGAAACGCGCGCACCTCGGTCTCCAGCGCCTGGTCGGCCAGGGTGGCGCGGGCGCGCTGGTGCAGGTAGCCGGCCCAGGATTCGACGATGAAGCGCTCCACATAGCGCGAGGGTTCGCCCAGGTCCTTGTACACGCGCCAGAAGGTGGCGCCGTCGCGCCGGCGCGGGGCCTTCATGCGGCTGATGGTGTCCAGAAACGCGGCGTCGGTGCCTGGCGCGATGCGGTAACCCACCTCCACGGCCACGGGGCCGGCCTCGGGCAGGGGCTCGGCTTCGATGAAAAGCTCGTCCCAGGGCGTGGCCTGCGTCACCTCGTGCAGGGCGCCCATGCGCAGCGGCATGGGCTTGGCCAGCAGCAGGCCGGCCGCCATGCACGCAGCCGCCACGCACAGCGTGGGCGTGAGGCCGATGAGGTCGGACGAGGCGCCCCAGAACGCCGAGCCCATGGCAAACGCGCCCAGCGCCGCCACCATGTGCATGGCCACGGCGCGCGAGCGCACCCACTGCGGCGCGCTGGCCTGGGTGGCGGTGTTGAAGGTGGACATGGCCGACATCCACGCCGCGCCCGCCAGCAGCAGCCACAGATAGACGAACCAGGCCCGCTGCGTGAGCGCGGCCACCAGCATGGCGGCGGCAAACACGCCGCCTGCAGTGCCCACGATGGCCTCCAGCCCGAAGCGTGCCCGCAGCCGCCCCAGCACCAGGCCCACCAGCACGGCGCCCGTGCCCAGGCAACCCATCAGCAGGCCAAAGCCCTGCGCGCCCGTGCCCAGGCGCTGGGCAATCACCGGCAGCAGCGCCCACAGGGCCGAGCCCGCCGCGCCAAAGGCCGTCACGCGCACCAACTGCGCCAGGATCATGCGCGAATGCCAGGCAAAACGCAGGCCGCTGAGCGTGCCGCCCCACAGGCGCTCGGCGGGCAGTTTGGATGGCGGGTGCGCTTTCGGCGGCCAGCGGCGGATCGACTCCCACATCACCAGCGTGGTGGCCACCGTGACGGCAAACACCCAGCCGGCCCCCAGCAGCGCAAACAGCAGCCCCGCCAGCGTGGGCCCCACGGCGCGCGCCGCGTTGTAGGCAATGCTGACGGCGGTGATGGCCTGCGGCCACTCGTCGCGCGGCACCGGGTCGATCACCGACGAATTCCATGCGGGGGTGAGCATGGCCGTGCAGCAGCCGCACACAAACACCAGCAGCAGCACCGACGCCGGGCCGCCCCATCCGCCCAGCACCAGCAAGGCCAGCAGCGCGCAGGCCCCGGTCTGGGCCAGCAGCGCACCCGAAATCAGGCGCCGGCGGTCGGTGGTGTCGGCCAGCACGCCGGCGGGCAGCGCCAGCAAAAACATGGGCATGAACACGGCGGTCTGCACCAGTGCCGCCAGGAACGAGGAGCCCGTGAGCTCCACCATGAGCCACGCGGCCGCCATGGTCTGCATGCCGTTGCCCACGAAAAACACCCCGCCGCAAACCCACAGGCCCCGGAACGCGGTCTGGCGCAGGGGGCTCCACAAAGAGGACGAGGGGTGCGGCATGGCGATGGGTGAAGTCGGCTGACGAAGGGACTGGCGGGGCTGGCGGTTGGGAGCGCCGCGGGTGTCGGCGCGCCGTGCACCGAGGATATCGCCTGGGCCCCGGTTTTGGGCCACTCTGTGCTGGAAGTCCCTCGAATCCGGCTGTCGGTAATGCGATGGTGGCGCCGCCCGAGAGCTGCGGCGCAATGGCCGTGGCGGGCAACGGCTTCGGTGGGGGGGCCCGGATGGGCTGCCTGTCTCAGAACGTGTTTACGATCTCGCAGCCTCTGGGAGATCGTAAACACATTCGCAGGTGCCTCGCATTGCATCCGTTCGGGCGAAGCCTTTGGACAAGCGTCGCGCCGGTTTCCTGCGGACCGGTGATTCAGGCGGTAGCCCGCGCCAAAGCCTGGTCAATGTCCCAGAGGATGTCGTCAATGTCCTCGATGCCCACGCTCAGCCGCACCATGTCGGCGCTCACACCGGCGCGGGCCAGCTCTTCTTCACTCAGCTGGCGGTGCGTGGTCGAGGCGGGGTGGATCACCAGCGTCTTGGCGTCGCCGATATTGGCCAGATGGCTGAGGAACTCGCAGGCGTCGATGAACTTTTCTCCCGCCGCGGCCCCGCCCTTCACGCCAAAGGTCAGGATGCCCGAGGCGCCGGGGTGGCCGTCCACCGCGCGGAACTGCTTGTGCGCCAGCGCGTGGTACGGCGAACCGGGAAGGCCGGGGTAGTTGACCCATTGCACCTTCGAATGGCCCTGCAGGAACTGCGCCACCTTGAGCGCATTGCGGCAGTGCTCGCGCATGCGCAGGTGCAGGGTTTCGGCGCCTTGCAGCAGCTGCCAGGCGTTCATGGGCGAGAGCACGCCGCCAAAGGTGCGGTTGACCTCCATGCGCGCCTTCATGGTGTAGCCGAAATCGCCAAAGGTTTCGTGGAACTTCACGCCGTGGTAGGCGCGGCTGGGCTCGACCATCTCGGGGAACTTGCCGTTGTCCCAGGGAAACTTGCCGCCCTCCACCACCACGCCGCCCATGGTGGTGCCGTGGCCGCCGATGTATTTGGTGGCGCTGTGCACCACGATGTCGGCGCCAAAATCGAGCGGGTTGCACAGGTAGGGGCTGGCCACCGTGTTGTCGATGACCAGCGGCACGCCATGCGCGTGCGCCACGTCAGCGATGCGCGCAATGTCGAGCACGTTCACCAGCGGGTTGCCGATGGTTTCGCCATACACCGCGCGCGTGTTCGGCCGCATGGCGCGGGCAAAGTTCTCGGGGTCGGCCGGGTCCACAAAAGTGGTCTCGATGCCCAGGCGGCCAAAGCCCACGCCGAGCTGCCCCACCGTGCCGCCATACAGCGTGCTGGCCGCCACGATGTGGTCGCCGTTTTTGAGGATGGCCAGCAGCGCCGCCATCTGCGCGGCCATGCCGCTGGCGCAGGCCAGGGCCGCGCGGCCGTTTTCCAGGCTGGCGATGCGCTCCTCCAGCACCGCCACCGTGGGGTTGCTGATGCGGCTGTACACATTGCCGAAGGTCTGCAGGTTGAACAGGCTGCTGGCGTGCTCGGCGTCGTCGAAGACGAAGCTCGTGGTCTGGTGGATGGGCGTGGCGCGCGCGCCGGTCACCGGGTCGGGCTGGGCGCCGGCATGGATGGCGCGGGTGCCGAAGCCATAGGCGTGGTCGGGTGCTGTGCTCATGGCGGTTTATGCATCAAGTTGGCCATCAGTGCTTGTGTATAAAGCGCAAACAGCTATTAAAACAGGAGTAACTGGTGTCCTGGGCTGGAAGTTCGTTGAAGAAGTAAAAATGTCGAAATCGTTGTCAGGCAAGGCGCAAACCACCGTGATAGCAGTAGTAGCTATCGCGAGGATTTGCAACGCAGCATGGTGGCGATTTTGGGCATCTTCATGAAACGAATTTGCAACCCAGGACACCCGTCAGTAGGGAAGCTGCCTCAGCCGCTTGGCGGTGATCACGCCGGTGTTCACGCCCATCCAGCCCAGGCCACCAAACAGGCGCGCATGCTCAATTTTTACGCAGCGGTTCTGGATGACCTGCAGGCCCGCGTCCTCGGCGCGCCGGGCGGCGCTTTCGTTGACCACGCCCAGCTGCAGCCACAGGCAACTGGCGCCGATGGCCACGGCCTCCTCGGCCAGCGGCGCGATGTCCTCGCTTTTGCGAAAGCAGTCCACCATGTCGATGCGCCCGCCCTGGCGGGCAATGGCCTGCTCGGCGTCGGACAGGCTGGCGAAGCAGGTCTCGCCCAGGATGCTGCCGCCGCCCTGCGCCACCACCGGGTTCACCGGCACGATGCGGTAGCCGTGCGCCTGCATGTACTTGGCGGCAAAGAAGCTGGGGCGGTGCCACTGCGGCGACAGGCCCACCACCGCAATGGTGCGGCAGCGGCCCAGAACGTCGCGCAGGGTGCTGATGGTGTCGGGGGTGCGGCTCATGCGGGGCAGTGTACGCAAGCGCGCGGCCCCGTGGCCGGGACCGGGGCTGGGGCCTGCGGGGGGCCGATGCGGGACGCCGTCAGCGGGACGACTTGCCGCCCAGGTAGGTGGCGAGCAGGTCGAAGAACCGCTGGTAGAACTTGCCGTCCGCAATGGTCTGGCTGGCCACCTTCACCAGTGAATCCGCGCTTTTGGACCAGGGCATGGTGATGCTGCCCGCCCCCGCCACGCTGAAACCCGTGGCGCCGGAGGTCTTCTTGAGCTCGTAGGTGGTTTCCACCGCGTTGGCAAACATCATGCTTGCGCCGTCGCGGTCCTTGCAGGTGACGAAGAAGTCGATGGTGGCGTTGACCTCGTCATCGGGCTGGAAATGCTTCTGGGCATGGATGGCCAGACCGTCGCTGGTTTCGATGCGATAGCCCTGGCTGAGCAGCGCCATCTGAGCGGCATCGCAGGCCTTGCCGGGGGGCTGGTCCACGGCCCGCTGGTACGGAGATTCCTTCTTGAAACCCTCGTCCTGGTAGACGGGGGAGCTGCCGCAACCGGCCAGAGCAGCGAGCAGGGACACCATGAGAGCCGACTTCAGCAACAGCGTTTTCATGGGCCCATTATCCTGGGTTCCCGAGGGGAAAAAAACAACGCGCCGTTGCTGTGTCCCTGCGTCGCAAAATCCCTGCCGGTGGCGCGCTGGGCCCTGCACGGCGGGCAAGCTCTCCGGCAGGCCGGGGCGCTACAGCGCCGCCAGCGCGGCCCGCACATCGGCCACGCTGAGAATCTCGGTCAGCACCACCGGCGCCTTGCCCGGTGCGTAGAGCACATACACCGGCACGCCGCTGCGCCCGAGCCGGGTGAGGGCGGCGGTGATGGCGGGGTCGCGGCGCGTCCAGTCGGCGCGCAGCAAGGCCACCTTGCGCTGGGCGAAATCGGCCAGCAGGCTGCCGTCGGTGAGCGTGGTGCGCTTGTTGTACTGGCAGGTCACGCACCAGGCGGCGGTGAAATCCACAAACACCGGCTGGCCAGCGGCCATCAGCGCGGCCGCGCGGTCAGCGGACCACGGCTGCCAGGCATTGGCAGCGCTGCCAGCGCCGGTGGCGACCGGGGCGGCGCTCTCCACCGGTTTGGTGACATTTTGGCCAATGGCGCTTATCAGCCAAGCGCCACCAGCTATCAAAACAGAAGCAATGACCACCCGGGTGCGCCCGCGCAGCGTGAGCGACCACACCAGCGCGCTGCCTGCCACCAGCAGCGCCAGCAGCGCGCCCGCGCCGTCGATACCGCTTTGCTGGCCCAGCACCCACACCAGCCAGACCACCGTGGCGAACATGGGAAACGCCATGGCGCGGCGGAAGGTGGCCATCCACGGGCCGGGGCGGGGCAGCCAGCCCACCACGGCGGGCACCAGGCTGGCCGCAAGGTAAGGCAGGGCCATGCCCAGGCCCAGCGCGGCAAACACGGCCAGCGCCTGCGCGGCGGGCATGCCCACGGCGAAGCCCAGCGAGGCGCCCATGAACGGCGCGGTGCAGGGCGAGGCAATGGCCACGGCCAGCACGCCCGACAAGAATGCATCGCCCACCGGGTGGCGCGCCTGCAGCGTGGCCAGGCGCCCCGGCACGAACTGGCCGAACTCGAACAGGCCTGCCAGGTTGAGCCCGATCAGCGTGAACAGCGCGGCCAGCAGCGCCACCACGGCGGGCGACTGCAGCTGAAAGCCCCAGCCCAATTGCTCGCCCGCCGCGCGCAGGCCCAGGAGCAGGCCGCCCAGCGCCAGAAACGACAGCACCACGCCGCCCGTGTAGGCCGCCCCCGCCAGGCGCTGTGCGCGCCGGTTGCTGCCGTGCTGCGCAAAGCCCAGCACCTTGATGGCCAGCACCGGGAACACGCAGGGCATGAGGTTGAGCAGCAGGCCGCCCAGAAGCCCGCCGACCAGCGCCGCCAGCAGCGTGCCCAGCGGGACGCTGGCGGGGGCAGGAGGCGCGGACTCGGCCTGGTTGGCCGCCAGCGCCGCTGCCAGGGCGGGCGACACGCTGGCGCGCGCGGCGGCGGCCCAGGTGCCGCTCACGCTGGCCACGGTGCGCCAGGCGTGGGGAGCTTGCGGGTCTGCGGGGCGCTGGTCGAGCGCCAGCACCAGCGGCAGGCTGGCGGGCGTGTCGCCCCGCTGGGGCGACAGCGGCAGGTCGGCGGTCCAGACATCGCCGTTCCAGGCCTGCGTCCAGTCCTTGCCGGGCACGGCGGCGGGGATCAGCACCTCGGGCGTCTCGGCGAACAGCGCCAGCGTCTTGCCGCGTGCAGCGGCGGGCAGCCCGCGCACGTTCAACTGCAGGCGCTCGCCCTGCACCTGCACCTGGCTGCCCTGGCCGTCGCCCGCCAGCGCCAGCGGCTGGTCGGCCTGGCTCTGGGCGAAGGCGGCGGCGTGCAACGCGGTGGAGCCACGCACCGGCAGTTGCAGGGCAAATTCGCCCTCTTCGGGAATGCACTCGACGCGGCACACCAGCCAGGTGGCGCGCAGGCGCACATCCAGCATGCCGTTGCCCGCCAGCGGCGGCTGGAAGGCGGGGCCCACCTGCACCGGCACGGGCAGCAGCACCGTGCCTTCGTAGCCATGGTTGGCCAGGGTGCCGATGCGGATGGTGTGGGGCACGGGCCAGGCGATCTCGCCTGCGGCCAGGCCGGCGGGCAGCGTCCAGGTCAGCGCGGTGGGCAGGCCCGAGTCGCCGGGGTTTTTCCAGTAGGTGTGCCACTCGGGCTGGTGGGTGATCGAGAGGCCCAGCCACAGCGGCTGGCCCGGGCCCACGCCTTCGGGGGCGTGCGCGATGAGTTCGGCGCGCACGCGGGGCGTGGTGACCACGCTGCCGGTGCTGCCCCCCGGTTTTTGACTGAATTGGGCACTGGCGCCCGTCCATGAAGCGGTGACAGCTATTAAAAGCAGAGCGAAAAAGAGGCGCGAGAGCAGGCGGTAGGGCATGGTTACAGGGTGTGAGCGCGTGCGCAGCGGTTGGTTCCGGTGCGCCCTGGCAGGGCACGCCGGGCGTTGTGCAGCACCCCGCGCGCGGCGCCGCCTATTGTGTCGCCAGGTTCAGCTGGGCCTGGGGCGTCCATTTTTCGTCCAGCGCGGTGGTCCTGGGCGCGGCCAGGAACAGGCGCTCCTCGGGCAGCTTTTGCTCGAACAGATAGGCCTTGACGGCCTGGCTGCGGTGCGTGGCCAGCTCGGTGGCCAGGTCTTCGGTGGCGGCGGGCAGGTGGGCCAGCAGCAGGGCTTCCATCTCGGGCACCGGCAGGTCCTTGGCCATGCCCACCAGATTGCGTGGCTTGGGCATGTCGGCGCGGCGGTACACCTCCTTGAGCAGCGCCGGGTATTCGGCGGCCTGCACGGGGGTGGTGTCGGCGGGGGCCGCACGGCGCTTTGCGGCGCGCACCAGGTCTTGCAGGCGCTCGCGCTGGATGGCTTCGCGTTCGCGCTCCAGGCTGGCCGTGCCGGTCACGGTGATCTTGAGCGCGGGCCGCTCGGTCAGCGCCTTGGCCACCTTGTCCAGGCTTTGCCGGGCCTCGGGCGTGAGGTTGGCGCTGCCGGGGGCGAAGGCCACGCTGCTGAGTTCGTCGCCGCCGCCGAAGGCGCGGGCCAGCAGGCTGAACGGCGCCGTGATGGCCTTGCCGATCAGGTTGACGATGATCTTGAAGATGACGGGGCCGATGCGAAATTGCGGGTCGTTCAGCGAGCCGCTGATGGGCAGATCGAGGTCGATCACGCCATGGCTGTCGGCCAGCAGGGCCACGGCCAGCCGCACCGGCAGGCTGTTGGGGGCGCCCTCCACGGGTTCGCCGAACGTGAGCTGGTTGAGCACCAGCTTGTTGCTGGCGGTGAGCTGGCCATTGGGCAGCACCTTGTAGGACACATCCATGCTCAGCTTGCCGCGCTCGATGCCGTGGCCCGCGTATTTCACCGAATAGGGCGTGAGGGGCGGCAATTCGAGGTCGCGCACCTTGCCCTGGATATCGAGCGCCAGCGGCTTGGCCAGCGGGTTGAGCTTGCCGGTGATTTCCAGCGAGGCCGAGCCCTCGGCGCGGCCGCGCAGCTCCAGGTCGGCCAGCACGGGCTCGCCGCCCGGGGGCTGGGACGAGAACGCGCTGAGCTTGCCGGTCAGCTCGGTCAGGTCGGCCGAGTAGTTGGGCTTGATGAAGAAGTCCGAGAACAGCACCTTGCCGTTGACCAGGCTCACCGGGCCGAACACCACCACCGGGGCCAGCGGGTCGGGCGGGAGCGGGGTGCTGGCCGACGCGGCGGCGCCCGCGGGCGTCACGGGGGCCGGTGGCGCGGGCATCGCGGTGGGCGGCGTGTTGTTGACCTGGGCCGGGCTTTTGGCGATGTCGCTCAGGTTGATGCGGCCGTTTTCGTTGATGGTGATGCGCGCATAAAAGTCGGCCAGGCTGGTTTCCTTCACCTCCACCCGGGGGGCGGTGTTCGGTGCCAGGGCCACGCTCAGGCCGCGCAGGCCCAGGCTCTTCCAGGCCAGCAGTTCCTCGCCCACCTGGGCGGCGGTCTTGGGCGTGGCGGCGGCCGTGCTGTTGGCGCGCAGCGCGTCGATGGCGGCATCGCCGCTCACGCGCAGCGTGGTGCCGCGCGTGCTTTGGGACATCGCCACCTGGCCGCGAAAGCCCACGTCGGCGCGCAGCAGTTCGATGGCGAACTGGTCGGCCAGGTAGCCGTCCAGGGCGTGCAGGGGCAGGCGGCTGGCCTCCAGCCGGCCTTGCGTGGCAAAGGGCTGGGGCGTCAGCGTGCCCCGGTAGTCGAGCTTGCCGGCGTTGCCCCGGCCTGCGGACACGCGGGCCGAGAGGTTCAGCGCCTCGGGCTTGCGGCCGTCCGGGGCCAGGTTGCGGGCCTTCAGGCTCAGCGCCGAGACGTTCAGCGCCACGGGGCGGGGCTGGGCGCGGTCGGCAAAGGCCACGCTGCCCTCGTCCACGTTCAGCTCGCCCAGGCGCACGCGCCATGCGGGCGTTGCGGCGGCGGTGCTGGAGGGCTTGGTGGCAGGCGTGGCCTTGAGCCAGCGCTCGAACATCCAGCGGCCATCGGCGGCGCGTTCCACCGTGGCCTTGGGCTGGGTGATGCCCAGGCGTTCGATGTCCACGGTGCGCTGGTCCAGGTTCAGTTTCAGGCCGTCCAGCGCCACCTTGCCCACGCTGGCCAGCGCGGTCTTGCCCTGTTGCAGCGCCAGCTGCTCCAGCGCCAGGGGGCCGGCGCCGAGCGTGATGCCCGTGGCGCCCGCCTTGGCAGCGTCGCCGGCGGGGGCTTGCCAGTGCACGGCCATCTCGCCGCTGATCTGGCCGGTCAGCGCGGGCTCCAGCGTCTGCGCCAGGTAGGGCGCGGCCAGCTGCAGGGCGAGGCCCTGGGCCGACAGGTTCACCTCGGCGGCCTGGTCGGTGGCCTGTCCCTTGAAGGTGAGGGTGCTGCCCTGCACGCCCAGCGCGCCCGTGAAGGTGAGCGGGGACTTGAACGGAAACGCCACATCGGCCACATCCAGCGTGAGGTCGGTGGCCTGCAGCGCGGCGGCCGGCCGGGTGCCCTGGTCGCTCCAGCGCACCTGGCCGTGGCGCACGGCGGCCTGTGCCACGGCCACGGTCCAGCCGGGGGCGGCTGCGGGTGGGGTTGCGCCGCTGGCGGGGGACTGGGGGGGCGGTGCGGCAGGCGGTGTTGGGGCGGGCGCTGCGGGCTTGGCGGGGGTGGCCAGTTGCGCGAGGTTGATCTCGCCCTGGGCATTGCGCGTGGCCGTCACGATGGGCGATGCCAGCTCCACGCGGGCCAGGCGCACCACCTGGTCGAGCGGCCGCACATCGGCCATGTCCACCGTGAGGCGTTCGTAGGAAAGCAGGGGTTGCTGGTTGCGGTCGGTGATCTGCACCTTGCGCGTCTGCACCTGGCCCGATAGTTTCACGGCCAGGCGGGGCGCCTGCTCGAACGCCACCTTCAGGTCCAGGTCGAGGACGGCGCCCTGCACCCGCACCGGCAGGCTGGCGGGCAGGTAGGGCAAATAGGGCGCCAGATCGAGCCCCTCCCATTTCACCGTGGCGTCGCCCTTGCCGGTCTGGGCAAACGGCGTGGCCTGCGCCGACGAGTCAAACCGGCTGCCGCCGACCTCGAACGACAGGTGCGGCTCGACCTTGATCTCGCGTTGCGCGGGCAGGGTGCTGATGAACGGCACTTTGAGGGCCAGCTGGCGCACGGCGTGGGTCTTGTTCACCGTGCGGTCGTCGAAGTCGATGGCGCCGCCGGTCAGCGTGAGGTTGTGCAGCGCCAGCCGCGCGGGGCCGCTGGCCGGTTTGTCGCCGGGGGCGGTGAGCCGGGCCAGGATGTCGTCCACGTCGTAGTGGCCGTCCGAGAGGTGCGTGAGCCGCAGATGGGGTGCGTCGATCGCGAGGGCGTCCACCACGGGCGCCAGGCGCAGCAGCGACTGCAGCTCGGCATCGGCATAGATGCGCGCGATTTCCAGCTGCGGGGGGCCGCCCTGGGCGCCGCCGATGGCGATGTCGCGCAGGGTGACCTCCAGCGTCCAGGGCGTGAACTCGATGGCCCCCACGGTGACCGGGCGCCCCAGCTGTTCGCTGGCGATGCGCTCCAGCGGGCCCTTGGCCAGTGCCGGCACCGACAGCCAGCTCAGCAGCCACAGCAGCACCAGCGCCAGCAGGGCCCACAGGCCCCGGCGAACCCAGCGGTGGTGGCGCAATGTGACGAGCGACGCGAGGGAAAAGGTCTTTGGCATGGTGCGGGCAGTGTGGGGTGAAACGCGGCACAAAGCCAGTCGGGCCCGGTGGCGCAGGCTTTGCACAAATTGGATTATCCTGCGCGCCGCCGCTCCACTACCATGGCGGGCATGACCGCCGCCGCCCACCCACCCCTGCCGTCGCGCTTCTGGGCCGACCTCTCCACCCGCGATTTCACCCGGCTGCGCGCCAGCGGCCAGGCCCGGCAGACGGTGGCCGTGTTGCCCGTGGCGGCCATCGAGCAGCATGGGCCGCATCTGCCGCTGTCGGTGGACGCCACGCTGCTGCAGGGCGTGATCGACGCCGCGCTGCCGCTGCTGCCCGCTGCGCTGCCCGTGCTGTTCCTGCCGCCGCAGGAGGTGGGCCTGAGCCCCGAGCACATCCGCTTTCCCGGCACGCTCACGCTGTCGCCCGCCACGGTGATCGCGCTGTGGACCGAGATGGGCGAATGCGTGGCGCGCGCCGGGGTGAAAAAGCTCCTGCTGTTCAACGGCCATGGCGGCCAGGTCAGCGTGATGGACATCGTGGCGCGCGAGTTGCGCACGCGCAGCAATCTGCTGGTGTACAGCGCCAGCTGGTTCAGCCTGCCGCTGCCCGGCGCGGTGGCCGGCCAGTTCAGCGCCGAGGAGCACCGCTTCGGCATCCACGCGGGCGAGATCGAGACCTCGATGATGCTGCACCTGGCGCCCGCCACGGTGCACATGGAGCACGCGCGCGATTTCCGCTCCACCTCGCAGGACCGCGCCGAGCGCTACGCCATCCTGGGCAACGGCACAAGCGCCAAGCTGGGCTGGCAGATGCAGGACTACCATGTGGCCGGGGCGGTGGGCAATGCGGCCGCGGCCACGGCCGACAAGGGCCGGGCGGTGGTGGATGCCGCCGCGCAGCAACTGGTGCGGCTGCTGCAGGAACTGCACGATCTGCCGCTGGCCACCCTGGTGGATGGCCCCGGGGGACTGGCCGAGTAATTTGGAGTTTGGTAACTATTCAGATAGTAGATAGCCCACCGTTCGGGCTGAGCCCTTCGGCAGGCTCAGGGCGAACGGGGTGAGTGGTTTCGAGGTTGTGATGTTATTGGGCTGTAGCGCTTATCCAGCAAGCGCAAGCAGCTCTTGTTTTGATAGTAGATGACTACATCACCCGCCCGAACCACCACACCGACAGCCCTGCGGCCAGCACCGCCAGCGCGGCGCCTGCCAGCGCCAGCAGGGCCGAGATTTCGGTTTCGCGCTTTTCCACCGTGAGGCGGGTACTCAGGGTTTCGTACACCTTCTTCAGGTCGGCGGCCGTGGCGGCGTGGAAATATTCGGCCTGGGTGCGCAAGGCCACGGCCTTGAGGGTTTCTTCGTCCAGCCGCACGCGCATCGACCAGCCCTCGAAGCCAATGGTTTCGCCCTGCAGCGTGCCCACGCCCACGGTGTACACGCGCACGCCCCGGTCGGCGGCCCACTTGGCGGCTTCGAGCGGGTCCACCCCCGTGGTGCGCTGGCCGTCGGTCAGCATGATGATGGCGGCCGAGTTGTAGGAGCCGGGGGCCACGGGCGTGAAGGTCTTGGCCGGGTCCTGCTTGGTGATCTCGTCGAGCGCGCGCGCGCGCATGGCCTGGCGCCCGCCCAGGGCCGCGATGTCGATGCCCGCGTCGGGGAACAGCGTGGCCAGCGCCAGCATGATGCCGTTGCCCGTGGCCGTGCCCCGCTGCAACTGAAAGCTGTCGATCGCCTTGACCAGGTCTTCATGGCTCTGGGTGGGCAGTTGTGCCAGCTGGGCACTGCCCGCAAAGGCCACGATGCCCACGCGCACATGGCGCGGCAGCTCGGCGATGAAGGCCTTGGCGGCGTTCTGCGCGGCGGTGATGCGGTCGGGCTCCACGTCGGAGGCGCGCATGCTGCCCGACACGTCCATGGCCAGCATGATGGTCTGCTGCTCCGAGGGCAGCGTGATGACGGCCAGCGGACGCGCCGCCGCCAGCAGCAGGGCCACCAGCGCCAGCAAGAACAGTGCGGGCGGGATGTGGCGGCGCAGGCGCTGGCCGGGGCCGAGCGCCGCGCGCACCAGCCCGAGGCTGGGGTAGTCCAGCGCCTGCTGCCTGCGCCGGTGCAGCAGCCAGGCGTACAGGGCCACCAGCAGCGGCACCGCCAGCAGCAGCCAGAGCAGGGTGGGCCAAAGAAAGACCATGGTCGGGTGTCCTTGGGTTGGGTGGTTTCAGGCAGCGCCCTGCCCGATCTGCCCGGCCGGCACGGTGGCGGGGCGGGGGCTGGGCTTGAAAGCGCGCAGCCGCGGCCCCGCGCGGCGCTGGCGCAGGTCCATGAAGCGCAGCAGGGCGTCGATCAGGTCGTCATCGGTGCGCAACTCCAGCGTGTCGGCGCCCGCGGCGGCCAGGCCGGTGCGCAGGGTGGCCTCGCGCTCGGCGGCCAGGCGGGCAAAGCGCTGGCGAAAGGCCTTGTCGTGCGTATCGACCTGCAGTTGCTCGCCGGTTTCGGCATCGCGCAATAGCACCAGGCCCAGGTCGGGCAGCTCGAGTTCGAGCGGGTCGAACAGGCGCACGGCCACCACGTCGTGGCGCTGCGCGAGCTGGGCCAGCGGCTTTTCCCAGCCGGGCGCGCTGATGAAGTCCGACACCACGAACACCGTGGAGCGCCGGCGAATGCCGCCCAGGCCGGCCTGCAGCAGCAAGCCCAGCTGCGTGCCGCCAGCGGCCCCGCCGCTGGCCGGCTGCAGCAGCCGGTGCACCAGGTGCAGCACCTGCGCGCGGCTGTTGCGCGGGGGCAGCACGGCATCCACCGCGCGCGCGCTGCGGCCTTCTGCATCCTTTGCGCCACCCGCACTCCCCGCGCCATAGAGCATGGCGCCCACGCGGTTGCCGTGGCGCGTGAGCAGTCGCGCCAGCACTCCCACGAAGCCGGTGAGGATGTCGCGCTTGGCGTGGCCCTGCGGGCCAAAGTGGATGGAGGGGCTCAGGTCCAGCAAAAACCAGGCCGACATTTCGCGGTCTTCGGTGAACACGCGCACATGGGGGGCGTTCAGGCGGGCCGTGACGTTCCAGTCGATGTGGCGCACATCGTCGTGGGGCTGGTATTCGCGCAGGTCGGCCAGGTCCAGCCCGCTGCCGCGCACCAGCGTGCGGTAGTCGCCCTGCAGCAGGCCGTCGAGCCGCCGGATGACATGCCACTCCAGCTGCCGCAGCAGGCGGTCGGCCTGGCCGGGCAAGTGGGGCGGGGCGTGCCCGGGGGCGGTTTCAGGCGGCTTTTTTCTCATGGTGCAACGGCCGCGCAGGCGCCGGTATCTTGGCCATGATGCGGACAATCAGCGCATCGGCATCCAGCCCGTCCGAGAGCGCCTCGTACGACAGCGACAGCCGGTGGCGCAGCACATCGCCCGCCAGGTCGGTCATGTCCTCGGGCAGCACGTAGGCGCGCCCGCGCAGCATGGCCAGGGCCTGGGCGCCTTCGGCCAGGCAGATGGTGGCGCGCGGGCTGGCGCCACAGGCAATGAACTGCGCAATGTCCTGGACGCCGTGCTGCGCGGGCGCCCGCGTGGCCGCCACCAGCTTCACCGCGTATTGCAGCAGCGACGGGTCCACATACACGCCGCGGCACTCGGCCTGCAGGGCCGACAGCTGCCCCGTGGTGGCCACGGGCAGCACCTGCACGGGCGCATCGAGGGCGCGCTGGGCAATCACGAACTCTTCCTCTTCGGTGGGGTAGTCGAGCAGCACCTTCATCATGAAGCGGTCCACCTGGGCCTCGGGCAGGGCATAGGTGCCTTCGGTCTCGATGGGGTTTTGCGTCGCCATCACCAGAAAGGGCTCGGGCACCTTGTGGGTTTCGCCGGCAATCGTCACCTGGCGCTCCTGCATCACCTCCAGCAAGGCGCTTTGCACCTTGGCGGGGGCGCGGTTGATTTCGTCGGCCAGCAGCAGGTGCGTGAACACCGGGCCCAGCGTGGTGCTGAACTCGCCCGTCTTCTGGTTGTACATGCGCGTGCCCACCAGGTCGGCGGGCACCAGGTCGGGCGTGAACTGGATGCGCTTGAAGCTGCCCTGGATGGTGCTGGCCAAGGTTTTGACGGTGAGCGTCTTGGCCAGGCCCGGCACGCCTTCGACCAGCAGATGGCCCTGGGCGAGCATGGCCACCATCACGCGTTCGAGAAAGCGGTCTTGCCCGACCACGACGCGCTTGACCTCGTAAAGCACCTGTTCCATCAGCGTGGCGGTATTGGTTGTGGCATCCATGGGGTTCTGTCCTTCTCATTGATCAACGATGCTGCGAACCGTCCTCAGCCCACGAAATGGGCGTGGCCAATGCGAGGGACACCGAGCAAGGGCCGCCCCGCAGTGAGGGTGTCGTCCCCCTTGAGGGGGAAGGCGCGAAGCGGCTCAGGGGGTGTTCCATGTCAGAACGGCGGCATGCCCACGGCGGCCGCGGCGTTTTCAATGGGCACGGCAAAGCCGATGCCGATGAAGGTGCTGGCCTCGGTGGGGTTGAGGATGGCGGTGACGATGCCCACCACCTCGCCGTCCATGGTGACCAGCGGGCCGCCCGAGTTGCCGGGGTTGGCGGCCGCGTCGAACTGGATCAGGTTGGTCAGCGGACGATTTCCTTCGGGCGATTCGAATTCCCGGTCCAGGCCCGACACCACGCCCGCCGAAACCGACGGCCCGATGCCGAACGGAAACCCGATGGCCACCACCTGGTCGCCCGCCCGCATGCCTTGCGTGGAACGCAGGGGCGCGGCGGCCAGGTCGTCGGGCACCTTGTGGGCCTGCAGCACGGCCAGGTCGTTCTCGGGCTGGGCGCCGGTGACGCTGGCGGTGGTTTCCAGCCCGTCGTGGAAGGTGATGGTGATGCGGCTGGCGCCCTGCACCACATGCAGGTTGGTGAGGATGATTCCCGAATCCACGATCACCACGCCGGTGCCGACACCGCGCTCGATCTCGCCCTTGCCGTTCTTGCTGCGCGCATAGCCCACCACGCGCACCACCGACGGCGCCACGGCCTCCACCGCCCCTGCGGCGGGCGAGGGCAATGTGGTGTTCTCCAGGGTGCGCAGCACGGCGGCGTCGATGTCGTCCTGCGTGATGCGGCGGGGCGCGGTGCCCGGGTGCAGCCACAGGCTGGCCAGCAGCAGCGCGGCAAGCACCACCACGGCCGCCCACAGGGCGCGCAGGCGGTTGCGCGGGGCGGTAGTGGTGGCCGACGTGGCGGCGGCGGGCTGCGCCAGCGATGGCGGCGGCCCCGGCGCGATGGCGACTTCGGCCGCCGGTTCTGCCGGGCGCCGGGTGGGGCGGGAACTGCTGTAGAGGGCGGGCCGGGGCATCCTGTCACCTTCTGGTTCCATGGCCATTTCCTGTCCCGGTCCGCACGCTCATGGGGGCTGCGGGCGCTGCGCTGGTGCTGGCACGCGGGGAGGAGGAAACGCAATGTCGCGCCAGGGCGTGGCGCACGGTTTTCACGGTAGCACGGATCGCTGATTTGTGCACCCGCTGTCTGGCATGGCCGCTGGGTCCTGTGGGGCGGGCGCGGGTGCGGCATCATGGCGGCATGCCTTCCTGGATCGACACGCACTGCCACCTGGACGCCGCCGAGTTTGCCGCCGACCGCGATGCGGTGCGTCGGCAGGCCGCTGCCGCGGGTGTGGCGCACTGCGTGATTCCGGCCGTGGAGCGCGCCAACTGGGATGCCGTGCGCCAGCTGGCGCACCGCCACGGCGACAGTTACGCCCTGGGCATTCACCCGCTTTACACCGCGCGGGCGGCCGATGCCGACCTGGCGCTGCTGGCCCAGGCGCTGGAGCAGCACCGCCACGACCCGCGCCTGGTGGCCATCGGCGAAATCGGTCTCGACTTTTTTGCCGCCGGCCTCGACCCCGCGCGGCAGGAGCAGTTTTACCGCGCCCAGCTGCAGCTGGCGCGCCGGTTCGACCTGCCGGTGATCGTGCATGTGCGCCGCTCGGCGGACAAGCTGCTCAAGGGCCTGCGCGACATTGCCGTGCCGGGCGGCATAGCCCACGCCTTCAATGGCAGCCTGCAGCAGGCCCAGGCCTTCATCGCGCTCGGCTTCAAGTTGGGGTTTGGCGGCGCGGTGACCTATGACCGCGCATTGCAATTGCGCCGGCTGGCGGCCGAGCTGGCCGAATCGGCCCTGGTGCTGGAAACCGACGCGCCGGACATCCCGCCGCACTGGCTCTACACCACGGCCGCGCGGCGTGCAGCCGGACAGCCGCAGGGCCGCAACGCGCCGGCCGAGCTGCCCCGCATCGCCGAGGTGGTGGCGGGCCTGCGCGGCCTTGCGCTGGCGGCCCTGGCCCGCAGCACCACCGCGAACGCCTGCGCGGCGCTGCCGCGCCTGGCCGGACTGGTGCAGGAAAATTGAGGTGTTTTTGGCCGCTAGCGCTTGTTGCATAAGCGCTATAAGCTATTTATTTGATAGTGGATTGTGTCGTGCCAACGCCCCAATGCCGGTCTGCACCCGTCCTCGCCGCGCTGCGCACCGGTGACTTTGCGCAATTCGGGCACTTGGGCGCTGAGGATGACCTGCCTAACCCTCGCGCGTCGGTGGTGGCAGTGCGGATCGCCCGAGGCCGTGCTGCCACAGACCGCAGGGAGTTATGCAGGTCATCCCTGGCACGACACCAGGCCGTGCAGCGGGTTTCAGGCCAGAATCGGGCCATGAAGGAAAACAAGGCGGCTGTGGGCCGACCCACCCAACCCCGCGATGTGCCCGGCCCGCTCCAGCCGCCCGGCGGCGCGCGCCTGACGGGACTGGCGCCCGTGGTGTCCGAACGCACGGTGGTGCTGGTGCTGGGCAGCTTTCCGGGCGCGGCCTCCCTGCGGGCGGGGCAATACTATGCACACCCGCAAAACCATTTCTGGCGCATCCTGCAGGCGCTCTGGCCGCAGCACCCGCTGCCCGGCACTGAGCACTATGGCCAGCGCTGCGACTGGCTGCTGGCGCGCGGGCTGGGCCTGTGGGATGTGTACGCCAGTTGTGAGCGCCCAGGCAGCCTGGACGCCAGCATCCGCCACGCGCAGGTCAACGACTTTGCCAGCCTGCGTGCGCGCTGCCCCCGGCTGGCGGCCATCGCCCACAATGGCGGGGAGAGTTTCAGGCATGCGCGCAGCACGGCGTTGCTGGGGGTGCCGGTGCACCGGCTTCCTTCTACCAGCCCGGCCAACGCCTCCTGGAGTTTTGATCGTAAATTGAACGCCTGGGCCGAACTGCTGGCCCGGCATGGATTGGTGTGAATGGCCCGCAATAAAAAGACCGAGATAGAGTTACCCGAAGTGAGCGTTTCCGACGACGGCGAGGTGCGCCACCTGCACCTGGGCACGCCCTGGATCCAGGGCTCCATGCGCGTGGCCGAACCGTTCGAGATCGAGCTGCAATATGTGCAGCGCATGATGGCCTGGCTGCTGTTTGTCGAGCCCGCCAGCGTCACCAAGCGCCACGCCATGCAGCTGGGGCTGGGGGCCGGGGCCATCACCAAGTTCTGCCACAAGAAACTGCGCCTGTGCACCACGGCCATCGAGCTCAACCCGCAGGTGCTGGCGGTATGCCGCCAGTGGTTCAAGCTGCCGCCCGATGGCCCCAAGCTGCGCGTGGTGCTGGCCGATGCGGCCGAGGAAATCCGCAACCCGATGTGGCTGGGCACCGTGGACGCCCTGGCGGTCGATCTGTACGACCACGAAGCCGCGGCGCCGGTGCTCGACAGCCCCGACTTTTATGCCGACTGCCGCGCCCTGCTGACCGAGGACGGCTGCATGACCGTCAACCTGTTCGGCCGGGCGTCCAGCTTCGAGCGCAGCCTGCAGAGCATGGCCAGCGCCTTTGGCGAAGACGCCCTGTGGGCCTTCAAGCCCACCCGCGAGGGCAACACCGTGGTGCTGGCGCAGCGCACGCCCAGCCGGCCCAAGCGCACCGAACTGGCCGCGCGGGCCGAGGCCATCCAGGCGCGCTGGGATCTGCCCTCTGCCAAGTGGCTGCGCGTGTTCAAACCCGTCGTGGGCTGATCGCCCGCAGCACCGCGCCCCACCATCGCACCGTTCCCCAAGGCCCCTGATGAAAACCTTCACCGAATCACCCGCGCCCGCTGTGCCTGCGGCCCATGTCGGCCCGCTGGACTGGCGCAGCATGGTGGGCTGGCTGCGCTCCGATGGCGTGATCTCGCCGGAAGAAGCCCACCGCACCATCGCGCGCTGCTCGCAGGCCGAAAGCGCGCAGCATCCGCTGGTGCGGCTGGCCAGCGTGTCCATGGCGCGCGCCAGCGACGGCAAGCCGCTCGATATCGAAGCGCTGACCGAATACCTGGCCCGGCGCGCCGGGCTGCGCTACCTGCGCATCGATCCGCTCAAGGTGGACGTGGGCCGCGTGGCCGACAGCATGAGCGCCCAATATGCCGAGCGGCACAAGGTGCTGCCGGTGCAGGTGACGGCCAAGGAGGTGGTGGTGGCCACGGCCGAGCCCTTCATCGACGACTGGGTGGCCGAGGTGGAGCGCCAGTCGCGCCGCACGGTGCGCCGGGTGGTGGCCAGCCCGCAGGATATTCACCGCTTCACGGCCGAGTTCTTTGCGCTGGCCAAGTCGGTGCGGGCCGCGCAGAAGGCGGGCGGCAACTCGGGTGGCAGCAGCTTCGAGCAACTGGTCGAGCTGGGCAAGAGCAACAAGCAGCTCGATGCCAACGACCAGGGCGTGGTGAAGGTGGTGGACTGGCTGTGGCAGTACGCGTTTGACCAGCGCGCCAGCGACATCCACCTGGAGCCGCGCCGTGAGCAGGGCGTGATCCGCTTTCGCATCGACGGCGTGCTGCACCCGGTCTACCAGATGCCCATGGGTGTGCACAACGCCATGGTGTCGCGCATCAAGCTGCTGGGCCGCATCGACGTGGTGGAAAAGCGCCGCCCGCAGGACGGCCGCATCAAGACGCGCAACCAGCGTGGCGACGAGGTGGAAATGCGCCTGTCCACGCTGCCCACGGCGTTTGGCGAGAAGATGGTGATGCGCATCTTCGACCCCGACAACACCGTCAAAGATTTGGATGCCCTGGGCTTCGCGCCGCACGACGCGCAGCGCTGGGAGGCGCTGGTCAAGCGCCCGCACGGCATCATTTTGGTGACCGGGCCCACCGGTTCGGGCAAGACCACCACGCTGTACGCCACCCTGAAGCGCGTGGCCACCGAAGAGGTCAACGTGAGCACGGTGGAAGACCCGATCGAAATGATCGAGCCCAGCTTCAACCAGACCCAGGTGCAGCCGCAGCTCGACTTCAACTTTGCCGAAGGCCTGCGCGCCCTGATGCGCCAGGACCCCGACATCATCATGGTGGGCGAAATCCGCGACCTGGAAACCGCCGAGATGGCCATCCAGGCGGCGCTCACGGGCCACCTGGTGTTTTCCACGCTGCACACCAACGATGCGCCCAGTGCCATCACCCGCATGATGGAACTGGGTGTGCCCTCCTACCTGATCAACGCCACGCTGCTGGGCGTGCTGGCCCAGCGGCTGGTGCGCACCCTGTGCAAGCAATGCAGGCAGCCCGATGCGTCGGCCGCGCCCGAGGCGCTGGCCGAGGTGGTCAAGCCCTGGAAGATCACGGGCGCCTACCAGCCCTACAAGCCCGTGGGCTGCGTGGATTGCCGCATGGGGGGCTTTCTGGGGCGCATGGGGCTTTACGAACTGCTGACGGTGAGCGAAGCGCTCAAGGACAAGATCACCCAGGCGCCGTCGATCGACGTGCTGCGCCGCCAGGCGGTGGCCGACGGCATGCGCCCCCTGCGCCTGGCCGGTGCCCTGCGGGTGGCCGAAGGGCTGACCACGCTGGACGAGGTCATCGCGGCAACGCCGCCGCTCGACTGATCGGTTCAGGGTAAACCCGCATTTGACCAGGGCGCAGCACGGTAGCGGGCGGCGATTGTGACCGGATGTAGGTGGAATCCACATCGATGTGTGCCGACATTCCCCGCACAATCCCGTGGTTGAGATTCCGCCAAGGAGACATTCGTGAAAATCAAGAGTCAAAAAGACTTTTTTGCCGGCCTCATGTTCATGGGCGTCGGCGTGGCCTTCGCCTGGGGCGCCACCACCTACAACGTGGGCAACGGCGCCCGCATGGGCCCGGGCTATTTCCCCCTGATGCTGGGCATCCTGCTGGCCCTGATTGGCAGCCTGATCACCTTCAAGGCCACCGTGGTGGAAACCGTGGACGGTGAAAAGATCGGCACATGGGCCTGGAAGCCGCTGTTCTTCATTCTGGCCGCCAACTTTGCCTTCGGCATCCTGCTCGGCGGCCTGCCCAGCATCGGCGTTCCCGCCATGGGCCTGATCGTCGGCATCTACGCGCTGACCTTCATTGCCAGCCTGGCAGGCAATGAGTTCCATGCGAAGTCGGTGTTCGTGCTTGCCACGGTGCTTGCCGCGGGCAGTTATGTGGCATTTGTCTGGGCGCTGAAGCTTCAGTTCCCGGTGTGGCCCAGTTTCATTTCCGGTTAAGGCAGGAGCACCCACACCATGGAATTGTTTGACAACCTGGCGCTCGGCTTCGGCGTCGCCTTCACGTTTCAGAACCTCATTTACTGCTTTGTCGGCTGCTTGTTGGGCACGCTGATTGGCGTGCTGCCTGGCATCGGCCCTGTGGCCACCATCGCCATGCTGCTGCCCGCCACCTATGCGCTGCCGCCCGTGGCGGCGCTGATCATGCTGGCCGGTATCTACTACGGAGCGCAATACGGTGGCTCCACCACCGCCATTTTGGTGAACCTGCCGGGCGAATCGTCCTCGGTGGTGACCGTGATCGATGGCTACCAGATGGCGCGCAAGGGCCGCGCGGGGCCGGCGCTGGCGGCTGCCGGGCTGGGCTCGTTCTTCGCCGGTTGCGTGGGCACGCTGATCCTGGCGGCGTTTGCGCCACCGCTGACCGAAGTGGCCTTCAAGTTCGGCCCTGCCGAATACTTCTCGCTGATGGTGCTGGGCCTGATTGGCGCCGTCGTGCTGGCCTCGGGTTCGCTGCTCAAGGCCGTGGCCATGATCGTGCTGGGCCTGCTGATGGGCCTGGTGGGTACCGACGTGAACTCGGGCGTGGCCCGTTTCAGCTTCGACATTCCCGAGCTGACCGACGGCATCGGCTTCGTGACCATCGCCATGGGCGTGTTCGGCTACGGCGAAATCATTGCCAACCTGTCGCGCCCCGATGACGAGCGCGAGGTGTTCACTGCCAAGGTGGAAGGCCTGTTCCCCACCAGGGATGACTTCAAGCGCATGATTCCCGCGGTGCTGCGCGGCACGGCGTTGGGTTCTGCGCTGGGCATCCTGCCCGGTGGTGGCGCGTTGCTGGCGGCGTTTGCTGCCTACACGGTCGAAAAGAAGACCAAGCTCAAGCCCGGTGAAGTGCCGTTCGGCCAAGGCAACATCCGTGGCGTGGCAGCGCCAGAAGCCGCCAACAATGCGGGTGCGCAGACCTCGTTCATCCCGCTGCTGACGCTGGGCATTCCCCCCAACGCCGTGATGGCGCTGATGGTGGGTGCCATGACCATCCACAACATCCAGCCTGGCCCCCAGGTGATGACCAGCAACCCCGAGCTGTTCTGGGGCCTGATCGCCTCGATGTGGATCGGCAACGCCATGCTGATCATCCTGAACCTGCCGCTGATCGGCATCTGGATCAAGCTGCTCACCGTGCCTTACCGCTGGCTGTATCCGTCCATCGTGCTGTTCTGCGCGGTGGGTGTGTATTCCACCAACAACAACACCTTTGACGTCTGGATGGTGGGTGCCTTTGGCCTGATCGGCTACATCTTCTACAAGCTGGGCACCGAACCCGCGCCCCTGCTGCTCGGTTTCATCCTGGGCCCGATGATGGAAGAAAACCTGCGCCGTGCCCTGCTGCTGTCGCGCGGCGACTGGAGCGTGTTTGTCACGCGTCCGCTGTCGGCCGGCCTGCTGGCGGCTGCCGCCCTGCTGCTCATCATCGTGCTGCTGCCTGCGGTGAAGAACAAGCGCGAAGAGGCCTTCGTGGAAGAATGACCCCGCGCCCCCGGTCCCGCTGCGCGGGACCCGGCTGCAGGCACAACGGCACCTTCGGGTGCCGTTGTTGATTGGGCAGATGGCCCGTTTCCAGGGATATTCCGTTTCCAGGTCCGACAGCCTCCTGGACACGGATGATCTGGAAACGCAATGAGGGCCAGCGTGCCCTGGGCATGCCGCCGATAATCGCCGCATGCCATTCCGCTATTCCTCCCCCTATGCCAGCACCCGCCTGCCGGTGTTTGCGCGCAACCTCTGTTCCACCTCGCACCCGCTGGGCGCGCAGGCGGGTCTGCGCATGTTGCAGCAGGGCGGCAATGCGGTCGATGCGGCCGTGGCTGCCGCGGCGGTGATGGCCCTGTGCGAGCCGGTCAGCAACGGCCTGGGCAGCGATGCGTTCTGCATGGTGTGGGACGGGCAGGCGCTGCATGGCCTGAACGCCTCGGGCCGCGCACCACGGGCGTGGACGCCGGAATATTTTCACCGCCGCTACGGCGCCGGCACTGCCACGCCGCCCCAGCGCGGCATCGATTCCGTCACGGTGCCCGGCGCCGTGAGCGCCTGGGTGGCGCTGTCGGAGCGCTTTGGCAAGCTGCCGTTTGCCGACCTCATGGCGCCCGCCATCGAGATCGCCGAGCGCGGCTACCTGGTGCCCGTGGTGGTGCAGCAGAAATGGGCCGCTGCCGTGCCCGAGCTGCAATCGCAGCCCGGCTTCGCGCAGAGCTTCATGCCCTGGGGGCGTGCGCCGCAGGTGGGCGAGCTGTTCCGGTTTCCGGCCGCAGCGCGCGCCTTGCGCGCCATTGGCGCCACGCGCGGCGAGGCGTTCTACACCGGCGAAATCGCCCAGGCCATGGTGGCCTTTGCGCAGGCCCATGGCGGCAGCCTCAGCCTGGCGGACCTGGCCGCGCACCGGCCCGAATGGGTGACGCCGATGGCCCGCAACTACCGGGGCTACACGCTGCACGAGATTCCGCCCAACGGCCAGGGCATTGCCGCGCTGATCGCGCTGGGCATCCTGGAGCAGTTCGACCTGGCCAGCCTGGCGGTGGACGGCCCCGAGGCCCAGCACCTGCAGATCGAGGCCATGAAGCTGGCGTTTGCCGATGTGTACCGGTATGTGGCCGAGCCATCGTCCATGGAGGTGACCCCCGCGCAAATGCTCGATGACGGCTACCTCGCATCCCGTGCCAGACTCATCCGCATGAACCAGGCGCAGGATTTTGGGGCGGGAAACCCCGTCAAGGGCGGCACCATCTACCTCACGGCGGCCGACGAGAACGGCATGATGGTGAGCTTCATCCAGAGCAACTTCACCGGCTTTGGCTCGGGCTGTGTGGAGCCCACATTTGGCATCAGCCTGCAGAACCGGGGCTTCGGTTTCAGCACCGACCCGGCGGGCGCCAACCCGGCCAACCTGGTGGCGCCGGGCAAGCGGCCGTTTCACACCATCATTCCGGCCTTCGTCACGAAGGACGGCCAGCCCGTCATGAGTTACGGCGTGATGGGCGCCAACATGCAGCCCCAGGGCCACATGCAGACGCTGGTGCGCATGCTCGACCACGGCCAGAACCCGCAGATGGCCTGCGACGCGCCGCGCTGGCGCTTCAATGCGGGGCTGTCGATCAATGTGGAAGCCTCCATGCAGCCGGCCACCGTGCAGGGCCTGCAGGCGCTGGGGCACCGCATCGACGTGCTGCAGGATTCCTACCAGGACTTTGGCGCGGGCCAGTTCATCTGGCGCATGGGCGACCCCAAGGTGCACGGCTATCTGGCGGCCAGCGATGCGCGCCGCGACGGCCTGGCGGCCGGTTTTTGAATGTGTTTGCGTGAGTTTGAATAAAAAGTGCCTACAGCCCAATTGCAGCAAGCGCAAGCAGCTAGAAAAAATGTAGCAACCGGTTTGGCGCTGGCCCTGTTCGGCGCCATCGCCTTCAGCGGCAAGGCCATCATCGTCAAGCTGGCCTACCGCCACGGCGTGGACGCGGTCACGCTCATCATGTACCGCATGCTGTTTGCCCTGCCCATCTTTGCCGTGATGGCGTGGTGGGCCAGCCGGGGCAAGCCGCCTTTGTCGCGCCGCGACTGGCTGGGCGTGGCGGGCCTGGGTGTCACGGGCTACTACCTGGCCAGTTTTCTCGACTTTGCCGGGCTGGCCTACATCAGCGCCAGCCTGGAGCGGCTCATCCTGTACCTCAACCCCACGCTGGTGATGATGCTGGGCTGGGTGCTGTATGGCCGCACCATCCGCTGGGGCCAGGCGCTGGGCATGGCCATCAGCTACTGCGGCGTGGTGCTGGTGTTTGGCCTGGAGGCCCGGCTGCAAGGGGCTGACGCGGCCTGGGGCGCGCTGCTGGTGTTCCTGAGCGCCGTGAGCTATGCCATCTATCTCGTTTACAGCGGCGAGATGGTCAAGCGCATCGGCTCGCTGCGGCTGGTGGGCCTGGCCACCACGGTGGCGTGCCTGTGCTGCCTGCTGCAGTTCGTGCTGCTGCGGCCCCTGAGCGCGGCGGTGGTGGCGCCCGAGGTGATCTGGCTGTCGGTGCTCAACGCCACGCTGTGCACGGCGGCGCCGGTGCTCATGGTGATGATGGCCATCGAGCGCATGGGCGCCGGCATGGCCGCGCAGGCCGGCATGGTGGGCCCGCTGTCCACCATCCTCATGGGGGTGTGGATTCTGGGCGAGCCCTTCACGCTGTGGGTGGCGGCGGGCACCGCGCTGGTGATTGCCGGCATCTTCGTGTTCACGCGCATGTCGCGCCGGCCGGCGCACTGACGCGTCACGGGGGCGCAGGCCCCACTTATGATTTGAAACGGCTGCGTGTTGCGGCCAGCAATCGGGAGTTTTTTATGGATCTGGGTATCGCGGGCAAATGGGCGCTGGTGTGTGGCGCCAGCAAGGGGCTGGGGTTTGGCTGCGCGCAGGCGCTGGTGCGCGACGGGGTGAACGTGGTCATCAACGCGCGCAACGCCGATGCGCTGCAGCTGGCTGCTGCTAAATTGATAGCTGCTGGCGAAGAGGCAGCAAGCGCCAGAGGCCAAAATGGCATCCAACCCGCGGTGCTGACGGTGGCTGCCGACATCACCACCCCCGAAGGGCGGGCCGCTGTTTTTGCGGTGCCCGGCGGGCCGGGGCGCGACTTCGACATCGTGGTGACCAACGCGGGCGGGCCGCCCACCGGAGACTTCCGCGACTGGGACCGCGACGCCTGGATCAAGGCGGTGGACGCCAACATGCTCACGCCCATCGAGCTCATCAAGGCCACGGTGGACGGCATGTCCGCGCGGGGTTTTGGCCGCGTCGTCAACATCACCTCCAGCGCGGTGAAGGCGCCCATCGACATCCTGGGCCTGTCCAATGGCGCCCGCAGCGGGCTCACCGGCTTTGTGGCGGGCGCCGCGCGCAGCAAGCTGGCGGCGCAGGGCGTGACCATGAACAACCTGCTGCCCGGCAAGTTCGACACCGACCGCCTCGCCACCACGCTGGGCGCGGCGGCCACCAGGACCGGCAAGAGCCTGGACGACATCCGCCGCGCCCAGCAGGCGCAGATTCCGGCTGGCCGCTTCGGCAACCCCGAAGAGTTCGGCGCCATCTGCGCCTTCCTGTGCAGCGTGCATGCGGGGTACATCACGGGCCAGAACCTGCTGGCTGACGGCGGCGCCTACCCCGGCACGTTCTGAACGATTGCGCGGCAGGCGCCTCCGGCGCAGTGCACCCGAAGCGCGTGCGCTGCATTTGGTTGCAAATTGGCGCATTCCCATGGCCGTGCCGCTCGGGGAAACTGGCTCCAACCCCTGGAGACTTTTCCGCCATGAGCGCCACCGCCCCCACATCCACCCCCACCTCCACCCTGTACCTCAGTGCCCCCGCCATGGCCGAGCTGATCGGCCGCAAGGGCGTGGCCAACTGCATCGCCGGGATTGCGGCCTGCATCCGCGAAGACTTCTTGCGCTGGCCGCAGTTCGAAAAATCGGCCCGCGTGGCCAGCCATTCGCCCGACGGCGTGATCGAACTCATGCCCATTGCGGACGCCACCACCTACACCTTCAAATACGTCAACGGCCACCCCCGCAACACGCGGCGGGGCCTGCCCACCGTGATGGCCTTTGGCGTGCTGGCCGATGTGGCCACGGGCGTGCCGCTCTTGCTCAGTGAACTCACCTACACCACGGCCCTGCGCACCGCCGCCATGTCGGCCGTGGCCGCAAGCGCCCTGGCGCGGCCGGACAGCCGGGTGATGGCGCTCATCGGCAACGGTGCGCAAAGCGAGTTCCAGGCCCTGGCGTTCCAGCGCCTGGTGGGCATCACCACGCTGCGCCTGTTTGATACCGACCCGGCCGCCACGGCCAAGCTGGTTGCCAACCTCGACGGCACGGGCCTGCAGCCGGCGGTTTGCGCCAGCGTGGCCGAGGCCGTGCGCGGCGCCGACATCGTGACCACCCTCACCGCCGACAAGACCCGCGCCACCATCGTCACGCCGGCCATGGTGGAGCCGGGCATGCACTTCAACGCCGTGGGCGGCGACTGCCCCGGCAAGACCGAGCTGCATGCCGACCTGCTGCGCCAGGCCAGCGTGTTTGTCGAATACGCCCCGCAGACGCGCCTGGAGGGCGACATCCAGCAACTGCCGGCCGACTTTGCCGTGACCGAGCTGTGGCAAGTGCTGGCCGGCCACCAGCCCGGGCGCACCCATGCCGCGCAGGTCACGGTGTTCGATTCGGTGGGGTTTGCGCTGGAGGATTTTTCTGCCCTGCGCTACATGCGCAACGCCGCCGTCGAGCTGGGCATGGGCGAGCGCATGGCGTTGATCCCCGCGCTGGCCGACCCCAAGAACCTGTTTGGCGCGCTGCGCCAGTCGGCCGCCACCGCCAGCCACCGGGCTCCCGCGCCGGGCGTGGTGGCTTGAAGGGGCGCCGGGGCAAGCGCCTGGATGCTCTGTTTTTAATAGCTTCTGGCGCTTATGCGGCAAGCGCCAGCGCCGGTTTTTGCTCAGCGCCGCGATGACACCACAATCCCGCCCACGATCAGCGCAAACGCCACGGCGTGGTAGCCGCTGGGTGCTTCGCCCAGAAACGCGGCCGACAGCAGGGCTGCAAACAGCGGCGTCAGGTTGGCAAAGAACCCGGCCACCGCCGGCCCGGCCCGCTGCACCCCGATGCCCCAGCAGCGGTAGGCCGCCAGGGCCGGGCCGATGGCGATGAACAGCAGCGCCGCCACCAGCGGCCAGCCCCATTCGATGTGCGTGTGCCCCGTGGCCCACTCGGCGCTGGCAAAGGCGCCCGACCAGGCCAGGCCGAACACCATCTGCCCCGTCAGGAAGGCCGCCCAGTCGCCGCGCACGCTGGCGGGCTCGCGGGTGCGCACCAGCAGCCAGCTGTAGAACGACCACGAAATGGTAGCCAGCAGCATGAACAGATCGCCCGCCACCAGGCGCAGCGCCAGCAGCTGGCTCCACTCGCCCCGGCTGAGCACCGTGAGCACGCCGGTCATCGACAGGGCCGCGCCCGCAAGCTGCTGGCGGGTGACGGCCACGCCAAAAAACAGCGCGCCCACCGCCAGCATCCACACCGGCATGCTGGAGCCCACCAGCGTCACGTTGATGGGCGTGGAGGTCTGCAGCGCCAGGTATTGCAGCGCGTTGTACAGGCCCACTCCCAGCAGCCCCAGCAGCGCATAGCGCCGCCAGTGCGGCCACAGCGGGCTGCCCGGGCGCAGCACGCGGTGCGTGAACGGCAGCAGCAGCGCCAGGGCCAGCACCCAGCGCAAAAAGTTGAGGGTGATGGGCGGCACCAGGTCGTGCACCAGGCGGCCCACCACGGCATTGCCGGCCCACAGCAGCGGCGCCGTCACCAGCAGCGCCGCCGTGCCGGGCGTCAGTCGTTGTGTCATGCAGCCACTGTAACGGCGGGGCGGTGGGCAAGGCTTGCAGATTCATGGCAGGATGGCGCCCACTTGTCGAACCCCTTACAGGAGACCTTTTTCATGAGCCTTGCCGTCCAGATCCGCCAGCATGGTGGCCCCGAAGAACTCCACCTGGTTGACGTGGCCGTGGGTGAGCCTGGGCCGGGCGAAATCCGCATCTGCCACCGCGCCATCGGCCTGAATTTCATCGACGTGTACCACCGCACGGGGCTGTACCCGCTGAACATGCCCGCCACCATCGGCATGGAGGCCGCTGGCGTGGTCGAGGCCGTGGGCGAGGGCGTCACGCACCTCAAGGTGGGCGACCGCGCCGCCTATGCCAGCCAGCCCCCCGGCGCCTATTGCGAAGCGCGCGTGATGCCCGCCAAATGCGTGTGCAGGCTGCCCGACGCCATCAGCTTCGAGACCGGCGCGGCCATGATGCTCAAGGGCCTCACGGCGCAATACCTGCTGAAAAAGACACTGCCCGTGGAAGGCCTGCAACCCGGCGACCCGGTGCTGTTCCATGCCGCCGCCGGTGGCGTGGGCCTGATTGCCTGCCAGTGGGCCCGCGCCCTGGGCCTGCAGCTCATCGCCACCGCCGGCACCGATGCCAAGTGCCAGCTGGCGCTGGCCAACGGTGCGGCCCACGCCATCAACTACGCCACCGAAGACTTTGCCGCGCGCGTGAAGGAGATCACGGGTGGCAAGGGCGTGAAGGTGGTTTACGACTCGGTGGGCAAGGACACCTGGGACAAGTCGCTCGAGTGCCTGCGGCCGTTTGGCCTGATGGCCAGCTTCGGCAATGCCTCGGGCCCCGTGCCGCCGTTCGCACCGGGCGCGCTGGGCGCCAAGGGCTCGCTCTATGTCACGCGCCAGACGCTGTTCAGCCACATCGCCACGCGCGAAGCCACGCAGGCCATGGCCGACGACCTGTTCGCCGTGGTGGCCAGCGGCCAGGTAATGATCCACATCGACCAGCGCTACCCGCTCGCGGAAGTGCAGCAGGCGCACCGCGACCTGGAAGCGCGCAAGACCACCGGCTCGACCATCCTCACGCTGTGACGCTGGCCCCTGCAGCGTCTGCCGCCGAATGGCTGGCCGCAGCCCGCGCGGCGGCCCGTCAGCCGCCCGCGCAGGCGCGCCAGCCGCTGTGGGTGGCGGGGCAGGCCGTGGGGTCGGTGGCGGAAGGGGTTTTGAGCCAGATCGACCTCTGGTGCTTATCGGATAAGCGCTACCAGCTCCTGAATCAGGAGCAATCGGGTGCGCGGGCGTGGCACCTCGATGTGGCGCCCGGCGCGGTCACGCCCGCGCTCAACCTGCTGGCGCAGGCCCTGCGCGCCCAGGGCCAGTGCGGCCCGTGGCGCGACGAGCAGCTGGCGGTGTGCAATGCCGGGGGCGAGCGGCTGGGCACCATCGAGCGCGGCGCTGTGCGGGTGCTTGGCATCGCCACGCGGGCCGTGCACCTGGTGGGCCGGGCGCCCGATGGCCGCATGTGGGTGCAGCAGCGCTCAAAAACCAAGCCCAACAACCCGGGCATGTGGGACACGCTGATGGGCGGCATGGTCTCGGCGGCCGACACCCTGACGCAGGCGCTGGAGCGCGAAACCTGGGAAGAGGCGGGCTTGCGCCTGCCCGCGCTGCACGGCGTGGAGCAGGGCGGGCAGGTGGATTTCAGCCGCCCCAGCCGCGAGGGCGGCGGCGTGGGTTACATGGTCGAGCGCATCGACTGGTTTCGCTGCACCGTGCCCGATGGGGTGGAACCCCGCAACCAGGACGGCGAGGTGGAGCGCTTCGAGCTGTGGAGCCCCGCCCAGGTGCGCGAGCGCATTGCCGCGGGCGACTTCACGCTGGAGGCCGCGCTGGTGCTGGGCGCCTGTTGCGGGCTCTGAGGGCTCTGAGGGCGAAACAGGATCAGAGGCTGAGAGTTTTTCGGCCGTGCCCGGAAGGCGCGTCAAAACGCGCCGGGTCTAGGCGCAAAACACAGCCATAGCTTGGGCTATGGCGAGTATTTGCAACGACGAGCCGGTGTGTTTTGGTGTGCAAGGCGGGCATGGGGGAAAGACTCTCAGCCTCTTGTATCTTTAAATCAGATCAGAGCGGTAGAGTCTGAGTGCCGTTGAGGCGGTCAGACCGGCCCGTGTAGCTTGATAGCCTCTGGGGTGATCGAGCCCGTGACTGAGTACAGAGCGCACG
>Ga0255334_1000136_pt1 | contig 77223 bp, 68 predicted proteins | sample EtOH5_35cm_T3_12_FD_202080 | JGI IMG/M metagenome (GOLD analysis project Ga0255334, IMG submission 202080) | Sandy soil microbial communities from University of British Columbia, Vancouver, Canada - EtOH5_35cm_T3_129 | ecosystem: Engineered > Artificial ecosystem > Sand microcosm > Unclassified ...
AGCGGCTCGATCACCGCCCACTCGAAATCCGTAAGATCAAATCGCGCCATTCAAACCTCCCGTCTCAGAAGGTTTGAATCAGCCCCGCCACTTTTTGGGAATCCCGTTTATGGGTCTGTGGCCTAGAACGCGTCCGCCGTTGGACCTGGGCGCGAGAACGCCTAACTAAGCCGTCGCGTCCAAACGCCAGGAAGAACCCCAGGAGCCCCCATGTCGCTGCGAGTCGCCGTCCAGATGGATCCCGTCCTGGGGATCAACATCGAAACCGACACGACCTTCCTGATGATGATGGAAGCCCAGGCCCGCGGTCACAAGCTGTGGTTCTACACACCCGACAAGCTGTCGCAGGAAGACGGCCGGGTGTTCGCCCGCGCCCAGTCCCTGGAGCTTTCGGCCGTCCACGGCGCGCACGCCAAGCTGGGCGAGCTCGTGGTCCTCGACATGAAGGACGACATCGACGTCGTCCTGATGCGCCAGGATCCGCCGTTCGACATGGCCTACATCACGGCCACGCACTTCCTGGAGAAGATCCACCCGCACACCCTGGTGGTGAACAACCCCGCCGAGGTGCGTAACGCGCCGGAAAAGCTGTTCGTCACCGACTTCCCGGGCGTGCAGCCGCCGACCCTGATCACCTCCGACCACGAGGCGATCTACGACTTCCGCGCCCGTCACGGCGACATCGTGCTGAAACCCCTCTACGGCGGCGGCGGCTCGGGCGTGGCCCGTCTGTTGGCGGACGATCCAAACCTCGACGCCCTGCTGGAACTGCACGCCATGATCGGTCGCGAGCAGGTCATCGCCCAGAAGTTCGTGCCGGCCGTTAGCAAGGGCGACAAGCGCGTTCTGCTGGTCGACGGCGAGCCGGTTGGGGCCATCAACCGGGTGCCGGCCGACGGCCAGGTGCGCTCGAATCTGCGGGTCGGCGGCCGCGCCGAGGCCGTCGAACTGACCCCGCGCGACCTGGAGCTCTGCCGGATCATCGGCCCCGAGCTGAAGCGCCGTGGACTGATCTTTGTTGGCATCGACGTCATTGGCGAGTACCTCACGGAAATCAACGTAACGTCGCCAACCGGCGCTCAACAGCTGAAGCGTTTTACCGGCATCGACGCCGCATCTGTACTTTGGGACCGCATCGACGACATTCGCCGTAACGGTGGGTAACTCTGCGGAAACGTGGACGTTTCGCGAAACGTTCGTTTTTCGTTCTTGCTCCATTTCACGCGCTATGCTGTGACTTGTGGATAAATCAAATATCCGCAAGGGGTTGGAATGGCCGCCAGGGTGGTCACCGTCGCGTTCGAGGGCGTCGAGGCCCGACGCGTCGATGTCGAGGTGCAACTGACGACGGGCGCTCAGGTGTTCGTCATTGTCGGCCTGGCCGACAAGGCCGTCGCCGAGAGCCGTGAGCGGGTGCGCGGAGCCTTCGCGGGCCTTGGCCTGTCCTTGCCCGGCAAGCGCATCGTCGCCAACCTGGCGCCGGCCGACATGCCCAAGGAAGGCACGCACTTCGACCTGCCGATCGCCCTGGCGGTGATGTCCGCCATCGGCGTGATCCCGACGGACGCGCTCGATGGCTGGGCGGCCATGGGCGAGCTCTCGCTGGACGGTCGCATCGTACCGGCGGCGGGAGCCCTGCCGGCGGCGATGGCGGCCGGGGCCATGGACCTGGGCCTGATCTGTCCGGAGGCGTCCGGTCCCGAGGCGGCCTGGGCTGGCGAGACCCGGATCCTGGCGCCACGCTCGCTGGTGGCGCTGATCAATCACTTTCGGGGCAGCCAGATCCTGTCGGCCCCCGCGCCCGGCCCGATCGTCGAGGGCGAGCGACCCAAGGACCTGCGCGACGTCAAGGGCCAGGAGCACGCCAAGCGGGCCCTGGAAATCGCCGCGGCCGGCGGCCACAATCTGCTGTTCGTCGGTCCGCCCGGCTCGGGCAAGTCGATGCTGGCCCAGCGCCTGCCGGGCCTCCTGCCGCCGCTGAGCTCCAAGGAGCTGCTGGAGACCTCGATGGTCCATTCGGTGGCGGGCTTGATCGCGCGCGGCGCCTTGACCCGCGATCGACCGTTCCGCGGCCCGCACCACAGCGCCAGCATGGCCGCCCTGACCGGCGGCGGACTGAAGGCCAAGCCGGGGGAGGTGTCGCTGGCCCACAACGGCGTTCTCTTCCTCGACGAGTTGCCCGAGTTCGGCGTCCAGGCGCTGGACAGCCTGCGCGCGCCGCTGGAGACCGGCGAGGTGATGGTGGCCCGCGCCAATGCTCACGTCCGCTATCCGGCCCGGGTGCAGCTGGTGGCGGCCATGAACCCCTGTCGCTGCGGCCACGGCGGGGCCGGGCGCGGCGCGTGCGGCAAGGCTCCCCGGTGCCAGCGCGACTACCAGGGCCGAGTCTCGGGTCCGCTGATGGACCGTATCGACCTCACCGTCGACATGCCCGCGGTCACCGCCGCCGATCTGTCCCTGCCGCCGCCCGCCGAAGGCTCGGCCGAGGCCGCCGCGCGGGTGGCCCGGGCGCGGAGGCTGCAGCAGGATCGCGCCGACGCGCTGGAGGTCGCCGACGGCCTGAATGGCCGCGCGGAGGGCGCCTTCCTGGAGAAGATCACCAACCTCGACGCCCCCGGCCGCGCTTTGCTGGCCCAGGCCGCCGAGGCCGGCCGGATCAGCGCCCGAGGCTGGACCCGCACGCTGCGCCTGGCCCGCACCATCGCAGACCTGGAGGGCGTCGACGCCGTCCGCCGCGTCCACGTCGCCGAGGCCCTGGCCTATCGGCGGACCACGACGCCGGGTGAAGAACCGGTTCGCGTTTGACCGCCCGTTAAGTCGCGGCGGGTAAGCTTGATCTCCATGAGCGATCCCAGACCCGACGATAAGCGCCCCGGCGTCACGCCCGAGCAGCTGGCCACCCTGAGCCACGAGTTCCGCACTCCGCTGAATGGCGTGCTGGGCATGGCGCGCCTGCTGGAAAACACCAAGCTGACCGCCGAGCAGCGGTCCTACGTCACCGCCCTGCGCGAGAGCGGCGACCACCTGCTGTCGCTGGTCAATGACGTGCTGCACTTCGCCCGCCTCGGCGCGGCCTCGATCGAGCTCAGCCTGGCCCCGGTCGATATCGAGGGCCTGCTGCGCCAGGTCGCGGAGCTGATGAGCCCGCGCGCCCACGAGAAGGGCGTCGAGATCGCCTGGGCCGTCCCGACGCCCTTGCCGACCATCCAGGCCGACGAGGGCCGCCTGCGTCAGATCCTGCTGAACTTCGCCGGCAACGCCGTGAAGTTCACCGAGGCCGGCGGCGTGCTGCTGACCGCCACGGCCACCACGGAGGGGCGCATCCGCTTCTCGGTCGCCGACACCGGCCCCGGCGTCGCGCCCGAGGCCCGCCGGCGGATCTTCGACGCCTTCGTTCAAACCGACATCACCCACGCCACCCAGCTGGGCGGCGCGGGCCTGGGCCTGGCCATCGTGGCCACGCTGACCAAGGCCATGAACGGCGAAGTCGGGGTCGGCGGCGAGCTGGGCCAGGGCGCCGAGTTCTGGTTCGAAGCGCCTTTTGAGCTGACCGCGCCCGCCCTCCGGGCGGCCCCGCTGGATGGCCGCGCCGTCGCCATCGCCTCGCCCAACGCCATCGTCCGCGCCGCCACAGCGCGCCAGATCGAGGCCGCTGGCGGCCGGGCCTTCGCCGCCGTCGACATCGCGTCGGCCCTGTCGGGCGCGCCGGCCGACGCCGTGCTGCTGATCGACGCGGCGCTGTCGGGACCCCGTGGGGCGTTAAAGCCCCCAACCGGCCGCAAGGCCGTGGTGCTGCTGACACCCGAGCAGCGCGATCGCATCGAGCCGCTCAAGACCGCCGGCTTTTCGGGCTATCTGATCAAGCCGCTGCGCGCCGCCTCGCTGGTCGTCCAGGTGCTGCAGGCCGGCGAGACCGAGGCGACGCCCGCCACCGAGACGGCGCATGACGACCGCATCTCCGGGGCCGTGGCCCAGGGCGTCCGCGTGCTGCTGGCCGAGGACAATCCGATCAACGCCCTGCTGGCCCGCACCCTGCTGGAGCGCGAGGGTTGCAAGGTCGACCGCGTCGCCGACGGCGAGCAGGCCGTGGCCGCCGCCTCGGCCGGGGCCTACGACCTGATCCTGATGGACCTGCGGATGCCCGGCATGTCCGGCGTCGAGGCCGCCAAGGCCCTGCGCGCCAAGGGCGTGGCCTCGCCGATCGCCGCCCTGACCGCCGACGCCTTCGACGAGGACAAGCGCACCTGCCTGGCCGCCGGCATGGACGACTTCCTGGTCAAGCCCCTCACCCAGGAAGCCTTGCGTGACGCCCTCAAGCGTTGGACGACCTCCGGCGTCGCGAATGGGATTGGCGGCGGCTGGACGAAAACCGCGACGCGAGCCAAGGTCGCCGGCTAGATCCGGGCGCGCCCCGGACAGGGGATCGCCGCGATGACTGACGAAACGAAGGCGCAGGCCGCGCCCGAGAAGAAGACTCTTCTCCAGACCCTCGCCTTCTTCGGCGAGCGGCGCAGCCTGGTGATGCTGGGCCTGGGCTTCGCGTCGGGCCTGCCCTTCATGCTGATCTTCGACACCCTGTCGCTGTGGCTGCGCGACGCGGGCCTGTCGCTGGCGGTGATCGGCTTCTTCAGCCTGGCCACCCTGTCGTTCTCGTTCAAGTTCCTGTGGGCCCCGCTGATCGACCGGGCCAAGGTGCCGGTGCTGCACGATCTTCTGGGCCACAGGCGGGCATGGATCCTGGTGTTCCAGACCGCCATGATCCTGGGGCTGTGGACGATCTCGACACTCAATCCGGCCACGCAGCTGCCGCTCCTGGCGGCGGCCGCCGTCGCGGTGGGCTTCGCCACGGCCTCGCACGACATCGTCCTGGACGCCTGGCGAATCGAGGTCGCCGACAAGGAAGAACAGGGGCCGATGGCGGTCGCCTATCAATGGGGCTTTCGGGGCGCGATGATCGCCGCCGGCGCTGGGCCGCTGCTGCTGGCCGAACGGTTCGGTTGGAACTTCTCCTACGCCGTCATGGGCTTCGTGGTCGGGATCGGCGTCCTCGCCACCCTGTGGGCGCCGCGCGAGATGGAGCACACCATCCGGCCGATCCCGACCGGCGACGTCCATCAGCCCCGCTCGCTGGAAGCCCTGGAATGGATGGCGCGCCTCGCCATCCTGCTCGTCGGCGCCCTGGTCCTGGGCTCGGGCCTGTCGGGCGACGCGTCCCTGTTGTCCAAACTGGTCGGCGGCGAGGCCCTGGCCGAGGCTTGGAAGGCCAAGCCCAATGGCGTTTGGCTGCAATTGCTCGGCGTGCTGACCGGCCTGGCCATCGTGGTGGTGGCGGCCTGGCCGATCCCCAAGGTCCGCACCAAGCCTGGCGTCTATATGTCCGCGGCGTTCGGCGAGCCTCTGATCGACTTCGCCAAGCGCTTCAAGGGCGTGGCCGGCCTGATCCTGGCGGCGATCTGCGTCTATCGCGTCTCGGACTTCGTGCTCAACATCATGAACCCGTTCTACCGCGACATGGGTTTCTCGCTGACCGAGATCGCCGAGATCCGGAAGGTGTTCGGCATCATCGCCTCGATGATCGGCGTGTTCATGGGCGGGGTGATCGTGGCGCGGCTGGGCCTGATGAAAGCCCTGGTGATCGGCGCCTTCGCCCAGCCGATCAGTAACCTGTTCTTCGCCTGGCTGGCCATGAGCGGCCACAGCGTGCCGGTGCTGTTCTGGGCGATCTGCATCGACAACCTGGCCGGCGGAATCGCGGGCACGGCCCTGATCGCCTACATGTCCAGCCTGACGACGGCCGGGTTCACGGCCACGCAATACGCGCTGTTCTCATCGCTCTACGCCTTGCCCGGCAAGCTGATCGCCTCGCAATCGGGACGCATCGTCGAAGGCTCGGCGCTGGCGGCCGAGCACGGCGGGTTCACCGCGCCGCTGAAGGCCCTCTTCACCCGCCTGCCGCCAGAGAGCTTCACCGCCGCCGGCGCCAAGCTGGGCGTCAGCGGTCCGGCCATGGCGGCGGGCTATACGGCGTTCTTCATCTACACCGCCCTGATCGGCGTCGTGGCGATCGTGCTGTCGTTCCTGGTGGCGGCGCGGCAGAAGCCGGTCGAGGCCGAGGCGACGACCACCTAGGCATCGCGCGTGATCCCCGTCCTTCGACAAGCTCAGGATGAGGATCAGGGCCGGTTCAGTAGAAACCTCATCCTGAGCCTGTCGAAGGACGAGGTTTCGGTCCCGCCTAGACCTTCAGGCACACCACCTGGGCCACGCGCAGATCGCGGCGCAGGCCATCGGCGACGCGGCCGTAGTTCTCGGTGGTGATCGGCTCGCTGGGCGCGAACTCCGACGGCGCGGGCCGGCGGCGCGGACCCAGCAGGGTCTTCAGGGTCTCGGGCGCGGTCGTGTAGATGCGGCCCCGGCGCGGGGCCTCGGCGACGGTCACCCCAATCACCCTTCCGGCGCTGTCCAGGGCCGGCGAGCCCGAGAGGCCGGCCAGGGTGCCCTTCAGGCTGTCGGTGCGACCGACCTCGGCCCAGACCAGAACGGGCTCGGTGCGGGCGCCGCGACCGTGGACGACCAGATTCTCACGGCCCAGCAGGCGCGAGGCGGCCTCGCCCGGATGGCCCTGCGGGAAGCCTGGATGATAGGCGCGCGCGCCCCGGCGCAGCGGGACGTCCAGGCCCAGCGGCACCGACGGGGCCCCGCCCTCGGTGGTCAGGATGGCGGCGTCGGCCTTGGGATCGACATGCACCTTGGCGGCCACGCCGCGACCATCCGCGACGACGATCGCGGCTTGCTTGCAACCGTCGACCACGTGGCGTGCGGTCAGCCACGTGCCATCGTCGCCGACCGAGAAGGCCGTGCCCGAGCCCGGCTCGGGCCGATCGGGCACCTGGACCACGATGGAGGGATCGAACGGCGAGGACGGTCCCAGCGGCAGCCCCTCCTCGCCCGGCACGGGCGGCGGCGGCGGCGGCGCGTCCGATCGCTCCTGCCGGCCGACGGCGACGATCACCAGGGCGCTGACCGCCGCGGCATAGACCAGCCAGTCGGGAAGCTTGGGGAAATGCACGGTATGCCCCCCGATCCCGCCGGCTCAGCCAGCCACGGCGGCGGCGAGGATCAGGGCGGTGGCCAGCTTGGCGCCGACCAGCAGGGCGGCGGCGGCGACCTCCCCCTCGTGGATCCGCTCGGGCAGGCCCTGCAGCACCATGTCGGTGATGCGGAACACCAGGAGCTGCACGGCGATGGTCGCCGCGCCCCAGATCAGGATCTCGATCACCGAGGTCGAGGCGGTCAGCGAGATGGCCAGCGGAATGGCCAGGCCGACCATCACCCCGCCCAGCGACAGGGCGGCGGCCGAGTTGCCCTCGCGGATCAGGGTGATTTCCTTGTGCGGGGTCAACAGGGCGTAGAGCGCCGTGCCCAGGATCAGCATGACCAGGGTCACGCTGGCATGCAGCAGGGTGACCGGGAAGCCGGTGGCGAAGGCCTGGACCTCGGGCGACTGGAGCTGGGACGGCATGGACGCGAACTACCCCGATGAACTTGCGGCCCCCTGACTAACACGGGTCGACAAGTTTTGCGTAGGGGGCGCCCGCCTCGGGGGAGTCGCCGCCTGTTTCTGGATGCGCCCTAAGCCGCCTCGTCCTCGTCGTCGCCGAGCATCCCGGCCATGGCCGCCATCGACAGCTTGCGCATGGCGCTCGCACGCACCTTCTCGCTCTCGCTCTTCAGCTGGCCGCAGGCGGCGAGGATGTCGCGGCCGCGCGGGGTGCGGATCGGCGAGGAGTAGCCGGCCTTGTTGAGGATCGCGGCGAAGGCCTCGATCGTCGACCAGTCCGAGCACAGATAGTCGCTGCCCGGCCAGGGGTTGAACGGGATCAGGTTGATCTTGGCCGGGATGCCCTTGATCAGCTTGACCAGGGCGCGGGCCTCGTCGGGGCTGTCGTTGACGCCCTTGAGCATCACGTATTCGAAGGTCACGCGGCGGGCGTTCGACAGGCCGGGATAGGCGCGGATTCCCGCCATCAGCTCGGCGATCGGGTATTTCTTGTTCAGCGGCACCAGCACGTCGCGCAGGGGATCGTTGGTGGCGTGCAGGCTGATCGCCAGCATGGCCTGGGTCGTATTGCCAAGCTTTTCCAGCATCGGAACCACGCCCGAGGTCGAGACCGTGATCCGGCGCCGCGAGATGCCGATGCCCTCGTTGTCGCTGATGATCTCGATGGCGTCGGCCACCTGGCCCAGATTGTACAGCGGCTCGCCCATGCCCATGAACACGATGTTCGAGAGCACGCGGTCCTCCTTGTCCGACGGCCATTCGGCCAGGTCGTCCTTGGCCACCTGGACCTGAGCGACGATCTCGGCGGCGGTCAGGTTGCGGACCAGCGGCTGGGTGCCGGTGTGGCAGAAGCTGCAGTTCAGGGTGCAGCCGACCTGGCTGGACACGCACAGGGCGCCGGCGCGGCCCACGCCGGGGATGTAGACGCTCTCGACCTCGATGCCGGGGGCCATGCGGATCAGCCACTTGCGGGTGCCGTCCTTGGACACCTGGCGCTCGACGATCTCCGGGCGGTTCAGCGCGAAGGCTTCGGCCAGGCGGGCGCGGGTCTCCTTGGCGACATCGCTCATCAGCGCGAAATCGGTGACGCCGCGATGGTGCATCCAGCGGAAGATCTGGGTGGCGCGCATCTTGGCCTTGCCGTGCTCGACCACGCCGCTCTCGACCAGGGCCGCGACCAGCTGCGGGCGCGTGAGGCCCGAGAGGTTGACCAGGGGTTTAGCGACGGGTTGGGCGGGCGTCGTCTCTGAAGAGACGCGCGACAGGTCGAGGGTGACGCTCAAGGGGGTGTCCGGATGCTCGGGGGCCGAGGCGGACATATAGCAGGTCCGGAGCGGTTTTCCAAAAGGGCCGGTCCGCGACGTGCGGCCTTACCCTTCGACAGGCTCAGGGTGAGGCCTGCCGCAACGCCCCGGCCTCGACCGAAAACCTCATCCCGAGCCTGTCGAAGGACGAGGTTTTCGCGTCGCTTACACTTTCCGGAACCGGCTTCCCTGGCTGGCCATCAACGCCAGGGCCCAGTCGTCCGGCACGATCTTGGCGATGGCGGCGATGGCCTTGTTCGGGGCGCCCGGAACGCAAATGGAGCGGTTGGCCTCGGCGGCCTCGTAGCCAGCGGCGGCGACCTCGTCGGCCCCCAGCCACATCCATTCGGGAACGCCCTGGCTGACCTGGCCGCGCGTGCCGTTGACGTCGTGGAATTCGGAATAGGTGAAGCCGGGGCACAGCGCCGAGACGTGCACGCCGGTCGCCAGGTTCTCCAGGTGCAGGCTCTGGGAGAACTTCACGAGAAAGCCCTTGGTCGCCGCGTAGAGCGTGTGGCCGGCCGCGCCGGGAACCAGCCCCGCCAGCGAGGCGACATTGACGATGCGGCCGAACTTCCGCTCGATCATGCCCGGCAGCACCTTGTGGGTCATGCCGCAGACGCTGGTCAGCATCAGCTGCAGGAAGGCCGCCTGGTCGGCCCAGGTCGTGCTGTCATAGGTTCCGGGCAGGCCGTAGCCGGCGTTGTTGACCAGGGCGTCGACCACCCGGCCCTGCTCGGCGACGGCGGCCAGAACCGTGTCGACGCCGGTCGGCTCGGCCAGGTCGGCGGGGATGGCGTAGGCCTCGACACCGGAGCGCAGCTTGATCTCGGCGGCCAGGCCCTCGAGGCGGTCGGCCCGGCGCGCGGTCAGGGCCACGTCATAGCCGTGGCTGGCGTAGATGCGGGCGGAGGCGGCCCCGATGCCGGCGGAGGCGCCGGTGATCAGGGCGAGGCGGCGGGCCATGCTGGGGTGATCCGGAAGAAGACAAAACGTCGCCGGAGACGAGCACGGCCCGCGATCTGGTTCAAGCAGCCCTCGAATTTAGGGGTGGAAGAGGCGCGCCAGCTCGGCTGGGGGGCGCGCCTCTTCCGGGGCCGCGGTCTGGGAGGGAGACCACCGCGGCCTTGGGGACTTAAGCGGCCTTTTCGAGCTCGGCGGCCTGGGCGCCGGCGGTCCAGCGGACGGCGGCCTTGGCCACGCGCTCGCCCAGCAGGCGGGCGGTCTCGCGGTCGCCGGCCGGCGGGGTCACCTCGGTCGAGGCGTTGTCCGACTGGGCGGCCAGGCCGATGAAAGAGCCGACGCGGTTCAGGGTGTCGGGGCCACGCTCGGCGGCGGTCACGTTCGGCGGGGCGATGCCCAGGTTGACCCAGTTCATGCCGTGCTGGGCGGCCAGGATGGTCAGGCTGGCCAGGGCGTGGGCCTTGTCGCCGGCGAAGCTGTGCGAGTTGGTGAAGCCGGCGGCCAGCTTGTCCTTCCAGGCGCCGGTGAAAAAGGCGCTGGCGGTGGCGTCGGCGAACACTTTGAACACGCCCGAGACGTCGCCCATGTAGGTCGGGGCGCCGAACACGACGGCGTCGGCCTTGGTGATCTCCTCGATCAGCGGGGCGAAGTCCTGAGCGGCGCTTTCGATCTTCAGCAGCACCGGGGTCTGGCCGGCGTCGCGGACGCCCTCGGCGACCTTGTCGGCGAGGATGGCGGTGTGGCCGTAACCGGAATGATAGACGATGGCGACGGTGGTCATTGGGTCCCTCGATCTCGAATGGATGTCGTTTCGAAACTGAAACGGTAGCGATTACGTAATGTCGCCCAACGGACCCGCCAGAGGATCAGCAACAACAACGGGTGCAATTTTTCTATGAGTCGAATTTAGCGCTGCTGATAGAGCGCTAGCCGGATAGGCTCAGCAGGGCTCGATAGCCGCGTGGGCGCCGTGCAGCAGGTCGGCGACGGTGATCTGACTCAGGCGGTCGTGCGCCGCGCGATCGGCGGCGGTGATGGCGGCGCGGACGGCGTCGGGGATCTTCTCGCCGACCGGGCAGCCCTTGACGCCCTTGGGCGCGACGCCGAGGTGGGCGCAGCCGTTGACGGCCTTCAGCACGATGTCCAGCGTGATGGTGTCGGCGGGCTTCAGCAGCCAGGCCCCGCCATTGGCCCCGGCCCGCGCGCCGATCAGCCCGGCCTTGCCCAGCATGGCCGTGACGCGACGGACCACGACCGGATTGGTCGGGACCGAAGCGGCCAGTTCGGCGCTGGCCACGGCGCGGTCAGCCGAAAACGCCTCCTTGTGCGCCAAGTAGGCGAGGGCGTGAGCCGCGACGGGAAATTTCTGGCTGTCAGACATATCTACCCGGGAACGTAAGGTGGCCGCCCGCGCGTTCAACTGAAAACTGGCTCAGCCTCGAAGCAAAATCTCCTTGAGGGAGTCCTCAGGGCGACGTCGGGTGATCATTGTATCGGCCGCGGTTTGGGTGTATCGCGCCGCGCTTGATCGCGATATGGGTCGGCTCCTGGCGTTTTGCGAGGGCGCCCGGAGGGATTGAATGGCTTCCGAAGCCCCCGGCGCTTCCAACTCCGCCAGCGCGTCCAGTTTGGATTGCGCGCCAACATCCACCGACATCCCTCATCAGGACGGCGGACCGCCGAACGGCAATGGTCACGGCCATGACGCGAAGGGCCATGGCTTCCTGGCCATGGCGCTGGGCTCGATCGGCGTCGTCTTCGGCGATATCGGCACCAGCCCGCTTTACGCCCTGCGCGAGGCCCTGGCCCATTCGCGCAGCACCACGGCGACCGAGCACGCGGTGCTGGGCGTCGTGTCGCTGGTCCTGTGGACCATGACGCTGTTCGTGACGATCAAGTACGTCATCTTCTTCATGCGCGCCGACAACAAGGGCGAGGGCGGCACCCTGGCCCTGATGGCCCTGGCCCAGAAGGCGCTCGGCAAGACCGGCGGCAAGCGCTCGATGGTGGTCTTCTTCCTCGGCGTGGTCGGGGCGGCGCTGTTCTATGGCGACGGCATCATCACCCCGGCCATCTCGGTGCTGTCGGCGGTGGAGGGCCTGAAGGACGCGCCCGGCGTCGGCCACGCCCTGACGCCCTACATCCTGCCGATCTCGGCCGGGATCCTGATCCTGCTGTTCGCCGTCCAGGCCAAGGGCACCCACCGGATGGCCTCGCTGTTCGGACCGTTCACGGCCGTTTGGTTCCTGATCCTGGGGGCGCTGGGCGCCTACCACCTGGCCGACGATCTTTCGATCCTGCGCGCCTTCAATCCCTGGTACGGCGTGCGCTTCCTGCTCGAAAACGGCTTCCTGGGCTTCGTGATCCTGGGCAGCGTGTTCCTGGTCGTGACCGGGGCCGAGGCGCTCTATGCCGACATGGGCCACTTCGGGAAGCGCCCGATCCAGGCCGCGTGGCTGTGCCTGGTGTTCCCGTGCCTGGCCCTGAACTATCTGGGCCAGGGCTCGCTGGTCCTGGATCACCCCGCCGCCCGCCACAATCCGTTCTGGGAGATGGTGCCCAGCTTCGCCTACTGGCCCGTGCTGCTGATGGCCACCGTCGCCACCGTCATCGCCAGCCAGGCGGTGATCACCGGCGCCTTCTCCATGACCCAGCAAGCCGTGCAGCTGGGCCTCTTGCCCCGCATCGAGATCAAGCGGACGTCCGAGACCCAGGCCGGCCAGATCTTCGTGCCGGCGGTCAATCAGTTCCTGCTGATCGGCGTGCTGGTGCTGCTGTTCGCCTTCCGCAGCTCGCACAAGCTGGCCTCGGCCTATGGCATCGCCGTCACCGGCGCGATGTTCGTCGACACCCTGCTGGCCTATGTCGTCATCCGCCGCGTGTGGAAGTGGCCGCTGTGGCAGACTGGCCTGCTGCTGATCCCGCTGGTGGCGCTGGACAGCGTGTTCATCGCCTCGAACATGTTGAAGATTCCCGACGGCGCCTGGCTGCCGCTGGTGTTCGGCGCGGCCCTCGTCCTGATCATGGCCACCTGGACGCGCGGGGCCAACATCCTCACCGCCAAGACCCGCCGCGACAGCGTCCCCCTGGTCGACCTGATGGAGATCCTGCGCGCCCGCGCCCCGCACCGCGCGCCCGGCACGGCGATCTTCCTGACCTCCGACCCGGACATGACCCCGGTCGCGCTGATGCATAACCTCAAGCACAACAAGGTGCTGCACGAGCGCAACGTCATCCTGACCGTCCGCACCACCGAGACGCCGCGCGTCCGCGAGGAGGACCGGGTGACGATCGAGAAGGTCAACGACGACTTCAAGAAGGTCATCGTCAACTACGGCTTCATGGAAAGCCCCAACATCCCCAAGGCGCTGGCGGTCTGCCGCAAGCAGGGGCTGAAGTTCGACATCATGGCCACCAGCTTCTTCCTGGGCCGCCGCTCGATCGTGCCGTCGGCCAATTCAGGCATGCCGCTGTGGCAGGATCGCCTGTTCATCTATCTGATGAAGAACGCCGCCAATCCGACGGACTTCTTCAAGATCCCGCCGGGCCGGGTGGTCGAGCTGGGCGCCCAGGTCACGGTTTAAGAGTTAGTATCCGGCATGGAAACGACCCTGCGCGTGCTGGGCGACGGTCTGTCGATCGCCGCCCTGGCCATCATCGCCGCCACCGCCCAGGGCGCGTGGAAGCGGATCCCCAAGGACGCCGCGATCCCGATGCTTTGGGGCCGCGATGGCAAGCCGGCCGTCCGCGCGCCCAAGGCCCTCGGACTGCTGGCCATCCCGCTGGTCTCGATCGTCGTGCTGCTGTCGTTCACCGCGACCCAGGCGACGTTCACCGACGATCCCATGCAAGCGATCATCATCTTCCTGGTCCGCGCCACGCTGGGCGCCAGCCTGGCCCTGAGCCAGCTTTTCCACCTGCGGTTCGTCATTAAGACGTTGCAGGAAGAGGGTCAGCTTTAGGGGTCGGCCGCAGCCACCCCTATTTGCCCTTGACCCGCGTCGCCTTTCGCCGTTGAAGGCGCGCGACTTTGTGTTTCTCTCCGAAAGGACCCCGCCCATGGCCGACAAGTCCGTGAAAAAGGTCGTGCTCGCCTATTCGGGCGGTCTCGACACCTCGATCATCCTGAAGTGGCTGCAGACGGAGTACGGCGCGGAGGTCATCACCTTCACGGCGGACCTCGGCCAGGGCGAAGAGATCGAACCGGCGCGCGCCAAGGCGCTGGCCGCCGGCGTCAAGCCCGAGAACATCTTCATCGAGGACGTGCGCGAAGAGTTCGTCCGCGACTTCGTGTTCCCGATGTTCCGCGCCAACACGGTCTATGAAGGCCAGTACCTGCTGGGCACCTCGATCGCGCGTCCGCTGATCGCCAAGAAGCAGATCGAGATCGCCCGCAAGATGGGCGCCGACGCCGTCAGCCACGGCGCGACCGGCAAGGGCAACGACCAGGTCCGCTTCGAGCTCGGCTATTACGGCCTGGAGCCCGACATCACCGTGATCGCCCCGTGGCGCGAGTGGGACTTCAAGTCCCGCGAGGCCTTGCTGGACTTCGCCGAGAAGCACCAGATCCAGATCACCAAGGACAAACGCGGCGAAGCGCCGTTCAGCGTCGACGCCAACCTGCTGCACAGCAGCTCGGAAGGTAAGGTCCTGGAAGACCCGGCGGTCGAGGCCCCCGAGTTCGTCCACATGCGCACGATCGCGCCCGAGGACGCGCCGGACAAGGCGACCGTCATCACCATCGACTTCGAGAAGGGCGACCCGGTCGCCATCGACGGCGTGGCGATGAGCCCGGCCACCCTGCTGACCAAGCTGAACGAGCTGGGCCGCGACAACGGCATCGGCCGCCTGGACCTGGTCGAGAACCGCTTCGTCGGCATGAAGTCGCGCGGCGTCTACGAGACCCCGGGCGGCACCATCCTGCTGTCGGCTCACCGCGGCATCGAGAGCATCACGCTGGACCGCGGCGCCATGCACCTGAAGGACGAGCTGATGCCCAAGTACGCCGAGCTGGTGTACAATGGCTTCTGGTTCACGCCGGAGCGCGAGATGCTGCAGGCGGCCATCGACTACAGCCAGCAGAAGGTCGCCGGTCAGGTCCGCGTGAAGCTCTACAAGGGCAATGTCACCGTCATCGGTCGCAGCAGCCCCTACTCGCTGTACGACCAGGACCTGGTCACCTTCGAGGAAGGCAAGGTCGCCTACGACCACCGCGACGCCGGCGGCTTCATCAAGCTGAACGCCCTGCGCCTGCGCGTCCTGGCCAAGCGCGACAAGCGCGGTTAGGCGGCCGGCTTCGGCCATCAATCAGGGCGTCGCGGGCCAGGCTCGCGACGCCCTTTTGATCGGCCATGCCGATGACGAGGGCGCGTTGCCGCCCGCCGTCTACATGATACCGTGCCAGTAGCCCCCGCCGGGGTTGGAGTTCTGCAGCCACGATCCGCCGACGAAGGTGGTGATCTCGTGGCCCAGCGTATTGGCGAAGGCTTCGGAATCGGCGCGCTGCGAGGACACCGCCCAGGCGTTGTAGAGCGCTTGACCCTGCAGGCCCGGATTGGCGGCCTTGACCGCCTGCCAGTCCTGCTGGGCGATCTGATGGCCGGCTGGCAGCGCGTGGCCCAGTTCGTGGGCGATGGCGTAGGCGGCGCCGTGGTCGGTCGCTTCGCCGGAAAGGGTCGTGGACAGCTTCCCAAGATCGAAGGTGACCTCGGCATGCGAGGTGATATCGGCCCAGCTGGTGAATTTGGTGAAGCCACCCGAGGGCGCGTTCACGCCGGCCGCCAGGGCCGAGGCCTGGCCGTAGATGTTGAAGTCCACGTTCTTGATGAGCTTCACCAGGTCGGCGCCCGTGTACTTGTTGCCGAGTGCGTCGGTGAACTTGCTCGTGCCGTTCGCGGCCGCCGTCGCGATATCATAGAAGAGAGCGTCGATCATGGCGTCCGCCAGCGCCTTTTCCTGTGGATTGTTGAGATCGACGTTCACGTGGACGTGGTCGCGGATGTAGTTGGCGGCCGCGACCTGGGCGGCATTGAACAGCGAGGCCGGGACCGTCCCGGCCGCCGTATTGCGGAAGCCGGTGATCTGGACCCCGGCCAGCGAGGTCGAGCTCGCCGGCGCGCTGTAGACGATGATCGGATCGACCGTCGTCGGCAGTTCGGGCGGCGGATCGCGGACGATATTGGGTTCGGATGGCGCAAGTAGGGACATGACTCATCGCTCCGGCGTTGGGAGTTGAAGAAACCGGGTCGCGCGCTGGCTTTATTTGCAGGCGGCGACGGTATCGGGGGTGAGGAGGCTCTTGCGGATCGGTCCGCCCGGCTTGGCCGCCGCGAACGGGTCGATCTTGCCCGCGCGCGCCAGTTCGACGGCCCTCTCGCCCGGCCCGCCGTCGCGGAACATGACGTCCGTGACGCCGTGGCGGGGCGAATAGAAATAGATCGACTGGGGTCGGGCCGGATCACCCAGCAGGTAGACGTCCGGCGGGCCGGCGCCTTCGGGCGGCGGCTGGTCCTGGCTCCAGGTCTTGAACCAGGGCGCGACGTAGTGCGCCAGGACGACCGTCTTCACGTCCCCCACCGACCAGACGGTCCCCACCGCAGGCGCGCCGCAAGCGCGCGGCGCGACGAACGAGACCTCGCCCTTGGAGCGTAGGCAGAAGAAGGCGTCGGTATTGCAGATCTCGACCGCCGGGGCGTTGCCGCGCAGGCTGACCGGCGGCCGGGGCGGCGCCGCCAGCGAAAGGCCGCCGAACTCGAGCCCGTAGCCGAGGTCGACCGTATAGTCCCCGTAGAGGATCACGCCTCGGCCGAAGCCGTCGAAGATGTCCAGATGAGACATGGACCCCGCGCTCGCCGAGACGGCGCCGCAAAGCAGGACCAGGATCGACGCGATCAGGGAGGGCAGTCGCCGATACATGTGGCGGTACTCAACGCGGTTACGACGCGCTATCGTTACTCCACCAAAGGCTGCATGTAAATGCTATGCAGCCTCGAGGGCCCCGATCGGGTCCGGGGGCGGGTCGCCGGCTCACACCCGGTTGTACGGATACCGGTCCCGGATCACCCGCTGGAAGAACCGCCCCTTGGACGGGGCGCGCAGGAAGGCCTGACTGACGCGTTCGGGCACGCCGACATAGACGTATTCGTCGCCGTCCTGGAACGTGACGAACAGCTTGCCGTGTTCGGGGGTGTAGTCGATTTCGGCGATCGCCGTGGAGTCCACACGCATGGCTTCAAGCCTCCGCGAATGAGGATCGTCAGCCTTACGAGCGAATGAGCGCCAGGAGGGTTCCAGAGCGCCACGCGCGGCGAAGGCGACGGCCGTGCTCTAGGGGTTGGCGGGACGCGTGCAAACTCAGGACGAATACGGTTAGGGTTTCCCCCGAGGCGGCGTCAGTCCGCGAGAGGAACACAAGATGCACCAATCCCACGCGCTCGTGGCGATCGTCACCCTGGTCTCGCTGCTGGTCTATGTCTGGATGATCCTGCGCATCCCCGGCGCGCGCCGCCGGACCGGCATCGACGCCCCGGCCATGACCGGCCACCCCGAGCTGGAGCGCCATCTGCGCATCCAGGCCAACACCGTCGAATGGCTGGTCATCTACCTGCCGTCGCTGTGGCTGTTCGCCATCTACTGGAACGACCTGGTGGCCGCCGCCCTGGGCGTGGTCTGGATGATCGGCCGGATCGTCTACGCCCTCGGCTACGCCGCCGACCCGAAGAAGCGCGAGGTCGGCTTCATGATCCAGGCCCTGGCCACCGCTATCCTGCTGTTCGGCGCCCTCGGGCGGGCCATCTACGTGCTGGTGGTCATCGGAAACTAGCTCGAGCTTGGAAGGCCATGGCGCGGCGGACTATACCCGCGCCATGGACCACCTGCCCGTCGATCCCGCCCGCTATGGCGCCTTCCTGGTCGCCATGTTCGTCATGGCCATCACGCCGGGGCCGGCCAACCTGTTCGCCATCGCTACCGGCATGGAGCGCGGCAAGGGCGCGGCGCTGATCAGCGTGGTGGGCATGAACACCGCCACCCTGGTCTGGTTCACCGGCTCGGCCCTGGGCCTGGGCGCGCTGATCCTGGCCTTCCCCAAGGCCTTCCACGTCCTGGCCTGGGCCGGGGCGGCCTATCTGGTCTGGCTGGGGCTGAAATCGCTATGGGCGGGGATCAGGAACATCGAAAGCCACGCCACGGCCACGGTGCGGGCGGGGCGCTCGGCCTTCCTCGACGGCTTCATGGTCCAGATCGCCAATCCGAAGATCCTGCTGTTCTTCTCGGGCGTGCTGCCGCCGTTCCTGGACATCAAGCGGCCGCTGGCCCCGCAACTGATCATGTTCGCCTGCGCCACCATCGGCATGGACCTGATCAGCATGTCGTCCTACGGCCTGGGCGGAGCGGCCCTGTCGACCCGCATGAACGAGCCGGGATTTCGCCGCGGCTTCGCGATCCTGGTCGGCGTCCTTCTGATCACGGCGGCCGTACTTATCTTGTCGAGAGGCTGAAAGATTTCCGAGGCGCAGCAAACTTCGCCTTGGCGAAACCACAAAGCCTCGCCAGAGTTATCTCAAGTACCAAGGACTCCGCTTGAAGGAGCAGATCATGTCCATGAAGAAGGTCGCCATCGCCGCGGCGCTGGTCCTCGCGGCCGGCCTGTCGGCCTGCGCCACGCCGACCCCGTACCAGCCCAAGATGTCCGCCAGCTCATCCGCCGGCGGCTTCTCCGAGCAGAAGCTGGAAGGCGACCGCTACCGCGTGTCGTTCGCCGGCAACAGCCTGACCTCGCGCGACACGGTCGAGCGCTATCTGCTGTATCGGTCGGCCGAGCTGACCGTGCAGCAGGGCTACGACTGGTTCGAGACCGCCGACCACCGCACCGACCGCACCTCGCGCTCCTATGTCGAGCCCGATCCGTTCATGCGTCCGGGCTTTGGCTACGGCTATCCGTACGGCTACTGGCGCCCGTCCTGGCGTTACTACGGCGGCGCCTATGGCTGGCGCAGCTGGGACCCCTTCTGGGGCGACCCCTTCTTCGCCGACCGCGCCCAGATCCGCACCGTCGAGCGCTTCGAGGCCGGGGCCGAGATCGTGATGCACAAGGGCCGGAAGCCGGAAGGCGACCCGCGCGCCTACGACGCCCGCGAGATCATGGCCAACCTGGCCAGCAGCATCCAGCGGCCGGTTCCGGGCAAGTAGCCATAAACTTCCTCCCCCTCCTGGGGGAGGTGGCGCGGCGCGAATACGCGCCGTGACGGTAGGGGAGCCGGCGCACAGAATCCGTGCACCGCGCCCCTTCCGTCGGCTGCGCCGACACCTCCCCCATAAAGGGGGAGGAGCTTCTTCCTTACCGCGGCGCCATGCGGATGCCGCCGTCCAGGCGCACGTCCTCGCCGTTGAAGTAGCCGCAGGTGATCATGGTCACCGCCAGCTGGGCGTACTCTTCAGGATTGCCCAGGCGCTTGGGGAACGGCACCGAGGCCGCCAGGCCCGCCTTCACAGCTTCCGGCGCGCCGTTCATGAGCGGGGTGTTGAAGATGCCCGGCAGGATGCAGTTGACGCGAATGCCTTCGCTCATCAGGTCGCGAGCGATCGGCAGCGTCATACCCACCACACCGCCCTTCGAGGCCGAATAGGCCGCCTGGCCCATCTGGCCATCCTCGGCCGCGACGCTGGCGGTGTTGACGATCGCGCCACGCTCGCCGTCTTCCAGCGGCGTGAGGTCCAGCATGCCCTTGGCCGACTTGGCGATGCAGCGGAACGTGCCGACCAGGTTGATCTGGATGATGCGGTCGAAGGCGTCGAGCGGGAAGTGCTTGGTCTCGCCGGTGGTCTTGTCGCGGCTGGCGGTCTTGGCCGCGTTGCCGGTGCCGGCGCAGTTGACCAGGATCCGCTCCTGGCCGTGGGCGGCGCGGGCCTTTTCGAAGCCGGCGTCGACATCGGCGTCGCTGGTCACGTTGACCTTGCAGAACACGCCGCCGATGTCCTTGGCGACTTCCTCGCCGCGGGCCTCGTTCATGTCGAAGATGGCGACCTTGACGCCTTGGGCGGCCAGGGCGCGGGCGGTGGCCTCGCCGAGGCCCGAAGCCCCCCCGGTGACGACGGCGGCGACGGTGTTGTCGAGTTTCATGGACGTTTCCTGCGGGTTTGCGTTTAAGCTCGCTGTTGAGCAAAGGTTTAAACCGATGAGCCGCGACGCCAAACCGTCCCCCGACGTAAACGTCAATGAGGTGCTGGATCCGAAGAAGGCTCTGGCGCCCGTCACCGTGCAGTTGAACGAGGAGCGGGTCGAGAAGGGCTTCCTGCCCAAGATCCGCAGGATGGCCGCGAAGGTGCCGTTCGCCGCCGACGCCCTGTCGGTCTGGTGGGCCGCCCGCGATCCGGACACCCCGACGGCGGCCAAGGGCATGATGCTGGCGGCCCTGGCCTATTTCGTCCTGCCGACCGACGCCATTCCCGACATCCTGCCGGTGATCGGCTTCACCGATGACGCGGCCGTGATCGCGGCCCTGGTCGCCATCCTCGGCAAGACCGTCAAGCCGCGCCACAAAGAGGCGGCCCAGGCCTTCCTGCAACGCCTGTCCCGCGACGCCTGAGCCTGGAAGCCGCCATGTCCCTGCCCGCCCTGCTGCTCGCCGCCGCCCTGGCCCAGAGCCCCGCCCCGCCGCCCTCCGCCGACGTCGAGGACAGGGCGGTGCTGGCCGCGGCCCAGGCCTTTTTCGACGGGCTGGAAGCCGGTGACGCGGCCGCCATGCGCGCCACCTTGCTGCCCGAAGCCCGCCTGATGTCGCTGACCAGCAAGCCCGACGGCAGCGTGGCGATGCGCCGCTTCGGCTTCGAGGACAGCTTCGGCAAGCAGACTCCGACCGGGGTCAAGGAATGGATGTGGTCGCCGGTGATCATCCGCCGCGGCGCCCTGGCCACCGTCACCGCCCCCTACGAGGTCAGCAAGGACGGCAAGACCATCCACTGCGGCATCGACATCTTCACGCTTGTCAGACAGACGGACGGCGCCTGGAAGATCGACAGCATCAGCTGGACCGCCGAACCGAACGCCTGCCCCGAGCTGCGCGAGCTTTAACCCACCCGGAACCGCAGCACCGCGCCGTTCCACAGGGCGTCGTCGTGGTCCTCCTCGACCAGGTCGCGGACGCCGGGATAGCTCGCCGCCGCCTGCCGCCAGAAGGCCAGGGCGCCGACGTTGCGGCGGACCACCGCCGCCTCCCAGAGGCCCCAGGCCGTGCCGAACAAGGCGTGGGCGGCCGCCAGGCCCACCCCGCGCCGGCGATGTTTGCGGACGATGAAGAACTCGGCCACCGCGCGATCGACCGGAGTCGCCGAATGGGCGACATCGTTGACCAGGGCGAAACCGACCGGCAGGCCCCTGATCCGGAACAGCCAGGCCTCGCGCGTCGGGTCGGTCCAATAGGCGTCCAGCCCCGGATAGTCGGAATAACGGCCATCCGCGCTGAGCTCGCCCTCGACCTCCCGGTCGAACCAGAGCTCCGAGAAGTCGTGGATATAGAGCTGCATGAGGTTGGCGATGATCGGCGCCTCTTCGGGGCCGGCCTTGGAGACGACGAGATCCGCGCGGCTCACTGGGACGCCTCCATGGTCTCCAGCGGCCCGCCGCCCCGGACCTGCCCGATCGGCGTCATCACGATCGACATGGCGCTTCCTCCGTGTGCGACAGGTTGTCGCGGCCGAACTTGAGCTTAAGTTGGTGGGATGATCGAAGCCCTGCTCTCCAAAATGATCAAGACCGGCGATTTCACGGCGCACCTGCCGGGAGGTCGCGTCATCAAGGCGGGGGACGGGACGGGGCCGCCCGTGGCCATCCGGATCAACAGCCGGGGTCTGCGCCGGCTGGCCAATCCCAGCCTGGGCCTCGGCGAAGGCTATATGGAAGGCGACATCGTCTTCGAACAGGGCTCGATCTCGGACCTCCTGACCATCGTCGGCGAGAGCGGCGGTCGCAAGCCCAAGCGCGGCTCGGCCTTCACCCGCTTCCGCAAGGCGCTGAAGCGGCGGATCCAGCAGGTCAACGACCGCGTGGCCTCGCGCCGCAACGTCTCGCACCACTACGACCTGTCGAACGACCTCTATCGCCGGTTCCTCGACACCGACATGCAGTACAGCTGCGCCTATTTCGAGCGTCCGGACATGACGCTGGAGGAGGCCCAGGCGGCCAAGAAGGCCCTGATCGGCCGCAAGCTGCTGATCAAGCCGGGCATGAAGACGCTGGACATCGGCTCGGGCTGGGGCGGGCTGTCCATGACGCTCGCCAAGGACTTCGGGGCCCGGATGACGGGCGTGACCCTGTCGACCGAACAGCTGGCCCTGGCCAAGGAACGCGCCGGGAAGGCGGGCCTGGCCGACAAGACCGACTTCCGCCTGACCGACTATCGCGACCTCGACGAGAAGTTCGACCGCATCGTCTCGGTCGGCATGCTCGAGCATGTCGGCGCGCCGAATTTCCGGACCTATTTCGAGACCATCGCCAAGCTGCTGGACGAGGACGGCGTGGCCCTGGTCCACTCGATCGGCAAGATGCACGGACCGGGCGCGACCAACGCCTTCACCCAGAAGTACATCTTTCCGGGCGGCTATATTCCCGGCCTGTCGGAGATTGTCGCGGCCATCGAGCACGCGGGCCTGTGGATCACCGACGTCGAGATCCTGCGCCTGCACTACGCCGAGACCTGCCGTATCTGGCGCGAGCGGTTCATGGCCGATCCCGAGATCCCGACGATGTTCGACGCCCGCTTCCGGCGGATGTGGGAGTTCTACCTGGCCGGCGCCGAACTGGGCTTCCGGCATGGCGGCCACATGGTCTTCCAGATCCAGCTGACCAAGAAGCGCGACGCCACGCCGCTGACGCGGGACTACCTGCTGAAAGCCTGATCCTCCCCACCGGGGAGGATCAGCCTCACTCCACCGTCACCGACTTGGCGAGGTTGCGCGGCTGGTCGACATCCGCGCCCTTCACCACCGCCACGTGGTAGGCCAGCAGCTGGATCGGGGCCGACATCACCAGGGTCGAGACCAGCGGGTCCGAGGCCGGGGCCGTCACCACCACCTTCGCCCCCGCCGGCGCGTGCTTCACGCCCTCGGTGTCGGTGATGAAGATCACCTGGCCGCCCCGGGCCATCACCTCGCTCATGTTCGAGGCCGACTTCTCGAAATAGCTGTCGTAAGGCGCCAGGATGACGATCGGGGTCTGGTCGTCGACCAGGGCGATCGGGCCGTGCTTCAGCTCGCCGGCGGCGTAGCCCTCGGCGTGGATGTAGCTGATCTCCTTCAGCTTCAGCGCGCCTTCCAGGGCCAGGGCCGACATCGGGCCACGACCCAGATAGAGCACGTCCCGCGCCTTGGCGACGTCGGCGGCGATCTCCTTGATGGCGTCTTCCAGCCCGATGGCCTCGGCGATCAGGCGCGGCGCTTCCAGCAGCACCTTGACCAGGCGCTGCTCCTCGGCGTCGCCGATCGTCCCGCGCGCCTTGGCCGCGGCGATGGCCAGGGCGATCATCACGCTGACCTGGGCGGTGAAGGCCTTGGTCGAGGCGACCCCGATCTCGGGACCGCAGTGGATCGGCCAGACCACGTCGACCTCGCGGGCCATCGTGGACTCCTGGGCGTTGACGACCACCGCGCTCTTCATGCCCCGGGCCTTGCAGTAGCGCAGGGCCGCCAGGGTGTCGGCGGTCTCGCCCGACTGCGACATGGCGATGACCAGCGAGCCCGGCCGCAGGGCCGGGGTGCGGTAGCGGAACTCCGAGGCGATCTCGACATCGACCGGCAGGTCGGCCAGCTGCTCGATCAGATACTTGCCCACCACGCCGGCGATGTAGGAGGTGCCGCAGGCGACGATCTGGATGCGCTCGAGCTTGGCGAAGTCGATGTCGCCCGGGACGGCCGCCTTCGAGGTCAGGGTGTCGACATAGGCCGCGATCGTGCGCTGGCAGCCCTCGGGCTGATCATGGATCTCCTTCTCCATGAAATGCCGGTAGTTGCCCTTCTCCAGCATCACCGCCGAGGTCGGCACCACGCGCACGGGCCGCGTCACGGCCGCGCCGCTGGCGTCGAAGATGCGGTGACTGTCATGATCCAGGGCCACGTAGTCGCCCTCGTCCAGATAGATCACCCGGTTGGTGAACGGGCCGACGGCCAGGGCGTCCGAGCCCAGGAACATCTCGCCCTGGCCCTCACCGACGACCAGCGGACTGCCGCGACGCGCGCCCAGGATCAGGTTGTCCTCGCCCTCGATCAGCACGGCCAGGGCGTAGGCGCCGGTCAGGCGGTCCAGGGCCGCCTTGAAGGCGTCCAGAGGGGCCAGGCCGGTGGACAGCTCGGCGTCGATCAGGTGGGCGATCACCTCGGTGTCGGTGTCGCTGGAAAACGCGCGGCCGGCGGCGGCCAGCTCGGCCTTCAGCTCGGCGAAATTCTCGATGATGCCGTTGTGGACCAGGGTGACGCGGCCGGCGGTCTGCGGGTGGGCGTTCTGAACGTTGGGCGCGCCGTGGGTGGCCCAGCGGGTGTGGCCGATGCCGACGGTGGCGACCAACGGGTCCTCGATCAGCACCGCTTCCAGCGCCTTGATCTTGCCCTTGGCCCGACGGCGCTCGACCCTCGTTTCGCCATTGGAGCCGCCAACGACGCCCGCGACGCCCGCGGAGTCATAGCCCCGATATTCGAGGCGTTTGAGGCTCTCGATCAGACGGTCGGCGACGGGTTGTTTTCCGACGATGCCGATAATGCCGCACATGGGCCATGATCCCTTGTAGAACGCGCCGACAGGATTATCCCTAGCCGCGCGAGGATTACGAAAGCGGCCTTTAGCACCCGCTAAACGCCGTCTCCCGTAAATCTGCATTTCGGATCGTTTCGGGTCCGAAGCACGGCCCTAAAGAGACGATACGAAGACCATGAGCAAGCGCGCCTATTTCGGCACCGACGGCATCCGGGGCCAAGCCAACAAGCATCCGATGACGGCCGAGGTGGCCCTGCGCGTCGGCCTCGCCGCCGGCAAGCTGTTCCGCTCGCAGGACGAGCGCCGGCACCTGGTGGTGATCGGCAAGGACACCCGCCTGTCGGGCTACATGATCGAGCCGGCCCTGGTCGCCGGCCTGACCAGCGTGGGTCTGGACGTGCGCCTCTTTGGTCCCCTGCCGACGCCGGCCGTGGCGATGATGACCCGCTCGATGCGCGCCGATCTCGGGATCATGATCTCGGCCAGCCACAACGACTTCGCCGACAACGGCATCAAGCTGTTCGGCCCCGACGGCTACAAGCTCTCCGACGAGCAGGAGCTGAAGATCGAGGCCCTGATGGACGAGGGCCTGCAGGAAGGCCTGGCCGCCCCCCGCGACCTGGGCCGCGTCAAGCGCATCGACGACGCCCAGGCCCGCTATATCGAGATCGTCAAGGCGACCTTCCCGCGCCACATGAACCTGTCGGGCCTGCGCATCGTCGTCGATTGCGCCCACGGCGCGGCCTACAAGGTGGCCCCCGACGCCCTGTACGAACTGGGCGCCGAGGTGTTCCCGGTCGGGGTGGCCCCGAACGGCACCAACATCAACGCCGAATGCGGCTCGACCCATCCCGAGGCCATGGCCAGGATGGTGCGCGAATATCGCGCCGACATCGGCATCGCCCTGGACGGCGACGCCGACCGCCTGGTGATCTGCGACGAGAAGGGCGTGGTCGTCGACGGCGACCAGATCATGGCGATCATCGCCGCGGCCCTGACCAGCGCCGGAACCCTGAAGGGCGGCGGCGTCGTGGCCACCGTCATGTCCAACCTGGGCCTCGAGCGCCAGCTGAACGCCCTGGGCCTGAGCCTGGAGCGCACCGCCGTGGGCGACCGCTATGTCATGCAGCGCATGCGCGAGGGCGGTTTCAACCTCGGCGGCGAGCAGTCGGGCCACCTGATCCTGTCGGACCTCTCCACCACCGGCGACGGCCTGATCGCCGCCCTGCAGGTGCTGGCCGTGATGGTCCAGACCGGCCAGCCGATGAGCGCGCTCGGCCGCCAGTTCGAGCCGGTGCCGCAGCTCCTGGAAAACGTCCGCTTCGCCGGCGGCAAGCCGCTGGAGGCCAAGGCGGTGAAGCAGGCCATCGCCGACGGCGAGAGCCAGCTGAACGGCGCCGGCCGCATCGTCGTGCGCGCCTCCGGCACCGAACCGCTGATCCGCATCATGGCCGAGGGGGATGATCCGGCCCTGGTCAAGAAGGTCGTGAAGTCGATCGTCAGCGCGGTGAAGGCGGCTTAGACCCCCACCTTCGGGGCCTTCATCCGTCGCTTGTTGACGTGGTGGCTGGGGGCCTCGGCGGCGATTTCCTCGGGGTATTCGCCCTTGAAGTAGAAGCGCTGCCAGGCCTCCTTGGTGGCCTCGGGGTCGCGCTTGAAGATCAGCTTGTTGAACTCGCTGCGCTTCTCGGCCCAGACATCGTACTGGCGGCGCAGCTCGGGATTGGCGTTCATCGACTTGATCACCGGCTGGAAGGCCTCCATCGGCTTGTCCTGGATCAGCATGATGAAGCAGAAGGTCTCGCCCTTCTCGAACCGCACCGTGCCGGGGCGGGTGAACATCCAGTTCATCGTGAACGGGAACGGCAGCCAGTCGGTCTCGATCACGCCGGCCAGCGGCTGGATGCCGTCCTTGATGTGGTTGGGCGGCCCCATGGTCATCAACGACCAGCCCGGCGGCGTGCGGAACAGATAGCCGGTGTGGAAGGTCACGACCCCGCGCGTGAAGTGCGACTTCACGAAGTCGGTGAAGCCCGGATACGGATGGTCGGGCTGGAACTTGATGCACTCCTGGTGCGCCCCGCCATCCCAGGTCATCGAGAAGCCGACCGGGCAGAGGATGTCCCAGCCGGTGGTGTTGGCCATGGTCAGCGGCAGGCAGCGATAGGGATGGCGATCGGCGAACCGGTCCATCCAGGCGCGCTGCGGCCGCCCCGGCACGATCTCCGGCGGACGGTTCTCGGTGGGATAGCACTCCAGTTCCATGCCGGCCTTCGTCCTTGTTTTCCTACCCTGATCGTCTGGTCTAGCGCTCGCGAGGCGAGGCCGTCCAGCGTCGCGAACTGATGACACCTCCAACCGATCTCCCCGGCGAACGCCGGGGCCCAGATCGAACCCAGAACGTCGATCGCCTGAGCACTGGAGATAGGCGCGAACACCCAAACCGATCCGGACGAATCTGGACCCCGGCATTCGCCGGGGAGGGCGGCTTTTTGGAATTGGAGGTGTTCCATTCGGCCGTTAAACAGCCTCTCATGAAGACCCGAACCGACCTCTTCGCCTTCTTCGACGCGCACGGCGTTAAGCACTCGACCCTCGACCATCCGCCGGTGTTCCGCGTCGAGGAGGGGCTGGAGATCAAGCAGGCCCTGCCAGGCGGCCACACCAAGAACCTGTTCCTCAAGGACGCCAAGGGCCGGCTGTGGCTGATCTCGGCCCTGGGCGAGACCACGATCGACCTCAAGCGCCTGCACACGGTGATCGGCTCGGGCCGGCTGTCGTTCGGTCCCGAGGCGATGATGGTCGAGACCCTGGGCGTAACGCCCGGCTCGGTCACCGCCTTCGGCCTGATCAACGACGCCGGGCGGCGGGTGCGCTTCGTGCTCGACAAGGCCCTGGCGGACAGCGATCCGGTCAACTTCCACCCCTTAAGCAATGACGCCACCACGGCGGTGTCCCAGGCCGATTTCCGCAAGTTCCTGGCGGCGCTGGGCGTCGAGCCGATGATCGTGGATTTCGCGGCGATGGAAGTGGTCTGAAGCTTCGCCTGATACGCGAACAGGACATTGCGCGGCGGCCCTTGAAGGACCATCTTGCGGCTTCGAGCGTTCCCACCTTGAGTACACGAGAGACCCGATGTCCCTGATCGGCGAAAAGCCCGCCGCACCGGCGAAAAGTGAACACATCAAGGACGGCACGGACGCCAGCTTCATGGCCGACGTGATCGAGGCCTCGAAGATCCAGCCGGTCATCGTCGACTTCTGGGCCACCTGGTGCGGCCCGTGCCGCCAGTTGACGCCCGCCCTCGAAAAGGTGGTCACGGCCGCCAAGGGCGCGGTGAAGCTGGTCAAGATCGACGTCGACGCCAATCCGGGTTTCGCCGGCCAGCTGCGCGTGCAGTCGATCCCGACCGTCTACGCCTTCGTCGATGGGCGTCCGGTGGACGCGTTCCAGGGCGCCCTGCCCGAGAGCCAGGTCAAGGCCTTCGTCGAGAAGCTGGGCGGCCCGGCCGGCCCCAGCGCCATCGACGACCTGATCGCCCTGGGCAAGGAGTCCCTGGAGATCGGCGACATCGGCGGCGCGGCCCAGGCCTTCGCCCAGGCCCTGCAGACCGATCCCGAGAACATCAAGGCCCTGGGCGGCATGGCCCGCGCCTATCTGCTGGGCGGCGACCTGGAGGGCGCGGCCGAGGTGGTGGCCATGGCTCCGGCCGACGCCAAGGATCCAGACCTGGACGCCGCCCGCGCCGCGCTCGCGCTCGCGGAAGACGCCCCGTCCGAGACGTCCGAGTTCGAACAGCGCCTGGCCGCCGACCCAGACGACCACGAGGCCCGCCTGGAGCTGGCCAAGGCCCTGGCCGGGGCCGGTCGCCTGCAGGACGCCGCCGACCACCTTCTGGCCATCATCGCACGCGACCGTGCCTGGAACGACGACGCGGCCCGCAAGCAACTCCTGACGGTGTTCGAGGCCGCGGGACCGACCTCCGAAGTCGCCAAGCAGGGTCGACGCAAGCTGTCGTCGATCCTGTTCAGCTAGAGAAAAAGGGGAGCGCCGAATGGCGGCGGCCTACCGAAAGCTCAGCGACCTTCCTCTGGTGATCCCGGTGTTTCCGCTGGACGGCGTCCTGCTGTTGCCCGGCGGCCATCTGCCGCTGAACATCTTCGAACCGCGCTACCTGAACATGCTGGATGACGCCATGTCGGGCGAGCGGATCATCGGCATGATCCAGACCCGCCCGCGGGCGCCCAGCCAGGAGGCCGATCCGCGCCAACCGCCCCTGGCCCCCGTCGGCTGCGCCGGCCGGGTGACCAGCTTCGCCGAGACCAGCGATGGCCGCTACCTGATCACCCTGACCGGGGTCTGCCGCTTCCGGACCGGCGACGAGCTGCCGGTGCGCACGCCCTATCGTCAGGTCCGCGCCGACTTCGCGCCCTACGAACCAGACCTGCGCGAGGACGGCCCCGGCGGCACGCGCACCGCCGCCGATATCGACCGCCTGCTGTCGGCCCTGCGCCGCTATCTCGACCACCGGGGCCTGGCCATCGACTGGACCGACGCCGAGAGCGCGCCGTCCGACGCCCTGATCAACAGCCTGGCCATGGCCCTGCCCTTCGATCCCATGGAAAAGCAGGCCCTGCTGGAGGCCGAGACCATCTTCGAGCGCAAGGCGACCCTGACGGCGCTGCTGGAGATCGACGCCGCCGCCGGGGACGATGACGAACCGCACTCTATTCAATAGGCGAGAGGGCCAGTAGACACAGCCCATGACCCAAGACGCTCCCACCCCGACCATCGATGTCGATCCGCGCCTGCTGGAAGTGCTGGTGTGCCCCGTGACCCGCGGCCCGCTGGAATATGACCGCGCCAAGGGCGAACTGATCAGCCGCTCGGCCAAGCTGGCCTATCCGATCCGCGACGGCGTGCCGATCATGCTGCCGGAAGAGGCGCGCGAACTGGCGGAGTAGGGCAGCGCTGCCCCCTCAGTCGGCTTCGCCGACAGCTCCCCCATAAAGGGGAAGCAGGATCCTGGACGTCCTCCCCCTTTATGGGGGAGGTGGCCGCGAAGCGGTCGGAGGGGGCTTCACCGCACTACAGCGCCACGCCCCGCAGCAGCTTCGGCAGATCCCCCACCCCGCCGCCGGCCTCGTGCATGAAGAACCGGCGCGCCGGGGCGATGCGGTTGACCACCGCCAGGCCCGCGCCGCGCGCCACGCGCAGCAGCGGATTGTCGTTCGAGAAGATCCGCACGAAGGCGTCGAAGGCCAGGGCGTTGGTCACGGTGTCGAACCGCCGCCAGCGGGCGTAGCGCTCCAGCACCGCCTCGGCGCCGATGTCCTCGCCGCCGCGCACGGCCTCGACCAGCACCTCGGCGAGCGCCGCCGCGTCCTTCAGGCCCAGGTTCAGCCCCTGCCCGGCGATCGGGTGCACGCCATGAGCCGCGTCGCCGATCAAGGCCAGGCGCGGGGCGGTCATCCGCTCGGCCAGCAGCAGCGACAGCGGATAGACGAAGGTCGGCCCCTCGACGGTCACCGCGCCCAGGAAGTCGCCGAACCGCCGCATCAGGTGGGCGTGGAAAACCTCGGGCGAGGCGTTGCGCAGGGCCTCGCCACGCGCGGTGCTCTCGGTCCAGACCAGGCTGGCGCGGTTGCCCGTCAATGGCAGGATGGCGAACGGGCCGCTGGGCAGGAAATATTCGTGGGCCACGCCCTCGTGCGGCTTTTCCATCCGCACCGTGGCGACTACGCCGCTCTGGCCGTAGCCCCAGGCGATCTCGCCGATGCCGGCCGCCCGGCGCAGGACCGAGCCGCGTCCCTCGGCGCTGACCGCCAGCGGGGCCGACAGCACCCGGCCGTCCGACAGGGTCAGCTTCGCGGCCCCGGCCTCGACCGCCAGGGCTTTGGCCGCCATCGGGGCGATGACCGGAATACCCTTGTCGATCACCGCCCGCGACAGCGCCGCGCGGGTCTGGCGGTTCTCGATCAGATAGCCCAGCGGCTCGCCATCGATGCGGCCGGAGATCTCGCTGCTGTCGAACCGCAGGAAGGCCGGCGAGGCCTTGCGGGCCGCGGCCCCCGGCGTGCGGCCGTCGGTGACCAGGATCTGCTCGATGCGCTGGGCGTGGGGCGCGAGCGCCTCGCCCGCGCCGATCGCGCGCCACTGGCGGAAAGAGGAATAGGCGATGGCCGAGCTGCGCCCGTCGAAGGTCGGGGCCAACTGGGCTTCGAACGGCTGCGGGTCGATCAAGAGTGGCCGGAGGCCACCTGACGCCAAAGCCAGAGCCAGGGTGGAGCCGGCCATGCCGGCGCCGGCGATGATCACGTCGGCATCGTGAGCGGGAGCGCGCATGGCGGGATATGGGCGCGTGCGGCCGAGGCTGTCCAGACCGCGCGGCTACTTAGCGGTCGCGTAGGGCGTCTGGGCGTCCGGACGCACCAGGCCGCGCGTCGCGTCGCCGACGCCGATCAGCACGAACTGCACCGCCAGGGCGCAGAGGATCAGGCCCAGGACCCGCACCACGATGCTCATGCCGATTCGGCCCAGCACCCGGCCGATCAGCGGCGCGGCCCAGAACACCGCCACCAGCACCAGCGACACCGCCGAGATCACCGCCACGCCCAGACCCAGGCCGGCCCAGCCGAACGGCTTGGCCTCGGCGGCGTAGATGATCACCGTCGAGATCGCGCCCGGACCGATCAGCAGCGGCATGGCGAACGGCACGATCAGGCGCTCGAAGCGCTGCTTGGCGTAGACCCGCGCCGACTGGCCCTCGATGCCCTCGGCCGCGTCGGCGAACATGGTGGTGAAGTCGTCGCGCACCATGTCCAGGCCGAGAATGAACAGGATGATGCCGCCAGCGATCCGGAACGCCGGCATCGAGATGCCGAAGAAGGCCAGCAGGCCCACGCCCGTGAAGAAGAAGAAGATCAGGAACGCCGCGACGAACAGGCCGATATAGACGGCCACCATCCGCCGACCCGCGGCGGCCGCGCCCAGGGTGGCGGCGGCGAACAAAGGCACGTTGCCGATCGGATCGATCAGGGCGAACAGCGCGACGAAGAAGTTGACGGCGAGTTTGGCCTCGGTCATTCGACGTCCTTACCTTTATCAAAGCGCCTGAACCTTCGCCTATCTCCTAGGGCGGACGGCTTCGCGCGCCAACCCCTGGGGGCAAAGACATGACCGCCGATCCGCGCCTGATCGTTCCGCTGGACCTGCCCACCGTCGACGACGCCCGCGACATGGTCCAGCGCCTGGGCGACGCGGTGTCGTTCTACAAGATCGGCCTGGAACTGCTGGCCAGCGACGGCATGGCCCTGGCCCATGAGCTGAAGGCCTCGGGCAAGTCGATCTTCCTCGACTGGAAGCTGCACGACATCGGCGCGACCGTGGAGCGCTCGGCGCGCGTTCTGGCGACCAGCGGCTGCGACCTGCTGACCGTCCACGCCGAGCCGCAGGTGATGACCGCCGCCGTCAAGGCCCGGGGCGACTCCTCGCTGAAGATCCTGGCGGTGACGGTGCTGACCAGCCTGACCGACGCCGACCTGGTCGAGATGGGCTACGCCTTCGGGGCCCGCGACCTGGTCGAGCGCCGGGTGCGCCAGGCGGTCGAATGCGGCGTCGACGGCATCGTCTCCAGCCCCCACGAGGCCGCCCTGGCCCGCGAGATCGCCAATGGGGCCGGGCGCCCGGACTTCCTGATCGTCACCCCCGGCGTGCGCCCGTTCTGGTCGGCCAAGAACGACCAGGCCCGCGCCGCCACCCCCGAGGCCGCCATCCGCGCCGGCGCCAGCCACCTGGTCTGCGGCCGCCCGATCACGGCGGCCAACGACCCGCGCGAGGCGGCGCTGAAGGTGGTGGCGGAGATCGCCGGGCTGTAGGCTCAGCACAGACCCCCACCTGACCTGCTTGCGCAGGTCTGTCCGCCCCCAAACGGGGCGGAGAAGAAGCTCCGGCGCGCGGGGCGTATTCTCCTCCCCCTCTTGGGGGAGGGGGACCGGCGAAGCCGGTGGAGGGGGCCAGCGCAGTCCTATTTCACCACCAGCGCCACGCCGCGCGCCCTTGGATCCGCTTCCGGAACCGGCGTCCGACCCACCACCTGGATCGCCTCCATGTCGCCGCTGAAGTCCTCGACCCACCTGTAGCCGCGCGCCTCCAGCGCCGTCTTGAGGTCGGCCGAGGGCGCACCCGACGGCTCGTAGAAGATCACGTTCTCGGGCAGCAGCTGGTGGTGGAAGCGCGGGGCCTTCTGGGCCGCCTTCAGGGTCAGGCCGTGGTCGTAGACATTGGCCAGCACCTGGAACACCCAGGTGAAGATCCGCGAGCCGCCCGGCGTGCCGATGACCATGGCCGGCCGGCCGTCCTTGACCAGGATGGTCGGGGTCATCGACGACAGGGGCCGCTTGTGAGGCGCGATGGCGTTGGCGCTGCCGCCGACCACGCCGAACATGTTGGGCGCGCCGGGCTTGGCCGAGAAATCGTCCATCTCGTCGTTGAGCAGGAAGCCCGCCCCCTCGACCACCACGCCCGAGCCGAACCAGCCGTTCAGCGTATAGGTGTTGGAGACGGCGTTGCCCCACTTGTCGACGATCGAATAGTGGGTGGTCTGCGGCTTCTCCAGGCCCGGGACCACCGCCTTGGAGGGCGACGGCTTGTCCGGATCGACCTCGCGGGCGCGCCGGGCGACATAGGCCGGGTCGATCAGGTTGGACACCGGGACCTTCACGAAATCGGGGTCGCCCAGATATTCCGCCCGGTCGGCGTAGACGCGCTTTTCGATCTCCGCCAGCAGGTGGACGTACTGGGGATCATTGAGGCCGACGCCTTTGAACGTCGGGGCCAGGTCCTGCTTCATCAGCAGCATCTGTATCAGGGCGACGCCACCCGAGCTGGGCGGCGGGGCGGTGATGACGTCATAGCCGCGCCACTTGGCGGTGACCGGCGCGCGCCAGACGGCCTTGTAGCCGGCGAGATCGGCCTTGGTGATCAGGCCCTTCACCGATCCGCGCCCCATCTGGGCGACGATCAGGTCGGCGGTCTTGCCCTCATAGAACGCCTTGTCGCCGCCCCGGGCGATCCGCTCCAGGGTGGCGGCGAGCTCCGGTTGCCTGAACAGCGTCCCGGCCTTCTGGGGACCGAAATAGGCGCGGAAGTTGGTCTTGGCGAACGGCGGCGGGACCTCGCCGCCCAGCATGCCGGCGAACTGGGCGTTCACCGTGAAGCCGTCGCGGGCATAGCGGATGGCCGGGGCCAGCACCCGCGCCCACGGCAGCTTGCCGAAGCGCTTGTGGGCCATGGCCAGGCCGCGCACCGTGCCCGGCGTCCCGGCCGCGAGGTTGCCGTACAGCGACAGGCCCGGGGTCGGCTCGCCGTCCTTGCCCAGGTACATGTCGGCCGAAGCCGCCGCCGGGGCCGTCTCGCGATAGTCGAGGAAGTAGGGCTTGCCGCCGACATACAGCGTCATGAACCCGCCGCCCCCCAGATTGCCGGCCTCCGGATAGGTGACGGCCAGGGCGAAGCCCGTCGCCACCGCCGCGTCGACCGCGTTGCCGCCCGCTTTCAGGATTTCCTCCGCCGCCAGCGCCCCATAGCGGTCCGGCGAGGCCACGGCCCCGGCGGCGAGCACCGGAATGGGCTTGGCCGGCTTGGCGAGAGCGGGGGGCGCGAACAGCAGCAGGGCGGTCGCGAGCAACTTGGCGAACAGGCGCAAGGGAAGTCTCCGGCGGCGAGACGACCACGCTAGCCGATACCGTTCGCGGAACAATGGTTCTTGACGCATCCATAACCATAGAGTTATGAGATAATTCATAACCTGAAAGTTATCAATTGAATCCGCAAGCGCCCCACGACCTGCTGTTCCGGACCCTGGCCGACCCCACACGGCGGGCGCTGTTCGAGCGTCTGTGCCGCGACGGCGAGCAGACGGTCGGGGCGCTCACCGCCCAGGCGGGCGTATCCCAGCCGGCCGTCTCCAAGCACCTTGCGGCCCTGAAGCTGGCTGGCTTGGTCCGCGATCGCCACGAGGGCCGTCAGACGCACTACACCGCCCAGTTGGGCGCGCTCGGCCCGCTGATCGACTGGACCCAACAGATGGCGGGCTTCTGGGAAGGGCGGTTCGACAAGCTGGAAGACCTGCTCAACAGGATGGACCAATGACCACCGACACCACTCCGCAAGTCCGCTCCGTCGTCATCGAGCGCGAGATCGCCCACCCGCCCGCCAAGCTGTGGCGCGCCCTCACCCAGCCGCATCTGATCGCCGAATGGCTGATGGCCAACGACTTCGTTCCGAGCGTCGGCCATCGCTTCAAGCTGAAGGGCGAGTGGGGCGGGGTGCTGGACTGCGAGGTCCTGGCGATCGAGCCCGATTACAAGCTGGCCTATAGCTGGGATTTCGATCACGAAGACCCGGCCTACGCCCTCAAGAGCGTCGTGACCTTCACCCTGACCCCGACCGACGCGGGCACGCACCTGCGCATGGAGCAGACCGGCTTCCGTCCCGACCAGAAGCAGGCCTTCGGCGGCGCCCATGCCGGCTGGAAGAGCTTCTTCGACAAGCTTGAAGCGGTTCTGGAGAGGGCCGCGTGAGCCCGCTGATCCGCCGGATCCATCGCTGGCTGTCCATCGCCTTCACCCTCGGCGTGATCGGCTACATGACGGTGATGACGAAAGGCCCACCGCCGGCCTGGGTTGGCCTTTTCGCCCTGATTCCGCTTATCCTTCTGTTGGTCAGCGGCCTCTATCTGTTCGTGCTGTCCTATGTCCCGAAGGGACGGCGGGCCAAGGCATAAGGATCGCTTATGAAGAGCGCCCGCCCCGAGGATGTCGACGTCCCCGCCTCCGTCCTGATCGACCGCGCCATCGCCGCGATCCCCGACTGGCGCGGCCAGACCCTGGCCCGCCTGCGCGCCCTGATCCTGGACGCCGATCCTGACGTGGTCGAGGAATGGAAGTGGGGCAAGCCGGTCTGGTCGCACGACGGCCTGATCTGCACCGGCGAGGTTTACAAGGCTGTGGTCAAGACGACCTTCGCCCACGGCGCGGCATTGGAAGACCCGACCAAGCTGTTCAATTCCAGCCTGGAGGGCAATGTCCGCCGCGCCATCGACTTTCCGCAAGGCGTCGAGATCCCGGCCGAGGCCTTCAAGGCCCTGTTCCGCGAGGCGGTGGCCTTCAACGCCGCCAAGGCCAAGCCGAAGAAGAAGGCGTGAGACGCGTCTAGGTCTCCAGATCCTCCGCCGGCCGGCGCCGCGCGTTCAGGCGACGGGCCAGCAGGGCGCCGCCGATGAACAGCGCGCCGACGGCCAGGAACGAGGCCGCGCGCGTAACGCCTTCCAGCCGCGCCAGGTCGAACAGCACCACCTTGGCCGCCGTGAACAGCAGCGCCGCCAGGCCCGCCCAGCGCAGGACGATATCCTTGCGCGCCGCGCCCAGTCCCAGCACCGCCAGGCCGAACACCGCCCAGAGCGCCGAGAAGGTCCAGGTCTCCAGGCCCGCGTTCCCCGTCGCCGCGCGCATGTCGCCGCCGTGGAAGGCGTAGCGGATCAGCAGGGTCAGCAGCACGAACAGCGTCCCGACCGCGACCGCCAGGGCGGTTCTGTCGAACGGCCGGTCAGCCCGCCTCAGGCCCAGCATCGCCGCCGCGCCCAGACCGTACAGGCCGAACAGCAGCAGCGCCGCGCCGACCGGCGCCAGCGGCTGGCTCATCGGGCCCCACCAAGGGCTGGCGCGGACGCCGAACACCAGGCCGGCGACGATCAGCGCCAGCCAGCCGAAAGCCGGCCCGACCCGAGCCAGCCAGGCGGCGCCGGCGCGCCCGGCCAGGCTGGGCGCGCTCAGTTGACGAGCGGCGAGCAGGCCGAGGATCGCATAGGCCGCCCCCTCGGCCCGGCCGATCGGCGCAGGACCCATCGCGGCGCCGTGGAAAAGGTGGCGCAGCGCCAGCAGAGCCCACAGGAGGGCGAAGAGCGGGATGGCCAGGACCCAGGCCTTGGTCCAGCGATCCTCCGCCGGCCGGCGTCGCCAGGCGATCGCCGCCAGCAGACCCGCCGGCGCCAGATAGGACAGGATCAGGGTGTTCAGCACCGGCGGTCCGACGACGGGCTCGCCCGCGCCCCACCACGGGTTCCAGACCAGGCCTTGCAGCAGGACGCCGTGCGCGACGCCCAGGCTGACCACGATCCGCGTGCGCCACCGCGTGATCGGGCCATCGTCGGGCCGCTGGCGCAACACCAGCAGCAGGCCCGTGCTCAGCAGCGCCAGGGTGCGCAGCGAGGCCTCCAGCAGGCCGTCGCCGCCCTGATCGCGGGGTCCCGCCATCACGACATGCAAGGCCGCGAACAGCGCCAGCAGCACGATCAGCAGGCCCGTGGCGCGTTGAGCCTCGACCTCGTTGCGGACGCTCTCGCCGCCGCCCTTCCAGATCAGGGCCGAAGAGACGACCAGCAAGCCGGCGGCCACGGCGCTGACCGCCAGCAGGGTCGCCGGCGGCAGACGCCCGTCCAGGGCCGCGCCGATGAAGTCCGGTTGCAGCATGGCGATGAAGGCGATCAGACCGCCCACCACGCTGGCGGGGGCCAGGCCTCGCCAGGGCAGACGCCAGGCGGCGACGGCCAGGGCGAAAGCCGCCAGGCCGAAGGCGGAGGGCTCGAAACGCGGCGCGACGGCGGCGTGCGTGGCCAGGAAGGCCATCTCGGCGGCCGCCGCCAGCCACAGCGCCAGGCCTCTATCCGTCGAGGCCTGTTCCACCCGGCGCGCGATCAGGGCCGCCGCGCCGAACAGGGCGACCGCCAGGATCGCGGCCGGCGCCCAGCCGAAGTCGATATGCGCGGCGTGCAGGATCGGCCAGGTCAGGCTGGCCAGGATGGCGACGCCGATCCCGCCGATGGCCAGGACGCGGGTGCGCTCCACGGCGGGCAGGCCCAGCGCCAGCCAGAGCGTGCCCGCTGGGATCAGGGCGGTCAGGGCGTGCTGCCACGGCAGCTGGGCGGCAAAGGCTGGCGCGCGCACGGCGATGGCCATGGCCAGGAGTTGGCAAAGGATCGCCATGGCGACGGGCAAGGCGAACAGGCCAGGGCGGATCATGTTCCGGAGGGCCATGGCCGCCGCCAGGACGATCAGAAATCCCGACAGCAGGATGACGATCGGCAGGTGTCCCGACCCGACCGGGGCCGAGAACCAGGGGCCGACCGACGCCAGGCTGGCCAGCACCAGCGCCAGGGCGGGCAGGCCTCGGAAATCGTCGCCGGCCGGATCCCCCGCGTCGTCGCGACGGAAGCGGCGTCGCCACAGCGTGGCGGCGAAGAGCCCGGCGGCGGCCAGGATCTGGATCATCACCGCCGGAAGGGTCTGGTGTTGGCCCACCGGGACGCCGCTCAGCAGCAGCAGGCCGATGATCGTGGCCCCGCCCGCCTTGCCCCAGCGCCGCAGCCCCGAGATCGAGAACCCCGTCGCGCCGATCAGCGCCGCATAGGCCGTCAAGGCCAGCGGCGACCAGTCCGGCAGGCCGGTGAAGGCCGGCGTCAGCACGGCGCCGACAACGGCCACCAGGGCCAGCGGCTCGCCGTGTCGCAACGACAAGCCCAGCAGGCCCAGGGAGACGCCCGCGGCCAGGATCGCGGCCACGCCCAGCGGGATCAGGTGATAGAGCCCGTGGGCCGCGCAGACGGCGCCATACAGGGTGACCGCCCCGGCCCCGGCCGAGACGGCGGCGGCCAGCAGGTGGCGACCGCCGGCGACCGACGACGTCTGGCGCAGCATCCATTCGCTGGCGCCCAGCATCGCCGCGCCCAGGATCACGGCCAGGGCGATGCGGAGCTCGGGAATGAACAGGCCACGCTGGGCGGCATAGGCCACCAGCAGCAGGCCGCCCAGCGCCAGGCCGCCGCCGCCGATCCAGGCCAGGCCGTTCTCGGACAGCCAGGTCGAGACCGACTCGCGGTTGATTCTGGGCGCCGCCGCCGGCCGAGGCGGAGCGCGGAGCGTCGCTTGCGAGGCCGGCGCGAAAACCGGCTCGGGAACGGGGTCCGGCTCAAGCCCAGGCGGGCGCGCCGCCGTCGGCTCGGCGATCGCCGAGGTTTCCGGGGCCGGCGGAGCGGGCTTGTGAGCCATGCGCCGCGCCGAGTCGGCGGCGTCCAGCCTTCGCTCGAGCGTCCGCAGTTTCTGGCCCTGTCGATAGATCCAGGCGCCCAGGGCCAGGATCACCAGCCATTCCATGTCGTGCGTCCCGTCCGGCGAAGTGAGCGGCCCTGTCTTGGTATGCGAGGACGGCGCTCAATGAAACCTTAAGTCGCAGGCCCCGCCCTCACCCCAGCTCCAGCGCCCGCAGCACCGCGAACTGGTCGTAATAGGGCCGCTCGCAGATGATCTTGTCGCTGCCGGGCGCGAACTCGAAGCTGGCGGCCATGCGGATGCGGAAGGCCTTGCCGGTCGGTTCGACCGTGCGCCCGGGGATCTTCAGCGGCCCCAGATGCGTGCCGGTCAGCCAGAACTCGACCAGCACCGTGTCGCCGGCGTGGGCGATGGCGATCACCTCGTTGCCCTGGTCGGGGAACGGCGTGCGCGAGGCGGCGAAATAGCCCCGCACGGCGGCCTCGCCGTCGAACACCGCGCCGCCGCCGTACATCTCGTAGCGGGGATGCTCGAAGGTGGCGATCACCCCGTCCCAGTCGTGGACGCACTCCAGCGCCATGTGGTCGCGCACCACCTGGATGCGCTGTTCCGCGAGATTGGTCGCGAGGTCTTCCATGGCCCGTTCCTCCTCCTGTTTCGGAGGAGCCTGCCAGCCTCAGAAGTCGACCGCCACGCCCTTCTTCTCCCAATCGCCGAAGCGGGTCGGCTCAGGGCCTTCGCGGCCGCCCTTTTCCGTCGGCAGGGCGGCGGCGTGTTCAGCGGCGCGGCGGGCGGCGGCCTCCTCCAGCGCGCGGCGGGCGGCCGGGCTCAGATCCTTGCCGGGCGCGGCGCCGGGGACGTCGGATCGTGCGATTTCAGGCTGCGCGGACGGGGTGGACGGCTCTGACATGGGCGGATTCTAGCATTTTTCGTCCGCCGCGCCGCGCGATTTTTCCGCAAGACGCTTGCGCTGGCCCTCGCCTTTGGGGCACGGCGGGGCGGTGACTCAAGAACTGAACGACGGCCTCCCCGCCCGGGAAGCCGCCCTGACCCTGATCGACGCGGCCCTCTCGCGCCGCGGCGGCATCGACGAAGCCGCCTCCGCCAACGGTTTCCGCTTCCTGGAGCCGCGTGAGCGGGCCTTCGCGCGCGCCCTGGCCATGGCCGTGCTGCGCCACCTCGGCCCCATCGACCGCGCCCTGGCCGCCAAGCTGCAGAAGGCGCCGCCGGATCGGGTCATGCATCTGCTCCGCCTCGGCGCGGCCCAGGCCTTCTATCTGGAGGTCCCGGCCTTCGCCGCCGTGGCGACCTCGGTCGAACTGGCCGGGGCCAACAAGACCAGCCGCCCGTTCAAGGGCCTGGTCAACGCCGTGCTGCGCGGCCTGCTGCGCGACGGCGAGCCGGCCAACGACCCGACCCTGCTGGCCCCGCCCTGGCTCTATTCGCGCTGGGTGGCCGCGTTCGGCGAGGCCACGGCCCGCGAGATCGCCGGCCAGATCGCCATCGAGCCGGCCACCGACCTGTCCCTGAAGCCCTCCGCCGACGCGGCCGCCCTGGCCGAGGCGCTGGAGGCCGAGATCCTGGACGGTGGGACCCTGCGCGTGCGCCGCAAGGGCGATGTCGCCGCCTGGCCGAACTTCGAGGACGGGACCTGGTGGGTGCAGGACGCCGCCGCCGCCGTCCCGGCCCGCCTGCTGGACGTCAAGGCCGGCGAGCAGGTGCTGGACCTCTGCGCCGCGCCCGGCGGCAAGACCCTGCAGCTGGCCGCGGCCGGCGCGAACGTCGTGGCCCTGGACCGCTCGGCCGCGAGGCTCAAGCGCGTGGCCGAGAACCTGGAGCGCATGGGCCTGACCGCCGAGATCGTCGCCGCCGACGCGGCCGCCTGGGAGGACGCGCGGACCTTCGACGCCATCCTGCTGGACGCCCCCTGCAGCGCCACCGGCACCTTCCGCCGGCATCCGGACGTGCTGTGGGCCGCCCGCCCCGGCGACGTCGCCAGCCTGGCCGGCGTGCAGTCGAAGATCCTCGACAGCGCCGCCGACCGCCTCAAGCCCGGTGGGCGGCTGGTCTACACCGTCTGCTCGCTGGAGCCGGAGGAGGGCGAGGCCCAGGTCGAGGCCTTCCTGGCGCGTCGCAAGGACATGGCGCTGGAGCCGATCGCCGCCGGCGAAGGCGGCTCCCCGGAGGCCAGCCTGACCGCGCGCGGGACCCTGCGCCTGCTGCCGCATCAGCGCGACGGCGGTCAGGACGGCTTCTTCGCGGCCAGGTTCAGGAAAACATCCTGATTGTCATCCCGGCGAAAGCCGGGACCACGGCAAGGGCTGGCGTTTCCTGCGGTCCCGGGTCTTCGCCCGGGATGACAGAAGCGGCGGACGCGGTTATCCCAGGACCATGACCGCGCCGCTCATCGCCCCCTCGATCCTCGCCTCCGACTTCGCCAAGCTGGGCGAGGAAGTCGCCGCCATCGAGGCGGCCGGCGCCGACTGGGTCCATGTCGACGTGATGGACGGCCATTTCGTGCCCAACATCACGCTCGGCCCCGACATCGTCAAAGCCATCCGGCCGCACGCCAAGATCCCGTTCGACGTGCACCTGATGATCAGCCCGGCGGACCCTTACCTCGAAGCCTTCCGCGCCGCCGGGGCCGACCTGATCAGCATCCACCCCGAAGCCGGCCCGCACCTGCACCGCTCCCTCAAGCGCATCCGCGAGCTGGGGGCCAAGGCCGGCGTGGTGTTCAACCCGTCGACCGGCCTGGACCACGTCGAGTGGATCCTGGAGGACGTCGACCTGCTGCTGGTCATGTCGGTCAATCCCGGCTTCGGCGGCCAGAGCTTCATCCCCGGCCAACTGCGCAAGGTCGAGGCCCTGCGCAAGCTCGTGGACAAGGCCGGCCTCGACATCATCATCGAGGTCGACGGCGGCGTGACCCCGGCGACCGCCCCGCAATGCGTCGCGGCAGGGGCCACCGCCCTGGTCGCCGGCTCGGCGGTGTTCAAGGGCGGCCCCGGCGCCTATGCCGACAACATCCGCGCGCTGAAGGGCGGCTGACCCCAGACCATGGCCGTCAAGCGTTCCGCCAGCGGCTCGAAGTTCCCCGCCTCTTCACGCGGCGGCGGCGTCCTGTGGAAGGCCGTCGGCGCCGAGCTGGCCAGCCACGTCGCCCGCGAGTGGTACGGCTCGGGCCCGCATCGCCTGCTAATCGCCTTCCCGCGCCCCGAGGGTCTCTCCGCCCGGCCGCACGACCCGCGTCCGGTCGATCCCGGGCGCGGATCGAAGATCCTGGCCGGAACCCTGACCCTGGACGGCGGATCCTTGCGCCTGGCCCCCGACGGCGACCCGTTCGACACCGCCAGCCCCTCGCGCCGCTTCGCCGTCAGCCTGCACCGCTTCGACTGGCTGCCGGACCTGGCCGCCGCCGGCTCGGATGGCGCCCGCCGCTCCCTGCGGCTGATCGACGACTGGCGGCGGGTGTTCGGCAAGTGGAACGCCTTCTCGTGGTCCCCCGAGTGCCTGGAGCGCCGGGTCTTCCACCTGGCCTGCGCCGCCAAGACCCTGGCCGCCGAGGGCAGCGACGCCGAGATCGCCGACCTGACCCGGGACCTGGCCCGCCAGGCCCGCCACCTGCTCGAGATCGCCGCCGCGCCCGCCCGCATCCTTGAGCGCGCCGCCGTCGCCACCCTGGCCGGCTGCGTCCTGGCCGGCAAGCCCGGCGAGCGGCTGATCGACAAGGGCCTCAAGGCCCTGCTGCGCCACCTCGACCAGATGGTGCTGGCCGACGGCGGCCACGCCACGCGCTCGCCCGAGGCCGGGGTCGAGCTGCTGTTCGACCTCTTGACCCTGGACGACGCCCTGGGCCAGCGCGGCCGGCCCAGCCCCGAGGCCCTGTCCCGCGCCATCGACCGCCTGTCCAGCGCCACGCGGTTCTTCACCCTCGGCGACGGCCATCTGGCGGCCTTCCACGGCGGCGAGGCCATCGCCCAGCCGCGCATCGCCGCCGCCCTGGCCCATGACGACGCCGGCCCGCGCCCGCTGAACGCCGCGCCGCACAGCGGCTATCACAAGATGATCGGCGGCAGCATTGAGCTGATCGCCGATTGTGGTCCTCCTGCCGCTGGCTCCCTCTCGGTCGCGGCCTGCGCCCAGCCGGCCGCCGTCGAGATCGTCTGCGCCAAGGACCGCCTGATCACCAGCTGCGGCTGGAGCCCCGAGGCCACCGGCGCCAACGCCTTCCGCCTGTCCGACGCGGCCTCCACCGTCTCGGTCGGCGACGGCTCGGCCGGCCGGCCGCTGTCGGGCTTCCGCGCCCGCGCGCTCGGCCCCTGGCTGGTCGACGGAGCCCTACAGGTCGAGGCCAAGCGCCACGACGACGTCGGCGGGGTGTGGCTGGACATCGTCCACGACGGCTGGCGCCATGTGGGCCTGCAGCACGCCCGCCGCCTGTTCCTCGACGCGGTCAATGACGAGCTGCGCGGCGAGGACAGCCTGACCCCCTTCGGCCCCGCCAACCCGGACGGCCCGCGCCGCTACCTGCCGTTCGCGGTGCGCTTCCACCTGCACCCCGAGGCCCGCGCCTCGATCGCCCGCGACGGCAAGAGCGTGCTGATCCGGGGCCCCAGCAACATCGGCTGGTGGCTGCGCAACGACGCCGTCGACGTCGAGATCGCCCCCACCGCCCACTTCGACCACGGCCTGGCCCGCAAGGCCGGCCAGATCGTGCTGAAGAGCCAGGTGCGCCCGGAGGTCGGGGCCAAGATCCGCTGGAAACTGACCCGGGCGGAGGGGTAGCGCCGATGGGCTTCGACCGCCGACCGCCGATTGATCCGGGTCGGGCGCGGCAGGCGCCGGAGTTCACCGACGACGAGGTGTCCGAGGTTTTTAACGCCCTGACGGCGGACGCGCCGGAGATCCTGGCGGTGCTGGAACGCGAGGCGCGAGCGCCGGGGAGCGTCGTGTCGGGGGACTATGACGACGCCTACGACCGGATGCTGACGTACCTGTTCGAGCGGGGGTACGTGCACACGCATATCGAGATGGCGATGGTGTTTCGGGCGGTGCGGGAGAGGGTTGGGGGTTAGGGCTTGCTATATATGAGACTGAGTTAATGCGCGGGACGATGGGGCGCAGTGTGAGCACCGCAGCTAGAAATATAGAAGCAGCCTCTGCCTGCCACGACGAACGATAGCCTTTGAAATTTTCGGCAGCCCAGTTCAATCTGCACAACATGCACGCCGACATACAAAATGTGTTTACGCCCGCGCTCGCTATCGACAGCGCCGATCGCTTTGCTGGTCGTCAAGAACAGCTCGACAGGATCAGCTTAGCTCTACAGTCTGATGGCACTCAAATTGTAATATATGGGAATAGAGGCGTGGGTAAATCGTCCCTTGCACGTCAGCTTGAAGGGCTGGCCCGGGGGGACACTTCCGTCATCGACAGGCTTAAATTGCCGCCCCATAAAACACCAGACTATCTAGTTATAAGTATTGAATGTGACGACACCATAGAAAATGTAGATTCTTTGATTTTAAGAATACTCACTGAAGACACCGCGCTTGCACCATGGATTCCCTTTCGGATTCAGAAATCCACCACAGGTAGCGAAGCTGGCGGCTCGCTTAACGTGAAGGTCTTCTCGGCATCTGCGAAATTGTCCGACGGAAACACGGCCGAACGACCTGCGCTGGAGCAGGATATACATGCCGTCTTTGGAAACGCCATCAATCACATACTGGATAGTAAAGTCGTTAGTGGAATACTTTTCATTATAGATGAAGTGGATAGAATTAAACAGAGGGATGATCTAGCGTCCATTATTAGATCACGAGGAGCAGATCCCCGGGTAAAATTCTGTCTCATTGGCGTTGGCACAACTCCCCAGGAGCTCATCCTCAACCACGAATCCATTGTGAGACAACTCGCTGAGGGCTGCGTCGAGATGCCGCCGATGTCTCGCGGCGAGCTCAAAGAGATATTCGCACGGGCACACGAAGTTCTGAAGGATGACGGGATATCTTTTAGCGAAGAGGCCCAAGATTGGATTATAGATATCGCTAAAGGCCACCCGTTCTATGTGCACCTTCTCGGGAAATATTCTCTTATAAACGCCTTGATGAAGTCGGTTACATTGATCGATCGGGATCTAGCCCAGCAAGTTCTTATTGAAATTGCAAATAAGGGTACCGCAACCGTTCAGGAGGCCACATACCAAAAAGCCATAGGCCACTCATACACTCGTGAGTTTATCGTGAAGATGTTGGCCGCCGAATCTACGGAAGAGATTAATACTTCTGCAGTTTATCCAAAAATAGCTCAGGGCAGAGGTATGGATGCCAACGCAATTTCTGTTTACGTGGGCCAATTAGTTTCCGAAAAATATGGATCTATAATCGAAAAGACCAGAGAACGTCACTATAGGTTTAAAGACAGCCTCTTCAAAGCTTATGCGGAGGCTCGACCCTACAAGCTAAGGTCTGAACAGGTAGAAATAGACACTACTGAATAGCCCGCCCCAGGGCCGAAGCCCGCCTTAAATCTCTTGGAGGCTGCAGCGTGCAGGGCTGTCCAGGTCAGTCAAGGACGGCTTCGCCGCCGCGCGCGGCCGCTCGGAGAGCGGTCCTTGAGTGACCTGGACAGCCCTGCGATCGTCTCGCCGTGAGATGTAAGGGGGGCGCTCTTCCGGGGCGGAAGGGCGGTTTCACTGAGCGGGGAGGCGCGCACACTCGAACCCTCTCTCTTTGAGAGAGGGTTTCAAAATGCGCCCTCACGGGGATTGGCGAGGCTCTATCCCCGGCGTTGGCGGCGCCGAATCCCACGAAATCAACCACTTCCCACTTTTACGCGCCCGTGAATGATCCGCGTTCAACCCGCCCGCATACTGACTCCACCTGACAGCGCGAAAGGGACGTCCGGCCGGCGATCGTGACGGCTGTCAGGGGTGGTCGAGCGGGTAGCGCTCGTCGGTGCGGGGGAAGCTCCGCAACCGCATCCCTCTGGCGGCGGTCGGCCCTGGAACACAGAAACGACGTGGGATGTCGGGCCGATGACGCGGCAGGCGCGGGCTGAAATCGCCCGGGCGTTCCGGGACCGGGGTTCGTCGCCCCGGCCCGCCCGTCGGGGGCCGACTGTCGGAAGCGGGTTAAAACCCCGCGCCCCGCTGGCTCACCGGATAACGGCTACGCGGAGCGCTCTGGCTTCGTCGAAACGGTATCTACTTACTCATCCTCCGGGCGTGGCCCGGCGCTCCGCGTCCCTTTCCATGAACTTCAGCGGCTGCCCGCGTGAGGGAGCGGACGCATGTCTGGCTCAGCACAGGCCCCCACCTGACCGCGCCGCGCGCGGTCTGTCCGCCCCCAAGCGGGGCGGAGAAGAGAGCCGCGCCCTCTTCTCTCCTCCCCCTGTTGGGGGAGGGGGACCGGCGGAGCCGGTGGAGGGGGTCGGCGCCACGCATTGACTCCCCCGCCGTCCCCCGTATTTTCCGCCCGTTCGCGTGACTGGCGTTGAAGGTGGGAAACCACCGGGGAGCGTGAACCTCATAAGCCGCGCGCCTGGGCTCCAATTTCTGAACCACACCAGAGGAGTCCGCCGTGCCCGCCGCCCCCGACTATCCGTCCGCCCCCGATCTCGTCGCCCCCAAGCGGGCCTTGCTGTCGGTCTCCGACAAGACCGGCCTGGTTCAAGCCGCCCAGGTGCTGCACGCCGCCGGCGTCGAGCTGGTCTCGACCGGCGGCACCAAGGCCGCGATCGCCGCGGCCGGAATCCCCGTGAAGGACGTCTCGGACCTGACGGGCTTCCCCGAGATGATGGACGGCCGGGTCAAGACCCTGCACCCGGTGGTGCATGGCGGCCTTCTCGGCGTCCGGGATGCGCCGGAACACGCGCAAGCCATGACCGACCACGGCATCGGCGGCATCGATATCCTCTACGTGAACCTCTATCCGTTCGAGGCGACCGTCGCCAAAGGCGGCAGCTACGCCGAGTGCGTCGAGAACATCGACATCGGCGGCCCGGCCATGATCCGCTCGGCGGCCAAGAACCACGGCTATGTCGCCGTCTGCACCGACCCGGCCGACCTCGCCGACGTGCTGGAGGCCCTGAAGGCCGGCGGGACGACGCTGGAGCTGCGCCAGCGGCTGGCGGCTCGCGCCTATGCCCGCACGGCGGCCTATGACGCGGCGATCTCGGCCTGGTTCGCGGCCGCGCTGGGCCAGGACTTCCCGGCCCGAAAGGCCATCGCCGGCGAGCTTCGCCAGACCATGCGCTATGGCGAGAACCCGCACCAGAAGGCGGCCTTCTACGCCTTCCCGAACCCGCGTCCGGGCGTGGCCACGGCCCGCCAGCTGCAGGGCAAGGAACTCAGCTACAACAACATCAACGACACCGACGCGGCCTTCGAGCTGATCGCCGAGTTCGACCCGGCCCAGGGTCCGGCCGTGGCGATCATCAAGCACGCCAATCCGTGCGGCGTGGCGGTCGGCGGCGGCCAGCGCGAGGCCTATGAGCGGGCCCTGGCCTGCGACCCGACCTCGGCCTTCGGCGGCATCGTGGCGGTGAACTCGCGCCTGACCCGCGAGGCGGCCAAGGCCATGGTCGAGATCTTCACCGAGGTGGTCATCGCGCCGGAAGCCGACGACGACGCCATCGCCGTGTTCGCGGCCAAGAAGAACCTGCGCCTGCTGGTGACCGGCGGCCTGCCCGACCCGCTGTCGACCGGCGACACCTTCAAGAGCGTGGCCGGCGGCTTCCTGGTGCAGTCGCGGGATGACGCGCGGATCACGGCCTCGGACCTGAAGATCGTGACGAAGCGCCAGCCTACGGACGAAGAGGTCCGCGACATGCTGTTCGCCTTCACGGTGGGCAAGCACGTCAAGTCCAACGCCATCGTCTACGCCCGCGCCGGCCAGACCCTGGGCGTCGGGGCCGGCCAGATGAACCGCAAGGACTCGGCCCGGATCGCGGCGCTGCGCGCCGCCGACTTCGGCCTGGACCTTCGTGGATGCGCCTGCGCCTCGGAAGCCTTCTTCCCGTTCGCCGACGGCCTGATCCAGGCGGCCGAAGCCGGGGCGACGGCGATCATCCAGCCGGGCGGCTCGATGCGCGATGGCGAAGTGATCGAGGCGGCCGACAAGCTTGGCCTCACCATGGCCTTCACGGGCGTGCGAGTGTTCCGGCACTGATTGAGGCACGAAACCCTCGCCCGGAGTTTATCCTCGGGCCGACCAAGGTCGGTCCCGGGGGACGGGCTCAGGGTGAGGATTTCTACTGACGCTCAGTAGCCCTCATCCTGAGCTTGTCGAAGGACGGGGGCGGACCACGAGGAGCTATATGAACAGCGCGGATTGGGGGAACAAGGTCGCCAAGCACTCCCGGGTCTTCAAGCCCGCGGGTCCGGGACCGTTTCCGGTGGCGCTGATCCTGCACGGCTGCGGCGGCAAGACGCCGTTCCTCGAGGCCTACGCCCGGGCCGCCGTGGCGGCGGGCTGGGCGGCGGTCGTGGTCGACAGCCTCAAGCCGCGCGGCATGTCCTCGCTGGACGCCAAGCTGTTCGTCTGCACCGGCGTGGCGCTGCGCGGCCTGACCCGGGCGGCCGACGTCTTCGCCATGCTGGCCTGGCTGGAGACGCAAGGCTGGGCCGATCCGGAGCGCGTCTTCCTGGCCGGCTGGAGCCATGGCGGCTGGACGATCATGGACAGCTACGCGATCGGCGAGAACGCGGCGCGCGCCACGAAGCTGGCCGACGCCGATCCGGTCCGGCTGCGCCAGCGGGTGCGCGGCGCGCTGCTGGTCTATCCCTATGCCGGCTACCCGTCCCTGACCTCGCGACGGGGCTGGGGAGAGGGGGCGCCGCCGGTCTGGTCGGTGCTGGCCGGCAAGGACGCCGTGGTCGGCTGGAAGCTGCCCGGCAAGGCGCTGGACCGCCTGGCGAGCGACGGCCTGCGCGTGGATCGCGTGCTGTTCGACGACGCCACCCACGCCTTCGACGACGACAAGGCCAACGATCCCCGGGCCCGCTATCGGCCCGACCTCTTTCAGGAGATGCAGACCTATTTCGCCAGGGCGCTGACGGCCTGCGGCTGAGCCCGACGCAGGCGGGTCGGACCACGATAGAGGCGACGCCAGACCCACTCCAGCGGGCCCATCTCGTACCGGTCCATCCACCAGCGCGACCACAGGATCTGGACGGTCCAGGTCAGGATGGTCAGGGCCGCCAGCACCGGCCGGTCGACCTTGCCATGCAGGGCCAGGCCCCGGCCGCCATAGAAGATGGAGGTCATGATCAGCGACTGGGTCAGATAGTTGGTGAACGCCATCTGCCCGACCGACGCCAGGGCCTTGGGGATCGCGCTCCACGAGCCCTTCGACCGGGCGGCGAACACCATCAGGCCGACATAGGCCAGGGTCGTCAGCGGCGCGGTCATCCACTGCACGGCCTGGAAGATCATCGACAGCGGCCTCGGCAGGCCCAGCAGGATCTGGGCGACCACCAGGCCGCCGACCGCCGCCGAGGCGGTCAGGCCGACGGCGACCAGGGTCACATAGGTCCGCTTGCTCGCCTCGCCGGTCAGCACCCCCAGCTTGAAACAGCCCAGGCCGATCATCATCAGGGCCGAGGTCATGACGAAGATGAACGGCTCGCCCGACAGGTAGCCCAGCCGGTCCTTGGCGTTCTGGATCAGCGACTGCAGGAAGGTTCCGCCGTACTGGAGCTCGGCGGCCCTGGACTTGGCGACGGCCTTGGCGGTCTCCAGCGTGGCCTGGGCCCCATCGTGCTGGAACACGATGGCGGCGGTCATGCCGGCCGTCATCAGCAGCGAGAAGACGACCCAGATGGTGACCCCGGTGCGGATCAGCTTCCGGGGCGCCCAGGACCGGGTCAGCATCACCGCGAAGCCGGCCAGGGCGTAGCTCAGCAGCACGTCGCCGAACCAGATGGCGAAGCCGTGCAGCAGGCCGAAGACGACCATCCAGGCCAGGCGCTTCCTCAGGATCGCGCCACGCCCGGCGTCCGACCGCTCGCCGCCGACCAGGAAGATCGAGACGCCGAACAGCATGGCGAACAGGGTGACGAACTTGCGCTGGAACAGCCACTGGGTGACGGCCCAGACGCCCAGGGTCGCCGGGCCGGTCCCGTGCGGCCAGTTGGCCACCGACTCCGACAGCGGCGGGGCCACCGCGAAGTCCGGCATGTTGCACAGCAGGATGCCCAGCACGCCGAGACCTCTCAGCGAGTCGAGCAGGACGATGCGATCCTTGGTCATGAGCTCCCCCTCGAAGGGAGCCTGCCGTGTTCCGCGTCAGCCGACAACCGGGACGGGTCCAGGGGCGCGTCTGGGGGCGCTGGCGAGAACAAGGGCGCCCAGCGCCATGAACCCCGCCGACACCACGACGGCGATCCGCTGGTCGCCGGCCAGGCGGGTGCCGACGGCGATGACCAGCGGGGCCAGGAACGCCGTGGCCTTGCCCGACAGCGCATAGAGCCCGAACCACCGCCCGGTCTCGCCGGCCGGGGCCAGCTCGGCCATCCAGGCGCGGAGACTGGACTGCGCCGGCCCGAAGGTCAGGCCAACGAACAGGCTGAAGACGAGGAACATCCGCTCGGGCGTGCTGGAGAACAGAGCCTCGTCGGCCTGGGCCGGCGTGACCGGAATGAAGAAGAAGACCGTATCCCGGCCGACCATCCCCACGCCCGTGGTGCCGAACAGGATCACGCCCGTGGCGATCAGCACGGTGGCCTTGGAACCGATCTTCTGGTCGACCCGCCCGCCGATGAACGTCCCGACGCCGGCCGCGACCGACAGCATGATCGCATAGAGCCCCAGCTGCGTCGTCGTCCAGCCGAACAGGCCCGCCGCCAGCACCCCGCCGAAGGCGATGAAGCTGGAAATGCCGTCGCCCAGCAGCATCCGGCCGATCAGGAACTTCAGCATGTGCGGCTGGCGGGGCAGGCCCCGGATCGTCGTCCACAGCTCGGCCAGCGGCTTGTCGCCCGCACCTTCCGATGGCTTGGGGGCGATCAGCATCAGCGGCCAGGCGAAGGCCAGGAACCACACGGCCACCAGCGGTCCGACGATCCGGTCCGGCTCGTGCAGCGCCTTTGACAGGCCCAGCAGCGGAACCTTGGGCAGGGAGAAGCAGAAGAGGACGATGAACAGGGTGACCAGCGCCCCGACATAGGCCAGGGCCCAGGCGGTGCCGGACAGCCGTCCGATCTGGCCCGGCTTGGCCACCACCGGCAGCAGGGCGTTCATCACCGTCACGCCCAGTTCGGCCACGACGCTGGCGATGACCAGGCAGGCCAGGATCAGCGGGATGCGGGCCGTCTCGCCGGGCGCGGCCCACCACAGCCCGACGCTGGCGATGACGAACGGAAAGGCCAGGCCGACCAGCCAGGCGCGCGGATTGCGCCGGGCGTCCAGCGTCGCCCCGAGCAGGGGACTCAGAATGGCGATGGCCAAGCCCGACACCACCCCGGCATAGCCCAGGAGGCTCTGCCCACGCACCGCGTCGCCGACGAAGCCGGACGCGAAATAGGGCGTGAAGATGAAGGTCGCGATCAGCGCCCAATAGGGTTGCTGGGCCCACTCATAGAGGGTCCAGGCCAAACGCCGACGATCGCCCTGATCCATTCGGAGTCCCTTCTCCACCCCTCCCTCGTAAGGGAGAGGTGGAGGATGAGCCAGCGCTTAAGCGGCGGTCGAGAGTTCGCGCAGGGCGGCGTTGGCGATGGTCAGCTTGGCGAAGGTCCAGCCGCCGCCGGCCTGTTCGATGTCTTCGATCGTCCGCTTGACCGCGCGGGGACGATCGCCGCGCAGGGCGGCCCAGGACGCGATGGCGGACTTGGCCGCGCTCTCGTCCTCGCCGGCCTGGGCGTTGGCGGCGAACTTCAGCACCGATTGGGTGATCGAGGTCTGCTCGGTCAGCATGTCCTCGATCAGGCGACGGACCGCCAGGCGCTCGAAGGCGTCCCCGCCCACGAAAGCGCCGGCCGCGCCGCGCAGGCGATCGAAACCGAAGGCCGCGCCGACCTGATGGTACAGACGGGCGACGTTCTCGACACTCCAGCTGGAGGCGTTGGCCAGGTCGACGAGATCAGCGGCCGTGGTCAAGGGCTGCAGGGCCGCGACGGACTGGGCCAGGGCTTCGGGCGCGCCGTCGACGATATAGGCCTTCACCCGCTTTGCGACGGTCTTCTGCTCGAACGGCGACAGGATCGCCGGCGCCATGCCGGTCAGCGTCTTCACCGCTGGGCCGTAGGCCTCGACCAGTTGCTGCACGGTCGCCTTGTCGCGGACCGCGCGGCGAGCCAGCCAGAAGCTGAGGCTTCGCAGGGCGTAGGCCAGGGCCTTGTAGAGCGCCGTCTGGCCGCTGGCCGAGGCCTTGTTGTCCAGCGCGTTGACCTGGTCCCACAGGCCGTCGATCCCGAGGATCTCGCGAGCGGCCGTGAAGCCCACGACCACCGCGCCGACATCGGCGACGGCGGCGGCCTTCAGGCGGCTGGCGAAGGTCGGGCCGCACATGTTGACCATCTGGTTGCCGACCACCGTGGCGATGATCTCGCGCTTCAGGCGGTGCTTCTGCATGGCGTCGGCGTACCGGTCCAGCGCCTTGGGGAAGTAGCCGCGCAGGGTCGCCTCGAACCACGGATCGTCCGGCGCCGGGCTGGCGACGATGTCGTCGAACAGGTCCAGCTTGCCATAGGCCAGCAGCACCGCCAGTTCCGGCCGGGTCAGGCCCTTGTTGGCGGCCTTGCGTTCCAGCAGCGCCGTATTGGTCGGCAGGCCCTCGACGCGGCGATCCAGGCGACCGCGCTGCTCGAGATCGACCATGTAGCGGATTTGGGCGTCGACCTCGCTGACCGCGTCGCTTTCCAACAGGGTCAGGGCCAGGGTCTGATCGTAGTTGTGCTCCAGCACGTGATGGCCGACATCGTCGGTCATCGAGGCCAGCAGCGTGTTGCGGCTGTCACGGGTCAGCTCGCCGCCCCGCTCCAGGATCCCGGTCAGGATCTTGATGTTGACCTCGTGGTCGGAGCTGTCGACACCCGCCGAGTTGTCGATGGCGTCGGTGTTGATGTGGCCGCCGCTCTGAGCGAACTCGATGCGGCCCGCTTGCGTCAGACCCAGATTGGCGCCCTCGCCCACGACCCTGACCCGCAGGTCCGAGCCGTTGATGCGGATAGCGTCATTGGCCTTGTCGCCGGCGTCGGCGTTGCTCTCGCCCTTGGCCTTCACATAGGTGCCGATGCCGCCGAGATAGAGCAGTTCGGCCTTCGACTTCAGGATCGCGGTCATCAGCTCGGCCGGCGAGACGGCCTCGGCCTTGATCTCGAACAGCTCGCGAACTTCCTTCGACAGCGGGATGCTCTTCAGGCCGCGGGCGAACACGCCGCCGCCGGCCGAGATCTTCGACTTGTCGTAGTCGTCCCACGACGAACGCGGCAGCTTGAACATCCGGTCCCGCTCTTCCCACGACACGGCCGGATCCGGGTTCGGGTCGAGGAAGATGTGACGGTGGTCGAAGGCGGCCAGCAGCTTGGTCTGCTTGGACAGCAGCATGCCATTGCCGAACACGTCGCCCGACATGTCGCCCACGCCGACCACGGTGAAGGACTCCGTCTGGATGTCCTTGCCCAGCTCGCGGAAGTGGCGCTTGACCGCTTCCCAGGCGCCGCGGGCGGTGATGCCCATGACCTTGTGGTCGTAGCCGACCGAGCCGCCGGACGCGAAGGCGTCGCCCAGCCAGAAGCCGTAGCTCTCGGCCACGCCGTTGGCGATGTCGGAGAAGGTGGCCGTACCCTTGTCGGCGGCGACCACCAGGTAAGGGTCGTGGCCGTCATGCACGACCACCGAGGGCGGCGGCACGACCTGGTTGTCGGCGTCGATGTTGTCGGTCAGGTCCAGCAAGCCCGACAGGAAGGTCTTATAGGCGCGGATCGCCTCGGCCTGGATCGCGTCGCGATCGCCGCCGCGCGGCAGGTGCTTCGGATAGAAGCCGCCCTTCGAGCCGACCGGCACGATGACCGCGTTCTTGACCTGCTGAGCCTTCACCAGGCCGAGCACCTCGGTGCGGAAGTCGTCGCGGCGATCCGACCAGCGCAGGCCGCCGCGGGCGACGGGGCCAAAGCGCAGGTGCACGCCCTCGACATGCGGGGCCGAGACGTAGATCTCGCGATAGGGCTTGGGGGCTGGCAGGTCTTCCAGCTCGCGCGAGGCGATCTTGAAGCTGATGTAGGGCTTGGGACCCCCGTCGGCGGCCGGCTGATAGAAGTTGGTGCGCTGGATGGCGCCGACCAGGGCGGCCAGACGGCGCAGCACGCGGTCGGCGTCGAGGCTCTCGACGGCCTGCAGGGCCTCGGTGATCTTGCCCTCGACCGCCTTGGCCTGCTCTTCGCGGGTCTTGAGATCAGCGCGAACGGCCGGATCGAACTTGGTCTGGAAGAGATCCAGGATCAGGCGCGCGACGCCCGGGTGATCCGCCAGGGCCCGCTCCTGCACGCCCTGGCTGGGATCCAGGCCCGACTGCTGGCGATAGCGGGCGAGCGCGCGGATCAGGGCGGCCTCGCGCCAGCCGATGCCGAGTTCCAGCACCAGGCGGTTGAAGCCGTCGCTCTCGGCGCGCCCCGTCCAGATGGCGACGAAGGCGGCCTCGAAGGCCTGCTTGATGTCGCCGAAGACCAGATGCTCGCCAGCCTCGTCCCGCAGGACGAATTCGTGGACCCAGACCGGTTTGCCGTCTGGGGAGACCTTGAAGCCGTCCTCGATCAAGGCCTTGAGGCCCATATGCTCCAGGATCGGCAGCACGTCGGCCAGCGGGGCGGCGGCGCCCGGGCGATAGAGCTTGAAGCGGAACGTCACCGCGCTGTCGCCGTCGCGACGGAAGGCGCGGACCCGGACCGCCTCGTCCTCGGCCAGATCGTCGATCACCTGGATGTCCGCCAGGGCCTCGCCGGCGTCATACTGGTCGCGATAGCCGGGCGGGAAGGCGCCGGCATAGCGGGCCAGCAGGTGGGCGACGCGTCCCGTGGAGCCCTCGCGAACGGCGGCCTCGAAGCGGTCGTCCCAGGTGCGGGCGGTCTCGGCGATGGCGGCCTCCACGGCGGCCATGTCCGGCTCGGCGTGATCGCCTGGCGTCACGCCCAGAATGTAGTGAACACGGGCCAGCGGGGCGTCGGAGAAGCTCGGATAATAGGCCGACACCCGGCCCCGGAACGCCTCGGCCAGGATGTGGCCGGCCCGGGTGCGGACGCCGGAGTCGTAGCGATCGCGCGGCACGAACATCAGGACCGAGATGAAACGGTCGAAGGGATCGCGGCGGGCGAACAGCTTGACGCGGGGACGGTCATAAAGGTGCAGCACGCCCATGGCCGTGGCCAGCAACTGGGCCTCGTCGGTCTGGAACAGCTCGTCGCGCGGCCAGGTCTCGAGGATGTTGCGCAGGCGCTTGCCGTTGTGGCTCTCGGGATCCTTTCCGGCGCGCTCCAGGATGTGGCCGACCTTGCGACGGATCAGCGGCACCTCGTGGGCGGGCGTCTCATAGGCCTCGGCGGTGAACAGGCCCACGAAGCGGACCTCGCCCGAGGCCTTGCCATCGGCGCCGTAGCGGCGGACGCCGACATAGTCGGTGTAGCCGCGGCGGTGGACGCGCGAACGCAGGTTCGACTTGGCCACCACGATCGGGTCGCCGATGTCGATATGGCTGCGGATCTGGGCCGACAGGATGGCCGGCTCGCTGCTCCGGCGCAGGACCGTGCGAGCCTGGTCGCGCAGGACGCCCAGGCTGCCTTCCGGCTGATAGAGGGGCTCCTCGGCCGCGTAGCCGCCATCGGCGGTGCGGGGATATTCGTAGAGGCGCGCGCCGAGGAACACGAAGTGGTCGCGCTCCAGCCAGTCGAGGAAGGCCAGGTCCTCGGCCTTTTCGTCCGCGGAGACCGGCGCCTTGGCGGCCTTCAGCTCGTCGATCGTGCGGCGCATCAGCCCGCGCATGGCTTCGAAATCCTGCACGGCCAGCTGGACGTCGGCGAGCGCTTCGCGAACGCTTAGCAGCAGGGCCGCCTCGCGGTCCTCGCCGACCGGGGCTAGCCAGATCTGAATCATCGAGCGGCGGACGCCGCCGCAGTCGGCGACGGGGTGGAACATGGCGCGGACCGAGAAGCCGGCCTCGGTCACTTCGCCCATGATGCTGTCGACCAGGAACGGTCGGTCGGGCTGCACGATCTCGAGCAGATCGGACGGGGGCTCTCCGCCCTCGGTGCGGCGCAGGCGGATGACGGGTTCGGAGACGTCCTTGGCGCTTTCGCCGAAGCGCCAGAAATCGGCCAGGGCGTCAGCCACGTCGGCGACGTCCAGACCGGGCAGTTCCTCAGCCGACCAGTCGTCCTGAGCCTGGGTGGCGAAGCCGCGCGCGGCGGGCGACAGGGACTCGGCCGACACCCCCAGAGCCTGGGCGAAAGCGCTTACTAGCGGACCGATCGGAGCCTCAGCGGAAATGAGGTCTTTTTTTTCACCGATCATTCGATTTCCTCGCGAATTTTTGGCCGGAACCTAGCCCTTTCGGGCGTCACTTCAACCGTTACGTCTGGAAGTGGAAAGAATTCCTGCTGCTTTCGGCCAAATTCGGCTTGAAACGGAAGCGCCGCCGGCTGGGGGGAAGCCGGCGGCGCGGGCCCGCTCCGGGGGGAGAGGCGGGCGTTTTCCGCTTCGATCGCGGCGGCCTTGCCAGCCGGGACCTGCGGGGTGTCCGGGTGGGGGGAGCCGGACAAGGCATAGATAGGAGCCAGCCAGTTCATTTTAAGGGGCGCGTTCATTTCTTTCGCGCCCGCCGCGGCGGAGCGTCGGGCGCCGGCCCGTGACCCCGCCCCGACAGCATTTGCCCGCCCTGCGGGTCGCCGTCCTCGGACAGCAGGATGGCGATCCAGCGCGAGCCCTCGAACTGCGCCAGAATCACCATGGCCGCCACGGTCAATGGCGTGGAGAGGAACATGCCCGGCACGCCCCACAGCGCGCCCCAGACCGCCAGCGAGAGCAGGATCACCGTCGGATCCATGTTCAGGCTGTCGCCCTGCATGCGCGGATAGATGACGTTGCCGACCACGAAGAAGATTCCCTGCAGAGCCGCGAACAGGATGAACGCCGGCCACAGGGTGTCGGGGAACTGGACCAGCGCGAACAAGGGCGGCAAGAAGCAGCCGATCGCCCCGCCCAGGATCGGGATGTAGGCGGCCAGGAAGATCAGGAACGCCCAGAAGAAGGCGTTGTCCAAGCGGACCAGCATCATCACCGCCCAGGCGGCGGCGGCGATCATCAGGCCGGTGACCGTCTGAATCCAAAGATACTGCTCCACCCCGTCGCGAATGCGCTGGAACATGGTCATGTTCGACTCGCGCTCGGCATGGTGCGGGAACAGGGCGACGATCTTTCGGCTGAAGCCCCGGCGCGAGGCGAGGATGAAGCCGAGATAGATCAGCACCAGCACGGCGCTGGTGCCGAAATTCTTGAACGACTGGGCCACATCGCCGATGTAGCTCTGCAGGTTCAAAAGCTTGGCCAGGTCGGTGATGGTGGGAACGCCATGCAGCTGCAGGCCGGGAAACAGCCTGCCGGCCAGCGGCGTGAACTTGGCGATGATCGCGTTCAGGCTGGCGACATACTCCGAGGAGTGGTCGAAGAACGTCTTGCTGTTCACCACGACGATCCAGATCGAGACGCCGAACAACGCCAGGGACAGCACCACCGCGGTCGGCAGAGCCAGCTTGCGCGGGAAGCCCGGCGTGCGCAGGGTCAGCACGCGAGCGAAGCTGTCGATCATCACCGCCAGGAACACGGCCAGGGCCAGGGGGGTCAGGATGTCCTGCATCCACTTCAGCGTCGCGCCGCCGGCGATGACGGCCAGGAAGACCACCGCGTTGCGCGTCGTGACCGGCGGCGGAGCGCGGGGCGGGTCAGTGGCCGTCATTTGTAAAATATCTCCAGAGGCGAGCCCGACATTGACCGCGCAGATTGGCGCGGCGCAAGGCCCCGGTTAGGGTCAACGCGTTCGAAGGAGTTTGGTCATGCCGCTGTCGATTGGCGAAAACGAGATCCTAGTCGGTTTGGGCGAAGGCCCGGTGACACAGCGGCTCGATCGCTCCAACCGCCACGGCGTGGTGGCCGGGGCGACCGGCACCGGCAAGACCGTCACCCTGCAGGTTCTGGCGCAGGCCTTCTCCGACGCCGGCGTGCCCGTCTTCGCCGCCGACGTGAAGGGCGACCTCTCCGGCGTGGCCATGCCCGGAACCCCGAACGAGAAGATGCAGGCCCGCGCCGATCAGATGGGCATGGTGCTCTCGCCGGCCGCGCCGCCGGTGATGTTCTGGGACCTGTTCGGCCAGAAGGGCCACCCGATCCGCACGACCATCTCGGAGATGGGGCCGCTGTTGCTGTCGCGCCTCCTGGAATTGAACGACGTGCAGGAGGGCGTGCTGACCATCGTCTTCCACGTCGCCGACCAGGACGGCCTGCTGCTGCTGGACCTGAAGGACCTTCAGGCGGCGCTGAAATATGTCGCCGACCATGCCGACGAGATCGGCACGCAGTACGGCAATGTCTCGGCCGCCACGGTGGGCGCGATCCAGCGCAAGCTGCTGACCTTGCAGACGCAAGGCGCCGAGCACTTCTTCGGCGAGCCGGCTCTCGATCTCTCCGACATCATGCGCACCGACGCGGCCGGCCGCGGCTACGTCAACCTGCTGGCCGCCGACCGCCTGATCCAGTCGCCCAAGCTCTATTCGACCTTCCTGCTGTGGCTGCTGTCGGAGCTGTTCGAGGTGCTGCCCGAGGTCGGCGATCCGGAAAAGCCCAAGCTGGTGTTCTTCTTCGACGAAGCGCACCTCCTCTTCAACGACGCGCCCAGGCCGCTGCTGGAGAAGATCGAGCAGGTCGTGCGCCTGATTCGTTCCAAGGGCGTCGGGATCTACTTCGTCACCCAGAATCCGGCCGACATTCCCGACGCGGTGCTGGGCCAGTTGGGCGCCCGCGTGCAGCACGCCCTGCGCGCCTATACCCCCGCCGATCAGAAGGGCCTGAGGGCGGCCGCCCAGTCGTTCCGGGTCAATCCCAACTTCGACACCGCCGAGACCATCCAGGCCCTGGGCGTCGGCGAGGCCCTGGTCTCGACCCTCGACGAGAAGGGGGCGCCAAACGTCGTGCAGAAGACCCTGATCCGGCCGCCGGCCTCGCGCCTGGGACCGCTGACGCCGCCGGAGCGCGCGGCCCTCCAGGCCCAAAGCCCCGTGGCCGGAGTCTACGACACCGCCGAGGATCGCGATTCCGCCTACGAGATCCTGCAGGGCCGCGCCAAGAAGGCTCAGCAGGACGCCGACAACGCGCGCGAACAGGCCGAGGAGAACAAGCGCGAGGCCGTCGAGGCCAAGGTCCGCGAGCGCGAGGAAGCCCAGCGGGAGCGCGAGAGCCGACCCCGGGCGTCGGGCCGCCAGACCATGACCGAGGCCTTCGCCGTAACCCTGGTCCGCACCGTGGCGTCCACCGCTGGACGTGAGCTGATCCGAGGCCTGCTGGGCGGTCTGGTCGGCGGAACGACTACCCGGCGCCGGCGGCGCTAGAGCTTCGTCGCGGGCGGGGCGCGGTCGCCCAACAGCGCCGCGGCGATTTCGGCCAGTTGGTCGATCTGGAACGGCTTGCGCAGCACTGGCCACGGCAGCTCGGCCGGAGTCGTGTCCATATAGTCGCCGGCGTAGCCGGTGGTCAGCAGCACGGCCATGTCCGGCCGATGGACCGAGACCGATCGCGCCAGGTCCACGCCGCTGACGCCGCCGGGCATGATCACGTCGGACATCAGAAGATCGAACGCCACGCCCTCCGCCAGCGCCTCCAGCGCGGAGGTCCCGTTCTCGGCGGTGGCGACCTCACAACCCAGATCGCGCAGCAGGCCGCCAGCGATCTCGCGCACGGCCGCGTCATCCTCGACCAGCAGCACCCGCACGCCCTTCAGTCGGTCGCGCGCCGGCGGCTGTACCGGGATCCCGGCCGGCGTCGCGGCCTCCTCCGTGGCCGGCAGGTAGAGGACGACGGTCGTGCCGTGGCCTTCGACGCTGTCGATGGCCACCCCGCCGCCACACTGCCGCAGGAAACCGTAGACCTGGGCCAGGCCCAGACCCGTACCCTTGCCGACCTCCTTCGTGGTGAAGAACGGCTCGAACACCCGGGCCAGAACCTCGGGCGGCATACCCGCGCCGGTGTCGCTGACCGCCACCTGGACATAGTCGCCGGGCGCGGTGTCGGCGACCTCGTCCACGGCCAGAGTCACGGGCGCGACGGCGATGCTGATCTCGCCGCCGAACGCCGTGGCGTCGGCGGCGTTGACCACCAGGTTCAGCAGAGCCGCCTCGAACTGGGCCGCGTCGACCCGCGCGCGGCAGGCGGCCGGGTCACGGCGCAGCGTCAGGGTCACGCCTTCACCCACCGCCCGGCGCAACAGCGGCTCGGCCTGGTCGAGCAGGGACCCGATCTCGACCACCTCCAGCTTCAGCTCCTGGTTCCGCGAGAAGGCCAGCAACTGGCGGGTCAGGCGTTCGCCGCGCTGACCGGCCGCCAGGGCCGCCTCGGCCAGGCGGGTGACACGCGGCGTGTCGTCGGGCCTGCGCAGGATCATGTCTAGGCCGCCGACGATCACGGTCAGCAGGTTGTTGAAGTCATGCGCCACCCCACCCGTCAGCCGGCCGACGGTCTCCAGCCGCTGAGCCTGGGCCAGCGCCGCCTGGGCGCGCGCGGTCTCGGCCATGCTGGCCTGCAGCGCCGCCGTGCGCTCGGCGACCCGATCCTCCAGGTCCTTGCGCGCCTCAACCGTCTCGGTGAAGTCGAAGCAGCTGCCGATATAGCCGTGATAGGCCCCGGCCTCATCGAAGCGTGGCGCGCCGACGCTGTTGATCCAGCGCCAGGCGCCGTCGGCGCGGCGCAGCCGGAAGACGACATTGAAAGGTTCGCGTCGACCGGCCGCGGCGTTGGCGATCTCGAACCCGGCTTGGCGATCTTCGGGATGCAGGCCCTCCAGCCAGCCGGCGCCCAGTTCATCCTCAAGGGGGCGTCCGCGAAAGTCGAGCCAGGCCTGGTTGAACCAGTCGGCCCGACCGTTCTCCGCCGTGGCCCAGATCAGCACCGGCGCCGTGTTGGCGACGCCCCTGAATAGCTCTTCGCTGCCGCGCAGCGCCGCCGCCGCGCGGCGCTCCTGGGTCACGTCGCGAAAGGTCACGGCCAGATCCTCGCCCAGCCGCACGCCGCTGGAGCGGATCCAGCGCTCCTCGCCGTCGATGACCCGCCGCACGTCGATGTCGTCGGGGCCGCCGCTCTCCAGCAGGCGCGCCAGGCGATCGACCATGTCGCGGCCAGTCTCGTCGGAAAAGACATCCAAAGCCCGCCTGCCCAGCAGGGTCGAAGTCCCCTTCGGCCTCATGGTCTCGGCCATCGGATTGGCGTAGGTCCAGCGGAAGTCGATCACCCGTCCGGCCTCGCGGGCCGGCTCCAGGATCACGAAGGCGTCCAGCGACACCTCCTGCGCCGAACGGAAGCGCGCCTCGGCGGCCAGGCCCGACCGCACAGCCCGGCGCAGGGCTTCGACGAGCATCACGATCAGCCCGCCGCACAGCAGGAACATGATCAACTGGGCCGCTTCGCGGGATTGCAGGGCCCACGCGCCGTCGGGGGTCATCCAGAACCGAAAGGCCGTCAGGGCGCAGACGATAAGGGCCAGAAATCCCGGCCCCAGCCCGCCGACCATCGCCGCGACCATGACCGCGACGAAGAAAGTCGGGAAATAGATCGGAACGCCGAACACGGAGACGGCGGCGAATCGGGCGACGACGGCCACGCCTACAGCCAGCAGCGCGAAGCCATAGCGCAGTTCGCGCCGATCGGCCGCGGTTACGAACTTGATGGCGGTCCGTCCCAGCACGCGCTCGCCCCGATGTCGGCTCTACGGCCCCGCTTGGGACCGTCTAACGGCTCAGGGCCTAGGAGGGTTCCGGGGCGCCGTGCAAAGCGTTCGATGTCCGGCTGATCGGCTCAGGCCGAGCGCTTGGCCTCGCCCGGCCCCTGACCCAGGTCGACGGGACCTTCAAGACGGGCTGGCGCGGCGCCGACCAGGGTCCAGGCCGACAGGGTGTCGATCGGGGCCGGGCGACCGATGGCGTAGCCCTGCAGCTCCGTGCAGTTCTCGCCGCGCAGGAAGATGATCTGCTCTTCGGTCTCGACGCCCTCGGCGACGACCGGGATCTCCAGGCTGCGGCCCAGGCCCAGCACGGCGCGCACGATGACCGTGGCGCGGTCGTGACGGTGGATGTTCTCGACGAAGCTCTTGTCGATCTTGATCTTGTCGAACGGGAACGACTGCAGGGTCGACAGCGACGAGAAGCCGGTGCCGAAGTCGTCCATGGCGATCCGCACGCCCAGGGCCTTCAGGCGGCGCAGATTGTCCAGCGCGCGCTGATAGTCCTTGAAGAGCGCGCTCTCGGTGATCTCCAGTTCCAGGCGCGAAGGCGACAGGCCGGTGGCGATCAGCACTTCGTGCACCAGGCTGGGCAGGGCCGGATTGTGCAGCTGGATTGGCGAGAGGTTGACCGCGATGCGCAGCGGCTTCTCCCATGAGGCGGCGTCGGCGCAGGCGCGGCGCAGGACCCAGTCGCCCAGCGCGCCGATCAGGCCGTTCTCCTCGGCGACCGGAATGAAATCCAGCGGCGGGATCATGCCGCGCGTCGGGTGTTGCCAACGGACCAGGGCCTCGAAGCCGCAGACCTCGCCGTCGGTGGCGCGGGCCAGGGGTTGGTAGTGGACCACCAGTTCATCTTCGGCGATGCCCTGGCGCAGGTCGCGGGCCAGATTGCGGCGCTCGCGGATCGTGTCGTCCATCTCGCGCTTGAAGAAGCGGTAGACGCCTCGGCCGCTTTCCTTGGCGCGGTACAGGGCCATGTCGGCATTGGCCATCAGAGCCTCGGTCGTGCGACCGTCGTCGGGATAGAGGCTGACGCCCAGGCTGGCGCCCAGAGCCAGCTCCTGGCCGTCATAGACCACAGGGGCCGACAGGAGTTCGAGCAGGCCGCCCGAAAGTTCGGCGGCCGCGGTCGGCTGATCGCCGCCGGCCACCTGGACGATGATGAACTCGTCGCCGCCCAGACGCGCGGCGAACGAAGGGGCCTGGACCGCCGACTGCAGGCGGCGGGCGGTCTCCACCAGGATGGCGTCGCCGGCCAGGTGGCCGTGCTGGTCGTTGGCTTCCTTGAAGTGGTCCAGGTCGATGCAGATCACCGACAGGGTCTCGCCCGAGGCCTCGACGCGATCGAGGGCCGCGCCCAGGCGGGCTTGCAGCGAATTGCGGTTTGGCAAACGGGTCAGACCGTCGTGCTCGGCGAGATAGCGGATCTTCTCCTCGGCGGCGCGGCGCTCGCGCAAATCGCGGACGGCCAGGACGGTCAAACCCGAGGTCTCCACGCGGGCGCCATCGTCCATCAGGCGCGAAAAGACCTCGACCGGGATCTCGCGACCGCCGGTGATCGGCTGGATCTTGCCTTCGCGGCGCACGCCCTCGCGGGTCGGACCGGCTTCGTCGAAAGTCAGGATCGAACCGACCAGCGGGCGGCCGACCAGTTCGGGGAGTTCGGCGCCGACCAGCTCGCAGAAGGCGGCGTTGGCGTCGTTGATCTTGCCCGACTGAACCACGACCAGACCTTCATAGGCGGCGTTGGCCAGGCGGCGAATGCGCTCGAGGGCCGAGCGCGAGGTCTGGGATTCAATGGCGACGGCGCCGAGGCCGCCCAGGATGATCATGGCCGTGATCGACCCGACGGCCAGGGTCAGGAAGCCGCCCGACAGCAGTTGGTCGGGCACCTGGACCCCGGCGTCGGGAATGATGGTGATCGCGGACATGCCGGTGAAGTGCAGGGCGACGATGCCCAGGCACAGCAGGCCGCCGCCGATGGCTTGCTTCTTGACGGTCCGGGCCTGGCCGGCCAGCACCAAGGCGGTCGTCGCGCCGCAGACCCCGAGGATCGCCGAGAGCCCGACGGTGGCGTGTTCCCAGACCAGGTGGCCCTGGGTCACGAAGGCCGACATGCCGGTATAGTGCATGGCCGCGACACCCAGGCCGATCAGGACGCCGCCGGCGAAGTCGTTGGTGGTCGAGCGCTGGGCGGAGGCCACGGCGAAGCCGCTGGCCATGAACAGGGCCGCGATCATCAGCGACAGCAGGGTGCCCGTCGGGCTGTAACCGGTCTTCAGGCCCGGTGTGAAGGCGACCATGGCGATGAAGTGGGTGGCCCAGACACTGGAGCCGGCGACCAGACCGGTCAGCAGCAACCACGCGGCGCGCACGACACCCCGGGCGCCGCGCATCCGCGAATAGAGGCGGAACGTGGTGAAGCAGCCGGCGATGCAGACGAGGCCGGCGACGAGCACCAGGCGCAGGTCGTGTTGCGTCGTCAGACAGGTCAGGAACTTGAGCACGCACGCCCCCCCCGAGGGTCACATCCCTCTAGAGCTACAGCGAGAGTTGCAAATAAAGCGTTTCGCGCGAGTTTCCGGCGACATCTGGTCAGAACGGCCGGGCGTCACGGGTCGAATTTGCCCGCTCGATGACCAGTGTTCAGCTGTTCGCTTGAGCCTGGTGCCACTTCCAGGCGCTGGACAGGATGGCGTCGAGATCCCGCGACGGGCTCCAGCCCAGCTGCGCGCGGGCCTTGGCGCTGTCGCCCACCAGGATCGGGGCGTCGCCTGGGCGTCGCGGCGCCATCTGCACCGTCAGCGGCTTGCCCACGGCGCGCCCGACCCCGTCGACCAGCTCGCGCACCGTCGTGCCCGTGCCGGTGCCGAGGTTGTAGGATTCCGACGAGCCGCCCGCCAGCAGACGCTTCAGCGCCGAGACGTGGGCGTCGGCCAGGTCCAGTACGTGGACGTAGTCGCGCACCGCCGTGCCGTCGCGGGTGTCGTAGTCGTCGCCGAAGATCGTGAAGTGCGAGCGCTGGCCCAGGGCGACCTGGATCGCCAGCGGAATGGCGTGGGTCTCCGGCTCGTGCCACTCGCCGATGCGGCCTTCGGGATCGGCGCCGGCGGCGTTGAAATAGCGCATCACCGCGCTGCGGAACCCGACATAGCGGTCGTAGTCGGCCAGGGCCTGCTCGACCATCAGCTTGCTGCGGCCATAGGGATTGAGCGGCGCCTGCGGGTGGTCCTCGGCCATCGGCAGGGTCACCGGATCGCCGAAGGTGGCGCAGGTCGAGGAAAACACCAGGGCCTCGACCCCGGCCCGCCGCGCGGCTTCGATCAGGGTGATCGTCCCGCCGACATTGTTGTCGAAGAAGGCGCCAGGGTTCTTGACCGACTCCCCGACCTCGATGCGGGCGGCGAAGTGCAGGACGGCGATCGGCTTGTGCTGGGCGAAGACCGCGTCCAGCCGCGCGCCGTCACGGATGTCACCGACTTCCAGCGGTCCCCACTGGACGTGTTCGCGATGACCGTTCGACAGGTCGTCGAACACCACCGGCCGGAAACCGGCCGCGGCCAGCGCTAGGCAGCAGTGCGAGCCGACATATCCGGCGCCGCCGGCCACGAGTACGGTTTGCATCGGAATCCCCACGCCGTCGCTTCCAGCTAGCGATTTTGCATGACGCAGGGAAGGCGCTACCCGGCAAAGGTCATCAAGATGTCACGGGAGCGAGCGTTTTGGCGGTCGGCGCCGGAGCGGCTTGCCTCGGCGTCGCGATTGCTGGATTAGGCGGGAGCGCCGCGCGAGGCGCTCGTTCGGATCGGGAAGAATCGATGCGCGTAGCGATGATTGGCACGGGTTATGTGGGCCTGGTGTCGGGGGCGTGTTTCGCCGACTTCGGTCACGTGGTGACTTGCATCGACAAGGATCCGAGCAAGATCGAGCGCCTGGAGAAGGGCGAGATCCCGATCTTCGAGCCGGGGCTGGACGATCTGGTGGCCCGCAACGTCCGTGAGGGCCGGCTGTTCTTCACGCTGGACGGCGCGCAGGCGATCAAGGACGCCGACGCGGTGTTCATCGCCGTGGGCACGCCCACCCGTCGCGGCGACGGTCATGCGGATCTCTCCTACGTCTACGCCGCGGCCGAGGAGATCGCCGGGCTGATCGACGGCTTCACGGTGGTGGTCACCAAATCGACCGTGCCGGTGGGCACCGGCGACGAGGTCGAGGCGATCATCAAGAAGACGCGTCCCGACGCTCAGTTCGCGGTGGTGTCCAACCCCGAGTTCCTGCGCGAGGGCGCGGCGATCGAGGACTTCAAGCGTCCCGACCGCGTGGTCGTCGGCACCGACGACGAGCGGGCCCAGGCGGTGATGCGCGAGCTCTATCGCCCGCTGTCACTGAACGAGACCCCGATCATCTTCACCGGCCGCCGGACCAGCGAGCTGATCAAGTACGCGGCCAACGCGTTCCTGGCCATGAAGATCACCTTCATCAACGAGATGGCCGACCTGTGCGAAAAGGTCGGGGCCGACGTCCAGCAGGTGGCCAAGGGCATCGGCCTGGACAAGCGGATCGGCGGCAAGTTCCTGAACGCCGGCCCCGGCTATGGCGGATCGTGCTTCCCCAAGGACACCATCGCCCTGGTGCGCACGGCCCAGCAGTACGGCGCGCCCGTGCGGCTGATCGAGACCACGGTCGAGGTCAATGACGCGCGCAAGAAGGCCATGGCCGACAAGGTGGCCAAGGCCATCGGGACCCAGGACCTGACCGGCAAGACGATCGGCGTGCTGGGTCTGACCTTCAAGCCCAACACCGACGACATGCGCGACGCCCCCAGCCTGGACATCGTCCCGGCCCTGCAAGCCCTGGGCGCCAAGGTCCAGGCCTTCGACCCGGAAGGGGCCAAGGAAGCCGCGCACATGCTCACGGGCGTGGACTTCAAGGCCGGGGCCTATGAGGTCGCCGAGGGCGCCGACGCGCTGGTCATCCTCACCGAGTGGGACCAGTTCCGGGCCCTGGATCTAGACCGCATCAAGCTCCTGATGGCGGCCCCGGTCGTGGTCGACCTTCGCAATGTCTACAAGCCTGCGGAGATGGTCCGGCATGGCTTCACCTACGCTTCCATTGGGCGCGGCTGAGCATGAGCAAGACTCCGATCATCGTCACGGGCGCGGCGGGCTTCGTGGGCTACCACGTCGCCGAGCGCCTGCTGGCGGGCGGCGAGACGGTGATCGGCGTCGACGTGTTCAACACCTACTACGATCCGGCGCTGAAGGCGGCTCGGGCCGCGCGGCTGGAAGGCCGCGACGGTTTCACGATGGTCCGCATGGACATCGCCGAGCACGAGGCCTTCGCCGAGCTGGTGAAAACCTCGGGCGCCAAGCAGGTGATCCACCTGGCCGCCCAGGCCGGGGTCCGCTACTCGATCGAGAACCCGTTCGCCTACGAGCGCAGCAACCTGGCCGGCCACCTGTCGGTGCTGGAAGCCTGCCGCCATGCGGGTGTCGAGCATCTGGTCTACGCGTCCTCGTCTAGCGTCTATGGCGACCGGCCGCTGAACGGCGACGGCTTCCGCGAGACCGATCCGGCCGAGAGCCCGGTATCGCTGTACGCCGCCACCAAGCGCTCGTGCGAGCTCTTGAGCCAGAGCTACGCCAAGCTCTACGGCTTCCCGCAGTCGGGCCTGCGGTTCTTCACCGTCTATGGCCCCTGGGGCCGGCCGGACATGGCCTATTACGGTTTCACCGAGAAGATGCTGAAGGGCGAGACGATCGAGATCTATGGCGAGGGCAAGATGGCCCGCGACTTCACCTATATCGACGACATCGTCGACGGCATCCTGGGCGTGCTCGACCATCCGCCGGCCCAAGGCGGGCATGAAGTCTACAATATCGGCGACAACGATCCGGTCGGACTGTTGGACATGATCTCGACTCTGGAAGCCGCGCTCGGGATCGAGGCTAAGAAGGTCTTCCTGCCGATGCAGCCGGGCGACGTGCCGGCGACCTTCGCCAATATCGACAAGCTCCAGGCGCTCTGCGGCTACCAACCCAAGGTCAAGCTGGCCGAAGGCCTGGTCAGGTTCGTCCAATGGCGGAGAAGCTACGCCGGCTGAAGCATCGCCCGCCTCGACAGCTGGTGCTCGCGCCAGGAGATGAACAGGGTCGACGCGACCACGATCGCCGCGCCGACGATCACCGCCGGCTTGGGGACCTCGTGGAACAGCAGTAAGCCCGCGCCCACGGCGAAGACCAGCCGGGTATAGTCGATCGGGGCCATGACCGCCGCCTCTCCGGCCTCCATGCCCTTGATGTAGGCGCCTTGGGTCAAGGTGCCGATCACGCCCATGGCGGCCAGCAGACCCAGGTCCGGCAGGGTCGGCCACCGCCAGACGAACAGGGCTGGTGGGATGGCGAACACCAGGCCCAGCACGGCGGCGTAGACCAGCAGTACGAACGGGCTGTGATCGCGGGTCATGACCTTCATGCCGGTGATGGTCAGGGCGAACAGGAAGGCCGAGATCAGGGCGCAGGCCTGGGGCCAGCCGATCCAGGCGGCGGCCCCGCCCGAGCCGGGCCTTAGCATGATCAGCACGCCAGCGAAGCCGACCAGGGCCGCGCCGATCCGCAAGGGTCCGATCGGCTCGCGCAGCACGAAGGCGGCCAGCGGGACAAGCCAGAGCGTCCGCGTGAACGACAGCGCGTTGGCGTCGGCCAGCGGCAGCTTCTGATAGGCGTAGAAGCCCATGATCAGCGCCAGCACCCCGGCGCTGGAGCGGAAGATCAGGATGCCCGGCCGGGTCGTCCGGAACGCCGCGCGCCAGTCGCGGGCCATCAGCGGCAGGAGCACAAGCACCCCCGCCAACTGCCGGTAGAAGGTCTGCAGCGCGGCCGGATAGCCGGGTCCCAGGAACTTGATCAGGGTGGTCATCGCCGTAAAGCCGACCGCGGAGGCCAGCATCCACAGCGCGCCGCGCAGGTTCGGCGTGAGGGTCACCCCGCCGCGCCGGAAGCCACCAGTTGGGCGCGCATCGCCTCGGCCTGTTCGGGCGTGATGCCCATGGCCGCCAGGATCGGCGAGGGCGTGTTCTTGTCCCACGCGCTGCGCGGACCAACCGTGATGCCCCCGTCGACGACGATGTGGGTTCCGGTGACGAACTGGGAATCGTCGCTGGCCAGGTAGAGAGCGGCGGCGGCGATGTCTTCGGGCAGGCCCGACTTGGGGATCGGCTGGATCTTGGGACCGATCGAGGCGATCTGGGCGGCCATCTGGTCAGCGACCTCACGCGGCAGACCCATCGAGGCCCCGAAGATCGAGGTGGCGATCAGGCCCGGGCAGATGGCGTTGACCCGGATCTTCAGCGGGGACAACTCGGCCGCCGCGCATCGGCTCATGTGGATCACCGCCGCCTTGGCCGCCGAATAGGCCAGCGGTCCGAAGCCCGCCTGCAGGCCGGCGATCGAGGCGGTGTTGATGATCGAGCCGCCGCCGCGCTTCAGCATCAGCGGCAGGGCGTGCTTCATGCCGATGGCCGGACCGCGCACCAGCAGGGCGAAGGTCTTGTCCCAGCCCTCCACCGTCAGTTCGGGAACGGCGGCGGGCGTGCCGCCGTGGCCGGCGTTGTTGAACAGGATGTCGAGGCCGCCGAAGCTCTCCTCGGCCAGGGCCATGGTCCTGGCCAGGTCGTCTTCCAAGGTGACGTCGCAACGCGAGAAGCGGACGCGGTCGGGGAAACGCTTCTCCAGCATCTCGCCCTTTTCGGCCTGCAGGTCGGCGGCGATCACGCTCGCCCCCTCGGCCACGAACAACTCGACCGCGCCGAGCCCGATGCCCGAGCAGCCCCCGGTGACGACGGCGACCTTGCCGTCCAGACGTCCGACCATGGAAATTTCCTCCGCGTCCCCGACCTCTTCGCGGGTCAGTGATCAACGATCATATTCGCGGAGCAAACGGTCGTTGGCTAGGGGTCTTGGACCCGGACGGGAGATGAAATCAGGCCGGGCGGCGAACCAGCGGCTGCAGGCGGCGCCCCAGGTGGCTGGCGGCCAGCCAGATCATGCACGGGATCAGCAGAACAGCCCAAGCCAGACCCAGCCCGGCCAGGCCCACGCCGGCGACGGCGCGGTGAGCGAAGCCGGAGCGCTCGTTGGCCTCCAGCGTCATGACGCGAATATCCAGACCCATTATCCCCCAAGCCCCTCTTTCGAGATCACCGTAACGGTGATCTCGGCCCCCACAGGCCATATCAATCTAGCGCGCTCCCTCGTTGCGCGCACGCATTTGCTCCCACCGGGCGTTTTCCGCCGCGCGGGTATCGCTCGCCGCGCGCCTGCCCAGCGCCCGGACCAAGTCGTGGCAGGCCAGGCCGACCAGCGACCAGGGCTCGACGCAGTAGCGCGAGAACAGGCGCTGCGGATCGACCATCAGCCGGAACAGCCATTCCATGCCCATCGGGCCCATCCACCGCGGCGCGGCCTTCTGGACGCCGGCCTCGTAGTCGAAGGCGCCGCCCACGGTGAAGGTCGCGGCCGGGCCGTAGGCCTTGTGGTTCTCCAGCGTCCAGATTTCCTGGCGCGGCATGCCCATGCCGACCAGTACGATGTCCGGCGCGTAGTCGCGGATGGCCTCGATCACCGCGTCGTTGGCGGCCGAGCCGGGCTTTGCGTCGAAATAGCCGTGATGGCTGGCGATCTGGGCGGTCGGATAGTCCTGATGGATGCGCTCGATGGCCTTCTCGGCCACGCCCGGGGCGCCGCCGACGAAGAAAACCTTCCAGTTCTTTCGCGTGGCCAGGGACCAGAAGTCGTCACGCCAGTCCAGATAGGTGCAGCGGTGGAAGCGCCGGCTGGCCCGGCCCACCAGCCGCGCCCAGAAGATTAGCGGCACGCTGTCGACCTCGATCAGGTCGGCCTGCTTGTAGAACGCGCCGACCTGGTGGTCCTTGCCAATCAGATAGAGGCTGTGAAGGTTGTGGTTGGCGACGATGACGCTCTGGCGTGCTTCCAGCTTGCCGGTGACGAAATGGAACACCTCTTCCGGGCGCACCAGATCCATGACCCCGCCGAGCACGCGCACGCGCTCCTCGGGGCGGCGCGTCAGGCGATAGGGTCGGCGCGGCGCGGCGGGCGCCGCGTCGTTCATTCCGCTCTGTTCCTGGGGGACGAACATCGCCGCAGAGTCTCCTAGTCTTGAGGAGCACTCTGCGGGAATGTCGTGTTTCCTTTGCTAAAAAGGATACTTAGCGAGATTTAACCACGATGGTGTTCACCATTCTAGGCAACCATTCTATTCAACCGTGATCACCACCTTGCCCATGGCCTTGCGGCTGGAGAGGTGGGCGATGGCCTCGCCCGCCCGGGCTAGCGGGAAGCGCTCGGAAACGTAGGGCTTGATCTTGCCCTCGGCATAGAGGCCCATCAGGTCCTTGAGGTTCTGGGCGTGGCCCTTGGGATCGCGCGCCACCGCCGCACCCCAGAACACCCCGACGATGTCGCAAGACTTCAACAGCGTGAGATTCAACGGGATTTTCGGAATCCCCGACGGGAAGCCGATAACCAGGAAGCGGCCGTTCCAGCCGGCGGCTCGGATCGTCGCCTCCGAATAGTCGCCGCCGACGGCGTCATAGGCGACGTCCCAGCCATTGGGTCCGCAGGCGTCCTTGATCAGGTTGGCCAGCGCCTTCTGGCCGTCCTTGTCGAACGGGCCGCGCGGATAGACGACGCCGCTGTCGGCGCCATGCTTGATGGCCAGATCGACCTTCTCCTGGCTGGAGGCTGCGGCAATAACACGCGCCCCCGCCGCCTTGCCCAGCTCGACGGCGGCCAGGCCCACGCCCCCGGCGGCGCCCAGAACCAGAAGGGTCTCGCCGGCCTTCAGCGCGCCGCGGTCCTTCAGGGCGTAGTAGGAAGTGCCATAGGTCAGGACGAAGGCGGCGGCCTCGTCGAACGGCATGTTGTCAGGGATGGGGGTGCAACGCTGCTCTTCCAGGGCCAGCTTCTCGGCGAAACCGCCCCAGCCGGTCGAGGCCAGGACACGGTCGCCGACCTTGAAGCGGGTGACGCCCTCGCCGACCGCGGCGATCACGCCCGACACTTCGCCGCCCGGTGCGAACGGCCGCGTCGGCTTGAACTGGTACTTGTCCTCGATGATCAGGACATCGGGATAGTTGACCCCGCAGGCCTTGACGTCGATCAGCACCTGACCGGGGCCGGCGACAGGATCGGGCAGCTCCTCCAGCACCAGGGTCTCGGGACCGCCGACTTCCTTGCTGAGCACCGCCTTCATATCGCCTCTCCCAGGTTTCTTGATTAAGAGGGCCGGACGCTAGCGCGGGACGCCGGGCCAAGGAAGCAGAATGTCAAACAACCGTTTTAGTCTCGCCCTGCACGGTGGCGCCGGAGCCAAGCGCGGCCACGACTACACCGTCGAGATCGCCCACATGCGCGGCCTGGTCGAGACGGCCCGCGACCGGCTGGCCGCTGGGGCGAACGCCCTGGACGTCGCGGTCGAGACCGTCGTCGCCCTGGAGACCAGCGGTCTCTATATCGCCGGCAAGGGCGCATCGCCCAACGCCGATGGCGCGTACGAGCTGGACGCCAGCCTGATGGACGGCCCCACCCTGCGGGCCGGTTCGGTGGCCGCCCTGCAGGGCTTCAGGAGCCCGATCCTGGCCGCCCGAGCGGTGATGGAAGAAACCCCCAACGTGATGCTGGCCGGCCAGGGCGCGATCGACTTCGCCCGCGACCAGGGGCTGGAAACGATCGAGGATCCGGAAGCCTGGTTCACCCGCGCCGGGGCCTTCGAGGACAATCATCCGCCGGACGCCTTGCCGACCGGCACCGTCGGCTGCGTGGTTCGCGACGCCGAGGGCCGGTTGGCGGCCGCGACCTCGACGGCCGGAGTGTTCGGCAAGCGGCCGGGCCGGGTCGGGGATTCGCCGATCATCGGGGCCGGCGCATGGGCCGATGGCTATGCGGCGGTCTCCTGCACCGGCCAGGGCGAGTATTTCATCCGCACGGCCGTCGCCGCGCAGGTCGCCCACAGGGTGCGGTTCGGCGGCGAGAGTCTGCAAAGCGCGGCGCGGGCGGCGATCCAGGGCGTGGCGGACTTGGGCGGCCATGGCGGATTGGTCTGCGTGGATCGGAAAGGCGATATCGCCATGCCGTTCTCGTCGAGCGGCCTGAAGCGGGCGGCGCTGCTGCTGGACGGAACGATCGTCAGCGATGCGTTCTGAAGCCGCAGATAGTTGATGAAATCGTCTTGAACCGCCTCTAGGGGTTGGCCGTCGCCGTCCGACGTCGAACCATAACCTGGGGTCTTCATGCACAGCCGCGCCGGCCTTCGCGCTCTTCCCGAGGATCTGATCGACCTGGAGGCGCTGACCAGCGCCTATTTCGAGATCAAGCCCGACGTCGCCAACCCCGCCCAGAAGGTGGTGTTCGGCACCTCGGGTCATCGCGGCTCCAGCCTGGACGGCGGCTTCAACGAGAACCACATCCTGGCCGTCACCCAGGCCGTGGTCGAACACCGCGCCGCCCAAGGGATCACCGGCCCGATCTTCGTCGGCCGCGACACCCACGGCCTGTCGGAGCCGGCCTTCCGCTCGGTGCTGGAAGTGCTGGCCGGCAACGGCGTCACCGCGCTGATTGACAGCCGCGACGGCTACACCCCGACCCCGGCGGTCTCGCACGCCATCCTGACGCACAACCGTGAGAACGCGGCGCGGGCCGACGGCCTGCTGCTGACGCCGTCGCACAACCCGCCCCGCGACGGCGGCATCAAGTACAATCCGCCGAGCGGCGGCCCGGCCGACAGCGACGCGACCTCGGCCATCGCCGCCCGCGCCAACGCGCTGCTGGCCCAAGGCCTGGCGGATGTGAAGCGCGTCAGCTTCGACGAGGCCCACAAGGTCGCCGGCCGCTACGACTTCCTGGCCCGCTATGTCGATGACCTGCCCAGCGTCATCGACATTCAGGCTATCCAGGCGAGCGGTGTGCGCATCGGCGCCGATCCGCTGGGCGGGGCGGCCGTGGCGTACTGGGGCGAGATCGCCGAACGCCACAGGCTGAACCTGACGGTGGTCAACGCCGCGGTCGATCCGCGCTGGGCGTTCATGCCGCTCGACACCGACGGCAAGATCCGCATGGACTGCTCCTCGCCCTCGGCCATGGCCAATCTGATCGAGATCATGAAGGGCGGCGCGGCCTACGACGTGGCGACCGGCAACGACGCCGACGCCGACCGCCATGGGATCGTCACGCCCGACGGCGGGTTGATGAATCCCAACCACTACCTGGCCGCGGCGATCTCGTACCTGTTCACCCACCGCCCAGGCTGGGGCGCGGACGTCGCTGTCGGCAAGACCCTGGTCTCGTCCTCGATGATCGATCGTGTGGTGGCCGGGCTCGGCCGCCGCCTGCTGGAAGTGCCGGTCGGCTTCAGATATTTCGTGCCCGGCCTGTTGGACGGCTCGGTCGGCTTCGGCGGCGAGGAGTCGGCCGGCGCGGCCTTCCTGCGCCACGACGGAACCGTCTGGACCACCGACAAGGACGGCCTGCAACTGGCTTTGCTGGCCGCCGAGATCCAGGCCAAGACGGGAAAGAGCGCCAGCCAGCTCTATGGCGACCTGGCCGACCAGTACGGCGCGCCGGCCTACGCCCGCGTCGACGCGCCGGCGAGCCGCGAGGAGAAGGCGCGCCTTTCCAGGCTCAGCCCCAGTGACGTCAGCGCCAAGACCCTGGCCGGCGAGCCGATCACCGACATCCTCACCAACGCCCCCGGCAACGGCGAGGCGATCGGCGGCCTGAAGGTTGTGACGCAAAACGCCTGGTTCGCCGCACGGCCGTCGGGCACCGAGGACGTCTACAAGATCTACGCGGAGTCGTTCCTGGGTCCGGATCATCTGAAGCAGGTCCAGGCCGAGGCGCGTGAGGTGGTGGCCGGGGCGTTGAAGGGCTGACGCAAAGCTGGCCCTTCGCGCCCACACCGCTTATACCGCCCCGCATGTTTGAAGGCCTCTCCCCCCTCGCCCGCGAAGCCCGCTCCTGGCCGTTCGAGCAGGCGCGCGCCACCATCGCCCGCGTCCTGCGCGTGCGCCTTCCCGACCGCGCCGACCAGGACGCCGCCAAGGCCCTGATCGACGCCGGCAAGACCGACGAGGCGGTGAAAGCCTATCCGGCCCTGGCCAAGGCCGTGATCTTCGAGACCGGCTACGGTCCCTCGGGTCTGCCGCACCTGGGCACCTTCGGCGAGGTGGCGCGCACGACCATGGTGCGCCAGGCCTTCCGCGCGCTGGTCGACGACCACATCCCCACGCGACTGATCGCCTTCAGCGACGACATGGATGGCCTGCGCAAGGTTCCCGACAACATCGAGAACAAGCAGCCGCTGATCGAGGACTTGGGCAAGCCGCTGACCGTTGTCCGTGACCCCTTCGGCACCCATGACAGCTTCGGCGCCCACAACAACGCCCGCCTGCGCGCGTTTCTGGACGGCTTCGGCTTCGAGTATGAGTTCGTCTCGTCGACCGAGTGCTACAAGAGCGGCCTGTTCGACGCGACGCTGCTGATCGCCCTGGAGCGCTTCGACGCTATCCAGAAGGTCATGCTGCCGACCCTGGGCGAAGAGCGCCGCGCGACCTATTCGCCGTTCCTCCCAGTCAGCCCGACCACCGGCAAGGTGCTTCAGGTCCCGACCCTGGAGCGCAACGTCGAGAAGGGCACGATCGTCTTCGAGGACGAGGACGGCAGCAAGGTCGAGGTCCCGGTCACCGGCGGCCACGTGAAGATGCAGTGGAAGCCCGACTGGGCCATGCGCTGGACCGCTCTTGGCGTCGACTACGAGATGTCGGGCAAGGACCTGATCGACTCGGTCAAGGCCTCGGGCGCGATCTGCAGGGCCCTGGGCGGCGTGCCTCCGGAAGGCTTCAATTACGAGCTCTTCTTGGACGAGAACAACCAGAAGATCTCCAAGTCCAAGGGCAACGGCCTGTCGATGGAGGACTGGCTGCGCTACGGCGCGCCCGAGAGCCTGTCGTACTACATGTTCCAGAGCCCCAAGTCGGCCAAGAAGCTCTATTTCGACGTCATCCCCAAGGCGACCGACGAGTACCTGCAGCAGCTGGACGCCTTCCAGCGCCAGGAGCCGGCCAAGCAGCTGGACAACCCGGTCTGGCACATCCACTCGGGCCGCCCGCCGCAACACGGCTCGCCGGTGTCGTTCAGCCTGATGCTGAATCTGGTTTCGGCCGCCGACGCCTCGACCAAGGAGATCCTCTGGGGCTTCCTGTCGCGCTACATCCCGGGCGCCTCGCCGGAAACCCAGCCGCTGCTGGACCGTCTGGCCGGCTACGCGATCAATTACTACGAGGACTTCGTCAAACCGACGAAGACCTTCCGCGCCCCGACCGACCAGGAGCGCGCCGCGATGCTGGACCTTTTGGCCAAGCTGAAGGCCATGCCAGCCGACGCGCCAGACGCGGAGCTGATCCAGAACGAGGTGTTCGAGGTCGGCAAGACCCACGGCTTCGACCCGCTGCGCGGCTGGTTCCAGGCCCTCTACGAAGTGCTGCTGGGCCAGAGCCAGGGGCCCCGCTTCGGCTCGTTCGCGGCGATCTTCGGCATCGACCGGACGATCGCGCTGATCGAAGAGAAGCTGGGCTAACCCCGCTCCCGCGTCGCGCGGCGTCAACGGCGAAGCTTGCGCGCGATGGATGAATCCGCGCGCCCTGCGACACCATGTCCTTGAAAATGAACGAAGTCTGAAAACGCGGTTAAGGGTCCGCCCATCTTTCGGAGTCTAGGTTCGGACCATCAGAACCAAGATCAGTCATCAAGGTTTAGGACCATGGCTTCGTTCACTCTCCGCCCCGCCGACCGTCAGGAATTCGATTCCCTGCTCGGTGGAATAGTCCAACAATTCCCCGACGCCCACGTCGAGGCCGCGCACAACGACACCTGGGCGTCGTATCGCCTGGACGTGTCGTGCGAGGATCCCTCGGCCGGTCCGTTGATCGCCTGGCTGCTCGACAGCCACGCCAGCTGCCCGCGCACGTAAGCGCGATAGCCGAAAGTGGTCGCCGGTTTCGGCGGCCATCGCGCGCCAAGAAAAAATGCGACCTGGGGTCGGCCCTACTGGCTGACCCAGACGATCCGCGCGACCCAGGCGACCTCGTCCCGCGAAAGCAGGCGGGGTGCGCCCAAGTGGTCCAGGGCGACAAGTTCGAGGGTTCGGGCCGTCACCCGCCCCAGCTCCCGCACCAGCACCTCGCCAGCGTTCGTCCGCGCCACCACGCGGTCGCCCTTGCGCGGCTCCTGGTTAGGCGAGACCAGCAGGCGGTCGCCGTCGCGATAGACCGGCGCGAGCTCGGCGCCCGTCACTTCCAGCGCGAACAGGCCCTCGCCCAGATCCGGGGCGGCGACCTCGTCCCAGCCAGCCCCGACCGGCATCCCTGCATCGTCGAAGAACCCGTCCTGCCCGGCCTGGGCCAGGCCGATCAGCGGCGCGCCGCGCGCGCGCCCAAGCATCCCGCCAGGCGTCCGCACCGGCGTGCGCTCGGTCAGGGCCGCGAACTCCGAGAAATTGACC
>Ga0255334_1000137_pt1 | contig 77084 bp, 72 predicted proteins | sample EtOH5_35cm_T3_12_FD_202080 | JGI IMG/M metagenome (GOLD analysis project Ga0255334, IMG submission 202080) | Sandy soil microbial communities from University of British Columbia, Vancouver, Canada - EtOH5_35cm_T3_129 | ecosystem: Engineered > Artificial ecosystem > Sand microcosm > Unclassified ...
AAGTCGAGTTCTTCGACCTGCACATCGTCTCCGACGAGATCCACGGCGAGCGCGGCTACCAGATCGTCCTCGAGCACGCCAACACGCCCGAACTGCAGCAGCGCTGCCTGAAGATCTGCGAGATCGGTGCCCAGATGCGCCTGCTCTACACCACCGCGCTCTATCACGACTACGTCGCCCGCGAAATCCCGCTGCCCGAACTCGAACTCGCCGCCTGAACGAGGACAAGGCACGACTGCATTGGCATCGACGGCCCCCGCGCGGGGCCTGACCGGACGAAAGGCTTGCACATCATGGCAGTAACCAAGACAGACGAATTCGCCAACCACATCAACGGCGAATGGACCAAGAGCGCCAGCGGGCGCACCTTCGACAACGTCAACCCCGCGGACACGGACGATATCGTCGGCCGCTTCCAGGCCTCCACGGCGCAAGACGCGCAGGCCGCGGTAGCCGCCGCGGCGGCGGCGTTCGAGGCGTGGAAGAAGACCCCGATCGGCAAGCGCGCGAAGATCCTCAACGGCGCGGCCGACTGGCTCGAAGCCAACGCCGCCCAGATCGCGGAGGAACTCACGCGCGAGGAAGGCAAGGCGCTCGGCCTGAGCAAGGACGAAGTCCTGCGCTCGGCGCAGACCATCCGTTTCTACGCCGTGGAAGGGCAGTCGTTCGCGGGCGAGACCTATCCGCAGGACGACCCCGACATGCTGGTCTACAGCCAGCGCGAGCCGCTCGGCGTGGTGACGGTGATCTCGCCGTGGAACTTCCCGGTGTCGATTCCCGCGCGCAAGATCGCGCCGGCGCTGATCGCCGGCAACACGGTGGTGTTCAAGCCCTCGTCGGACGCGCCGCTGAGCGGCTACCGGCTGGCGCAGGCCTTCGTCGAGGCCGGCATGCCCAAGGGCGTGCTCAATTTCATCACCGGCCGCGCCGGCGACGTGGGCCCGGCCATCACCGAGGCGCCGGCCGTGCGCGCGATTTCCTTCACCGGCTCGACCGCGGCCGGCCAGCACATCCACCGCTCGGTGTCGCTGAGCACGCGCACGCAGATGGAGCTCGGCGGCAAGAACCCGCTGATCGTGATGGAGGACGCCGACCTCGACCGCGCGGTGGACCTCACCATCAAGGGCGGCTTCTCGCTGAGCGGGCAGGCCTGCACCGGCACCAGCCGCGTGCTGGTGATGGCCTCGGTCAAGGCCGCCTATACCGAGAAGCTGCTGGCCAAGGTCGGCACGCTCAAGATCGGCAGCGGCATGACCCCGGGCATGGACCTCGGCCCGCTGGCCACGCGCAAGCAGCTCGAGACCGTGCTGGGCTACGTGGACATCGGCAAGGCCGAGGCCACGCTCCTGTGCGGCGGCGAGCGCCTGAGCGGCGGCGATTTCGACAAGGGCTTCTACGTCGCGCCGGCCATCTTCACCGACGTCACGCAGCAGATGCGCATCGCCCGCGAGGAAATCTTCGGCCCGGTGATCGCCATCATCGAGGTGAGCAGCTACGCCGACGCCATCGCCAAGGCCAACGACACCGAGTACGGCCTGTCCGCCGCCATCGTGACCAGCAACCCGCGCTACGCACACGAATTCGCCAGCGACATCCAGTCGGGCACGGTCAAGATCAACCGCACCACCACCGGCAACCTGGTCAACGCGCCGTTCGGCGGGCTCAAGCAGTCCAGCACCTCCACCTTCCGCGAGTCGGGCCGGGCCGGGCTGGAGTTCTATACGCAGATCAAGACCGTGTACCGCGGCTGCTGAGGCGGCGCGGACTCAACCCATCAAGCAGGAAGCAGGAGCAGGACATGAGAAAAGCCATCAAGCTGGAACTGAAGGAAGCCCGCCACATGGTGGCGGCCGCGATCCGCAAGTCGGAGGAAATCGGCGTGCTGGAAACGATCTGCGTGGTCGACGACGGTGGCTATCCGCTCGCGCTCGAGCGCATGGACGGCGCCCGCATCACCGGCCCGCAGATCGCCTGGAACAAGGCCTTCACGGCCGCCGGCCACAAGCGCTCCACCCATTTGTTCAACCAGGTGCCCAACGGCCCCGCGCTGCCGGGCAACGAAGCGTTCGGCATCCAGTGGAGCTTCGAGGGCAAGTTCGCGGTGTTTGTCGGCGGCTTCCCGATCGTGGTCAACGGCGAGGTGATCGGCGGCATCGGCCTGAGCGGCGGCAACGGCGAGCAGGACACCGCCTGCGGCGTGGCCGCGCTGGCCGCGCTGCAGGAACTGCTGGCCGGCGACGACCTCAAGGTGCTGGTCGAAGCCGACATCAAGAAGTAAGCAGGAAACCGCCAAATTGGCCTGCCGACTGTTGTCTCCCTTCTCCTGCGTGCGGGAGAGGGGAGCAGACCGCAGGCAGCACGCCGCGCCTTCGCCTTTCACGCATTGCCGAGTCAGCCATGTCTTACCGTATCCATCTCATCGAATCCCAGCAATCGTTCGAAGTCGGCGCCGACGAATCGGTGCTCGACGGCGCCCTGCGCGCCAACGTGCAAATGGCCCACGACTGCCGCTTCGGCGGCTGCGCCACGTGCCGCGTCAGGCTGGTGGAAGGCACGGTGGCCTATGAGGAATACCCCATGAGCCTGACGCCGGAGGAAGAGGAGGAAGGCTTCGCGCTGGCCTGCCAGGCGCGTCCCACCAGCGACCTCGTGATCAGCACCGCGCGGCCCGGCGAGCCCTGCGTCGAGCCCGCGCGGCACACCGCGGTGATCCGCAAGATCGAGCCGCTGTGCGCCGACGTGGTGCACCTGACGCTGGAGCTGCCGCAGGCCGAGGCGCTCGACTACCGTCCGGGCCAGTACCTGAAGATCTTCACCGGCGACGGCGTGGCGCGCAGCTTCTCGATGGCGTCGGTGCCGAAGAACCGCATCGTGGACCTGCACGTGCGCCGCATTCCCGGCGGCTACTTCACCGAGCGCCTGCTGGCCGGCCTGCGCTCCGACGACCAGCTCGACGTGGAGCTGCCGCTGGGCGGCTTCTATTTCCGCAAGGACGACTACCGCCCGCTGGTGATGGTGGCTACCGGCACCGGGCTGGCGCCGATCAAGAGCATTCTTGAATCGCTGATGGACGACCCGGACTGCCCGCCGGTGTCGCTCTACTGGGGCATGCGCACCGAGGCCGATCTCTACCTGCACGACCAGATCCAGCAGTGGGGCGCGCGCCTGTACGACTTCCAGTACGTGCCGGTGCTGTCGCGCGCGGGCGAGGGCTGGAGCGGGCGCCGCGGCCACGTGCAGCAGGCCGTGGCCGAGGACCTGCCCGACCTGTCCGAGCACGCCATCTACCTGTGCGGCTCGCCGGACATGATCCGCGACGCGCGCGAGACCTTCATGGGCCTGGGCGCCAGCGGCGCGCACATCTACGCGGACAGCTTCACCTTCCAGCGCACCTGAACATGGACCAGCCCGGCGGCAGCCTCGGCGCGCGCCATTCGCCGCTGTTCGCGCAGGTGACGGATACCTTGCGCCAGCGCATCGTGGGCGGCGTCTACCGCCAGGGCGACCGCCTGGTGGAGCATGCCTTGTCGGAGGAGCTCGGCGTGTCGCGCGTGCCGGTGCGCGAGGCGCTGCGCGCGCTCGCGGCCGAAGGGCTGGTGCGCATCGAGCCGCGCCGCGGCGCCTCGGTGGCGCGGCTGTCGGAGCATATGGCGCGCGAGATGGTGGAAGTGCGCGCCACGCTGGAAGGGCTCAACGCCAAGCTGGCCGCGCAGCGCCGCGATCCGCGCCTGGTGACGGAGCTGCAGGCGGTATTGCGCGAGGGCACGGCGGCCGCGCGCGGCGGCGAGGAGGAGCGCCTGCTCGCGCTCAACTTCCGTTTCCACGAGCTGCTCGGCAACATTGCCGCCAACAGCGTGCTGCAGGAGATGATGCGCTCGCTGCGCGAGCGCACCGGGCTGGTGTTCGCGCCGGCGCACCGCCTGCGCGCGCAGCAGAACTGGGACGAGCACGCGCAGATCCTGCGGGCGGTCATCGCCGGCGATGCCGACCTCGCCGCGCTGCTGGCCACGCGCCACGTCTACAGCGCGGCGGACGACGCCACGCCGGTCGCGCCCGAGGTGCAGGCCGGCGCATGAGTCGCGCAGCCGCCTTCGCGCCGCGGCCGCGCTTCGCCTAGACTCAACGGAGTGGGCGCGATGCGCGCCGGCGCGCATCGCATGCCGCCGTTCCCCGTTCCCCGTTTTCCGACAGGAGAGTGCTCATGACCTGCAAGATCCAGGTGGTCTTCTACAGCATGTACGGACACGTCTACAAGATGGCCGAGGCCGTGGCGGCCGGCGCGCGCGAGGTCGACGGCGCGGAAGTGGCGCTGCTCCAGGTGCCGGAACTGGTGCCCGACGCGGTGCTGGAAAAGAGCGGCGCCAAGGCCGCGCGCGCGGCCTTCGCCCACGTGCCGGTGGCCGAGCCGGACAAGCTGGCCGACGCCGACGCCATTCTGTTCGGCACGCCCACGCGCTTCGGCAACATGTGCGCGCAGATGCGCAATTTCCTCGACCAGACCGGCGGCCTGTGGATGAGCGGCAAGCTGGTGGGAAAGGTCGGCAGTGTCTTTACCAGCACCGCCACCCAGCACGGCGGGCAGGAAACCACGATCACGAGCTTCCACACCACGCTGCTGCACCAGGGCATGGTGATCGTGGGCGTGCCCTACGCCGAGGCGCGGCTGCTCGACATGAGCCAGATCACCGGCGGCACGCCGTATGGCGCGTCCACGCTCACCGCGGCGGACGGCTCGCGCCAGCCCAGCGAGAACGAACTGGCCATCGCGCGCTACCAGGGCCGCCACGTGGCCACCATCGCCGCGAAGCTGGCCGCGCATTGAGCGCGCATAGGGAGGGCGCGCAGGCGGCTAGTCCTGCGCGGCGCCCCGCAGCACGCCGGCCACGCGCCCGCGCAACACCGGCAGCAGGTCCTGCGCGAACCAGGCGTTGTGCTTGAACCAGCCCTGGTTGCGCGGCGACGGGTGGGGCAGCGGCAGATACGCCGGCCCGTGCGCGGCAAAGCCGGCCACCGTGGCCGTCACGCCCTCGCGCGCCGCCGCGCCGAGAAAATGCCGCTGCGCGTATTGCCCGACCAGCAGCGTCAGTTCGACGCGCGGCAGGCACGCCAGCAGCGCGTCCATCCACAGCGGCGCGCATTCCTTGCGCGGCGGCAGGTCGCCGCTGGCGCCGCGTCCCGGATAGCACAGGCCCATCGGGATGATGGCGATGCGCGCCGGGTCGTAGAACACCGTCTTGTCCACGCCCATCCATTCGCGCAGCCGGTCGCCGCTCGGGTCGTCCCACGGGATGCCGCTGGCGTGCACGCGCGCGCCGGGCGCCTGCCCGACGATCAGGATGCGCGCGGGGGCCGCGGCCTGGACCACCGGGCGCGGGCCGAGCGGCAGCGCGCCGGCGCAGACGCGGCAGGCGCGGACCTGGGTGAGCAGGGCGGGAAGGTCGGGTTCGGTGGCTGGCACGTCGTGAAATGCGTACGGCATCGGGTCTGGCAGTGAAAGCTGCCGGTCGGCATTGTCGAGAGTCTATTCGCTATCCCGGTCGACGGGCGCGCGCCTGTCGCTCCCGCCGGAGTCGAGCGAAGGCGGCTGATCGGCAGGCTGGAGCCAGATGGATCCTCCACGATACATGCCGAAGATCCGCAATTCAACGAACGATCGATGACGCATCGGATGACTCGGCGATGCCCCATCGGGGGATCTCGTGCTGCCCCATCGAGAGGCAGACGTTCTTGATCTCGCAGAAGGTCTCCAGGCTTGCCGCGCCACCTTCTCGGCCGATGCCGGAATCCTTGATGCCGCCGAAGGGCTGGCGCAGGTCGCGCACGTTCTGGCTGTTGATGAAGACCATGCCTGCCTCGATGCCGCGAGCCAGGCGGTGAGCCTTGCCGATGTCCCGCGTCCAGACGTAGGAGGCCAGGCCGTAGCGGATGTCGTTGGCCATCCGCAGCCCGTCGTCTTCGGCGTCGAACGGAATCAGGCAGGCCACCGGGCCGAAGATCTCTTCCTGGGCGACGCGCATGCGGTTCTCGACGTTGGTGAGGACGGTGGGCTGGACGAAGTTGCCATGCCGCATGCTCGCCGGCAGCCCCGGCGGCACTGCGCCGCCCGCGGCGACGGTGGCCCCCTCTTGCCGCGCCATCTCGACGTAGCCCGTGACCTTTTCCCAGTGCTGCCGCGTGATCATGGCGCCGACATGAGTGGCCGGATCGCGCGGATTCCCCACCGCCAGGCGTTGCGAGCGCCGGGCGAAGGCGTGGGCGAAGCTGTCGTAGATGCTGCGCTGGATGAAGATGCGCGAGCCGGCCGTGCAGCGTTCGCCGTTGATCGAGAAGATGGTAAACAGCGTGGCATCCAGCGCCCGGTCCAGATCCGCATCGGCAAACACCAGCACGGGGGACTTGCCGCCCAGTTCCATGGACAGGCGCTTGATGCCCGCGCGCTCGGCGATGCGGTGTCCCGTGGCCGTGCCGCCCGTGAAGGAGATCACCCGCACATCGGGGTGCCTGACCAGGGCATCGCCGGCCTCGGCGCCATAGCCATGCACGATGTTCAGCACGCCCGCGGGCACGCCCGCCTCCAGGGCCAGTTGGCCCAGCCGGTCGACGGTCATCGGCGACAACTCGGACATCTTCAGCACCGCCGTATTGCCCAAGGCCAGGCACGGCGCGACCTTCCAGGTGGCATTCATCAGCGGCACGTTCCACGGCGAGATCAGGCCGCACACGCCCGCTGGCTGGTACAGCGTGTAATTGAGCATCCGGTCGTCGGCCGGATAGGTGTGGCCGTTGACGCGGGTGGCAACCTCGGCGAAGAAATTGAAATTCTCGCCGGCCCGGGGTACCAGTTGATGCCTGGTCTGCTGGATCGGCAACCCGGTATCGTCCGTCTCCATCGCGGCGAGCTCCGGCACATGGCGCTCGATCAGCGCGGCGAGGTCGCGCAGGATGCGGGCGCGTTCCCTGGCGGGCCGGCCCGCCCAGGCGGGAAAAGCTGCCTTGGCGGCGGCGACGGCCAGGGCAATCTCCTTCTCGGTGCCGCGGGCAACCTCGGCCAGGACCGTGCCCGTGGCGGGATTCAGATTTTCAATGATGGACGGACTTTCGACTGACCGGCCGTTGATCAGGTGGGAAATCATGGCTTGGCTTCTCGATCGGTGAGCGGGCGGGCGGCGCCGCATGGTGTCTTACGGGAGGCGCGCGCGATGGCCGGCACCGGCGGAGCCGACCGCGACGACGGCTTCGATCTCGATCTTCAGGCCGGGGCGGGCCAGTTGCGCCACGCCGACGGTGGAGCGCGCGGGCGGAGACTCGGGAAAGGTCCGGCGAAAGACGGTATTCATGCCCTGGAAGTCGGCATCCAGGTCGGTCATGAAGACCGTCAGCTTGGCGATGTCCGCCATGCTTGCCCCGGCGGCATCGAGTACCGCGCGGATATTGCGGAATGCCAGCTCGGTTTGCGCGGCAATGCCTTCGGGAATTTCCCGGGATACCGGATCGGACCCGGTATGCCCGGAAACGAACAGCAGGTCGTCGACGCGGATCGCGGGCGAGTAAGGGCGGTGCGGCAGCAGGCCCGTGGCAGGGATGATGACTTCGCGCTTCATGAGGATGCTGTTCTCCGTGCGGCGGATCGAGGGTTTCATTCGACGTAGAGGGGGATGGCGCGCGTAGTGGGTGCCTGTACCGGTTGGGGTTCGCCGGTCGCCAGGGAGGTCACGCGCATGGACTCCTCGAACCAGCAACGCGGCGGCGGCGGGCCCCACAGGCTTTGGCGGCGCGGGTTGTCGAGCTCCCAGCGCTTGGGCGGCTGGTCCCGGTCCACGGTAAGGTAGTCGCCGGTGTATAGCTCGAAGCGGTTGCCATCGGGGTCGCGGACGTAGACGAACAGGGCGTTGGAGATGCCGTGGCGGGCCGGACCGCGCTCGATGTTGTCGGCGTATCCGGCCGCGGCCAGGGCATCGCAGGCGCGAATCACGCCCATCGGTTCCATCAGGGAAAAGCCGGCATGGTGCATGGTCGGCCCCGGCCCGGTCATGACCGCCAGATCGTGCGTCGTGGGCTTGCGATAGAGCCAGACGCCGTACACGTGGTCGTCGGGCGGAGCCGATTGCGTGTACTCGGAGCAGAAGAAGCCCAGCTCGCGGGTGTACCACTCGTAGCCGGCCTGCGCGTCCGGCATCAGGACGTTCACATGGTCCAGCCGCGTCGGACAACCGTGGCGATGCAGGTGGTATTGCTGCAGCAGCGATTCCACCGGCTGCTTGGTGGCGTAGTACTCGATCGGGAAGCCAAACGGGTCCTGTACCTGCAAGGTGCGCCCCTGGCCGCGCTTTTCCCACGGCTGGAGCCAGCGCATCGGCAACTGCCGGGCCTGGAACTTCCGTGCGAGCTGGTCCAGGTCTTCCTCGCGGGACACCCGAAAGCCAATGGCGCCGACGCCCGGCGTGCCGGACTGCGTCAGCACCATGCTGTGATGCTCGCGATCTTCGATGGCGCGCAGATACACATGCCGTTCGTCGCGCTCGGTCTCGAACAAGCCGATCGCGTCCACGTAGAAATCGCGCGAACGGGAGAGGTCGTCAACGAAGTATTCGATATGCCCGAGGCGAAGGATGTTGAAATTCATGTCGTCCATATTGCGCTCCATGTGGTTCTCCTTGTCCATGCCGCTGCCAGCGGCGATTCGATGTCATCGATTTTCTTGTGGTGGCTTGCGTGGCGCTGTATCCAGAGATACAGCGGCACTCAAGCGGCGAACGGGGCCAGCCGCAGCGGCAACACGCTCTCCAGCCACATCGCCAGGGCGAGCAGTCTTCCTTCCTGGTAGCGTGGAGCGACAAACTGGATGCCCGCGGGCAGATCGTCGCTGGCCGATGTCCAGAGCGGATAGGACATTGCCGGCACCTGCGCGCCGTTGAACGCCGGCGTATAGGGATTCCACGACATCCAGTCCGCCCCGGGCCAGTGCTCCGGCTGGTCCATCCCCGCGCGGAAGGCCCGGATCGGGACAGTGGGCAGCAGCAGCATGTCCACGCGCTCGAACAGCGCCTCCAGTGCGCCGGCGTGCGCATCCCGCTGCCGGCACAGGGCGTGGTACTCCGGCATCGACCCGCATCGGGCGGCGCCGGCAAACGCGACGAGCCCGGGGTCCAGCTTTGCGCGCCGGGCGGGCGGGACGCCCGCGACCGCGGCCGCGCACCCCAGCCGGTATAGTTCTGCGGCGGTCCGGGATGCCGCATGGATGTCGTAGTCCACCTCCTCGATGCAGGCGCCGCCGTCGGCCAGGAGGATGAGCATGCCGTGCATGGCCGCGTGGACGGCCGGTTCGCTTTCTGCCCAGCGTCGCGGCGCGAGCAGGCCGATGCGCAGCTTGCCCGGAGGCGTGCCCGCGGCGCATATCCGCAGCGCCTGGCCCAGGTTCGAGGTCCAGTCCGCCGGGCTGGGGCCGCTGACGACCTGCAGGGTTTCGGCGATGTCGCGCGCGTGCGTGCCGAGCAGGCCGGCATGCACCAGGTGCGAAAACGCACTGGGGAACGGCGCCAGCGGGATGCGGCCATGATTCGGCTTGAGCCCGATGACGCCGCAGAAGGCCGCGGGGATACGCACCGACCCGCCGGCATCGCTGCCCAGCGAGATGCGGACCACGCCGGCCGCCACCGCCGCGGCGCAGCCCCCGCTGCTGCCGCCCGGCGTGAGCGCCGTGTTCCACGGATTGCGGGTGATGCCAAAGGCCGGGCTGTCGGTCACGCCTTTCCAGTTGAACTCCGGCGCGCGCGTCTGGCCCAGCAATATCGCCCCCGAGGCCAGCAGCCGCCGCACGAAGACCGTGGTGTCCGGGGCGGGAGTGTCGGCGGTGGTGGCCGATCCCCGGCGGGACGGCCATCCCCGCACGGAAGCGGACTCCTTGACAGTGATGGGCATGCCGTCGAGCGGCCCCAGCGGCGTGTCGTGCCGCCAGCGCCTGGCGGACTGCGCCGCCGCCACCAGGGCCGGCTGCCGATCGATCAGCGCAAAGGCATTCAGGACCGGATCGACCCGCTCGGCATGCTCCAGGGCCGAACGAACGACGTCGACCGGGGTCAGCGCACGGTCGCGGTACAACGCGCGCAGGCGCTGGAAACTGGCTTGGTGGATCATGCCGCCCGGCCCTGAACGGCGGAGGATTCGCATTCGTTCCGCTTGGCGCTGCCAAGGTAGCTGCGCAACAGATCGGGATCGTCGGCCATCGCCTGGCTGCTGCCGGACTTGACGATGCGGCCGAGTTCGATCAGATACGCCAGGTCGGCGTTCCTCAGGGCCAGGCGGGCGTTCTGCTCCACCAGGATGACGGTGAGCCCTTCCTCGCGGCGCAGCGCCACCACCACTTCCATGATCTGCTGGACGATCTTCGGCGCCAGTCCGATGGAGGGTTCGTCCAGCAGCAGTATCTTCGGGCGTGCGATCAGGGCGCGGCCAATGGCGACCATCTGCTGCTCGCCGCCCGACAATGTCCCCGCCAACTGGCCGCGGCGCGCTTGCAGGATCGGGAACAACGTGTAGATGCGCGCGAGCTCGCGCGCGAGATCGGTCCGGCGCCGCCGGGTGTAGGCGCCCAGCAGCAGGTTGTCCTCGACGCGCATCGAGCCGAACAACGCGCGTTTTTCCGGGATCAGGCTCATGCCGCGGCGCACGCGCTCGACCACCGGCGCATGCCCGATGGCGGTTCCGTCCAGCGCGATGCTGCCCGAATGGATGGGCAGGCTGCCCATCAGGGCCTTGAGCAAGGTGCTCTTGCCGGCGCCGTTGGCGCCGATCAACGTCACCAGTTTCCCCTGCGGCACGTCGAAGCTGACATCCTCGAGGGCATTGACCCGGCCATAGGCCACGGTGAGATTGCGCACGGCCAGCGTACTCATGCCTCGGCTCCCAGATAGGCGGCGACCACGGCCGGGTCGCGCTGCACCTCGGCGCTGGCGCCTTGCGACAGCAGCTCGCCGTAGTTCAGGACAAAAAGGTAGTCGACGCAGCCCATGACCAGGTCCATGTCATGCTCCACCAGCAGGATGGCCATCCCCCGTTCGTCGCGCAGCCTGCGCATGAGGGCGACGAGCGCGCGCTTCTCCGGCTCGCGCAGGCCGGCCGCCGGTTCGTCCAGCAACAGCACGCGGGGATGCGCCATCAGCGCGCGGGCTACCTCGACCAGGCGCTGGCTGCCCAGGGTCAGCTCGGCCACCGGGCGCCCGGCCTCCGCCGCCAGCCCGACCTGCGCCAGCGCGGCATGAGCCGCCGCGGCCAGGGCGCGCTCCTCGGCCCGGTCCCGGCCCAGCGCCGCCGCCAGCAGGCCGGCGCGGCCGTGGATGTAGCCGCCGAGCATGACGTTCTCCAGGACGCTCAGTTCCGCGACCAGTTGCACGTGCTGGAAGGTCCGGGCCACGCCCTGGCGGACGACCTGCGCCGATGTCCTTGCCAGCGGCTCGCCGCCCAGGGTGATCCGGCCCCGGGTGGCGGGCAGCACGGCCGTCATGACGTTGAACAGGGTGGACTTGCCCGCCCCGTTGGGCCCGATCAGGCCGGTGATGCGCGCGGCGCCGATCTCGAGAGACACGCCCTGCAGCGCTCTGAGGCCCCCGAAGTGCTTCTCCACCGCCTCCACGCGCAGCGCGCGCGCCGGCAACCTGTCCGCCCCGGCAGGCGAGACCGCATGGCCTTTCATTGCCGGCGCGGCGGCAGAGCGGGGCACGCGCACCCAGGTCATCAGGCCGTTCGGCCAGCGCAGCAGCGCGGCGATGAGAATCGCACCGAACAGCATGCTCTCCATCTGTCCCGGCAGGTCGAGCAGACTGGCGACCAGGTACTGCGCGCCGATTTCCAGGCCGGTGAACGCGATGGCCCCCAGCAGCGCGCCGAGCGGATGGAGCACGCCGCCGAGAACCACCATGATCAGCAGGTTGAACGAGGCGCCGACGGAAAACGAACCGGGACTGAGGAATTGCATGTAGAACGCGTACAAGCCGCCAGCCAGCGCGGTCATGGCGGCGGACAGGACGAATATCCGGATCTTCACCGCGGCCACGTCGACGCCGAACGCGCTCGCCATCGTCGGATTGGACTTGATGGCCGCGGCGGCTCTTCCGATCCGCCCGCGATGGATGCGGCAGAAAGCCAGGAAGGACAATGCCACCACACCCCAGGTGAGCGCCGTCATGGCGCGCGTGCCCAGCACGGCGCCATGCAGGCTGAAGGCGGGGATGTCCGGCAGGCCGGAAGCACCGCCCGTCACCCCGGTCGCGGCACCGAAGCAGACATGGATCGCCATGCCCCAGGCCAATGTGGCCAGCGGCAGGTAATGGCCACGCAGGCGCAGCGTCAGGTGTCCGAGCAGGCAGGCCAGCGCCGCGCAGCCGGCCACGGCGGCAGCCAGGGCCAGCAGCGGCGGCCAGCCGGCGTCCCGGGTGAGAATGGCGGCGGCATAGGCGCCCGTGCCGAGGAACGCGGCATGGCCCAGGGACAACTGCCCGGCCGCCAGCAGGAACGACAGGCCAAGGCAGACGATCGCGTGGATGCCGGCCAGCGCAAGCAGCCCCGCGTAGTAGGTCGGCAATGCCGCAATCATGGTCGCCAGGACCAGCGTGGTGCCGACAAGAATCGATTTGGTGGAATGCATGCGCTTTCGAGCCAGGGAGTTGTCAGGGGTGCGTCATTCGTCGTGCGCGGCGCCGCCGCGGTTGCGCCACAGCAGGATCGGAATGACGAGGGCAAAGACGAGTGCGTCGCGATATGCGCTGCTCAGAAACGACGCGAAGGATTCGAGCGCGCCCACGAGGAACACCCCCGCCACCGAGAGCGGATAGTTGATCAGCCCGCCCATGGCGGCGCCGACGAAGCCCTTGAGGCCAACGACAAAGCCCATTTCATAGTGCGCAGTCACCAGCGGGGCCAGCAACATGCCGCTGAGGCCGGACAGCGCGGCCGCCAGGAAGTAGCTGAGCCGGCCCGCGAACACGACCGGAATGCCGCAATACTCGGCGCCCTCGCGGTTGATGGAGGCCGCGCGCAATGCCTTGCCCGCCAGCGTGTGGCGGAAGAACAGATACAGCGCCAGCGCCGCGGCCAGCGAGATGGCGACGATGAACAGTGACTGGGCGCCCACGCCGATGCCGGCGAATGCGAGGCTCGCATCGCTGAGCGCGGGCACCGGCCGTGGGTCGGGGCCCCACAGCAGCAGCGCCAGCGGATGCAGGATCATCGCCACCCCCACGCCGATGATGACCAGCACCACCGTGGAACTATCCGGCTTTGGCTCCACGGTGAGGCGATAGACGATCGGTCCCAGCGCCGCCACCAGTGCCGCGGAAGCCAGCATGCGCAGTCCGGCAAAGGGCAGCCGCAGCGACAGCATGCATAGCACCGCCAGCGCAAGGAAGGCCCCGAGATAGCCCGCCAGCGGGCGCAGCAGGCTGCGCTGGCCGTGGCGCGCACGGCGCAGATCGAGCAGCAGGCAGGCGGCGCCGCCGGCGGCCACCACATAGGCGACCGGCGCCAGCGTGCTTTCCAGGAAGCTCGCGTAGGTCAATGCGCCGAAGGTGATGTACTCGCCTTGCGCGATGTTGACCACGCGCGTGGTGGTGTAGACCAGCACCAGGCTCAGTCCGAGCAGGGAGTAGACGGCGCCGTTGGTCAGGCCATCCACGAGCAGAAACAGCGAGGTGAGCGCGTCCATGGTCATTTCAGCAACTCGAACTTGCCGTTCCTGACGATGGCGAGGAAGGTGCTGCGCCCGTCCAGGCCGAGGTGGTCCTGCGGGCTGTAGTTGTAGATGCCGGTGACGCCGACATATTCCCGCGTCTGCTCGATCGCATCGCGCAACGCGAGCCTGGCCTGGGCCAGGCCGGAAGCCTTGCCGGCGGCAACGACCTGGCGATAGGCGGCGACCGGAATGTTCACGGTGTCGTAGGCCTGCGCGGCGAACAGGTCGGCCTTGCCCGCGCCGTACTTGCCCTCATACAGGCCGACGAAGCGCTCGACCACCGGCTTGATCGGGTGGCTGGCCGGCAGCTGCCGGTAGACGGTGAGCGCGGCCGTGCCGACCACGGCGCCCTCGATCGCCTTCTTGCCCACGGCGATGAGCGCCGCGGTGGACGAGCCGGCACCGTGCAGGATCTCGCCCCCGAAGCCGACCCGGCGCAGGCTTTCGTGCGCCAGCGCGGACGAAGGCGGGATGGCGTGGACGTACACGGCATCCGGTTTCTGCCGCACTACGCGCATCGCCTGCGGCGTGAAATTGGTGTCGCCCCGCGCGAAGCGTTCCGCCGAGACGATCTTCATGCCTTTCTCGCCGGCGATGCGCTGGAATTCGACCCAGCCGCCCTCGCCATAAGAATCCTCCAGGCCCATGAAGGCGACCGTGCGGTAGCCCTTGCTGCGCAGGTAGTCGACGGTGCGGACGATCATCAGGCGATCGGTCAACGGGGTCTTGAAGGTAAAGCGGTGCTGATCGGCCGGTTCGATCACCGCGGCCGCCGAGGCCAGCGACAGATTCGGCGTCTTCTCCTCCTCGACCACCTTGTTGACCGCCAGCGATGCGGGCGTCGTCGTGCAGCAGATGACGAGATGAACGCGATCCTCCTGGATTAATTTGCGCGCGGCATTGACCGCGCGCGCGGGGTCGGAGCCGTCGTCGTACTTGACGAACGTGACGCGGAAAGGGAGTTCGGCGTCCTGGCCCAGCCGCTCCTGCATCAGATTGATGGTTGCCACGGCGCCGGCGGCGATGGCCGATGCCCCGCCGGTCATGGAACTCACCACGCCGATGCGCAGTTCCGGGCGCGTATCGGCGTTTGCCGCGTGGGCCAGCGCCAGGCCGGCGAGACTGAGCGCCGCGGCGGACCGCTTGATTCCCAACATGTCTTGTCCCCCTCGAAGATCCCGGCTCGCGCCGGCCGCGTTGCCACTCGGAGGCAAGCGCCGGATTGCGTGCTGGTGGAGAGGGCAGTCTCTCAGCGGGCGGCGCGTCACGCTGTATCTGGCGATACAAGAGGGGGGAAGCAGCCCTAGGGGTTTCCCCCGAAGGGGTGCCGTGCGCCCGCGCCGGCGTGTTTGCCTGGCGCTAGTGGGAGGGCTGAACGAGAGACTTCAGCAAGAGCACGCGCCGGCCGCTGAAGGCAATGACGCCATCGCGCCGGAAGCGGTTGAGGACGCGGGTCACGGTAACGCGGGACAGGTCGGTGAGATGGCCGATCTGCTCATGCGTGAGGTCGACGGCCACCGCGCGCCCCGGGGATTCGGGATGCTGGTGTGTTACCCGGAACTGCTCGAGGAACTGGACGATGCGTTGTTCGGGCGGATCGAACACGGTCTGCCGCAGCCGTTCGATGGCCTGGCGCTGTTTGATGCTGAGCAGGTACAGCATGGCCATGGCGAAGGTCGGATCGCTCGCGACCATCGCCGGCATTCGCCGGATGTCGAACCGCAGCAGTCGCGAAGGCTCCATGGTGCGCGCGGACGCGCAGCGCGGGCGCTGCAGGAAGGCCGCGGCTTCGCCGATGACGCTGCCCGGCCCCATGATGTTGAGGATGGATTCCTGCCCGTCCTCGCTGAGCATGTGAACGTGGAGGCGGCCCTCCACCACCACGTAGAACGCCTGGTCGATCTGCCCCTGGCTGAACAGGCAGACCCCGCTCTCCAGACTGAGAGATTCGCCCAGGTGCGTCAGCGAACGCAGATAGGCAGCCTGCTCGCCTTGCGGGAGCCAGGTTTCCATCGCCAGGAACTGCGACAAGCCTTCAGCGGTGCCTTTGCTCATGGGGCCTTCCGTGGACATGTCCGACTACATGGCGGAAATTGTACGGCCACCGCCGGGGACCGGCGCTGTCTTAAGGGTAATCCCTGGCCCCAACTCGCCGCCGGCCGCGGCAGCCCCGGAGCGCGCCCGCATCAGAACCGGTGCCGCATCCCCAGCCCGAAGCTGTCGCCGTGCGACTGGTCGGTCAGCTTGTCGTAGAAGTAGGCCACGTACACGTCGGTGCGCTTGGACAGGTTGTAGTCATAGGCGAGGCCCGCGGTATTGCGCCGGAAGTCCGCCGCGTCGTTCCTGGTCTTGTCGTAGGCATACGAGACCAGCACGCTGCCCGCGCCGACCGGGATGGACGCGCCGATCTGGCCGTTGGTGTGCTTGATGTCGCCGGTGGCGTTGTTCACGCTGCTCTTGATGTACTGGCCCTGCGCGAACAGCTTGACCACCTTGAAGTCGTAGCTCACGCCGACCTGCACCGCGTTCTGCTTGTCGAAGCCGGCCAGCGTGGCGGGCGAGGTGACGTCGCCCGGCACGTTGCTGAACTTGACCTGCTGGAACGCCACGGTGGCGCCGAAGCCGCCGTTGAAGTAGAGCACGTTGCCGCCCCACTTGTTCTGGCCGTTGCTGCCCGGCTGCTCGCCGAAGGCGTAGATCGCGTTGGCGGTGAGGCCGCCGATGGTGGGCGTGGAGTACACCAGCGAGTTGCTCCAGCCCGAGTCGCCGATGATGCCCGGGTCGAACACGCGGCCGTTGCTGGCGGTGAAGTAGGTGTGGAAGATCGACGGCGAGAAGGTGTAGGAGTCGATCAGCGGGTTGAACAGGATCGTCGAGATGAAGTACGGCGTGGTGTTGCGCCCGAGCCGGACCGCGCCCAGCTTGTCGCTCTGCAGGCCGACGAAGGCGTTGCGCGTAAACAGCGGGTCGCCGTCGAAGCGGCCCTGCTTGCCGGCGTCGGGGCGGAAGAAGCCGTTGAGGTCGAAGATCGCCTTGAGGCCGCTGCCGAGGTCCTCGGTGCCGCGCACGCCCCAGTACGAGGTCTGCATGCCGCCGCTGTCGACGCCGTAGGCGCGCTGGCCGCCGCCGGCCTTGCTGGCGCCGGCGAAGGCGTCGACCATGCCGTAGAGCGTGACGCTGGACTGCGCCATCGCGCTGCCGCACAGCAAGGCTGCGGCCATGATCGCCGGTTTGACCACCGGCTTGAACTTGTAATGCATGAAGACCTCCCTGGTTGATCCCGTTCTTGTCATTGCTGTGGTTGCTGGCTCTTGTGGTATGGCATCGCTGCATCCGGGCGCCGGCCCGGCGCGGGCGCGACAGGGCCCGCGGGGGCGTGAGCGGGACACGTCCCCGTTGCATCTGGCGTCTTGCGGTTCGCTGGAAATGGCCGGGCCCAGGGCGGGCCCGCCGCTAGGCTGGCGGCCGCCGCGGGCCGGCCTGCGCGCGTCGTGGATGTTGCATCGGTTGGCGATGGATGGCTGCGATGGATGCAGTTTGCGGCAATTCGATCGCACGCAACCAGCACTTATTTCTTCTCATGGCGCGCGCAAAATGTGTGCGCTGGCGGAGCCGGCGCCATCGTCGCCCGGCGCTGTCGGCGCCATCGCCTCACGCGGCTTGCGCCAGCGGCTGGTACAGCCCCGCCAGCGCGGCCTTCAGGTGCTCGGAAAAGGCCGCCGCCGCCGGCGGCAGGATGCGGCCCTTGCGCGCGCCCAGCACCAGCCGGCCGGCGCACAGCTCGGGGTCCGACAGCGGGATGGCGGTCAGCGTGCCCTGGCGCGTCTCGCGCAGCGTGCCGGCCTGGAACTGGAAGCTGATGGCGCCGGTCTGGCGCGAGAAGCTCTTGAGCATCTCCACCGTGGTGGCCTCCAGCATGACCCGCAGCGACAGCCGGTTGCGCGCGCAGATGGCCTCGATCAACTGCCGGCTGCCGAAGCTCTCGGGCCCGAGCGCGACCGGGTAGGGCTGGCAGTCGGACAGGCGCAGCGAGCGCCGCTCCGCCAGCGGATGGTCGGGCCGCATCATGGCGCAGAACGGCTGCGCGGAGACCGACAGCTCGTGCAGGAACGGCGTGGGCGGCGGGTCGTGCGCGAGCAGCAGGTCCGCCTCGTCCTCGCGCAGCGCGGCCAGCAGCTCGCCGGAGTTGCCCACCGAGACGCGGAACTGCACGCCGCGGTGGGTGGCCTGGTAGCGGCCGATGACCTCGGGCAGGAAATCGGTGGCGACCGATTCCACCGTGGCCACGCGCACGGTGCCGCGCACCAGCCCGCGCAGCTGCTCCATCTGCGCGGCGGCGGCGTCCAGGTCGGCCAGGCTGCGCCGCACGGTGGCGATCAGCACCTCGCCGGCGGCGGTCAGGCGCACGCCGCGCGGCAGGCGCTCGAACAGCGCGGTGCCGACCTGCTGCTCCACCTCCAGGATCTTGCGGTTCAGCGCGGTGGACGCCACGTGCAGCTGTTCGGCGGCCTTGCGGATGGAACCGTGGCGGGCCACGGCGTCCAGGTAGAGGTACAGGCGAGGCGGGTGGAGCATGGCGTGGGCGCTCGGGCGCTAGTGAGAACGATAAGTTCTCGCTAGCAAGGATCGTGCGCGCGCCAGGCCCGGAACGAGGGCGCGCTCAGGGCACCACCGACAGGAACAGGTAGGCCGCCAGCAGCACCAGGTGCACCACGCCCTGCAGCATGGTGGTCCGCCCCGAGTGCAGCGTCAGCGTGCTGACCAGCAGCGTGAACGCCAGCAGCACGGTCTCGGTCGGCCCCAGGCCCAGCACGAGCGGCTTGCCGACCACGATGAAGACCGCCGCCACGGTGGGAATGGTCAGGCCGATGCTGGCCAGCGCCGAGCCCAGCGCCAGGTTCATGCTGGTCTGCAGCCGGTCGGCGCGCGCGGCGCGCAGCGCGGCCAGGCCTTCGGGCAGCAGCACCAGCGCGGCGATCACGATGCCCACCACCGCGGGCGGCGCGCCGGCGCTGGCCACCGCGGCTTCCACCGTCGGCGAGAGCAGCTTGGCCAGCCCGACCACCGCCACCAGGCACACCAGCAGCATGCCGCCGCTGGCCAGCGCGACGCGCGTGGGCGGCGGCGGCGCGTGCACGCTTTCGTCGGAGTTGCCGGGCACCAGGAAGTAGTCGCGGTGGCGCACCGTCTGCACGAACACGAAGCTGCCGTACAGCACCAGCGAGGCGATGCCGGCGAAGGCCAGCTGCGACTGCGACAGCATCGGCCCGGGCACCGCGCTGGTGTAGTTCGGCAGCACCATCGTCAGTCCCGCCAGCGCGGCCAGCACCGCCAGCGCGGCGGTGGCGCCGGGCGCCTGGAAGGCCTGCTCGCGGTGGCGCAGGCCGCCCACCAGCAGGCACAGCCCGACGATGCCGTTGCATACCAGCATGGCCGCGGCGAACACCGTGTCGCGCGCGAGTCCGGCCTTTTCCGGGCCGGCCGAGAGCATCACCGAGACGATCAGCGCCACCTCGATCACCGTCACGGCGATGGCCAGCACCAGCGTGCCGAACGGCTCGCCCACCTTGTGCGCCACCACCTCGGCGTGATGCACGGCGGCGAACACGGAACCCGCCAGCGCCACGCCGGCCAGCGCCAGCAGCAGCGCCTGGCCGGGCAGCGCCAGGCCCGCCGCCAGGATGGCCCAGGCCGCCAGCGGCAGCCACAGCGTCCAGGCCGGCAGTTTCGTCGAAGTCAAAGTCATCCGTTCTCCCTTTTTTCGTTGGATCTTGCGATGGTGGTGCGGTTTTGTGCCGTATCGGGCCTGCCGGGCATGCCGCTGGCCGTTTCCCCCTTTGCGTCCTATTGTGGTTCAGCCTGGGCACGCAAGCCGCGCGCCAGGCGCGCATCGCGGAGATAAGGCAGGCCCGCGGGTAATTCGGTTCCCGATAATTCGCATGAATTGACAGAAATTGGTGGTGAATTTGCTGGAATTGCCGTTGCTTCGGCGAATTTCCGCCAGATGGCGCCGTCCCGGGTGAAGCCGGCGGCACCGGAGCGCGCCGGCGCCGCATGCGGCGCACGCGCGCGGCAAGCGGTCCGGGCGGGACGCGGTTCCGTCACATCATCGGCTCGGCGCAGGCCCTGCCGCAACCTTTTCGCTTTTCCTCGTGGGAGCACAGTCATGCAAAAGTATGGATCGGCCAGATGGCAGGGCGGCATCAAGGACGGGCAGGGCACCATCTCGGCCCAGAGCGGGGTGCTGAAGGACGCGCCCTACGGCTTCAAGGCGCGCTTCGAAGGCGGCCCCGGCACCAACCCCGAGGAACTGATCGGCGCGGCGCACGCGGGCTGCTTCTCGATGGCGCTGTCGCTGATCCTTGGCGAGGCGAAGCTGGTGCCGGAGAAGATCGAGACCAAGGCCACCGTCACGCTGGACAAGGACGACAGCGGCTTCACCATCACCGCGGTGCAGCTCGACGTGGCGGTGCGCGTGCCGGGCGCCGACGAGGCCGCCGTGGAGCGTTGCCTGCAGGCGGCCAAGGCGGGCTGCCCGGTGTCGAAGGTGCTCAAGGCCGAAATCAGCATGCACGCCACGGTGGAGACCTGAGCCCGCCGCGCCAACAGTCCGGGCACGCCCGGACTGGCTTCCTATAATGAAAACTGCCTGCCGCGCGCCGCACTCCGGCGCGCGGCATCGCGTGCGTTCGCCGGACGGAACGCGTCTCCTATATCCAGACCCATTAAAGATAAGGCAGACATCATGCATAGCAGTGAAGCAGTCCTGACCCAGGCCCGGGCGGCCATCGCCCACGTGCCGTTCCACAGCCATCCCATCCATCCCACCATCCACCTGCGCCTGAGCGACGGCGCGCTGATCCTCGAAGGCGACGTCCCGGACATCGTCGACAAATCCCGCGTGGCCGCGATGGTGCGCCGCGTCGACGGCGTGCCCGAGGTGATAGACCATCTGCGCATCGCGGCCGAGGGCACGCCGGTGGGCGACGCGGAGCTGCGCAATGCGATCTGCGTGCGGCTGCTGCAGGCCATCGATTTCCGCAACTGCCGCATCTGCGCCCATGCCAAGGGCCGCGTGGAGCCCGTGCGCGAGGCCGTGGGCGAATCCAGCGGCGAGATCGCCATCGAAGTCACCGACGGCGTGGTCACGCTGCGCGGCCACGTGATCAGCCTGTCGCACATGCGCCTGGCCGGGGTGCTGGCGTGGTGGTCGCGCGGCTGCCGCTGCGTCGTCAACGAACTGGTGGTGGCCCCGGCCGAGACCGACCGCGACGACGAAGTCACCGAGGCGCTGCGCCTGGTGCTGGAAACCGATCCGTTCGTCGACGCCGACCGCATCCACGTGCAGACGCGCAACCGCGTCGTCACGCTCGAAGGCTATGCCACCAGCGAGACCGCCCGGCGCCAGGCCGAGCGCGACGCCTGGTACGTCCACGGCGTGGAGGACGTGGTCAACCGCATCGTCCTGAGCAACTGAAGTCCCCCGCGGCGGGCGCGGCGCGCTACGCCCCGCCCGTGGCGCGCGCCATGTCCTCCACGCGCCAGTAGCGCCGCTGCGCCCGCAGCGCGAAGCGCGCGCGGTAGTTCGACATGGACATCCCCGTGGCCCGCTGGAACAGCCGGCGGAACGCCGCCGCGTCGCTGTAGCCGCACGCCTCGGCCACCGCCTGCGCGCCGTGCAGCGTCACTTCCAGCAAGGTCTTGGCGCGCTCCACGCGCAGCGTGTGCAGGTAGTCGAGCGGGCTCATGCCGCTGACCTGGCGGAAGTGCCGCAGCAAGGTGCGCTCGCTGACCGCGGCGGCCTCGGCCACCTGCGCGAGCCGGTAGGGCGCGTCCACGTTGGCCTGCAGCCAGCGCATGGCGCGATAGACCGGGCTGTCGGCGGTGCGGCTCAGCCAGCGCTGCGAGACCAGCTCCGGCGTCAGCTGCTGGCGCCCGGCCTGGTACAGCAGCAGCCGCGAGCAGGCCTGCGCGAGATCGGGGTCGTGCAGGTGGCCCAGCACGCGCAGCATGAACTCGGTCTGGAGCGCCGGCGCCACGCAGCCGAACACGCGCTGGTGCACGCTCATGGGCTCGCTCGCGGAGAAATCGCAACGCGGATAGCGCCTGGCCATCCAGCTCTGGAACGGCCACGGCGCGCCCATGCGCGCGCCGTCGAGCAGGCCGAGCTCGGCCGGGAAGGCGATGCCGCATTCGCCGGCCGCGATCCAGCCGCCCGCCTGCGCGTGCCGCTCCAGCAGGCGCAGCGCCGGGCCGGCGCCGCTCACGATCTCCTCCAGGTGCGGCGCGTTGCGCGCGTGCACGCCCGGCACCACCACCAGCGCGTTGCCGTCCTCGCCGCCGCGGCGGCGGCGCGACGGCTCCAGCCCGAGCGCGGGCAGCGACAGCGTGCGGCCGCCGGGGCCGATCACGCTCCAGCTCAGGCCGGGGTCGGCGTCGGGGCGCTGCAGGCGGGCCACGCCGGCCGCGGTGCGCAGCACGTCCAGCGCGCCGAACAGCATGCCCGGCATGGCATCGGGCAGCCACAGCAGGCGCACGCGCAGCGGCACGGCGCGCGGTGGCGGCGCGGCGGCGGGTGGAAGGGCGGTCGGGTCGGCGCAGGCGGTCATGGCGAGATCGGCATTCCAAATGGCGGGATCGATCCTACCCCGAGGCGCGCGCCCGGGCTAGCATCGTCGCTCGGCCGGCACCACGCCGCCGCCACGACAACAATGCCAACAGGAGACTTCATGCAGCCATCCCTGCGCCGACTTACCCATGCCGCCGCCGTGCTCGCCCTGGCGCTCGGCGCCGCCGGCAGCGCCCGCGCGGCCGACCAGCAACTGCTCGACGGCGCGCGCGCGGCCCAGCCCGCGGTGATCCAGTCGCTCAAGGACATGGTGTCGATCGAGTCGGGCAGCGCCAATGCCGCGGGCCTGGCGCGGATGGCCAGCTTCACCGAGGGCCGCCTCAAGGCGCTCGGCGCCACCACCGAGCGCATCGCCGTCACGCGCGGGCCCGGCACCATCGTCAAGGGCACCTTCACCGGCAACGGGCGCCGCCGCATCATGCTGATCGCGCACATGGACACCGTCTACGGCCCCGACACGCTGGCCACCCAGCCGATCCGGCAGGACGGCAACCGCCTGTACGGCCCCGGCATCGCCGACGACAAGGGCGGCATCGCCGTGATCCTGCACTCGCTGGCGCTGCTCAAGGCCGCCGGCTGGCAGGACTACGCCCGGCTTACGGTACTGTTCAACCCGGACGAGGAAGTGGGCTCGCCGGGCTCGGGCGACACCATCGCCACGCTGGCCGAGCAGCATGACGTGGTGCTGTCCTGCGAGCCGTCGGCGGGCTCGGTGGTCATGAAGGGCCAGCCGCTGCTGCTGGCCTCGGCCGGCGTGGCCACCGCCACGCTCGACGTGAAGGGCCGCGCCGCGCATGCGGGCGCCGCGCCCGAACTGGGCCGCAACGCGCTCTATGAACTGTCCTACCAGATGCTGCAGACGCGCGACGTGGCCAGGGACGTGCCCGGCGCCGCGCTGATCTGGACCCGCGCCAGCGCCAGCGGCCCGCTCAACCAGGTCACGGAGCAAGCCGAGGCGGTGGGCGACGTGCGGCTGACCCGGCCCGGCGCGCTGGAAAAGCTGCAGGCCGCGCTGCAGAGCAAGCTGGCCGCCGGCAAGCTGATCCCCGACACGGAAACCACGCTGACGCTGACCCCGGGACATCCGCCCTACGTGGCGGACCAGCGCGGCCGCGCGCTGGCGGCGCGCGCGCAGGCCATCTACCAGGAGATCGACCGCGAGCTGACGATGGTGCCGCAGACCGGCGGCGGCACCGACGCGGGCTACGCCGCGCGCTCGGGCAAGCCCACGGTGCTGGAGAGCTTCGGGCTGGCGGGCTTCGGCTACCACGCGCGCGACGAATACATCGAGATCGACTCGATCGTGCCGCGGCTTTACCTGATGTCGCGCATCCTGCAGGAGATCGGCCGCGACTGAGGGCCGCGCGCGATTGCGGCGCGGCGTGTTTCAGGCGGGCTTGCGGGCGGTGCCGAAAGCCTGCTCGCAGCAGGCCAGCCACGCGCGCGCGGCGCGCGACAGGTAGCCCTCGCGCCAGACCAGGCCAAGCTCCCACACCAGCCCCGCGGCCAGCGGGCGGATCGCCACGCGCGCGGGGTCGAGCTGGCCGGCGACCGGCGCGGGCAGGATCGCCACGCCCACGCCGGCCGCCACCAGCTCGCCGATGAAGTCCCACTGGCGGCTCTGCCCGGCGATCTGCGGCGTGAAGCCGGCCGCCTCGCAGGCGTCGAGCAGCATGCGGTAGAGCACGAAGTCGTCCTCGTACATCACGAACGGCCGGCCGGCCAGATCCGCCAGCTTCACCGCGCCGGCCTTGCGCGGCGCGTCGCCGGCGGGGAACACCACGACCAGCGCGTGGCTGGTCACGGCCAGGCTGGCCAGCCCCGCCACCGCCGCCGGCAGCACGGTCACGCCGAGGTCCAGCTCGCCGGCGGCGACGCCTTCCTCCAGCGCGCGGCCGCCTTGCTCGCGCAGCCGCAGCTTGACGCCCGGGTACAGGCGCCGGTACGCGCCGATCACCGGCGCCATGTAGCGCCCGGCCATCGGCGGAATGCCGACCCGCAGCTCGCCGCGCGCCATGCCGTCCACCTCGGCCACTTCCTGGCGCAGGCGGGCCACCTCGGCCAGCACGGCCTGGCCGCGCGCGAACACCACCTCGCCCGCGTCGGTCAGCTGCACGGTGCGGCCCTCGCGCAGCAGCAGCGGGCCGCCCAGTTCTTCCTCCAGGCTCTTGACCATCTTGCTGATGGTGGGCTGGGTCACGTGCAGGGTCTCGGCCGCGCGGGTGAAGCCACCCTGGCGGACCACCTCGACGAAATAGCGCAGGGCGCGAATGTCCATTGGGCTGCCTGAAAGATTGCCAACTCCGATCGCCGTCGGATCGTGGTCGGATCGTGGTCGGATCGCCGCGCCGGATTGGCATTCCAGATCGGCATCGATTCGATAATTTATATTCATTTTATATATCGAAGTGCGCTTCGTACACTAGCTTCCGTCGCCATCCCCGGTTTTTCCCCGATCCATGCACAGCGCAGTTCCCTCCACGCCGGACCCCGGCCACCCGGTGCCGTCCATTTCCTCCCCGCGGCCCGCCGGCCGGCTGCGCAACGGCGCCGTGGCCGGCGCGCAGGTGGCCGCGCTGTCCGCCCTGTGGCTGCTGGCGGACTGGCTGCGCGTGCGCCTGGGCATTCCGCTGCCGACCGGCCTGCTGGGCCTGATGGCGCTGGCGGCGCTGCTGTTCAGCGGCGCCGTGCGCGGCGGCTGGGTGCGGCGCGGCGCCGACTGGCTGCTGGGCGAGATGCTGCTATTCTTCATTCCCGCCGTCTTGGCCGTGGTGCAGTACCCGGACCTGGTCCGGCACCAGGGCCTGCGCATCTGCGCGGTGATCGGCGCCAGCACGGTGGCGGTGATGCTGGTCACGGCGCTGGTGGTGGAGCAGGTCTACCGGCTGGAGCTGCGCCTGGCGCGCCGCGCGCGCGGGCGCAAGCATCTCCGGCAGCGGCACCTGGGCAAGGAGCAGCATCGTCATGCGTGATACCGTGCTGGCGGCGCTGAGCTTCGCGGCCACCGTCGCCTTCTACTATCTCAACAAGCGCGTCTACGCGCGCCGCGCGCGGCTGTGGCTGATGCCGCTGCTGGCCACGCCGGTGGTGCTGATCGCGCTGGTGCTGGCCGCGCGCATTCCCTATCGCGACTACATCGCCGACACGCGCTGGCTGATGTGGCTGCTGGGGCCGGCCACCATCGCCTTCGCGCTGCCCATCTACGACCATCGCGCGCTGGTGCGCCAGCACTGGCTGTCGATCTCGCTCGGCGTGCTGGCCGCGGTGACGACGTCCGTGTTCAGCTCGGTCTGGCTGGCGCGCGGCTTCGGCTTGTCGGAGGCGCTGCAGAAGGGGCTGGCGGTGCGTTCCGTGACCACGCCGTTCGCGGTGGACGCGGTGCGCGCGCTGGGCGGCCCGCCCGATCTGGCCGCGGTGTTCGTGGTCATCACCGGGCTGCTGGGCATGGCCATCGGCGAGACCGTGCTCGCGTGCCTGCCGTCGGTGCGCAGCCGGCTCGCGCAGGGCGCCATCTTCGGCGCGGCGGCGCACGGCGCCGGCACCGCCAAGGCGCGCCAGCTCGGCGAAGTGCAGGGCGTGGTGGCCTCGCTGGTGATGATGATCGCGGGGCTGGTCAGCGTGCTGGCCGCGCCGCTGATCCGCGGCCTGTTCTTCTGACCTTGCGGCCTTTCGATCTTTCGACGCGGGGGGCGGCCCCGCGCCGCCCGTGCCGCGGTACGATGTGCGCTGTTTTTTCAACCCACGCCCGCCGCCACGCATGGACTACGCGCACATCCTCGAACGCATCCACCGCGACATCCAGCCCCTGCTCGGCCAGGGCAAGGTGGCGGACTACATTCCCGAACTCGGCAAGGTCCGCGGCGACCGCTTCGGCATGGCGCTGGTGTTCGCCGACGGCCGCAGCCACTGCGTGGGCGACGCCGCGGTGCCGTTCTCGATCCAGAGCATCTCCAAGCTGTTCGCCTGCACGCTGGCGTTCCAGCTGCTGGGCGAAGACCTGTGGCAGCGCGTCGGGCGCGAGCCTTCGGGCAACGCCTTCAACTCGCTGGTGCAGCTCGAATACGAGCAGGGCCTGCCGCGCAACCCGTTCATCAACGCCGGCGCGCTGGTGGTGACGGATGTCCTGTGCAGCCGCTTCGTCCAGGCCGAGACCGCGCTGGTGCAGTTCATGCGCCGCCTCAGCGGCAATCCCGCCATCGACTACGACACCCGCGTGGCGCAGTCCGAGTCCGAGCACGCGGAGCGCAACCGCGCGATGGCCTATTTCATGAAGAGCTTCGGCCGCCTGGAGATGCCCGTCGACAAGGTCATCGAGGCCTATTGCCGCCAGTGCGCCATCACCATGAGCTGCCAGGACCTGGCCCGCGCCGCGCTGTTCCTCGCGCACGGCGGCGTGGTGCCGTGGAGCGGCGAGCGCATCCTCGGCGCCAGCCCGGCCAAGCGGCTGTCCGCGCTCATGCTGACCTGCGGCACCTACGATGCGGCCGGGGATTTCGTCTACCGCGTCGGCCTGCCGGCCAAGAGCGGCGTGGGCGGCGGCATCGTCGCCGTGCTGCCGCACCGCTGGGCGGTGTGCGTGTGGTCGCCGGGGCTGGACCACAGCGGCAATTCGCTGGCCGGCGTGCAGGCGCTGGAATGGCTGACCACGCTCAGCGGGCACTCCATCTTCTGAGCATCTGCGTGCCGGCACGGTGTCGCCGGCGCAACAGCCGGCCCGACGCGGGCGGCGTTCGCGGCCAGCTTTGATAGGATAGTGACTAGGTTCCGGCACCCGCGCGCGCGGGCGCGGGTGACGCGCAAGCGCCATCGTTCGCCGGCGGCGGCACCGGGACCGCCCCATAAGAACGGAGACAGTCATGCCCTATGAGATTGCCTGGAAGAAGCGTGTGTTCGAAACGCACGAGGTGCAGGTGCTGGTGCGCGCCAAGACGCCCAGCGCGTGGGACTACACGGTGCGCGTGTGCCGGCCCGGCACCAATATCCGGGCCGCGAGCACCCTGGTGGAGTCCGCCAAGCCCTCGGAGCAGTACTCGACGCCCGAGGCGGCCGAGGCCGCGGGCTTCGTGCATGGCAAGGAGATGGCGGCGCGCCTGCCGTAGCCGCCGGCGGTTCAGGCCTGCGCGCGCCGGTACACCGCCAGCACGCCGGCCAGGCCGATCAGCGTCGCGCCGGAGACGCGGTTGAGCCAGCGCATGCCGCTGTCGCGGAACGCGTGCATCACGCGCGCGCCGAGGATGGCGTAGACCAGCATGGCCAGCAGGTTCAGCAGCGCCAGGATGGCCATGATGAGCGCGTATTGCGGCAGCAGCGGCGCGCCGGTGTCGATGAACTGCGGCAGGAAGGCGGACATGAACAGCAGCGCCTTCGGGTTGGTCGCGGCCACCAGGAAGCAGCGCATGAACAGCTCGCGCGCGGGCGCGCTTTCCCGCGGGTGGCCGGCTTGCCGCGCGGTCCCGGCGGGCAGGTGGCCGACCCTGGCGCGCAGCAGCTTCCAGCCCACGTAGGCCAGGTACGCGGCGCCGATCCACTTGAGCGCGCGGAAGGCGACCTCCGACGCGGCGATCACCGCGCCCAGCCCGGCCGCGGCGGTGGCGATCAGCAGCATGTCGGCGCACACCGCGCCGGCCATGCCCCAGCAGGCCACGCGCACGCCGAAGCGCGAGCCGTTGCTGAGCGCCAGCAGCACGGTCGGGCCGGGCGTGGCGATGGTGACGGCCGAGGCCAGCACGAACAGCAGCAGCGTGGAATGGGTCATGGCGGGTTCCTGATGAGATGCGGGGCGGAAGGCATGCCCGCCATTCTAGCGTCCGCGCGCGCGGTGGCCACTTTGGCTGTCATGGCCGCTTGCGCGGCTACTTCTGCGCCATCCAGCGCGCCGTGGCCTGCACCACCTGCGGCTCGATGCCGTTGAAGCCGTGGTAGGCCAGCGCCTCGCACGGATCGCCCTCGTTGCTGCCGCCGTCGAAGCGGATCAGGCCGGCCCTGGGCGCCTTCGCCAGCTTGTCCATCAGGCCCTGCACCTCGCCGAACGGGCACAGCTTGCAGCCGTCCTGCACGTGGTGCACCACCAGCACCGGCACCTTGAGCTTGTCGAGGTCCATCGCGGGCACGGCGCGGCCGCGCTCCTCGCGCAGGATGGTGGAGGTCAGCACGATGCCGTCGGGGCCGCCGCCGTCGGCCAGCCGGATGGCGATGGCGGCCACCGACTGGGTGCCGCGGCTGGTGCCGACCAGCCACACGGGCACCTTGGCGCGGCTGCGCATCCAGGCGATCACGGCCTGGGCGTCCTGCGCGTGCTCGGCGGTCTGGCGGAAGCCGTTGAGGAAGGGCGGCGCGAGGCGGTCGCTGGGCGCGTCGACCACCGCCACGGCCAGGCCGTTGTCGACGAACAGTTGCCGCGCGCGCACCAGGAAGTTGTTGGCGCCCCAGCCGAAGCTGCCGCCGGGCGCGATGCGCAGCCCGCCGTGGCCGCCCGCGTAGAGGATCACGGCGGCGGTCGGCTGCGCCGGCGCGAGGTAGATGAAGCGCTGCGTGACGCCGGGCCGGGTCGGGATGTCGATCACTTCCGGCGCGCCTTGCGCGTGCGCCGGCGCGGCCAGCCACGCCTGGGCAAGCAGCACGGCGAGCAGCAGGGCCATCATCCATGCCGCGCCGGGCAGGCGGGCGAATCCGGAAGCGGGGCGGTTCGGCATGGTTGTCTCCATTGGTGGCGGGCGCCGGTTTCTTGTCGGGGTGCCGGGCGGCCGGCCCAAGATAGCATTGCCGCGCCCGCCCATCAAACGCGGCCCGCCCGCGTCAGGCCGCCGCGCGGATCCGGTACACGCAGCGGCGCGCGTTGCTCAACAGATGCGCCTCGCGGTCGACGGTGGCGCCGGCGCCGGCGACCTCGCGGAAGATCTCCAGTTCGGCGCGGCAAAAGCCCTGGCAGGCCTGCGCCGCCGCGCAGATCGGGCAATGGTCTTCGATCAGCAGCCAGTCTTCGCCGTCGCGCTCGAGCCGCGCCATGTAGCCTTCGGCGCTGCGCAGCCCGGCCAGCGTCTCCAGCCGCCGGCCGATCTCCGCCTGCCCCGCCACCGCGGCGAGGTATTGCGCGCGGGTGTCGGCTTCGCGCCTGGCGATCAGTTGTTCCATGCCGGCTTCGCCGAACAGTTGCCGCACCGAGCCGATCAACTGGATGGTCAGTTGCGCGTGGGTGTCGGGAAAGCGGCCGTGGCCGCTGGCGGTGAGCACCCAGTCCTGGCGGGGCCGCCCGGCGCCGGCCGGGGTTTGCTGGCGGCCTTCGATCAGTCCCGCCGCCAGCAGCTTGTGCACCTGCTGGCGCGCGGCCTCGGCGGTGCCGCCGAGGGCCTGGGCGATCTGCGTGGTGGAAGCCGGGCCGCGCGTCTTGAGCAGGAACAGGATGCGATCACCCGGAGACCCGGTGGGGTTATCCAAGTTTTCTATTGCGTAATGCATGGTGGCGCTCTAATATCCAAAAACTTTCTTGGATATTAGGGCAGCCCGCGCGCGTTGTCGAGCGCGGCGCTTTGTTTCCGCCCTGTCCGGCATCCGCCGCATCCGCCGCATTCGTCAAGAGTCAAAAGGAGATCGCCCCATGCACGCCCCCGGCATCCGGCCCGCGCCGCGCCAGCTCACCATGCTCAACCCGCTCGGCCTGTACGATCCCCGCGCCAACGGCTATTCCCACGTGGCGATGATCCCGCCCGGCGCCGCCCTGGTCTGCGTGGCCGGGCAGGGCGGCGAACGCGCCGACGGCAGCCTGCCCGCCGGTTTCGCGGCCCAGGTGCGGCAGGCGCTGGACAACCTGTGCGTGGCGCTGGCGGCGGCGGGCTCGCAGCCGCGGCAGGTGGCCAGGCTCACGGTACTGGTGGTGGATCACAGCGAAGCGCGCCTGGCGGTGCTGTCCGGCGAGCTGCGCCGGATCTGGGGCGACGCGCCCGCGCCGGCCTGCACGCTGATCCCGGTGCCGCGGCTGGCGCTGGACGGCATGCTGTTCGAGATCGAGGCGCTGGCGGTGGCGGATGCCCCGGCGGCCCGCCCGGCGTGATGCGGCCGCGCCTACGCCGCCAGCTTGGGCGGCTGCGCGGGGCGGCCGTCCTTGCTGTCGCCGAAATGCGGGTGGCGGGCGAACAGGTCGGCGGCCCAGTTGACGAATACGCGGACCTTGGCCGACAGGTGGCGGTTCTGCGGATACATCGCGGACACCGGCAGCGAGTCGGTGGGCCAGTCGGTCAGCACCTCGACCAGCCGGCCGCTTTCCACGTAGGGCTGCGCCATCATGCGCGAGATGCGCGCCAGGCCGTGGCCTTCGAGCGCGCAGGCCAGGTAGGCGTCGGCGTCGTTGGTGGAGATGGCCGAAGGCAGCAGCAGTTCGGTGCGCTTGTCGCCCTGGCCCATCGGCCACGGCATTTCGCGGCCGGTGCGGTTGGACAGGTAGTTGACCGCCCTGTGCTGCGCGAGGTCGCTCGGCTGCGTGGGCGTGCCCTGGCGGTTGAGGTAGAGCGGCGAGCCGTAGAAGCCCAGGCGCAGCTGCCCGATGCGGCGCGCCACCATCGTCTCGTCCACCGGGTCGCCCACGCGCAGCACCACGTCCACGCCTTCCTTGAGCAGGTCGATGGGCTTGCCGTTGATGGTCAGCTCCATCTTCAGCTCGGGATAGGCGGCGAAGAACTCGTGCAGCCCGGGGATCAGCACCATCTGCGCCAGCCCGGCGGAGGTGTCCACCGCCAGCGTGCCGCGCGGCGTGTTGTTCTGGTGGGTCAGCGACTGCTCGGCTTCCTCCGCGTCGGCCAGGATGCGCACGCAGCGCTCGTAATAGGCGGCGCCGTCGGTGGTGACGCTGATGCGCCGCGTCGTGCGATGCAGCAGCTTCACGCCGAGGTGCGTTTCCAGGTTCTGGATCAGCCGCGTGAGGGTGGCCTTGGGCAGATCCATCGATTCGGCCGCCCGCGCGAAGCTGCCTATATCCACGACGCGGGTGAATGCCTGCATTGATACGAGACGATCCATGTTCACTCCCCGGGAAAAGGATACGGGCGGGCCTGGCTGGCGTGCCGGACTTCTTGTCGAGTCCGTCGGGCCTGCCGGGCCTGTTGGGATTACAGGGCCTGCTGGACTTGTCGGCCGCCCGGGCCAGACCTTTAGCGGCCGGGCCGGGAGCGCATCGCGCAGCGCGCGCGGCCGCGGAAGTGCGGGAGTGGATCACAAAACCAATGACCTTGCACGGCGCAGGGTTTCCCGCCGCGGGCGCGCCGGATTATTTCACGGCAGAAACAGTGCATTGGTAAAGCCTCGCTTTATCCCACCTTTATCAACCACCATAATTCGCTGCATCGCAATATGCAATGGAAGCGCCGTTAACGCGGCGCATGTGATCGCCATGCCTTCCCGATCGAAAGCTGCAGCCGCAGCGTCCGCCGCCGAACTGGCCGTGGGACGCACGACCGAGCACGCCGTCGAGAGCTGCGGCCGCACGATCCTGGTGCGCCTGAGCTATCCGCCGGGCTATCCGGAAGGCAAGGGCGCCGCGCTGCTGCCGTGGTTGCTTTATCTGCACGCGGGCGGCTTCGTGGAATGCAGCGTGGAGAAATCCCAGCGCCTGGCCGCGTGGCTGGCGGCCACGATGCCGGCGGTGGTGGTGACGCCGGCCTATTCGCTGGCACCCGATTTTCCGTTTCCGGCGGCGCCGGAAGATGTGTTCAATACCACCGCCTGGGTGTTGCGCCACTCGCGCCGCCTGAAGGTGGACAAGCTGCGCTTCGCCCTGGTGGGCGAGGAGGCCGGCGGCAACCTGGCGATCGCGCTGTCGCAGATGCTGCGCGACCGCGGCCTGCCCGAGCCGCGCGCGCAGTGGCTGATCCGGCCGGTGACGGACCCCTGCCTGGAGCACGCCTCGTGCGCGTTCGCGCAGGGCGGGCCGAGCGTGTCGCTGGAGCGGCTGCAGCGCCTGGCGGGTTTCTACCGCGATTACCTGCCGACCCCGGCCGCCAGCGTGCACCCGTATGCGGCGCCCGCGCTGGCCTCGCGGCTGGCGGGCTTGCCGCCCACGCTGATCCAGGTGGCGGAAGAAGATGCGCTGCGTGCCGAGGGCGAGGCCTTCGCCACGCGGCTGCAGGCGGCCGGCGTGCCGGCCGAAGCCAGAATCATGCCCGGCGCCTGTGGCGACGGGGTGGAACAGACCCTCGACCGATGTCAGGTCTGGGTCAACGAAGGCGCGCATTACCTGCAAGGCTGCCTTGCCGGCGATGACGATGCCTCACCAAGGACCGGACGCGACCCGGGCGCCAGCTCGCCAGGCTGACCCGCGCGAACCACGACAAGCCGGCCTGCGCGAGCAGGCATACCGGGCGCGGCCCCTGGCGCGCCCCGGCGGCGGCGTTCGTCCTTTTTTTGCTTTCCAGTTGAAGAAAACCCGCTACGGAATACGGAGTGTAGAAAAATGAAGCAGCAATATCGACGCACCATGATTGCCCTGGCCATCGTCGCCGTGCTCGGCGCGGGCCTGGCGACCTCATTGCTCAAGCCCTGGCATGCCGGCGAGGCGCAGGCCGTGCCGGCACCCGCCCCGACCGCCGTGGACGTGGCCGGCGTGATCGGCAAGACCATCACCGAGTGGGACGAGTTCTCCGGCCGCCTCGAAGCGGTGGACCGCGTGGAGATCCGCGCGCGGGTGGGCGGCACCATCGACGCCGTGCACTTCCGCGAGGGCGCGCTGGTGAAGAAGGGCGACCCGCTGTTTACCATCGACCCGCGCCCCTACGCCGCCGAAGTGGCGCGCGCCGAGGCCGCGCTGGCCGCCGCCCAGGTGCGCGCCTCGCACGCGCAGACCGAACTGGCGCGCGCCCAGCGGCTGGTGCAGGACAACGCCGTGTCGCGCCGCGAGTTCGACGAGCGCGACAACACCGCGCGCGAGGAAGTCGCCAACGTGCGCGCCGCGCAGGCCTCGCTCGAAGTGGCGCGGCTGAACCTGACCTATACCCGCATCGTGGCGCCGGTGAGCGGGCGCGTCTCGCGCGCCGAGATCACGGTCGGCAACCTGGTCGCGCCGGGCGCTTCGTCGCCGGTGCTGACCACGGTGGTGTCGGTGTCGCCGATGTACGCCAACTTCGAGGTCGACGAGCAGACCTACCTGCGCTACACCGCGCCCGAGGCCGGCGGCACGGGCGGCGCCCAGGGCGCGCAGTCCAGGCTGCCGGTGTTCCTGGGCCTGGGCAACGAGGACGAATACCCGCGCGAGGGCCGCATCCAGTCGATCGACAACCGGCTCGACACGCGCAGCGGCACCATCCGCGTGCGCGCCGTGTTCGACAACCCGGACGGCCGCCTGCTGCCGGGCCTGTACGCGCGCATCAAGCTCGGCGGCGGCGCGCCGCATCCGGTGGTGCTGATCAATGACCGCGCGATCGGCACCGACCAGGGCAAGAAGTTCGTGCTGGTGCTGGACAAGGCCAACAAGCTGGCCTACCGCGAAGTCACGCTCGGACCGTCGTACGAAGGCCTGCGCGTGATCCGCCAGGGCCTGAAGGCCGACGAGAAGATCGTGGTCAACGGCCTGCAGCGCGTGCGCCCCGGCGACACGGTGTCGCCCAAGGCGGTGGAGATGGCCTACAAGCGCGAGCTGGACCAGCGCGCCGACGCCGCCGAGCGCAAGCAGGCCGCCGCCGACAAGGAAACCGACAAGGCCGCCGAGGGCAAGCCGGTGACCTGAGCCCCGAATGGCCGACATGAACCCGACATGAACGGAATCTGCTGAGGGTTTGCTCCCCTCTCCCGCGTGCGGGAGAGGGGCCGGGGGGCGAAACGCCGCCCCCCGGAAAACCGAGCCATTTATTTGCTTCCCCACGCTCCATATGGCGCCCGCCACCCGGGCCGCCAGGGGGAGCGCTTTCGCCGAGACTGAGATGAATCTCTCGAAATTCTTTATCGACCGGCCTATCTTCGCCGGCGTGCTATCGGTGCTGATCTTCCTGATCGGCGCCATCTCGATGTTCAAGCTGCCGATCTCGGAGTACCCCGAGGTGGTGCCGCCGTCCGTGGTGGTGCGCGCGCAGTTCCCGGGCGCCAACCCCAAGGTGATCGCGGAAACCGTGGCCACGCCGCTGGAAGAGCAGATCAACGGCGTCGAGGACATGCTGTACATGTCGTCGCAGGCCAACAGCGACGGCACGCTCACGCTGACCGTGACCTTCAAGCTGGGCACCGACCCGGACAAGGCGCAGCAGCTCGTGCAGAACCGCGTCTCGCAGGCCGAGCCGCGCCTGCCGGAAGACGTGCGCCGCCTGGGCATCACCACCGTCAAGAGCTCGCCTGACCTGACGATGGTGGTCCACCTGGTCTCGCCGAACGACCGCTACGACATGACCTACCTGCGCAACTACGCGCTGATCAACGTCAAGGACCGCCTCGCGCGCATCCAGGGCGTGGGCCAGGTGCAGATGTTCGGCTCGGGCGACTACTCCATGCGCGTGTGGCTCAATCCCGAGAAGATGGCCGAGCGCCAGCTCGCCACCAGCGACGTGGTCAACGCGATCCGCGAGCAGAACGTGCAGGTGGCCGCCGGCGTGATCGGCCAGTCGCCTTCGCTGCCCGGCACCGACCTGCAGCTCTCGGTCAACGCGCAGGGCCGCCTGACCAGCGTGGAAGAGTTCGGCGACGTGGTGGTGCGGACCTCGGCCGACGGCGCGGTGACCTACCTCAAGGACATCGCCCGCATCGAGCTGGGCGCGTCGGAATACGCGCTGCGCTCGCTGCTGGACAACAAGTCCGCGGTGGCGCTGCCGATCTTCCAGGCGCCGGGCTCCAACGCCATCCAGATCTCGGATGACGTGCGCAAGACGATGGAAGAGCTCAAGGAGAACTTCCCCGACGGCGTGGACTACAGCATCGTCTACGACCCCACGCAGTTCGTGCGCCACAGTATCGAGGCCGTCACCCACACGCTGTTCGAAGCGATCGCGCTGGTGGTGCTGGTGGTGATCCTGTTCCTGCAGACCTGGCGCGCCTCGATCATCCCGCTGCTGGCCGTGCCGGTGTCGATCGTCGGCACCTTCGGCCTGATGCATGCCTTCGGCTTCTCGATCAACGCGCTCTCGCTGTTCGGGCTGGTGCTGGCGATCGGGATCGTGGTGGACGATGCGATCGTGGTGGTGGAGAACGTCGAGCGCAACATCGAGGAAGGGCTGAGTCCGAAGGAAGCGACCTACAAGGCCATGCGCGAAGTCAGCGGCCCGATCATCGCCATCGCGCTGACCCTGATCGCCGTGTTCGTGCCGCTGGCCTTCATGAGCGGCCTGACCGGGCAGTTCTACAAGCAGTTCGCGCTGACCATCTCGATCTCGACCATCATCTCGGCCTTCAACTCGCTGACGCTGTCGCCGGCGCTGTCCGCGCTGCTGCTGCGCGGCCACGACGCGCCCAAGGACTGGCTCTCGCGCGGCATGGACCGCGTGCTGGGCAAGTTCTTCGCCCGCTTCAACCGTTTCTTCGGCGCCAGCGCCGAGCGCTACGGCCGCGGCGTGAAGGGCGTGATCTCGCGCAAGACCGCCGTGTTCGGCGTCTACGCGGTCATGCTGGTGCTGACCTGGGGCGTGTTCCAGCTGGTGCCGAAGGGCTTCGTGCCGGCGCAGGACAAGCAGTACCTGGTGAGCTTCGCCAAGCTGCCCGACGGCGCCACGCTGGACCGCACCGAGGACGTGATCCGCCGCATGTCGGAGATCGCGCTCAAGCATCCGGGCGTGGAGTCGGCGGTGGCCTTCCCGGGCCTGTCGATCAACGGCTTCACCAACAGCCCGAGCGCCGGCATCGTGTTCGCCACGCTCAAGCCGTTCGAGGAGCGCAAGAGCGCCGAGCTGTCGGGCAACGCGATCGCCGCCGACCTGAACCAGAAGTACGCGTCGATCCAGGACGCCTTCATCGCGGTGTTCCCGCCGCCGCCCGTGCAGGGCCTCGGCACCATCGGCGGCTTCAAGCTGATGATCGAGGACCGCGCCGCGCTCGGCTACGACGCGCTGTTCGACGCCACCAACGCGTTCATGGGCAAGGCACGCGCCACGCCCGAGCTGGCCGGCATCTTCAGCAACTACCAGGTCAACGTGCCGCAGCTCGACGTCAAGCTCGACCGCGTCAAGGCCAAGCAGCTCGGCGTGCCGGTCACGGACGTGTTCGACACGCTGCAGACCTACCTCGGCTCGGCCTACGTGAACGACTTCAACAAGTTCGGCCGCACGTACCAGGTCAAGGTGCAGGCGGATGCGCAGTTCCGCAACCACGCCGAGGACATCCTGCAGCTCAAGACGCGCAACCGCGCCGGCGACATGGTGCCGCTGTCGTCGCTGCTCACCGTCAAGCAGGGCTTCGGCCCGGACAGCGTGGTGCGCTACAACGGCTTCACCGCCGCCGACATCAACGGCGGTCCGGCGCCGGGCTTCTCCTCGGGCCAGGCGCAGGCCGCGGCCGAGCGCATCGCCGCCGAGACGCTGCCCAAGGGCATCAAGTTCGAATGGACCGACCTGACCTACCAGGACATCCTGGCCGGCAACGCGGGGGTGTGGATCTTCCCGCTGTGCGTGCTGCTGGTGTTCCTGGTGCTGGCCGCCCAGTACGAAAGCCTGACGCTGCCGCTGGCGGTGATCCTGATCGTGCCGATGAGCCTGCTGGCCGCCATGACCGGCGTGTGGCTCACGCGCGGCGACAACAACATCTTCACGCAGATCGGCTTCATCGTGCTGGTGGGGCTGTCGGCGAAGAACGCGATCCTGATCGTGGAGTTCGCGCGCGAGCTGGAGCATGAAGGCCGCTCCATCGTGCAGGCCGCCATCGAAGCCAGCCGCCTGCGCCTGCGCCCGATCCTGATGACCTCGTTCGCCTTCATCATGGGTGTGGTGCCGCTGGTGATCTCCACCGGCGCCGGCGCCGAGATGCGCCACGCGATGGGCGTGGCGGTGTTCGCCGGCATGCTGGGCGTGACCTTCTTCGGGCTGTTCCTCACCCCCGTGTTCTATGTGGCGCTGCGCCTGCTGGCCACGCGCGGCGAGCGCCGCCGCGCCGCCAGCGCGGGCGATGCCCCGTCGGCGAGCCACAAGGCCATCGCCTCCGCAGAATAAGGACGACTGACATGACTGCATCAATCACATCCGGGACCCTGCCGCGCCTGGCCACGCTGGCCGTGGCCCTGATCCTGGCCGGCTGCTCGCTGGCGCCCACGTACAAGGTGCCCGAGGCCGCCACCGCCGCCACGCCGGCCTACAAGGAAGCCGAGGCCGCGCGGGCCGAAGGCAGCCAGTGGAAGGTGGCCACGCCCGCCGAAGGCGCGCAGCGCGGCGAATGGTGGAAGATCTTCGGCGACGCCGACCTCGACCGCCTGATCGCCCAGGCCAGCGAGTCCAACCAGGACCTCGCCGTGGCCGCGGCGCGCCTGAAGCAGGCGCGCGCGTTCACCGGCGTGGCCGAGGCCGACCTGTATCCGCAACTGAGCGTCGGGCTGGACCCGACCCGCACGCAGTACTCGGCCGCCTCGCAGGGCTTCCCCGACGGCACCAAGGTGCCGGCGCAGACCGTGTACAAGGCGCGCGCGTTCGCCAGCTACGAGCTCGACCTGTTCGGCCGCGTGGCCGACAACGTCAAGGCCGCGCGCGCCGAGGGCGCCGCCGCCGAAGACCTGTACCGCTCGGTGCAGCTCGCGCTGCAGGCGGACGTGGCGCAGGCCTACTTCTCGCTGCGCACGCTCGACAGCGAGCGCGACCTGCTCAACGCCACCATCGTGCTGCGCGAGGACGCGCTCAAGCTGCTCAAGCGCCGCTTCGACGAAGGCGAGACCACCGACCTCGACCCGGCCCGCGCCGAAGCCGAGCTCGGCACCGCGCGCGCCGACCTGGCCGCCATCGAACGGCGCCGCGCCAACCAGGAGCACGCGCTGGCGGTGCTGACCGGCGCGCCGCCGGCCGCGTTCACGCTGGCCGCGCGCCCGCTCGACGCCACGCTCATCACGGTGCCGGCCGGGCTGCCCTCGGACCTGCTGGAGCGCCGCCCCGACATCGCCCAGGCCGAGCGCCTGATGGCCGCGGCCAACGCGCGCATCGGCGTGGCGCGCTCGGCGTTCTTCCCGAAGATCACGCTGACCGGGCTGTTCGGCTTCGAGTCGAGCGACCTGTCGAACCTGTTCAAGTGGTCGTCGTCGGCATGGATGCTGGGACCGCTGGTCGGCAGCACGCTCGCCGCGCCGATCATCGACGGCGGGCGCAACCGCGCCAACCTCAACGCGGCCAAGGCCCAGCACGAAGAAGCGGTGGCAAGCTACCGCCAGAGCGTGCTGACGGCGCTGCGCGAAGTGGAAGACAGCCTCGCCGACGTGCGCTGGCTGAGCCAGCAGGCCGGCGCGCTGGACGGCGCACTGGGCGGCGCGCGCCGCGCGGCGAAGATCTCGCGCAGCCGCTACGAGGCCGGCGCGGTGGACTACCTGACGGTGATCGACGCCGACCGCACGGTGCTGCAGTCGCAGCGCGACGCCAACCAGGTAGCCGGCCTGCGCGCCTCCGCCACGGTGGCGCTGGTGCGCAGCCTGGGCGGCGGCTGGGGGCCGCTGCCCGACGCCGGCTCGTCCGCGCCGCCGGCGCCGCTCGCGGCGAACCCGTGAAGCGGTAAGGCCGCGGCGGCGCAAGCCTGAGGCGACTGACGAAGCCGCCAGAACGGGCCCAAGCCGCCAGAGCTGGCCCAAGCAAGGTGTCCTCCCTCTCCCCCGACCCCTCTCCCGCAAGCGGGAGAGGGGAGCACACAAGCGGCAGGCCGATGTCGTCACCACTCCCAAAAGCGCCCCCAGGGCGCTTTTTTTTTCGCGCCTAGGCCCGATGCGCCAGTTCGCAGGCGAACACCAGGCGCTGCAACTGCTTCTCGGTCTGGCCGTCGACATGGCGGAAGGCGCCGCCGAAATGGTGGACGGCCTTGCCGCCGCGCCAGGCAACGCGGTGCCTGACCACCTCCAGATCGACTTCGAGCGTGCCCAGGTCTGCGCACGACAGCCGGCACCGCCTGATGCGCGCATCGCGCAGCAGTGGCGGCGCGTCGGCCTGCGGGGCGCGCAGGCCGACGCCGGACACGGACAGGTCCGCGATGCGCAGATGCGCGAGCTGGCCGTCGTCGAGCGGGATCTCGCAGCGAAAGCCGCTGCCCGCGGGCACGCTGGCGCGGAAATGCCGGCGGCGATGCAGGTAATGGACGCTGGCCGGAAACGGCGTGACGAAGGCGGGCCGGTCGTCGAAGCGGGTGATGGCCGGCGTGCCGACCGGGAAGCGGACGGGCGCGCCGTTGAGCGAGCCCGAGAGCGTCAGCTCGCGGGCGTTCAGGATGGCGTCGAGCTCGGCGCCGTTGCGGCACCATTCCAGGATGCAGGCGCGGCTTGCCGGCTCGGCCAGCAGCAGCCGGGTGGCGATGGGATGCATGCCGGCGGGCCGCAGGCGCAGCGACGCGCCCTGGCGGGCCAGGCCCAGCAGGACGAGCAGGATCTGGTCCGGATCGGTGAGCCCGCCCTCGTGGTCGGGCGCCGGGGGCGTTCCGGTCTGCGGTGTCGTGGCTGGCATGTCGGTGTTCGTGGTATTGCGCCCGCGGCCCGGGCATGGGCCGCGGGCTGGCGCATGCGGGACCCGCGAGGGGCCGGCCAGCCCGTGATTATGCCAGCGCCGCCGCCGCGCCCGAATGCGCGGGACCGTTGCGCGGGCGCTCCCACGGCGGCCGCAGCCGGGTTGTCCGCCCGGCGGTATACTTGGGGTGCAATCCAACCGGAGTCGATGGTGTCGGTACAAAACCCCGCGTCCACAGCAGAGCGCAGCGCAGCCGCGCAGCCCGCGCCGCAGCCCGCGGCGGCCTTGCCGCCGCGGCCGCAAGCGCCGGTCGCGCCGGACATCAACGAGTGCTGCGGCAACGGCTGCGAGCCCTGCATCTTCGACCTGCACGCCGAGGCGATGGCGCGCTACCGCGCCGAGCTGAAGGCGTGGCAGGCCCTGGCCGGCGAGACGGCGGATGCCGCCGCCGCCGGCGGCCCGAGCTTCTGAAAGCGTGCGCGCCGCCTTGTCTTCCGAATCTCCCGAGTCTCCCGTACTCGCCGCCGGCCAGCCCGCCGTGGCCGATCTCCACGATTTCGTGCGGCGCCATCCGCGCCTGCTGGTGCTGACCGGCGCCGGCATCAGCACCGATTCCGGCATTCCCGGCTACCGCGACGCGCGGGGCAACTGGCAGCGCACGCTGCCGGTGCAGGCGCAGGACTTCTTCCGCTCGCACGCGGTGCGCCAGCGCTACTGGGCGCGCAGCATGCTGGGCTGGCCGGTGCTGGCCAACGCGCAGCCCAACGCCGCGCATTTCGCGCTGGCGCGGCTGCAGGCGGCCGGCCACGTGCGCCTGCTGGTCACGCAGAACGTGGACGGCCTGCACCAGCGTGCCGGCAGCCACGGCGTGATCGAGCTGCATGGCCACGTGGGCACGGTGGTCTGCCTGCAATGCGGCACGCGCCGTCCGCGCGCCGCGTTGCAGGCGCAGCTCGAGGCGGACAACCCGGCGCTGGCCGAACTGCGCGCGTTGCCCGCTTCCGACGGCGACGCCCATCTGGAACTGGCCAGCTTCGAGTCCGTGCGCATTCCCGCGTGCGGCCATTGCGGCGGCGTGCTCAAGCCCGACGTGGTGTTCTTCGGCGAGTCCGTGCCGCGCGAGCGCGTCGATGCCGCCATGCAGGCGCTGGCGCAGGCCGATGCCCTGCTGGTGATCGGCTCCTCGCTCACGGTGTTCTCCGGCTATCGCTTCTGCCTCGAGGCGCAGAAGCAGGGCAAGCCGGTGGCCGCCGTCAATCTCGGCCAGACCCGCGCCGACGCGCTGCTGGCGCTCAAGGTGGACGCCGCCTGCGCGCCCGCGCTGGTGGAACTGAACGCGCGGCTGGGCCTGGCCTGAGCGCCGCGGGCGGCGTCCAGCCGCATCAAGCCTCCATCAGGCCTCCATCAGGCCTCCATCAAGCCGCCGCCTTGCGCACGATCAGCCTGTGCATCCGCTTGCCCGGCGGCGGGCCCGCCTCTTCCTGGTCGGACAGCACGCTGTCGCCGCGCTCCAGCGCGCCGGCCACCAGCGCCTTGTCGAAGGCCGCGTAGAAGCGGCCGTCCGGGTCGCGCCGCGAGACGTGGTCGGTGACGCGCCAGCTCAGGCACAGCGTGCCGCCGGGACGCAGGATGCCGAGCAGGTGCCGCACGGCGCTGGCGATCATGCGTGGCTCCAGGTGCATGATGACGGCCTCGCACAGCACGTTCTGGTAATAGCCGCGCGGCACGCCTTCGAGTTCCGGCAGCGCGGCCTGCTCGAAGGGCAGGGCGGGGTAGCGCCGGCGCGCCTCTTCCAGCAGTGCCTCGCAGGGATCGAAGCCGCACGGGTCGAAGCCGTGCGCGGCCAGCCACGCCGTGTCGCGGCCCGCGCCGCAGCCGATGTCGGCGCTCGGACCGGGCGCGAATGTTGCAAGCAGCGTGGCGTAGAGGCCGGCCGGCGCGGGCTGCGCATGCCAGTCGCTGGCATGGTCGGCGGCGGCGCGGTCGTAGGCTTGCAGTGTCGCGGTATCGGTGCTCACGATGTGCCCCCTGTGCGCAGTCGCCATGCGGCGCGGAATGCGCCGAGCCCGCAAGGCAAATCTAGCAGATTCCGGCGCCAATCCGGTCCCGCCGGCCCCGCCGGCGGCGCTGCGTGCCGCAACGCACGGAGCGCGCGCCGGCACGCAGCGCATAGTCCGGGCGGCGGCTGTCATGCTGCCGCGCTTGTGCCGCACGCCGCCGCCCGGCTAATATGGATCGCGAGTTCCCACGGAACATGGGAAAGTGGCGCGCAAGCCGCCGGTTGGCGCATCGCCGGTCTCATGAGGATGCCTGAATGTCATCGCAGATGAATCGCCTGTTCGTTCCCGGCGCGCGCTTTGGCGGGCTTGCGGCGGCGCCGCCCGCGATCGGGCTGGATACGATGGACAGCCCGGTGGCCGTTGCCGACGCGCGCGGCCGCATCGTCCAGGCCAATGCCAGCTTCGTGTCCCTGTTCGGCCCGCTGGCCGGCCCGGCGGGCGGCGCGGCCTTGTGGGCGTGGCTGCAGCCGGCGACGCCGGCCGGCGAGTTCCTGGGCCGGCTCGCGGCCGGGCAGGCGGTGCGCGGCGAATGCCTGCTGGACACGGCCGGCGGATATCCCCGCTGGTTTTCCGCGCTCACCAATCCGGTGCTCGACGACCACGGCGCGCTGGCCAGCCTCGTCTGCGTGCTGACCGACATCACCGAGACCAAGCTGCGCGACGGCATCCAGCGCACCGCGCTCGAAGCCATCGCGCAGGACCGGCCGCTGGCGGAAATCATGGACGCCATGTGCCGCGCGATCGAGCGCGTCACGCCCGGCGTCGCGGTCTCGGTGCTGCGCGTCGACGCCGAAGGGCGCCTGCGCCCGCTCGCCGCGCCCAGCCTGCCGCCGCGCTACTCCGCCGGCATCGACGGCGCGCCGGTCGGTCCGTGCAACGGCTCGTGCGGCACGGCGGCGTTCCGCGGCGAGCCGGTTGCCGTCACCGACATCTTCACCGATCCGCTGTGGGCGTCGTTCCAGGACATGGCCCTCCTGTCCGGCATGGCCGCCTGCTGGTCGACGCCGATCAAGTCCGGCGACGGCAGCGTGCTCGGCACCTTCGCGTTCTACTATTCCACCCACCGCGGCCCGGACGCCTATCACTGCCGCCTCACCGAGATCTGCACGCATCTGTGCGCGCTGGCGCTGGAGCGCGACGCCGCGCGCGAGCGGATCCGCTGGCAGGCCAATCACGATGCGCTGACCGGTCTGCTCAATCTTCACGCCGTGCGCCGCCTGACCGAGGACGCCATCGCGCAGACGGACCGCGGCGGCGTGCCGCTCGCCGCCCTGTTCATCGATCTGGACGATTTCAAGCAGATCAACGACGTGCTGGGCCACCGGCAGGCCGACCTGCTGCTGGAGGAGATCGCCGGGCGCCTGCGCGCCCACGCGCCCGCCGCCGCGCTGCTGGGCCGGCGCTCGGGCGACGAATTCGTCATGATCCTGCCCGGCCTGGACGCGCCGGCCGCGCTGGCGCTCGCCGAAAACCTGCGCGCGGCCATCGCGCGGCCGCTGGTGTCGATACCCGGGCGCAAGCTGAACGTGTCGGCGAGCATCGGCGCCTGCGTCTGCCCCGCGCACGGGCGCGACTGGGACACGCTGATGCGCCATGCCGACCTCGCCCTGCGCGAGGCCCGGCACGGCGGCCGCAACCGCGTGCGCCTGTTCGACGCCGAGCTGGGCGCGCGCGAGCTGGCGCGCGCCCGGCTCGAGCAGGCGCTCAAGGCGGCGCTGCTCGAGAACCGGCTGCAACTGCACTACCAGCCCAAGATCCGCCTGCGCGACAACAGCCTGGCCGGGGTCGAGGCGCTGGCGCGCTGGCACCACGGCGAGACCGGCAACGTTTCCCCGGACCAGTTCATTCCGCTGGCCGAGCAATGCGGCCTGGTCGTCGACCTGGGCTACTGGGCCCTGGACGAGGCCTGCGGGCAACTGGCGCGCTGGCGGGCCGCCGGGCTGCGGGTGCCGTCGGTGGCCGTCAACCTGTCGCCGCTGAACTTCCATCACCACGAGCTTCCCGACGTCATCGCCGGGATACTGCGGCGGCATCGCCTGGCCGGCAGCGACCTGACCGTGGAGATCACCGAGGGGCTGGTGATGGAGAGCAAGCCCGAGATACAGGCCACGCTCGCCGCGGTGCGCGGGCTGGGCGTGCGCCTGTCGATGGACGACTTCGGCACCGGCTACTCCAGCCTCGGCCACCTGCTGAACCTGCCGGTCGACGAGCTCAAGCTCGACAAGAGCTTCGTGCAGGGCCTCGACTCGCACCACGCCGCCGCCACGCTGGTGGACGCGGCCATCCGCATCGGCCAGAGCATCGGCCTGACCCTGGTCGCCGAGGGCATCGAGGAAGAGTCGCAGCGCGCCTTCCTGTGCGCGCACGGCTGCGAGATCGGCCAGGGCTACCTGTTCGCCATGCCGATGCCGCCGGCGGCGTTCGAGACGTGGCTGGCCGAGCGCGGCGTGGCGGAGCCGGCTGCCTGACGGCGGGTGGCGGGCGGCGCGCGCGGCTGCCGCCGCTGCGTCGGTCTTCCTGCTTGCCTTCTCGTCCGCTTTTTCGTTCGCCTCCGCGCCCGCCGCTTTCCTAGGGAATCCCACTACAGCACTGGTGCGGAAATTGCATGAGAATCGCCCTGCCATTACTGTGAAATTTCAGTTTATCGAACAGGGGGAACATGCGAATGACGGCATCCGGGGCGTTCCGGACATCCCGCGCGCCCGGGACATCCGGCGTGCCGGCGGCCACGGCTGTGGCCGCTGCGGTAGCCAGGCAGGCGCCGCTGGCGCCGCGCCGGCGCGGCGGAGGCGGCTCGTGCGGCGGGCACGGCGGGCACGGCGGCCGGCGCAGGTGCCGGCATGCGTGCCGGCGTGGGCGCGCGGCAGGTCCGGCGCCATGAACACGCGCTTCATCGAAGCCTTCATGTGGGTGGCCCGCCTGGGCAGCTTCCGCGCGGCGGCCGAGAAGCTGCACATCACGCAGGCGGCGATGTCCAACCGCATCGCCTCGCTCGAGCAGGAGATCGGCGCGCGGGTGTTCGAGCGCGAGGCGCGCGACCTGCGCCTCACGCCGGTCGGCCTGCGCCTGCTCGGCTACGGCGAGCGGCTGCTGGAACTGCAGCGCGAGATCATGGTGCTCGGGCGCGCCGGCGACGCGCCGCTGGGGCTGGTGCGCATCGGCGCCATCGAGAGCGTGGTGCATACGTGGCTGGTCGATTTCCTGCGCCACCTGCAGACGCACTATCCCGGCATCGAGGTGCAGCTTACCTCGGAGACCACGCAGAGCCTGCACAACACCCTGCGCGCGGGCGGCATCGACATTGCCCTGCAGACCGATCCGGCGGTGGGCGAGGGCATCACCAGCACGCCGTGCCTGCCGATGGCCATCGGCTGGGTCGGCCCGCCCGGGCCCGCGCAGCCCGGCGAAGGCCGGCTGGCCACGCTGCTCCAGCATCCCACCATCACCATGAGCCCCGGCTCGCAGCCGCATCTCGCGCTCAAGGAGCTGTACCGCAAGGCCGGGCTGCCGGTGGGCAAGGTGCATTGCGTCAGCTCCATTGCGGCCATCGTGCGGCTGGTCAGGGGCGGCTTCGGCAACGCGCTGATGCCGCTGGCGCCGGTGCGCGAGGAAGTGGAGCGCGGCGAGTTGCGCGTGATCCCGTGCGACGTGCCCCTGCCGCACCAGCGGCTGGTGGTCAGCCACCTCGACCACGCCGCCTCCGAGGCGATCCGCCTGGTGGCGGAGCTGGCCTGCCGAGAATCCGACCGCTACGTGCGGTCGCTGCCTGCACCATTTGCGCCGGCATAGGGCGCGCGCGCGCCGTGCTGGTGCGCGCGCATGGCCGCATCGAACAGAAAAACTGATCGGAAACGCGAAGAAAAACCCGTTTGCCGCGCGCGCGGCCGGCGCCGATCATCTTCTCACCGCCCGCAGACGGCGCGGGCCACAGGAGAGAAGGATGAGCGAGATGCAGGAGAGGCACGATACGCAGGAAATGCACGAGATGCGGCAAATGCGGGAAATGCGGCAAATGCGTGGGATGGCCGGAACGTCCGGCGTGGACGACGCGCCGGCGGGCATGGCGCCGCACGGTATGCTGTTCGTCGCCGCCAATGTGGACGCGGCCGACGAGGACGATTTCAACCAGTGGTACGACCGCGAGCACGTGGAAGAGCGCGCCCGCATCCGCGGCTTCATCTCCGCCGCGCGCTACGAGGCGGTGCAGGGCGGCCCGAAATACCTGGGCCTGTACCGCACCGAATCGCTGGCGGCCTTCACGTCCGCCGCCTACCAGGCCGCGTTCGGCCGCCAGACGCCGTGGTCGGTTGCCAACCTCGGCCGCATGCGCCAGCCGGTGCGCCGCGTGAGCGAAGTCGCCGCGGTGGTCGGGCAGGGCAGCGGAAGCTGGCTGGCCGTGCTGCCGCTGGCGCGGCCCGACGACGTGCCGGCGCTGGTCGACCAGGCCGCCGACGTGGGCGGCGAGCTCTCCGCGCGGCCCGGCTTCGTGCAGTCCTACCTGCTGGTGCCGGACGCCGCGCTGAGCCAGCCGCTGCCGCGCGAGAGCGTGGAGAACCGGCAACTGCGCCCGCTCCTGGTGATCGAGACCAGCAGCGAAGCCGCCGGCGCGGCCGCGCTGCGCGACGCGGCCGCGCGCCTGGATGCATGCGGCGCGGACGCCGCCGGCGCCGCGCGCTATGCGCTGCGGTGGAAGCTGTTCTCGCGGGAGGTGGCATGATGCGCGGCGCCGACACCGTTATCGCCACCGCCACCGCCGCGCAGGAGCCGGCCGGCGCGCAGGCCGCCACGCACCCGGTCGCGCACGCCGGCATGCAGGCCGGCACGCACGCCGCCGCCGGCAAGCCCCGCATGGGTCGGCTGGCCGCGGCCAGCACCATCGGCACCACGCTGGAGTGGTACGACTTCACCGTCTACAACCTGATGGCGGCGCTGGTCTTCAACGCCATCTTCTTCCCCTCGTTCGATCCGCTCACCGGCACCATCCTGGCGTTTTCCACCTATGCCGTGGGCTACGTCTCGCGCCCGCTCGGCGGCGTGGTGTTCGGCCACCTCGGCGACAAGCTCGGGCGCCGCTTCGTGCTGGTGGCCACGCTGGTCGTGATGGGCGTGGCCACCGGCCTGATGGGCGTGCTGCCGACCTACCAGTCGTGGGGCATCTGGAGCCCGCTGCTGCTGGTGGCGCTGCGCTTCGTGCAGGGCGCGGCCATCGGCGGCGAGTGGGCCGGCGCGGTGCTGCTGTCGATGGAGCACGGCGCGCAGCACCAGCGCGGGCGCAATGCCTCGTTCACGCAGGTGGGGCCGTCGTGCGGCACGCTGCTGGGCACCGGCTTCATCGCGCTGGTGTCGCTGTGGCTGAGCCCCGAGGACTTCCAGGCGTGGGGCTGGCGCATTCCCTTCCTGTCCAGCGTGCTGCTGGTCGTGTTCGGGCTGTGGCTGCGCCGCGGCGTGGAGGAAACCCCGCTGTTCCGGGAGATGGAAGCGCGCAAGAGCACGGCGAAGACGCCGATCAAGGACGTGTTCGCGGACCACTGGCGGCGCCTGCTCGTCGCCGGCGGCGCGCGCATCGGCTCGGACGTGCTCTATGCGCTGGTGGTGGTGTTCACGCTGACCTACGTGACCGGCGTGCTGCACCTGTCGCGCCCGCTGGCGCTGACCGCCACCATGATCGGCGCCGGCTGCAACGCGCTTGCCGTGCCGCTGTTCGGCAGCCTGTCCGACAGGCTCGGCCGGCGGCCGGTGTATGTCGCCGGGGCGCTGCTGGCGGTGGCGTGGGCTTTCGTGTTCTTCCGCCTGATGGACAGCGCGCAGCCGTGGCAGATCTGCGCGGCGGTGGTGGGCGGGCTGGTGATCCACGCCATGATGTACGGCCCGCAGGCCGCCTTCGTGACGGAGCAGTTTCCCACGCGGGTGCGCTACGCCGGCTCGTCGCTGGCCTATACGCTGGCAGGCATCCTCGGCGGCGGCTTCGCGCCGCTGATCATCGCCAGCCTGTACAAGGCGTATGGCTCGACCACCGCGATCTCGCTCTACGTGAGCCTGGCGCTGGCCGTCACGCTGGTGGCCTTGCTGGTGGCGCGTGAGACGGCGCGCAAGCCGCTGGAGAACTGACGGCGGCGTTGACTGCTGTGTTGGCGGCGCCCGCGTGGCGCCGGCCGGCCGCCCGTTAGCCGGCCGTTAGCCGCCCGCTAGCCGGCCGCGCCGGTCATGGCGAAGACCGGTTCGCGGCGGCCCTGCAGCAGGGCCTGGCGGAACGACAGCACGTGGGCCGTCACCGCGCTGGCCGCCGCCGCGCCGTCGCCGTCGCGCAGCGCCTGCAGGATGGCACGGTGTTCCTCGCCGACCTCGCCCAGGTGCCCCTCGGACGACAGCGAGATGGCCCAGAAGCGCTGCGAGCGCGCGTGCAGCACCTTCAGGATCTCGATCAGGATGGGGTTGCCGGACAGTTGCGCCACTTCCTCGTGGAACAGGCGGTCCAGGTTCGTCACCAGCGGCAGGTCGCGCCGCGCCACGGCCGCGTCCAGCTCGCGCAGGATGCCTTCCAGCGCGGCGATCCCCTGCGCGGTGACACGCTCGGCGGCCAGCCGCGCGCACAGCGTCTCGTTGGCCAGCCTCACGTCGATCAGGTGCAGCGCGTCGTCGAGCGACAGCGGCGCGACCACCACGCCCTTGCGCGGCAGGATCTGCACCAGGCCTTCGTTGGCCAGGCGGTGCAGCGCCTGGTTGATGGGCGTGCGGCCGATCTCCAGGTCGTCCACCAGCGTGGAGATGTTGAGATGCTCGCCGGGGCGGTAGACCAGCGTGGTCAGGCGCTCGCGCAGGCCGGCATAGGCCCGTTCGTTCTCCGACACGGTCTCGGTCCGGGCGCGCGGCGAGCCGGCGCTGCGGCGTTCCACTGATGGCAAAACTCTCCCCCTGCTGTATGGCGTTGCGTGGCAAGGGCGTAATCGTACTACCAATCCGTGGCGCCGCCGCGGCGGGCGCCGCGCGGCTAGCGCCCGCGCAGCGGCTCCAGCAGCCCCTTGAGGCCGTTGTGGTCCAGCTCGTGCATCAGCGCCAGCAACTGGCCGATCTCGCCGGGCGGGAAGCCTTCGCGCGCGAACCAGTTCAGGTAGTTGCCCGGCAGGTCCGCGATCGCGCGGCCCTTGTACTTGCCGTAGGGCATGGTGCGGGTGAGCAGGAGCTGCAGATGTTCGGGGTTCATGGCACGGGCGTCGGATGGCGGCGGCAGCCCGATGGTAACAGCGTGCCGGCGGCACGGCGCCGGCAATGGCACTGGCAATGGCACTGGCAATGGCGCTGGCGCTGGCAACGGCAACGGCAACGGCAACGGCAACGGCAACGGCAACGGCGCGCCGGTGCGCGGCCCGCGTCCGGCGGCGCCGATTGCCGCGCGCGGGCGCGGCGCGGTACGATCCCGCCTTGGGTCCGCGGCGCGTCCGGCAGGCCGGTTTCGACAAAGGAAAGGCAATATGGCAAAGCACGCAGCGGGAGGCGCGGGCCTGAAGGGCATCGCCCTGTTCGAGGCCGCCAAGGGCGCGCTGGTGATCCTGGCCGGGCTGGGGCTGGTCGCGCTCCTGCACCGCGACGCGCAGGCGCTGGCCGAGACCATCGTGATGCGGCTGCACCTGAATCCGGGCAGCCGCTATCCCACCATCTTCCTGTCGCTGCTGAACCATCCGAGCGATGCGCGGCTGTGGGCGATCGGCGGCTCGGCCGCGATGTACGCGGCGATGCGCTTCACCGAGGCCTTCGGGCTGTGGCACCAGCGCGTATGGGCAAGCTGGCTCGGCGTCTGGTCCGGCGCGGTCTATATCCCGGTGGAGGCCTACGAGGCCATCGCCCATCCGACGCCGGTCCATCTCGGCCTGGCCGTGGCCAACGTGCTGATCGTGGTCTACCTGGCCAACGGCATCCGGCGCGCGCCGGCCAGCGCGCGCTAGCGCCACTGGCACCACCGGCGTTACCTGCGCCACCGGCGTCATTTGCGCCGGCGCCAGCGGCGTGGCCAGCGCCGCCGCCGCGCGATGCATGCCGCCCCGGCCAGCGCGAGGGCCGGCAGCGGGTCCACGGCGCCACCGCCGCCACTGCCACCGCCACCGCCGCCTTCGGCCGGCCACGCCAGCGCGCCGTTCTCCTGACTGTCCGCTGCCGGCGTTCCGCCGGCGGGCGGCGCGGCCTCGTCGCGCATCGCCACGTCGACCAGCACCGGATCATGGTCGGACGAGCGGTAGGCGTCGGCCGCGTAGAAGGATTGCCGCTGCGCCGCGCTCTTGCCGGCGAACGGGTAGGCCAGCGCCGCCGGCTCGTCGGCGTTGATATGCCAGTGGCGCGCGGCGCGGACGCGGCCGGCCGCGGCGGCATCGGCCAGCGCGTGGTCCAGGTAGCCGGCCTCGCCGCCGAACACGAAGCTGTACGGCGGCGCCACGGAAAAGCGCGCGATCATGTCCGCGTAGCCGCGTTCGGCCAGATGGCGGACGGGGTCTTCGCGCGCATAGCTGTTGAGGTCGCCGATCACCAGCTTGCCGTCGTCGGGCACGCCGGTGGGCGAGCCGGCCAGCCAGTTGGCCAGGCGCATCGCCGCCGCGATGCGCGCGCGGTTCCAGCAGGCCTGCCCGTCGCCCTGGTCGGCGTCGGCGCCGCGCGCGTCGGTGCAGCGCTTGGACTTGAAGTGGTTCACGGCCACGGTGAGCCGGCGCGCGTGGCCGGGCAGGCTGAAGGTGGCAGCCAGCGGCTGGCGCGTGCGCTCGCCGAACCACAGCGTGGCGGGCCGGCCCGCCAGTTGCACCGCGCGGCTGTCGTAGAGCAGCCCGACCGCGATGGCGTCGCCGCCGATGCTGACCCCGCCGGGGTCGACCACGCGCCAGTCCGGCCCCATCCGCGCCGCCAGCCGGTGGATGGCGCTGCCGGCGCCGAAGCCGTCGTTCTCGATTTCCATGAGGCCGATCACGTCGGCGTCGAGCGCACGCAGCGCGGCCAGCAGCTTGGCTTCCTGGCGGGCGAACTCGGCCGCCGAGGCCGCGCCGCGGTTGGCGGGGTCGTCGAAGCCGCCGCCCTTGCCGTCGCCGGTGAAGTAGTTCTGCAGGTTGAAGGCGGCCACGCGCAGGTCGCTGCCGGCCGCGCGCAGCGGCGCGCCGGCGCGCGGGTTGGCCGCCACGAAGCGCGGCGGCGGCGCGTCCGGCAGCGGCTGCACGCGCCAGCCGCCGTAGCGCCAGTCCAGCACGCCTTGCACGCCGGCCACCGTGGCGCCGGCGCGCAGCGTGTTGGCGGCGCTCAGGCCCGGCGCCGGATGGATGACCGTGGCCGGGTTCTGGCGGCTGGAGCCGTCGTCCAGCGCCAGCCGGTTCAGCGCGTTGGCGGCGGCCTGCGCCCGGGCGCCGTCGCCGGGCGCGGCGACGCTGGTGGGGATCGGCAGGCGGCCGTTGCTGAGCACCACGCTGCCGTAGCGGCCCAGCTCGTAGGTGTCGCTCACGGTGAGCGCCTGCGGCAGGCGCACCAGCATGCCCGCGTGGGCGGCCGGCGCCTCCGCGTGCGCGAACGGCAGCGCGATGTCCACCGGCGTGAGCGGCCGGTCCCGCGCGCAGACCGTGGCCGCGCCCGACAGGCGCAACTGCATCTGGCCGGCGCGCTGCTCGACGGTGCCGTCCAGCCGCACGAGGTCGCCAGCGCGCATGCCGGCGCGCGGCGCGGACACGAACATGCCGTCCGAGATGCCGGGGCGGCGCTGGCGCTGCGCGTCGTCCTGCTGGACGAAGAAGCCGGCGAAGCCGCTGCCGCCGGTGTAGTCGGCGCTGACCACGGCTTCGAGCGTGACGCGGCGGCCGACCGAGGACGCGCCGGCCGCGCGCAGCTCGGCGATGGCCGTGGCGGGCATGCCGCATTGCGCCGCGCGCGGCGCGGCATGGGCGGGCAAGGCAAGCCACGGCGCCGCCAGGCAGGCCCAGGCGAGGCCGGCGCGGGCAAGGCGCCGGAACGGAGACGACGCGGGCGGCGCGGGTGATTCTGGTGACGGTGGCGCCGGTGGCGCCGACAATGCGGACGACGCGGATGGCGCGGATGGCGCGGGCGGAAACGGCAGGGCGGACGGCGGAGGCATCGGGCGCATGGCTTGGGCCGGCTGGCGGCAGAGGTCGCGATGCCTTCAGCGTATGGCGCGCGGCGCGCCGGTTCGCTGAGAAAAATCTCATTTTGGTCCGCCGCACGGTTTGCCGTCGACAGACTCTGCGAGAATGCCTGCTATTCCGCTGACTTCCGCCCGCCCGGCGAGATCCCGTGACCGTCAATGCCGTCGTGTTCGATTTTGGTGGCGTCCTGTTCGACTGGAACCCCGAATACCTCTACCGCGAACTGATTCCCGATGCCGCGCAGCGCGCGCGCTTCCTGTCGGAGGTCTGCTCGCCCGCGTGGAACCTGCGCCAGGACGCGGGCCGCCCGCTGCGCGAGGCGACCGAGCAGCTCGTCGCCGAGCATCCCGCGCAGGCGGGCCTGATCCGCGCGTTCTACGGCCGCTGGCCGCAGATGCTGCGCGGCCCGCTGGATGCCGGCGTGGACCTGCTGGGCCGCCTGCATGCCGCCCGCGTGCCGCTGTTCGGCCTGACCAACTGGTCCGTCGAGACCTACCCGCACGCGCAGCGCATGGGCGATTTCCTGCACGTGTTCCGTGACATCCTCGTGTCCGGCGAGGTGGGCGTGGCCAAGCCCGACCCGGCCATCTACCGCCTCATGCAGGCGCGCGTCGGCAGGCATCTGCCGGGCATCGCGCCGCACGAGATGCTGTTCATCGACGACAACGCGGCCAACGTGGCCGCCGCCGCCGCGCTCGGCTGGCAGACGGTGCACCATGTCGGCGCCGCCGGCACCGAGCTTGCCCTGCGCGAGGCGGGCCTGCGTTTCTAGCGGCGGGCTCGCGCCTTGCGAGCCATCGCCACATGCCAACGGACCCAGGAGCCCGCCAGGATGGCCTCGACACCGGAACGTCCCAAGCATTTCTCCATGCTGCGCGAGATGCAGCTCGCCGACCTGTTCACGCTGGGCAATGCCGCCTGCGGCATGGCGTCGGTCTTCTTCGCCATGTTCTACGTGGCCACGCGCGCGCCGGCGCATTTCTACGCGGCCGCCGCGCTGGCGCCCGCGGCATTCCTCTTCGACGTGCTGGACGGCCGCATCGCGCGCTGGCGGCACCAGCACTCGGCGCTCGGCCGCGAGCTGGACTCGCTGGCGGACATCATCTCGTTCGGCGTGGGGCCGGCCGCGCTGGCGTTCGCGGCGGGCATGCGCGGCGGCTGGGACATGGCCGCGCTGATCTACTTCGTGTGCTGCGGCGTGAGCCGGCTGGCGCGCTTCAACGTGACCGCCGAGACCTTGTCCGCGGGCGCCGACAAGGTGGCCTACTTCGAGGGCACGCCGATCCCCACCAGCGTGCTGCTGACCGGCGTGCTGGCGTGGTGCGCATGGCGCGACCGGCTCGGCGACGCGCTGTTCGGCGGGGTGTGGACCATCGGCCCCGCGGACCTGCATCCGCTGGCGCTGCTGTTCGTGCTGTCGGGCTCGCTGATGATCAGCAAGACGCTGCGGATTCCGAAGATCTAGCGCGCGCGGTCGCAAGACGTGCGGCGCGGGGCGGGATATTCACGGCCGCGCGCGCCACTGCCCGCCCCGCTGGGCCGCCTACTGCCGCAGCGCCAGCCAGATCGCCTTGGGCTCGGTGAAGTTGTCGATGGCCGCGTCGCCGTGCTCGCGCCCCAGGCCCGAATCGCCGGCGCCGCCCCAGGGCAGGCGCACGTCGGTGTGGCCGTAGGTGTTGATCCACACGGTGCCCGCGCGCAGCTCGCCGGCCACCTGGTGGACGCGGCCGATGTCCGCGCTCCACACGCCGGCGGCCAGGCTGAAGGCGGTGCCGTTGGCGATGCGCACGGCGTCGGCTTCGTCCTCGAAGCGGATCACGCTGGCCACCGGGCCGAAGATCTCTTCCTGCGAGATGCGCATCTCGTGCTCGACGTTGGCGAACACCGTGGGCGCCACGAAGTAGCCTTTGTCGCCGAGGCGCGCGCCGCCGGTGACGGCGGTGGCGCCCTCGCGCCTGCCGATCTCCACGTAGTCGAGCACGGTCTTCATCTGCGCGGCGGAGACCACCGGGCCCATCGTGGTGTCGGGCGAGGCCGGGTCGCCCACGCGGATCGAGCTGGCGCGCGCCGCGAGCTTTTCCACCACCTCGTCGTAGATCTCGCGCTGGGCCAGGATGCGCGAGCCCGCCGAGCAGACCTGGCCGGAGTTGAAGAAGATGCCGGAGGCGGCGGCGCGCACGGCGGCGTCCACGTTGGCGTCGGCGAAGATCAGGTTGGCGGACTTGCCGCCCAGCTCCAGCGTGACGCGCTTGAAGTTGGCCGCGGCGCCCTGCATGATGCCGCGCCCCACGCCGGGCGAGCCGGTGAAGGTGACTTTGTCGATGCCGGGGTGCGCCACCAGCGCGTTGCCCACTACGCTGCCCTTGCCGGTGACGATGTTGAGCACGCCCGGCGGCAGCCCGGCTTCCAGCGCCAGCTCGGCCACGCGCAGCGCGGTCAGCGGCGTGATCTCGGCGGGCTTGACGATCAGCGTGCAGCCGCAGGCCAGCGCCGGCGCGATCTTCCACATGCCGATCATGAGCGGGAAGTTCCACGGCACGATGGCCGCCACCACGCCGACCGGCTCGCGCACGGTGTAGGTCAGCGCGCCGGGGCGTGCCGGCACCACCTGGCCGTTGATCTTGTCGGCCCAGCCGGCGTAGTAGCGCAGCGTGTCGATCACCGCCGGCATGTCCTGGCGCCGCACCGCGGCGAGCGGCTTGCCGGCGTCCAGGCTTTCCAGCGCGATGAGTTCCTCCTGGTGCAGCTCGAGCAGGTCGGCCAGGCGGTACAGGATGCGGCCGCGCTCGGCGGCGCGCATGCCGTTCCAGACCTTGAGCGCGGCGCGCGCGGCCGCCACCGCGAGGTCGACGTCGGCGGCGCTGCCCTGCGCCACCAGCGCGATGGGCGCCTCGGTGGCGGGGTTGAGGTCGGTGGAATATTCGCCGGTGCCGGGCGGCTGGCGCTTGCCGTCGATCAGCAGGTCGTGTCGGGGCAGTTCGGGCTGCGTGCTCATGGTCGCTCCTCGCTTGGGTCGGTGGAACCGGGCGGCACGGTGACGCGGGGCGCATGCGGCTTGCCGGAGCCCGTGCCTGCTGTCATGCATGCAGTGTGGGCGGGCGCCGGCTCTAAGTCCAATTAATAGGATGGATTGATTAATACGAAATTTGCATGAGTCGGGCGAACGCGCGCCGCGGCCGGCGCCGGCCCGCGCACCGCAGCCGCGCCACTGGTCGTACCGCAGCGGCACCTTGGTCACACCTCGGCAGCACCTCGGCCGCGCACCTCAGCCATGCGCCCGCATGCCCGCCGCGCGCGGGATCTCGGGCCGCCAGCCGGCTTCGCTCAGCAGCGCCGTCATGGCCGTGTGCAGGTGCTGCGCCACCACCGGCTTGTGCAGCAGCGCCGCGCTGTCGGCATGGACGCTGCGCAGGCGGTCCGGCGCGGTGTCGCCGGTGATGATGACGGTGGGGATGGGCCGGCCCAGCCGCGCGCGGATGGCTTCCATCGCCTGGCTGCCGGTGCGCTCGCCGCGCAGGCGGTAGTCGGCCAGCAGCAGGTCGGGCTTGAAGTCGTCGAGCGTGTCCAGCGCTTCGTCCTCGGACTCCACCGCGAGGCAGGCGGCCTGCCAGCTTTGCAGCAGCTCGCGCATGGCGGTGCGGATGTCGGGGTCGTCGTCGAGCACCAGCACGCGCAGCCCGTTCAGCGCGGGCCGCGGCAGCAGGCCGGCGGCGATGTCGTCCGGCGCGTCCTCGGGCTGCGCGGCCTGCATGGCCTGCGTGGCATGGCCCATGAGCGGCAGGGCGAAGCGGAACACCGAGCCGCGCCCGGGGCGCGAGTTGAGCAGCACGCGGGTCGAGATGGTGCGCGCCAGGCCTTCCACGATGGCCAGCCCCAGCCCCAGCCCCTTGCGCTGGTCGCGCTCCGGGTTGCCGAGCTGGTGGAACTCGCGGAAGATCGCGCGCCGCTGGCCCAGCGGGATGCCGATGCCGGTATCCCAGACTTCCAGCACCGCCGTGTCCCGCCGCAGGCGGCACGCCACCAGCACGCCGCCCTGGCTGGTGTAGCGGATGGCGTTGGCGATCAGGTTGCGCAGGATCAGCTCGACGAGGTTGGGGTCGGCGAACACCGCGACGGTGGTGTCGCGCGTGCGGTAGAACAGGCCGCGCGCGTCGGCCTGCGGCGCGAACTCGTTCTCCAGCTTGTAGAGCATCGGCTGCAGCGGGAACAGGCGCGGCCGCGGCGTGATCACGCCGGCATCCACCTTGGAGAAGTCCAGCAGCGTGTTGAGCATCTCGCGCGCCGCGCCCGAGGCCGCCTCGATATGCGCCAGCAACTGGCGCTGCTTGTCGTTGAGCTCGGAGCGGCCCAGCGTGACCACGAACAGCCCGAGCGCGTGCAGCGGCTGGCGCAGGTCGTGGCTGGCCGAGGCCAGGAACACGGACTTGGCGCGGTTGGCTTCCTCGGCCTCGCGCTGGGCGGATTCGGCGCGCGCGGTCTGCTCGCGCAGGCGCGCGATCAGCTCCACGTTGGCGAAGCGCAGCGCGATGGCGTGGCGCGCCACGCGCGCGTAGTTGCGCGCGAACACCATCAGCACCGCCAGGTAGAGCGGCGCGCCGAGGAACATGGCCAGGTAGGCGGTGTCCCCGGTGGCGACGAAGACCGCCCACACCGGCACGATGGCCGGCACGAAGAACCCGATCGCCACCGGCAGGCACGCGGAGAACACCGCCAGCGCGGCGGCGCTCATGCCGGCGATCAGCGACAGGATGCAGATCACCGTGGCCGGGGAGCCGACGTCCATGTAGAGCCACGCGGCCAGCCCCCACAGGCCGCCGATCACCGTCAGCAGCGCCGTCATGCCGCGCGCGTAGGCGCCGGCGCCGGCCTCGCCGGTGCGGTCCGGCATGGCGCGCCGGCCGAAGTGGCCCAGCGCGCAGCACGCCGCCAGCGCGGCGGCCCAGGCGAACGCGCCGGGGTGGCGGTTGCCCACGCTCAGCCCCAGCGCGAGGATCAGCCCCGCCAGCGCGCAGCCCAGCATGGCGATGCCGAAGCTCTGGTCGATCAGTTCCATCTCCGCGGCCAGCAGGCGCGGTTCGTCATAGCGGGGAACGGGCAGCGCCATGGCTCACCTGCCGTTCTGGACCAGGCCGCGGCGCTGCGCCTCGAGCACCGCTTCGACGCGGCTGACCACGCCGAGGTGGTCGAGGATGGCCGCCACGTGGACCCGCACGGTGTTCTCCGAAAGGCCCAGGTGATGCGCGATGATCTTGTTGGAGCGGCCCAGGCTGAGCTGCTCCAGCACCTCCAACTGGCGCGGCGTCAGCGAGCTGGCCTGGTAGGCGCCGCCGCCTGCGCTGCCGGCGCCGCCCGCGCCGCCGGGGTTGCGGGACGCGCCGTCCGCGGTGCCGGCGCTGTCCGGCAGCGCGTCGAGGTCGGGGCCGAAATAGGTCTCGCCGCCGAGGACGCGGGCGATGGCCTGCTCGATCTGCACGCTGTCCGCCGATTTCGGCAGGAAGCCCGCGATCTCCTTGCGCGCCGCGTCCGGAATGGCGTCCAGCCCGGACGTGCCGGAGACGATCAGGATGCGCGCCGCCGGGAAATGCCGGCGCAGCACCTTGACGCCCTCGAGGCCGTTGAGCCCCGGCATCTGGATGTCGAGCAGGATGATGTCCACGGCCGCGCCGCGGTGGTCCTGCACCGCGCCCATGACCGAGCCGGCCTCGATGATGCCGGCCACGCTGGGGCTGTCCGCCAGCACCAGGCGCAGGCCGGTGCGGAACAGGGTGTGGTCGTCGATCAGCAGCAGTCGGGCGTTGAGCATGGGGGCGGTGGGCGGCACGGTGGCCGTGGCAGAAAGACTAAGCATAGCAAGCGCCCCGCCGCGAAGCCGCGCGCGCGATGCCGGGGGCCGAAGGGCGCATTGGACTCGATTCTTGCCGCACTGTCCATCACCCCTACCTTCGAGGGGAAAGGTTTCGCGGCCGGCCCCCGCCGATTTCCCGCCAGGCCGCGCCAGCGCTGGCTTCGCGGGGTGCCGGAGCGGCCCGGCGGCGGGCCGCACTAGTCCGGAAAGATTATTTCGCCGCCGGGGCCCCGCTGTCACCATGCAGGCGTGGGCGATTTCCGCGACTCGCTCATACCACTTTTCTTGCCCACAACCACCCGGCTGTGGGCTTTTTTTCGCCTGTACGATCCGTGCGCCTCGCGGGGTCGATCGGCGCCATCGGCGCCGCATGGCCGGCGGCGGCGCGCGCCCGATGCGGCGCTGCCCGCGCCCGTTGCCCTGCCTGCCCCGCATCGTCGTGTCCGCCTCCGGCCCGCTCAACCCCGTTCAGTCGATCAGTCGATCAGCTTGCCGGCCGCGTCGAAGAACGGATGGTCCGCGCCGAACTCGCCGATCACCGCCGCGTGGCTCGCCAGCCCGTGGGCCGGATGCCACCAGTGCAGCAGGTAGCCCGGCGGCTCCATGCGGAAGCGCGAGGCCGCGCGCGGGTCGAGGTCGAGCGCGACCTGGTGCGCCGGCCCCGGCGCGGTCATGGCGATGGTGCCGCCGAAGCGGTGCACGATATGGCGATGCAGGTGCCCGCACAGCACGCGCTCCACCTGCGGATGGCGGCGCACCACGGTTTCCAGCAGGCCGGCGTTCTCCAGCCCCTGCTGGTCCATGTGGCCGATGCCGGTGTGGAACGGCGGGTGGTGCAGCATCAGCAAGGTCGGCCGCGCCGGCGCCGCCGCCAGCGTGGCTTCTAGCCACGGCAGCGCGGCCGGCTCGACGCGCCCGCCCGGCTGGCCCGGCACCGTGCAGTCGAAGGCCACCAGCCGCAGCGGGCCCGCGTCCACGCTGTAGTGGACGGGCGCGTCGCCGTCGCCGTTGGCGAACAGGTAGGCGTGGTCGGCGAACACGCGGCGCAGCGAGGCGCGGTGATCGTGGTTGCCCGGCAGCAGGTGCAGCGGCAGCGGCAGGCCGGCCAGCAGGCCGCGCAGGAAGCGGTATTCCGCCTCGCTGCCGAAATCGACGAGGTCGCCGGTGACGATCACCGCGTCGGGCCGCTGCGGCGCGGCCAGGATGGTGTCGATGCAGCGCCGCAGCGCGCCGGCGGTGTCCACCATGCCGTAGGACAGCTTGCCGCCGGCCTTGATGTGCAGGTCGGTGATGTGGGCCAGCAGGCAGCTGCCGGCGTCGCTGCCGGGGGCGCCTGCGGTGGGGTCTTGGTTCGGGGTGTTCATGTGTGGCTTGTGCGGTGCGGGTGCGGTGCCCATGCGGTATTCGTCGCCCGTTGCTTCAGGCGGCGCGCGCTTGCGCCAGCGTGATCAGGTGGCCGGTGTCGAGGCGCAGGCCGACGCGGTCGCCCGGGTGCCAGCCGTCGCGCCGCGTGGTGTCCACCACCAGCGGCGCCGGCGCGCCCACGTCCACCAGCAGGCGCGTGTAGTTGCCGAGGAACAGCGCCGTCACCACCGCGCCGCCCAGGTGCGCGTCCTCGGGCCGCGCCAGCGCCACGTCCTCGGGGCGGAACAGCAGTTCGGCGTTCTGCGCGGCGGCCACATTGGCCACATCGGCCGCGCACGGCACCAGGCCGCCGGGCACGCGCCAGGCGTTGCCTTCCAGCGCGGCCGGCAGGCGGTTCATGGTGCCGATGAAGTCCGCCACGAAGGCGTTGGCCGGCGCGCGGTAGATCTGCTGCGGCGTGCCGGCCTGGGCGATGCGGCCGCGGTCCATCACGATGATGCGGTCGCCCAGCGCCATCGCCTCGGCCTGGTCGTGGGTGACGTAGACCGCGGTGATGCGCAGGCTGCGCAGCAACTGGTTGATGTCGGCGCGCAGCGCGTCGCGCAGCTTGGCGTCGAGCGCGGTGAGCGGCTCGTCGAGCAGCAGCACGCGCGGCTGCACGGCGATGGCGCGCGCCAGCGCCACGCGCTGGCGCTGGCCGCCGGAGAGCTGGTCGACGCGGCGCCCGGCGAACGGGCCGAGGTGCATCATCGCCAGCATCTCGTCCACGCGGCGGCGGCGCGCGGCGGCATCCACGCGGCGCACGCGCAGGCCGTAGGCGATGTTCTCCGCCACCGTCATGTTGGGGAACAGCGCGTAGCTCTGGAACACCATGCCCACGCCGCGCCGCTCGATCGGCAGCGGCGTGACGTCGTTGTCGCCGAACATGACCACGCCGCCGGCGTCGGGACATTCCAGTCCGGCGATGATGCGCAGCGTGGTGGTCTTGCCGCAGCCCGAAGGCCCGAGCAGGACCACGGTCTCGCCGGCGCCGATCTCCAGGTCGAGCGGCTCCAGCGCCAGCGTGCCGTCGGCAAAGGTCTTGCCGCAGCGGTGCAGCGTGATGGGAGTGGGTTCATGCATGGCGGGCCTCGGAAGCGGGAAGCGGATCGGCGCCGGCAAGGCTCTCGGCCACGGCGTCGTCGGCGGGCGGCCGGTGCCGGCGGGCGCGCGCGCCGAGCGCGCTCGCGGCCTGCATCAGCACCAGCAGCGGAATGATCATGAAGAAGAACACGATGGTGTAGGCCGAGCCGATCTCCAGCCGCATCGAGGCATAGCTGTCGGCCAGCCCCACGGGCAGCGTCTGGGTGGTGGGCGTGTGCAGCATCCAGGTCAGGTTGAACTCGCCCACCGACAGCGTGACCACCATCAGCGCGCCGGCCAGGATGCCCTGGCGGCAGTTGGGCAGCACCACCGTGAAGAAGCGCTGGACGCGCGTGGCGCCCAGGCTGGCGGCGGCGTCCTCGAGCGTGCGGATGTCGATGGCCGACATGATGGCCAGCACCGAGCGCACCATGAACGGCAGCGTGAACAGCACGTGCCCGACCAGGATGAACACCCAGCTGGTGCGGAACGCCTGCCAGCCGCCGTACAGCAGGATCAGGCCCAGCGCCGTGGCCAGCCCGGGCACGGCCACCGGCAGCATCAGCAGCTCCTCGATCAGGCGCGTCACGCGCCCGCGCCGCAGCGCCATGTAGTAGGCCGCGGGCACGCCCAGCGCCAGCGTGCAGGCCAGGCAGGCCAGCGCGATGCCGAGCGACAGGAAGATGGTGTTGCGGTAGAGCGACCACACCTCCGCCAGCCAGCGCGTGGTCAGGCCGCTGGCCACGCCGATGAAGATGTTGTTGGTCAGCCCGGCCAGCACCGACAGCACCACCGGCACCACCATGAACAGGCACACCAGCAGCGCCAGGGCAAGCTGCAGCCAGTAGGCGCCGCCGCGTCGTCGTGAATGCATCATGTGCGCGCTCCTCAGGCGGTGGCGGCGACGGCGTCGCCGGAGAACCAGCGCGCCAGCGCCAGCAGGGCCCACGTCACCGTGCCGAGCAGCACGGACAGCGCCGCCGCCATGCCGAAGTTGGCGTAGTTGGTGAACTCGTTGTAGATGGTCAGCGGCAGCACGTCGAGCTGCGTGGCCAGCGTGAACGCCGTGCCGAACGCGCCCATGCTGGTGGCGAAGCAGATCGCGCCGCTGGAGATCATGGCCGGCATCAGCGCCGGCAGCATCACGTCGCGCACCACGCGCCAGCGGCCCGCGCCGAGCGAGCGCGCGGCTTCTTCCAGCGAGGCGTCGAGCTTGGCCACCGCGGCCATCACGGTCAGGATCACGCGCGGGATGGAGAAATACAGGTAGCCGACGAACAATCCCGTCAGGCCGTAGGCAAAGGTCCAGCGCTCGCCGGCCAGCCAGTCGCCGGCCATTGCCAGCAGGCCGTTGCGCCCGCCCAGCATGATGACCATGAAGCCGATCACCACGCCGGGGAAGGCCAGCGGGAAGGTCAGCATGGCCACCAGCAGCGCCTTGCCCGGCACCGCGTTGCGCTCGAGAAAGGTGCCCGTGATGCCGGCAATGACCAGCGTGGCCAGCGTCACCGCGGCCGACAGCAGCACCGTGACCAGCAGGCTGTGCAGGTAGCGCTGGCTGGAGAGCACGGTCCAGTAGACGCTGGCGCCGTCCTTGCCGGCGATGCTGATGGCCAGCAGCTTCGCCATCGGCAGGCAGAAGAAGGCCACGAACACGATCAGGGCGGGCAGGGCGAAGAGGAGAAGAGGAAAGGGCTTCTTCATGGGCTGGGCGCGCCGCGGCGCGGGCCGGTGGAGGCGGGTTCGCGCGGCGCCGGCACGGGCGCCGCGGCTGGAATCGGCGGCGGGCCGGGAAGCCCGCCGCCGGCTGCGGCCGGAGCCCGCGCCGGCCCAATGGCTGGCATGGGCTGGCATGGGCCGGCATGGGCGGTCATGCCGCGTTCAGCGGACTTCCTTCAGGTAGGTTTCGCTGAACGCCTTCTGCGCATCGGCCATCTTGCCGAAATCCACCGGCTTGGCGCGCGCGTAGTCCGCCGCGGGCAGGAATTTCGCCTGCACTTCCTTCGGGATGCCGGCGCTGCGCACCGGGCGCAGGTAGGCGTTGGCCCACAGCGCCTGGCCGGCGTCGGACAGTACGAAGTCCAGCACCTTGCGGCCTTCGGCGTCGTGCGGCGCCTTGTTGACCAGGCTCATCACGTAGGGCACCACCACCGTGCCTTCCTTCGGGATCACGAAGGCCACGTTGGCGTTGTCCTTGTAGCGCGCGCGATAGGCGTTGAAGTCGTAGTCCAGCAGAATGGGGATCTCGCCCGACAGCACGCGCGCGTAGGCGGTCTGCTTGGGCACGATGGGCTGGTTCTTCTGCAGGTCCTTGAAGTACTTGAAGGCCGGGCCGAAGTTGTCCATCGAGCCGCCCATCGCCTGGTTGACCGCGACCGCGCCGACATAGCCGACGAAGGCGCTGGCCGGGTCGAGGTAGCCGACCAGGCCCTTGTACTCGGGCTTGAGCAGGTCGGCCCACGACTGCGGCACCGGCTTGCCGCGCAGCGCGTCGACGTTGACCATGAAGCCGAGCGTGCCCGAGTGGATGGCGAACCAGTTGCCCTGCGGGTCCTTGAGGCCGTCCGGGATGTCGTTCCAGTGGGCCGGCTTGTAGGCGGCGGTGACGCCGTCCTTCTTGGCCTGGATGCCGAAGGTCACGCCGTAGTACACCACGTCGGCCACCGGGCTGGCCTTCTCCGCCACCAGTTGCGCGAGCGACTGGCCGGAGTTCTTGTTGTCGTGCGGCACGGTGACGCCGGTCTTTTCCTTGATGGCGCGGATCTGCGCGGCCCAGTCGGCCCATTCGGGCGGGCAGTTGTAGCAGATCGCGGTCTGGGCGGCCACGCCCTGGCTGAAGGCGGCGGCGCCGAGCGCGATGGCGATCCAGCGTAGCGGTTTGTGCCAGGAACGGCTTGCTTGCATGGTGAACTCCTTGGTTGCGGACTGGGGCTGGGGGAATGGGTCGGGGGTCATGCCTTGCCTCGTGCCGGCGCGGCGACCGTGCCGCCCAGGCGCAGCCCGTGCGGCAGCAGCGTGACGCGCGCGCCGCCGGGCGCGGCGGCGGGGTCGAAGCGGGCCAGCAGGCGCGCCACGGCGCGCTCGCCGATCTCGGCATTGGGCTGCACCACCGAGGCCAGCGGCGGCTCCACCAGCGCGCCGAGCGCGATGCCGTCGCAGCCCAGCACGGAGATGTCGCGCGGCACGCGCAGGCCGAGGCGCTTGAGGTCGGAGATCACGCCGATGGCGAGCAGGTCGTTGGTGCAGAAGAAGGCGCTGGGCGCGTCCGGCCCCGTGGCCAGCGCGCCGATCTGCTCGGCGTTGCTGGCGGTATGGCTGGGCAGGCACAGCGCCGGCGCCGGCGCCAGGCCGTGCGCGCGCATCGCGTCGCGGTAGCCGTCGAAGCGCTGGCGCGCGCGGTCGGAGGCGGCGAAGGCGCCCGACACCACGCGGATGCGGCGGTGCCCGGCGGCGATCAGCGCCGCCACGCCCTCGCGCGCGCTGGCGCGGTTGTCGACCGACACCGAATGGCGCTGGCCGCGCGCGGCGGCCTGGTTGTAGGCCAGCACGTAGGGCACGCCTTCGGTGTCGAGCTGGTCGAGCACGGCGCTGCGCGCGGCGTCGGCCACCGTCAGCACCATGCCGTCGACGCGGTGGCGCAGCAGGTATTCGATGCGCTCGCGCTCGCGCGCGGGGTCGTAGGCGCTGGTCACGAGCATCAGCGAGTAACCGGCGGCCAGCGCGGTGTCTTCGATGCCGCGCCAGCAGTCGGCGAACACGGCGTTCTCCAGCGTGGGCAGCATCACGCCGATCATGCGGCTTTGCTGCGCGCGCAGCTTGCTGCCGAGCAGGTTGGGGCGGAAGCTCAGTTCGCGCGCGGCGTCGAGCACGCGCTGCACGGTGCTCTTGCGCACCAGGCCCGGGCTGTTGAAGGCGCGCGATGCCGTGGCCAGCGATACGCCGGCGGCCTGCGCCACGTCCACGAGGGTGGCGGCGGCGTCGTGCGGGACGGCGGGCGAGCGTTCCTGGTTGCGGTTCACGTTGATGGCGCGGGTCGGGTTCGGGGAAGGAGCCAAGACGTTTTCCAGAAATGAAAACGTTTTCATTCAAGTCGCAAAAAAATCGGGCAGCAAGCCTTTGTGATATTGCGGCGCGTGAGCGAAACCCGCGCCGGCAAGGCGATAACCCGTTACAGCGCGGATTGTGGGGATGGTGCGTGACAGCACGATGACAGCGCCGGGCGCGGCGAAAGCGCCCGGATGCGTCCGGCGATGCCGTGGGCGGCGTGACTGTGACGGTGGCGGTGCCGGGCGCGGGCGTGACGCATGCCGGCTGCTGGCGCTGCGGCGGAGCGTCACAAACGTCACGTGGCGTTTGCCCGGCCGGCCGGTGGCCGCCCGGGCGCGGGGCCGCCCTTGATGCCGCGCCAACGCAGGGAGCGCCCCGGCAACGGCGTGACCGGGGCGCGGGGCGCGCCGTCAAGTCGGCGCGGAACTGGCGGCGGGAGACGTGATCCTGGGCGGCGCCTTTACGCGCCCGGTGGCGGCCAGACCGGGTGAAGACCTGGCGCGGCGCTCATTGCGGCTTGCCGCTGGTCATCGCCGCGAGCACGCCGTCGCGCCGGATCAGCCCGTGGTACAGCGCCGCGGCGAAGTGCGCCAGGACGGTGGCGAACAGCAGGAAGGCGAGCACCGTGTGGGCCGCGCGCAGCGGCGCGTACAGCGCGGCGCTGTGCGGCAGGATCGGCGGCAGCTGCGCCTGCCCGTAGAGCACGATCGGGTAGCCGCCCGCCGACTGCATGCCCCAGCCGATCAGCGGAATGGCGAACATCAGCACGTACAGCAGCACGTGCGACAGATGCGCGGCAACGCGCTGCAGCGGCGGCAGCGAGGCCGGCAGCGGCGGGGGCGGGTGGATCACGCGGTTCACCAGCCGTAGCGCCGCCAGCACCAGGATGGCGACGCCGAGCGGGCGGTGGATCGACAGCAGCAGCACATAGCGGTCCGAGACCGTGGCGACCATGCCCACGCCGATGAACAGCATGGCCAGGATCAGCGCCGCCATCAGCCAGTGGAGCAGCCGCGACGGCAGCGAGAAGCCGGGAGCGTGGGGTCTCATGATTTGCCTCCTGCGTTCACTTCCTGCCGCGTGACCGCGCTCGGCGGCTTCTGGCCCCGCTCGTTCTCGCGCAGCGTGAAGGAGCGGGCATAGGCGGCCGAGCGGGCGCTCGGGATGTCGTCGGCGGAGGTGGTGATGCCGGCGGGCAGGATGGCCGGGTCGAAATTGATGTCGGTGCAGCTGCCGCCATCGCCGCCGCCGTCCTCGCTCGCCACCTTGTCGATCGTCACCGTGCCGATGTCGATCTTGCGCCGGCTGGCGGGCCAGGCCTTGTCGGGCTCGACCGGGTCCTGCGGCTCGCCGACCGTCACCACCATCTTCCACTGCGCGGGGTGCCGCGCCACGTCGGAGATCAGCGCGTCGAACAGGTAGTTCGGATCGGCGGGCTGCGGCTTGGCCGCCGGCTCGAACGGCGTGACCGCCTCGGCGGACCAGCGCACCGGCACCGTGGCGCCGGCCTTGTCGACGAACAGGAAGGTATCGAGCGCGTTGTAGGTGCTGTTGGCGAAGCCGGACGACACCGCGCGCTGGCCCACCACGCCGACCGCGGCCACGAAGTCCGGGTGCGCGTCGGCGAACGCCTTCATCCTGGCGGGGTCGGGCTTGCCGGTCTTCGGGTCGGGCACCGACGAGATCATCTGGTCGTAGAACGCCTGCACCGTGCTGAACGGAAACACGGGAATGTCCACCATCGCCGTGCGCCATTCCTGCGCGCCGGCGGGCTTGAACTGCAGGGCGAGGCTGCGCACCAGGCCCGGGCCGTCCGGCACGAACGGCATGCCGCCGGCGAAGGCGAAGCGCCCGGCCACGGGCACGCGGCCCGGCGCGAGCAGCGCCGCGCGGGAAAGCGCGGCGCCGGCGCCGTTGCTGTCGAACCAGCCGCTCGCGCACAGGCCCTTGGCGTGATTGCGGCGGAAGCCGGCGTGCTTGCCGTTCGCGGCCTCGAACCCGGAGATGACCCGGTCCTGGGTGAGCCGGCCCGGCGACAGCCATCCGCCCGCGTAGGCGAAGGCGCAGGCGAGCACGAGCGTCGCCGCCCCGATGCCGCCGTACCGGAGGGCGGCTGCGCTGGCGCTCAGCCGGGGTTTTCCAACGTCGTCGCTCATAGCCACTCCTTTGCCGTGCGGTGGGGGAAGTTCTCTGTCTGGTGGGGATTCTGCAGTATTTGTGGGGAGGTGCTCATTTTGACACCGGAGAAAAAGAGGATCGACGCCTCCCAAAGCCGCGCCAGGCTTAGGATTGCGAGACTTACCGCTCTAGCGAGCCAGTCCGGAAAATACCGCAAAAATCGCAAAAAAATGAGCAATTTTGCGCAAGATTTGGCACCGGCCTACGCAGAAAATGCGCAGTATATGGAAGCGAATCGACACCACCAAACGGTAGGTATAAGTGCTTGAAAAATAAAGAAAATCTACGAACGGCTAAGTTGTTGCCGAGTGACCTTAGCGTGCAGTAAGAGACACTAGGAACATTCCACAGTCAATACAGTCTTGCTGGGAAAACTGCAAAGCCTGGCAATGTAGATGCTATTTTATTTTGTACTTATAATTCAATGACTTATTGAAATTAATAAGAAAAGTAAGTGATAACTAACTGCATTGAAGTGAACTGTCTAACGAGTAGACTTTGGTTGTCAAAAAAAAGCCCGCCAGTCTGGCGGGCTTTTTTTGCAACGCAACCGGTTATCGTGATAGCCGGTACGCTCCCTGAGTGTCAACCTTTTGGCTTACGCATCGCAACAGCTCGGCTGTCAAGCGGGTCGCTGTCGCCGCAGTATCCTGAGCTTCTCCTGTGGCCGCTGCAATCTCGGCCGTCAGGAGGTCCACAATCTCAGCCTCCGTTCGCGTTGGGCTTGCGTGGATCACGCGCAGAATGGCTTCCCTGTCTTCCGTCAGATCTACGCAACGGGCAAGGGGCATGCGCCGCTCAATCAGAGAAAGGAACGGGAAGGATCGTTGGTGTGATTGAATCGTTGCCAAAGTAGGCAAGCAAAGGCGGGCGCCCATGAACGGTACTCCTGATGGTGAGCATTTTGGCGTGCGCCCATTTACTAGATGGGCGGGCGGGAGCTAGTAACGGCCATCAGTCCGCGGAGTTATTCCCCTTGCGGGTCTTGTATTCCTCGCACTCCCGCCCCTCGACCTTGCCCGAAAGGCTCACGAGCCCTCAGGAGAAAACGACGGACTACCACAAGCGTGGTGAGCACAAAAAAACCGCTGGCGCAAATGCGCGAGCGGCCTAATTGTGCCGCTGATGGTTTTCGAGTCACAAGACTGTAGGTGTTACTAGCACCTGCGCACAATGCTAATCCCGTATGACCGTTCTAGCAAGCGCTTTCCAAGAACGAGAGCGCCATATTTTGGTGCATATGATCCATGCCGAAGACAGCCGCCGGGGTCAGTGCAACACCAACAAAACCTCCCGCATGAACGAGTGTCTTTTCATTACCGTTCCGTTACGCTCTATTTTTCGTTACTGTCTTTCCCGTAACGGCTTTTCCTTCTGAATCCGTGCCGTACACTGCACAGCTCAACCGCCTCCAAAGACTATCGGGCAGCCCTACACCGTCAAAGCCCTTCCACACCTCAGACCCAGAGAGCAAATTACGACCCGCAACCGGCTTCCGCTTGCAGGCAATCTCCAGCAGCGACAACAGCACCTCCACCACATCCGCATTTGCGTTATCAGAAGGCGACGCGGATTTGACAACCATCACGGACTTTTCGAGCTGGGCATACTCTTCGCGCACCTTGCCCAACTCGAAGTCCTTGCGCGTAGAACGCTGAACTTCCCGCTTCACCTCGCCCTGCAGCGACTCGACCTGATGACACATTACCCCGGCCTCCGCCATCATCTGTTCAATGGTCTCGAGCGCTTCGGCCAGCTGGGCACGCAACTGCTCGACCTCGAGGCGGCACTCATCGTAGGCGTCAACCTGGTCAACCACTAGGCGCGATACCGGCACATTTTTCGTTACCGTAACGGATTCGCGGCGACGCGCACGGTAGGCGGCCTGACGCTGTGCATTCGTCAACGCCCCCTCCTTACGCGGACGGCCCCGGCCACGCTTCACCATCACTTCAAGCTCGCCAGTCACATTATCCGTTACATCACGCATATTCGGCTCCCTGTCTATGCTTGTATTTTACGTTACCCATAACGGTAATTCAATTATTGTTACACCTTAGTCGTAACGGGAATTACCGACGCACCCAATGCCGCGGCGAATCGGGCTCATCGAACACCGCCAAGTCAATCGGATTGAGCCGTCGCTGCGGTGCCTCGCCCATCATCCCCACCTGGACCACCGTCTGCGGCTGCTGTTGTGGCAGCTCTTTCTGCACCGGCACCTGGTCAGGATCAAACGCCATGAAGAACCCGGCCTCCACAACCTGCGCGCACTGATTCTTGTCGAACTGGAGCCGCGTGCCCTGCTGGCTGTAGCACTGGCAGCACCTTTGACGATCACGCATGCCGCCGCAACCGGCACACGCCTTACCTGCATCCACGCGGCATACACCGGCGCGGTGCAGTCCAGACCCGGCACTCGCGGCATGAACGAGGCGACATACTCTTCAGTCGTCATCGGCCCTCGCTCCTGCGGACCACTAGGCACCCCACCGTCATCTTTCTGGCCTGGCGCCTTCTGCATGGCCTCGACAGGCGCCGCTTCCCCAACGGACGGCTTGCTATTGCCTGATTGGCATCCAGCAGCGAGAGGCCACACAGCCGCGTGGCCTTTTTTGTTTAAGTGTTAAAACGCATTCAGGGCGATTTTTCCTCATGGCCGTACCTTGGGGTGCCCGTGCCACGTTCATCGCAGTGTAGCGCGTTAAACCATAGGTTAAATTCAATTTCAGGGCGAGACAACTAATACGCATAGCGATCAGCCACTGTTGCGACTAGGAAAACCGGAGATTTTCCTTCTTCGTGCTAGTACCTGAACTTCTTCCAAGGGAGGAAGATAGACCTAACGTGATAGGAATCATCACATCTAAATCCATGGGAGCGAAAGAATGGACCACAAAGCGCGCTATGACCTGCTGCCACCTGTTGCAAAAGAGCTGATAGCAATGGTCGGCCAGGAACTGGCAACGAAGTTCATGGATGTCTTCGGAGGGAAGACGCTGTGGTTTCCTTCAACTCAATACCGGCCTTCTGGTCGGCGCGCCGCAATAGCTGCTGTCGTTGGTGACAAAGCCGCACACAAAATCTGTGTCCGCTTTGCGGGAGCAAATATGTACATACCTATGTGTAGCCGCCTTGCCGCCCAAGCACGCCATCGCCGTATTATCTCTGACTACAATTCAGGATTGGGCGTCAGGGCTATCGCGCGGAAATATGAGATTACTGACCGTTGCGTGTGGCTCGTTCTAAAGAAGCCAATATGAACCCTGATGGCGGGTCTGGAATGCTTGCGCGTGCCGGGAAGCCATGTTGCTCTGTGCACGGTTGTAGCTGCCTCGATGTCCACCCCAGTGAAACGCTTCCATCTCATCAGCGCGCGAACTTATCCCTATGATTGAATCGTTCAAGATGGGGATTCTCGCCATGAAACTTGTCATTCCGTATGCAGAAACCGATGACCACGTCAAATCTGCACCGCCGTCGAGACTGCACGAAATTGGCATTGCTGATCTTCCAACATCCTTGCAAAAGCTCGTTACGGAAATCGGCTGGGAACCCACTTTAGCTCTGGTGACGGCATACGGCGGTGAGACTCTGCAGGTTCCTAGGGGTGTATTGGATTCACCCGAACTTATAGGTTTGCAAGCCACACTGGGACACGCTGCAGCACATATACTCATACACCACTATAGCGGCAGGTGTCTCTATGTACCTCGTTGCCATGAAATTCAGCGCAAGCAGAAGGCGCGAGAAATTGTCTCCACATTCGAATCGCTTAAGGGGGAAATGTCTAGTAATCGGGCCGTCTCGCATCTTGCGAGCCAGTACGGTGTTTCTGATCGATCCATCTGGCTAATTCTAAAGAAATCCTCCTGACAGGCGCCTGGCTTTTCAACGTCACACTCCTGCGATTCCTCTACTACCACGGCACTCCAAAAATGCTCATCACTGAACAAAATATCAAATCCCTTTTCAAGGGCGTCAAAATGGCCTACAACGATGGCTACAATTCTGCAAAGCCGCTTTGGCCGCAGTTGGCGACCCAAGTACCCTCGAACACGAAGGAAGAGCAGTACAGTTGGCTGGGTCAGTTCCCGCGCCTGCGTGAATGGGTCGGAGACCGGGTCATCAAGAACCTCAAGGCCTACGGTTACTCGATCAAGAACCGGAAATTCGAATCCACGATCTCAATCCCGCGCGATGACATCGAGGACGATACCTATGGCATCTTCAAACCTTTGTTCGAAGAGATGGGGTCTTCGGCGGCAGCGCATCCCGATGAACTGCTGTTCGAGCTGATTCTCAGCGGCTTTACCACCAAGTGCTATGACGGCCGCCCATTCTTCGACAGCGATCATGAGTTGATCGATAGTAACGACAAAGTAACGAGAATTTCCAACGTTCAGTTGCCGGCCAATCCGGACGATGCGAAACCCGCTTGGTTCTTGTTCGACACGAGCCGCCCGCTCAAGCCGTTCATCTTCCAGCAGCGGCGCCCATATAACTTCGTCACCCTGGACAGGGAAACCGACGAAAACGTGTTTATGCGCCAGGAATACATCTACGGCGTGGACGGGCGGATGAATGTCGGCTTCGGCTTCTGGCAGCAGGCTTCTAGCAGCAGGCTTGAGCTCAACGCGGCGAACTTCGGCCAGGCCTACAACGGCATGACGGCGCTCAAGACTGAAGAGGGCCGCTCACTTGGCGTCAAGCCAAATTTGCTCCTGGTCGGCAATGCAAACCGCGAAGCGGCCTTCTTCATTGCCCAAGCCGACAAGCTGGCAAACGGCCAGCCGAACCCGAACTACGGATTGCTTGACGTCGTTGTGACGTCGCACCTCGACTAGAGGGGCATGTGAAGGCGCAGGGGCGTGGCGATATAGACAGACCATAGCCACGCTCCGAGCCGGATAGTTTGTCAATGGATTGGTGCAGCGGTCCACGGCCCGGAACAGTGGCCGCCCCCACTGCCGTCTCAACGCGAAGAAATGCAATGACTGCAAATATCCCCACACTGCCTGTCGAAGCGTCGTCGGGCCGCGAGTTTCGCATTCTTCCCGCAGATGCCTTCCGGGCGCAGGACGGGCGGCCCAAGGAGGTCGCGGCGTGGGTGCTAAGCGAGGCACGCGGGCGCGAGCTCGTGATCGCTGCGGAGCAACGCAGCATGGATTACGTCATCGACTATGAGCACCAGACGCTGAGCGGCGCCAGGGCGCCGGCAGCGGGTTGGTTTAAGGCGCTGGAATGGCGTCCGGACGGTCTGTACGCGACTGACGCCAGGTGGACCGACGCGGCAAAGGGCATGATCGCCGCCAGAGAATACCGGTTCATCTCTCCAGTCTTTACCTACTCGGCGCAGACAGGGGAAGTGCTTGCCCTGGTCAACATCGCGCTCACCAATAATCCTGCCTTGCACGGATTAACCGATCTGAGCGCGGTTGCGGTCAACCGCTTGGCGCTCCTCGGCGCGGGGCATGCCACCGAGCAATTTCCCCTTGACGGGATAGGGAAATTGGCCGCAGCCTTTGGTCTCCAGCCGGCACAACTGCTGGAAACCACCTCGCACATTGACAAGGCGCAGAGCAGTGAGACAGATGGTGAGCGCAGTAGAACAACCTTACGCCAGTTCTTTAAGTCGGATTTAACTCGCTAGGTGGCGCGACTGGAGGATGCCTACCCCTCCGATCTGGTGCCCTATTGCCCACTTCTAGAGACCGTCTGGCCGCAATGTTGGCGTTAAATCATCCTGTGCGCAATGCCAAAGCGGGCGCGAAAACGTGCCAAAATGCGCGCCGGCTTACAGTATTCCCGCGCGGCGCCTTCTTGGTATCGCCTGCTGGTTTGCAGATTCGCACTGTGGCACGGAATGGCCCACGCCGTATGAGGGCGAGGGCGGGAATGGCGCACGTCACTTTTTCCGCGGGGCGCGCATGGCACGGTGTTTGCGGCGGTATCGGACCATGCCGCCGCCGGCGGCCATCCAGGAAAGGAAACCGCCATGACCCGATCACCCCGCAAAGAACCCGGCCACGCCGCCGGGCCCGCTCGCAGCGGCGGCGCCACGCGCGCCCAGGACGGCCTGGGCAGCCCGCAGCCGCGCCTGCCGCACGAGCACGACGAAAGCCACCACAGCCAGCACAGCGGCCCGCGCAAGGAAGTCCAGCAGGCCGGGCGCGACATCGAGCGCGGGCTGGAGGACACCGACCTCTACCGCACGCGCGGCAAGCGCGTCGGCAGGCAGCAATAGACAGCCGGGCGCTGCCGGGCGGGGGCAACGCTTGCTGCGCGTATCGACATGTTGAAACGTCCCGGCAATTGGTTTAGACTCGTCTATACCAACTTGGGAGGTGTTCATCATGGCAAAAACAGCAACGCTCACGCTCCAGCAATGGGGTAACAGCCTCGCCGTTCGCATCCCTGCGGCAGTCGCTCGGGCTGCACATTTTGAGGTCGGGCAGGAAGTTCAGGTCACAAGCGATGAGGTCGGCGTGACCGTGAAGCCCGTTGGACAGCGCAAACTGACGCTGGCCGAGAAACTGGCACTGTTTGATCCGGCCAAGCACGGTGGCGAGGCAATGACTACCGGCCTCATCGGTGCAGAGGTGCTCTGATGGCGGGAGCTTTGTGGGCGCCAGATCGTCGAGACATCATCTGGATTGACTGCAACCCCCAGGCGGGACGCGAGATGAAGAACCTGCATCCCATGCTGGTCCTGTCGCCGAAAGCATTCAACGAGCGAACCGGCATTGTGATCGGGCTACCGATGACGACGGCCGAGTTCAACGACACCAATCCGTTCGCAATCAAGTTCAAGGGGCCGAAGAGCATGACGAGCTACGTGCTCGCGCATCAGCCAAAATCATTCGACTGGCGTGCCCGCGGAGCGAAGGCCCACCCGTGGAAGCAGGTTCCCGCGGACGTTTTTGCCGCGGCGTGCGAGCAGTTGAACCAGATCATTGCCATCGGCGAATAGCGAAAGACGGTGTCGCAGAGTAGACCTGCCCGCTGGTGAACTGAGTGAAACGGGTGAAGCGGGTGAAGCGGCCCGATGACAAGGAAGCCAGTCTGTTGAGCCACGATCGCCGGCGCACGACGGATCGTGTGCCGGCCGGTTCAATAAGTGGCTCTGGATCGATGTACACCGGACCGTGACCGAACAACGGCAACGCGCCGGGGCTTTGGCCCCTCTCCCGCGCCGCCGCGATGCCGTCAGCGTTGCCCGCCTTGCTGGCCGCTCTTCTGCCCTTGCTGGTTCTGCTGGCCGGCCTGGTCGGTCTTCTGGCCATGCTGGCCCTGCTGGCCCTGGCCGCGGTCCTGTTGCTGCTGCTGGTCGCCCTTCTGGTCATGGCTGCCGGACTGGGAGCCTTGCTGACCCGATTGCTGTTGCTGCTTGCCTTGGTCTTGCTGGCCTTGGCCGGATTGTTGCTGTCCCATCGTGCTCTCCGTGGCGCGGCGGAATGCCGCGTGACGGGAAAGGGTGCAAGCCGCGTGCCACGCGCGGTGGCGCCCGCGCCGCCCGGCGCGCGCCGCATACCCGCGAGGCGCGCGCCGGCAAGGGATCGCCGCCGCGCGCAAAGGTCGCACAAAAGCAGGGAGGCGCCATCGGGCCGCGCGGAAGTCGGCGGGGCGTCATATGCGCGGCGCCACTTTCACGCACCCGCGCCACGGTTTCCCGGCGTTTTTTACAACGTCCGCGATTTTTACTGGTGGCGCAGGGGTTGCCCGGTATTTGCGGTTGCGAGCCCGCGCGAAGGTCCGGGCGGGCGGCGTCGAGGCTGCGGCGCGGCTCAGGCCGCGAGATGGAAGCCGGGCAGGCCGAACGCCGCGCCGGCGCGCGGCGCTTCCGGCTCGCCGGCGTCGAGCAGCCGCACGGCGGCCGGGCCCACGGTATTGGCGCAGGCCGCCGCCAGCGCGCGCGCATGAGGCAGCCCGGCCTGCCGCGCCAGCCAGTCGCCGGGAATGCCCCGGCCGGTGGCCAGCAGGTAGAGCGCGTGCGCCACGCGCTGCTCGCGCAGCAGCACGCGCAGCGCCTCGCCCTCGGCGAACAGGCGCGCGCGCACCAGCCGCGGCGGCACCTGCCAGCGCTCGGACACCAGCGCGGCGTCCCACGCCAGCCGCGGCAGTTCGAACATCGCGCCGGCCAGCGCGCGCGACCAGCATTTCTCGGCGGCGCCCTGGCCGTGCGGCAGGCCGCCCAGCGTCATGCGCGGGCAGGCCGCGTCGGGCACCGCGCGCAGCGCCAGCGCCGTGTCCTGCCCGGTCCTGGGCAGCAGGTCGCAGTCGAAATAGGCGAAGGCCGGCACCACGAAGGGCTTGCCCGGCACCACCTCGCGCCGCGCGTTGGCGTCGCGCAGGCGCGCGCCGCCGCGCAGGGCGTCCACGCGCACGGCGAAGGGAAAACGCAGGTGGGACAGGCGCAGCTCGGTGCTGCTGACGAGGGCCATGCGAGGTTCAGGGGCGCGGCTGGCGCGCATGCCGTGGGCATGCCGCGCGCGGACGGAAAAGCCGCATTGTACGTGGGTCGGCGCGCCAGATTGTCGTCGCGGCGACCATTGCCCGCGCTACAGCTCCGACAGCCCGACCCGCCGCAGCCGCTCCAGGTCGGTCACGCGGATGCTCTGGTAGGAAATGTCGACCATGCCGTCGGCCGCCAGCCGTCGCAGCGCCTGGTTGACGCGCTGGCGCGACAGGCCGGTGAGCAGGCCGATTTCTTCCTGGGACAGCTCCAGCACGGCGTTCGTGCGCGGATAAAGCGCCGCATGGAACAGTTGCGCGATGGCCTGCGCCACGCGTGCGTCCGCGCCCAGCAGCCGGTCGTTCTGCACGGTGGCGATGAACTGGCCCATGCGCTCGTTGAGCTGGCGCACCACGAAGCTGGAGAAGGGCAGGCTTTCGGCCAGCAGCGTGTGGAACACCGTGTCCGGCACCAGCGCGATGCGCGAGTCGCGGATGGCGATCACGTCGTAGCGGCGCGCCTCGCGCTTGATGACGCTGCCCTCGCCGCACCAGCCGCCCGCCGGCACGCCGGAGAACGTGCAGCCGCGCCCGTCGGGCGTGTAGACCGCCAGCTTGATGAGCCCGCTTTCCACCCCGATCCAGTAGCGCGAGGGCTCGCCCCGGCGCGCCACGAAGGCGCCTGCGGCGAAGTCCTGCATCACCGTCTGCCGCGCGGCCAGCGCCTGGTGCTGCGGCGCCAGCGCCGCGAACCACTCGTGGCGGGCAAGCAGCACGGCGGGCGGCTCGGGTGTGGCGGCAGGGGCGGCGGCGGGGGCGGTCCCGGGCAGTCCGGCGGAGGCAGGGGGGAGGGGCAGGCTGGACATTGATGTGGGTCAAGCCCGGAGCGCTGGCCAGGCGGGCACTGTCATCCGGACGACAAAGCTTTGTCGTGTGGGATGATAGCCTTGCGCAGCAAAAAGTAACAGCGACCGGCGGCGCAGTCAGCGCCCGGCGCAAGCGGAGACCAGCAATGCCAACCGATTTCGACACCGGCCTGGGCAAGAACCCGGCCAATCACGTTCCCCTCACGCCCCTCGACTACCTGGCCCGCGCCGCCGCGGTCTACGGCGAGCGCCTGGCCATCGTGCACGGCCCGGTGCGCCAGACCTGGCGCGAAACCTATGCGCGCGCGCGCCGCCTGGCCAGCGCGCTGGCGCGCCTGGGCGTGGGCAAGGGCGATACCGTGGCGGCGCTGCTGCCCAACACGCCGGCGATGGTGGAAGCCCACTTCGGCGTGCCGATGGCGGGCGCGGTGCTCAACGCGCTCAACATCCGGCTCGATGCCTCCAACCTGATCTTCATGCTGCGCCACGGCGAGGCCAAGGTGCTGCTGGCCGACACCGAGTTCGCCGACCTCGCGCGCCAGATTGCCAACGAGATCCCGGGCCTGAAGGTGGTGGCCGTGATCGACGCGCTCGGCCCGCAGGACGCGCCGCGCTTCGCCGAGACCGACTACGAGGGCCTGCTGGCCTCGGGCGACCCCGACTACGACTGGCAGATGCCCGCCGACGAATGGGAAGCCATCGCGCTCAACTACACCTCGGGCACCACCGGCGACCCCAAGGGCGTGGTCTACCACCACCGCGGCGCGGCCATCAACGCCGTCTCCAACATCCTCGAGTGGGACCTGCCCAAGCATGCGGTCTACCTGTGGACGCTGCCGATGTTCCACTGCAACGGCTGGTGCTTCCCGTGGACCATGGCCGCCAACGCCGGCACCAACGTCTGTCTGCGCAAGGTGGAAGCGGCCACCATCTTCGAGTTGATCGAGCGGCACCGCGTGACGCATTACTGCGGCGCGCCGATCGTGCATCAGGCGCTCATCAACGCCCCGACCGAGCTGCGGCGGGGCATCGACTGGACCGTGAACTGCCTGGTCGCGGGCGCGGCGCCGCCGGCGGCGATCATCGAAGGCATGGAGCGCATGG